>Ga0302314_10003106_pt1 | contig 30744 bp, 30 predicted proteins | sample III_Palsa_N2_3_FD_200533 | JGI IMG/M metagenome (GOLD analysis project Ga0302314, IMG submission 200533) | Peat permafrost microbial communities from Stordalen Mire near Abisko, Sweden - III_Palsa_N2_3 | ecosystem: Environmental > Terrestrial > Soil > Palsa > Peat permafrost | place: Sweden... | reverse complement strand
GACGACGAATACCACGACCTGTGCGACCGCCTGCTGGACGACGCCCAGGAATACCTCGGCGACGCCGACGAAATGCGCGGCTATCTCGATCGCCCGGTCGGCGAGACGGTGGTCCGTCTCTGCGCCGCCCTGGGCCTCGACCCCGAAGCCTGCGAGCCCGACGGGGAAACCTGGCGCGTCCGCCGCCCACCCCTCGATTTCGAACTGCGGATCGAGGAAAGGGAGCGCAAGTATCCTCCTCCTCCCTCCCCCGAAGTGGGGAGGGACAGATCGCGAAGCGATCAGGGTGGGGAAGTGTCGATGAAACCCCCGGACGCTGTTGAGTCGGCGACACTTCCCCACCCTGACGGCGGAGCCTGTCCTCGGGCGCGCGCTTCGCGCGACCCGGGGGCCGTCTGTCCCTCCCCATAAAGGGGAGGGAGGGCTATACTACCCCAATGGCTCGACCTCTCCCCTCCACGCGTGACGTGGCGCATATCCTCGCCACCAAGCGGACCCGGCCGCCTGGCCGTCCGCCGCCGGCGGCGGCGCGGTCGCTCGCCAAGACGCTGAAGGCGCTCGACGCGCGTTTCGGCCAGGGGGTCGAGGGGCTGAAGGTCCGCTGGACCGAGATCGCCGGCCAGACCCTGGCCAGGCGCACGGAGCCGAACAAGCTGATCACCCCGCGCGGCGGCGGCGGCGCGACACTGGAGCTGCGCGTAGCCGGGCCGGCCGCGACGCTGGTGCAGCATCAGGCGCCGGACATCATCGCGCGGGTCAATCTGTTCCTGGGACCCGGCGCCGTCATCAAGCTGCGTATCGTGCAGGGACCGCTGCGTGGCCTTCCGGCCCGCGAGGCGGCGGTGGCCAGCGCGGCGCGGCGGCGGCCGAAAGGCCCCCTCGACGCCGCCGCCGAGCAGCGGCTGGCCCAGGACCTGGAGGGGTTTCCCGACGGGCGGCTGAAACAGGCCCTGGCGCGCCTGGGCCGCGAAGTGTTACGCGCGGAGAATTCCGCGGCGGCGCCCAGGCCCTGAGGGCGGCTCTTGGACGCCGACGCGGAATCACCGTCTATGATGTTTCCGATCGCTCGAAAGGCCGACATTCGATGAGAACACTGACCAGTCTCGCGGCCGGGTTCGCCCTGGCGCTGACCCTGTCGGCCTGTCAGAAACCGACCACCGCGGTCAGCGCCGACGACCTGTCGCTGGGCAATCCCAAGGCCCCGGTGACCGTCATCGAATATGCCTCCGTCGCCTGTCCGCACTGCGGCGACTGGAACAACAACGTCTTTGGCCCCTTCAAGGCGAAATACATCGACACCGGCAAGGTCCACTACGTTGCCCGCGAAGCCCTCACCGGTGACCCGGCCATCGCCGCCGCCGGCTTCCTGACCGCCCGCTGCGCCGGCAAGGACAAGTATTTCCTGGTGACCGAGGCGGTCTATCGGGCCCAGCCGCAGATGTTCAACGGCCAGCCGCACGACATCCTGTTGAATATCGCCCGCTCCGTCGGCCTGACCGACGCCCAGTTCGAAGCCTGTATCAGCGATCAGGCGGCGCAGAGGGCGCTCAACGCGCGCTGGGACCACTACATGCGCGACGACAAGGTCAATTCGACGCCGACCTTCATCATCAACGGCAAGCGGTACGACAAGGGAGAGCTGTCGATGCCCGAGCTCGACCAGGCGATCGCCGACGCCGCCAAGCGCGGAACGATCGGGTCATGACCGTGACGATCACGCAAGGCGCGGCGCCGAGGGGGCGGCTGTCGAAACGAACGGCTTTCGCCGCGGGCCTGGCGTCGCCGCTGATCGCCGCGCTGGCGGGCGCGGCGGCGGCCCTTCCCCTCGCGCCGCTTCCTGCCGAAATGTCGCTGGGCAACCCGCGCGCGCCGGTGACGGTCGTCGAATACGCCTCGCTGGGCTGTCCGCATTGCGCCGCCTGGGCGAGAGACGTCTTTCCAGCCTTCAAGAAGACCTACGTCGACACCGGCAAGGTGCGCTACGTCCTCAAGGAGATGCTGTTCGGCGATTCGACCGTGGCGGCGGCCGGCTTCATGACGGCGCGCTGCGCCGGTCCCGGGAAGTACTTCCAAGTGGTCGACGCCATATTCGATCAGCAGACCCAGATCGAGGAGGGGGGCGTCAAGGAGATGCTGAAGATCGCCCAGGGCGCCGGTCTCACCGAGGACCAGTTCACGGCCTGTCTCAAGGACCCCGCCGCCCTCGACGCGCTGCAGGCGCGCACCGACGGCTATGTCACCAAAGACAAGATCACCGGCACGCCGACCTTCATCGTCGGAACCCAGAGGCTGGAAGGCGATCAGACCCTGGCCCAGCTCGCCACCGCCATCGACGCCGCGCAACACCACTAGAGGGAGGCCTGACGCCTAGGCCGTGCAATTTTCCAGACTGCGCCTTTCGGGCTTCAAGTCCTTCGTCGACGCCACCGAGTTCCGCATCGAACCTGGCCTGACCGGCGTCGTCGGTCCCAACGGCTGCGGCAAATCCAACCTGCTCGAAGGTTTGCGCTGGGTGATGGGGGCCAGTTCGGCCAAGGCCATGCGCGGCGAAGGCATGGACGACGTGATCTTCGCGGGAACCGGCGCGCGGCCCTCGCGCAATCACGCCGAGGTGACCCTGACGATCGACAATGCCGATCGCACCGCCCCGGCGGCGTTCAACGATCACCCCATCCTCGAAGTCACCCGGCGCATCGACCGTGGCGAAGGCTCGTCCTATCGGGTGAACGGCGGCGAGGTCCGCGCGCGGGATGTCCAGCTGCTGTTCGCCGACGCCTCCACCGGGGCCAATTCTCCGGCCCTGGTGCGCCAGGGCCAGATCTCCGAGTTGATCGCGGCGCGGCCGCAGAACAGGCGTCGCGTCCTGGAGGAAGCCGCCGGGGTTTCCGGCCTCTACGGGCGCCGCCACGAGGCGGAACTGCGGGTTCGCGCCGCCCAGACCAATCTCCAGCGTCTGGATGACCTGACCGGCGAGCTGGCCGCGACCCTTGCCCGCCTGCGCCGGGAGGCGCGCCAGGCAGCCAGGTACAAGGCGCTGGCCGCGGAGATCCGCACGTTGAAGGCGCGGCTGCTGCACATGCGCTGGGCCGAGGCGCGCCACGCAATGCAGCGCGTCGCCGAAGACGTCGCCCTGGCCGCCCGAGCCGCCGAAACGGCCGCCCGGGGCGCGGCCAACGCCTCGACGGCGGCGATCGAAGCGGCGAGCGCGATCGCGCCACTGCGCGACGAGGCGACCGCGGCGGCGGCGATCCTGCACCATATCGACATCGAGGCCGATCGCGTCGAGCGGGCGCTCGAGACCGCCGAACGGGAGGTGTCGCGTCTGAACGAGGACATCCGCCGCCTCGGCGCCGACGCATCCCGCGAAGAGCAGATGTCGCACGACGCGCAGCTCGCGCTGGCGCGCCTGGACCGCGACATCGAGGATGTCGAGGGAGAGATCGCCGCCGCCCCCGAACGAACGCCTCAGCTGCGGGAGGAGGCTGCCGCCACCGAAGACGACCGTGCGCGGGCGGAGGCGGCGATCGAAGCCCTGGCCTCCCGGATCGCCGCGTCCGAGGCCCAGGCCAGGGCGAGCGCGGCCCGCCTGGCCGAGGCCAACGGCCGGCTGGCGAGGATCTCCGCGGCGCTCGAACAGGCGCTCGCCGAACGGCGTGGCCTGGGAGAGATCGACGCCGCCGCGCTGGCCTCGGCGCGGGCCGTGTCGGCGGCCGCCACCGACGCCGTCGCCAGGGCGCGGGACGCCCTGGAAGCCACCGAGACCGAGCGCGCCAGGATCGCGCGCGAAGAGAGCGCCGCGCGGCAGGCCTCGCGCCTGCTGGAAGACGAGCTCGGCGGCTGCCGCGCGGAGGCGCGGGGCCTGGCCAAGATCGCCACCGGCTCGGCCAGGACCCGGTTCGCCGCCGTGCTGGATTCGGTTTCCCCGCGGCGAGGCCTGGAAGCGGCCCTGGCCGCCGCGCTCGGCGACGACCTGCAAGCCTCGCTCGACGCCCAGGCGCCGTCGTTCTGGTCCGGCGGCGCGGCGATCGAACCGGTCTGGCCGCAGGGCGCCACGCCGCTGGCTCCCTCGATCTCCGCGCCGCCCGAACTGGCCGCGCGCCTGGCCTTCGTCGCGCTGGTCGACAAGGCGGATGGCCCGCGGCTTCAGAAGTCGCTGGCGCCGGGCGCGCGGCTGGTCTCCCGGCAGGGTGACCTCTGGCGCTGGGACGGCTTCACGGTGACGGCGCAAGCGCCCCGGCCGGCGCAGGTGCGGCTCGAGCAGATCACCCGCCTCGCCGAACTGGAGGCCGAGCTCGCTGACCTCGAACCACGCCTGGCGGCCGCCAAGGCCGGCCAGGCGGACATCGCGCGCGCGATGTCCGCCGCCGAGGAAGCCGTTCGCGTGGCGCGGGGGGCGCCGCGACAGGCGGAAATCGAGGCGACGAAGGCGCGCGAGGCGGTCGAGCGCCTCGAACGCGAGGCCGCCCGTCACGAGGCGCGCGCCCAATCCCTCGACGATACGATCGGCCGGTTGCGCAACGAGCGTCAGGAAGCCGAGGCGCAATGCATGGCGGTGCGCGCGGACAGTGTCGCCCTCACGCCGGACGACGATCTCGCGGCCCAGCTGGCGCGGGCGCGCGTCCTGGCGGCGGCGGCGCGCGAGGCGGCGGCCAAGGCGAAATCGGCGCTCGACGTGGAGGTCAGGGTGGCGGAGGCCCGAAACCGTCGCCTCGAAAGCCTGCGGCGCGATCGTGCCGAATGGAGCCGCAGGGCCCACAACGCCACGCAGCGGCAAGAAGGCCTGGCGCTCGAACGCGAAAAGGTCGAGGCCGCCCTCACCCTCGCCCGCGAAGCCCCGGCCGAAGTGCAGTCGCGGCGTGAACGCCTTCTCGATGAGCTGGAGACGGCGCGCGCCCGGCAAGCCGGCGCCAACGACGCCCTGGCCAAGGCCGAAACCGCGCGCGCCGACGCCGACCGCGCCGCCCGCGCCGCCGACGCCCTGGCGGCCGACGCGCGCGAGACGCGGGCGGGAGCGGAAGCCAGGCTCGAAGGCGCCCAGACCCGGCTCGCGGAATTCGCCGCCGAGCTGACCGACGCCACCGGCCTCGACCCCGAGACCATGCCGGCCGACCCGGACGGCGCCGGGCGGGCCGATGCGGCGGACGTGGCGTCCGTGGAGACGCGCCTGGCGACCCTGGAGCGGGACTGCGACGCCATCGGCGCTGTCAATCTGCGAGCAGAGGAGGAAGCAGCCGAGCTCGCCGAGCGCCTCGACACGCTCGAGACCGAAAAAGCCGACCTGCATGGGGCGCTCAGCCGGCTGCGGGCGGCGATCGCCGAGCTCAACGCCGAGGGCCGCGAGCGGCTGATCGCCGCCTTTGAAGTCATCGACGGCCACTTCCGCGCCCTGTTCACCAGCCTGTTCCAGGGGGGCCAGGCCGAGCTGAGACTGGTGGAATCCGACGACCCGCTGGAAGCCGGCCTGGAGATCTTCGCCTGCCCCCCGGGCAAGCGCATGGCGGTGATGAGCCTGATGAGCGGCGGCGAGCAGGCCCTCACCGCCGTCGCCCTGATCTTCGCGGTCTTCCTCGCCAATCCGGCCCCGATCTGCGTCCTCGACGAAGTCGACGCCCCCCTCGACGACGCCAACGTCGACCGCTTCTGCAACCTCCTCGCCGAAATGCGCGCCCGCGCGCCCACCCGCTTCATCACCATAACCCACCACCCCCTGACCATGTCCCGCATGGACCGCCTCTACGGCGTCACCATGCGCGAGCGCGGCGTCTCCCAACTGGTGTCCGTCGACCTGCGCCAGGCCGAAGCCATGGCCGCGCGCTAGGCGCGTGGCGCCCATGCCATGATCCCTTTTCCCGGCCTTTGCTCAAATGCAATTTGTAATCTTCTGAGCCTCACCACGACCCCGCTCTTCTCAGCTTTCACCGAAAGTAATTGACAAAATGCAATTTTCGTGCCCATCTCCATTCCATGCCCTCGCGCCGCATCTTCGCCTTGATTTCCTCCCTCCCCTTTATGGGGAGGGACAGATCGCGAAGCGATCAGAGTGGGGTGCGGCAGGCAAACCCCACGCTTTCTAGGCTGCGAAACCCCACTCTGGATGCTTCGCATCCTGTCTCTCCCCATAAAGGGGAGAGAGGGAGGCGCCTCGTCGGCGGGTTTTCGCGGTGCGATCTCAAAATCTTCACACGCGAATCCCGGACGATGTGGCAGACGGAAAGCCTCGGCCATCACATGACGGGATGCTGGCGATGACATCTCTCAAGACCTCGCTGTGCGCGATCGCCCTGGGGGCGAACTCGCTTCTGGCCGCCGCCGCGCCTGCCCACGCTGCGCCCGCCGGACCGGCGGCGCTCACCCACGGCAGGATCAGGCACGTGATGGTGATCGAGCTCGAAAACGAGAGCGAAAGCGCGACCTTCGGGCCGTCGTCGCCGGCGGTCTATCTGAACGGCGCGCTGCTGAAACAGGGCGAGTTGATCGAGAACTACTTCGCCACCAGCCATGTCAGCCTGGCCAACTACCTGTCCGAGGTCTCCGGGCAGGAGCCGACCATCTCCACGAACGAGGACTGCATCAAGCTCGAGACGATCCTCTATCCGCCGACCCTCGGCGTCTTCACCGACATCAAGCCGGGGACCGACGATCCCGACAACGCGCGATATCCCGGCCAGGTCGACGGGGACGGTTGCGTCTATCCCGCCCCAGGCGCGGCCACGCATGGCGCCCGGACGATCGGCGATCAGCTCGACGCCGCGTTCGGCTCGGCCCGCCCTCACAAGATTCTCTGGCGCGAATACGCCGAGGACATGGGCGCCGACATCGCCCGCGACCACGGCGCGCCCGACCCACTGGGCGGCGCCGACTGCGCCCATCCCGCCATCGGCGGCGACGACCTGACCAACAGGGCCGCGGCGAACGACCAGTACGCGGACCGCCACAATCCCTTCATCTATTTTCATTCCGTTATCGATGATCCGGCGCGCTGCAATGCTCACGTCGTTCCGCTTGGAACCGTCTCGGTGGGTGCCGGCGGCGACGTCTTCACCGGCCATCTGCACGACGACCTGGCCAGGGCGGCGGACACGCCGGCGTTCATGTTCGTCACCCCCAACCTCTGCAACGACGGCCACGACGCCAAATGCTTCGGCGCGAACCTGGAGGGCGGCAAGACCGGCGGCCTGGCCGGGGCGGACACCTGGCTGAAACACTACATGCCGTTGATCTTCGCCTCCCCCGCCTACCAGGACGGCAGCCTGCTGGTGGTGATCACCTTCGACGAAGCCTCTAACAGCGATACGCGCGCGTGCCCCAGCGCCGACCCGTCGACCTGCGGCTCGCCAACCGGCCCGAACGTCAGCAACCCCGGCTTCAGCGCCGCCCTGGCGCTGATGCGCCAGCAGACCACCCCGACGGCGAACTATGTCTACCCAGGTGGTGGCCAGATCGGCGCGGTCGTCTTCAACAAGCTCTACATCGCCCCCGGCACGGTCGACGCCACCGGCGTCTACAACCACTACTCGGCTCTCCGGACTTACGAGGACCTGCTGGGGATCGCCACCAGCGGCGACGACGGCCACGGCCACCTGGGCTATGCGGCCAGGGCCACGCCATTCGGCCCCGACGTGTTCAATGCGCGGCCGTAGGGGCTGGAGCCTAGCCCGCTTCCCGCGCCAGCGCCCTGACGACGGCGGGACGCTGGGAAACCCGCGCCAGATGCGCCGCCGTCATCGGGAAGCCGGCCAGGCTGCCGAGGCCGCGGGTGTCCATCCAGCGCGAGAACACCAGGAGGTAGGCGTCGGCGACGCTGTAGGAATCGCCGAGCACATGGGGGCGGCCGTCGGCCAGGGTCTGCTCGATCAGGGCGAAAGCGGCGGCCAGCGCCTGCGGGGCCTTGGCGCGCATGGCCTGGGCGGGCGCCTCGCCATCCGCATAGCGCTCGGGCCGGAAGGCGTGGGCGAACGCTACATGGACCGTCGAACACAGGAAGAGGTTGAACGCCTGCATCCTGGCGAACAGGAAGGGATCGTCGAGGGGCGCGAGGTGGGCCGCCGGGAAGGCCTGCGCGAGATAGGCCAGGATGGCCGGATTCTCCGTCAGCACGCCGCGATCGGTCAGAAGGGCCGGCACGCGGCCCTTGGGATTGATCGCCAGATAGGCCGGCGCGCGCTGCGCGCCTTCGCGCAGGTTCACGCGCTCCAACTCGTGAGGTCCGCCGACCTCCTCGAGCGCGATATGGGACGCGAGCGAACAGGCGCCCGGGGAATAGAACAGCTTCAGCATTCAGCCGTTTCCTTTGATTTGTCCGATTTAGTCATGACTTTCAATCTCTTAGCTTGCGATCACGAAATCTTGACGGGCGGGGTCCGCGTCTATAGTTTCCGCGCCGACCAAGCCGGCCGCCGGCGGGGGCGTATCGTATCGGCTTAAAAGGACCTCCCGAGAAGTCCATGCCAGAATCAGAGGAGTCGAGCCACCACGCTCTCGAGCGATTGGACCGGCGGCTCGATGCCTTTGAGGCCAACCGCGCGGCCAAGCCCGGGACCTCCGGTATCGGCGAGTCGGCCGCGGACGGTTACCGCATGCTGGGCGAGATGCTTGGCGGCGTGCTAGGCGGCGTGGGGTTGGGATGGCTGGTCGATCATTTCGCCCACACCGCCCCCTGGGGCGTGGTTGGCGGACTGGTGATCGGGGCGGGCCTGTCGATCTTTGCGACAGTCCAGACCGCTTCGCGCATCAGCGCGAAAGCGGCGGCGAAATCGGGGGGCGGCGTCGTGACGCCCGCTCCAGTAGGTGATGAGGATGATGATTGAGGGGTTGAAGACCGTCTGATGGCCGCGATCGAGCCGATGGAACAGTTCCTGGTCACGAAGGTCGTGAGCCTGCCGCCCGTGATGATTCCGGGCCTGGGCGCGCTCGACCTGTCGATCACGAATTCCGTGCTGTTCATGCTGATCGCCGCCGCTCTGATCTCGGCGTTTTTTCTTGCGGCGGCGAAGCGGCAGCTGGTGCCCGACCGCATGCAAGCGACGGCGGAAATGCTTTATGGCGTGGTCGACAGTACGCTGACCGGCGGGATCATCGGTGATCGCGGCCGCCCCTATTTGCCGTTCGTCTTCGTGCTCTTCCTGTTGATCGCGATGCTGAACTTGCTGGGACTGGCGCCCGGCGGTTTCGCCGTCACCTCGCAGCTCGCGGTCACCGCCGCGCTGGCGGTCATGACATTCACCACCGTGATTGTCATCGGTTTCGTGAAAAATGGCCTGGGCTTCTTCAAGCTGTTCTGGCCCTCCAGCATGCCCCCGGCGATGGCGCTCATCATGATGCCGATCGAGATCATCTCCTTCATGGTGCGGCCCTTGACGCTCGCCATGCGACTGTTCGGCAACATGCTGGGCGGCCACGTGGTCATCTACATGTTCGCCTCCTTCGTCATCGGCCTGGGCCTGTTCGGCATCGGCGGCGCCGGCCTGGCGAAGCTGGGCCTGGTCGGTTCACTGGTGTCGTTCCTGATGATCGTGGGACTGACGGCGCTGGAGTTCGTCGTCGCCTTCCTGCAGGCGTTCGTGTTCGCCGCGCTTACCTGCGTCTATCTCAACGAAGTCGTGAACCTGGACCACGGCCACTAAGTTCTCCATCCTTTCTCTCAACTCATCTTCAAGGACATTCATCGAAATGGACGTTACAGCAGCCAAGTACATCGGCGCGGGTCTGGCCATGACCGGCCTGATCGGCGCGGGCGCCGGTCTCGGCATCCTGTTCGGGGGCTATCTGCAAGCCGCCATCCGCAATCCGGCCGCCGCCGCTGGTGAACGCGTGTGGCTGTTCCTCGGCATGGCCCTCGCCGAGTCGATGGGCATCTTCGGACTGGTGATGGGCTTCATCATCCTGTTCGTGAAGGTCTAGCCGAACCATGGCGGATCCAGCGGCCACAGCGGCCGCCGCTGGCGGCTCCGCCAGCGGCCTGCCGCAGTTCGACCCGGCCCAATGGCCCGGACAGATGGTGTGGGTGCTCGCCATCTTCCTCGTTCTCTACATATTGTTTTCGCGTGTGTTCGTTCCGCGGATCGGCGGGACGATCAGCGATCGCGAAGACAAGATCGCCGGTGACATCGCCAACGCACGTCGCCTGAAAGAGGAAGCCGAGGCTCAGGCCAGGGCGGCGGCGGCGGAGATGCACGAGGCTCGCGAGCGCGCGCAGAAGCTGGCCGCCGACGCCAAGGCGGAAGCCAAATCCATGACCGCCAGGCATCGCGCCGAGGAAGCCGGTCGGCTCGCCAAGGGCTTCGCCGACGCCGAGGCGCGGATCGCCGCGGCGCGCGACGAGGCCATGGGGCACGTGCGCTCCATCGCCGCCGGAACGGCCGAAGCCATGATCGAGCGTCTTACCGGCGTATCCGCCTCGCCCGGCGAGATCGACGCGGCCCTGGCGCGGCAGCCCGCCGTCGGGCAAGCCTGAAGGAGAACCCGCGCTCGTGTCGTTCCTGACCAATCCCCAAGACGCGCACTTCTGGGTGATGATCGCCCTGGTGGCGTTCATCGCCATCCTGTGGCGCGCCAACGCCCACTCGATCGCCGGCAAGGCGCTCGACGACGCCGGCGCCAAGGTCCAGGCGCGCCTGGACGAAGCCAAACACCTGAGCGAGGAAGCCAAGGCCTTGCTCGAGCAGATCAACGTGCAGCGCGCCGAGAGCGAACGTCAGGCGGCGGCGATGCTCGAGGCCGCGGCCGCCGAGGCGGAGCGCCTGCGCGCCGAGGCCGCCAAGGACCTGGAAGACGACATCCGGCGCATGCGCGAGCTGGCGACGCGCAAGATCGCCGTCGCCGAGGCGCTCGCGACCGCCGAGGTCAAGGCCGCCGCCGCCGACCTCGCCAGCCATGCCGCCGAGACGGTGCTGGCCGCGCGGATCGCCGCAGCCGGCGCCGACCCGCTGATCGACAGCGGCCTCGCCGGCCTGGCGACCGGGTTCCGCTAGAGCGTCCAGGCCGCCGCGCCCAATAAACGGGCATGGCGTTGGGGCAAATCATCGTTGCCGAAAACCATGGCTTGCGGTTATGCGCATGACGTGGACAACTGACATCTTTCACGGGAACGGAGTGGGCGGACCGCTTGGCCGAGGCTCGAACGATCGAAAACCAGCAGCCACCCCTGTCAGCCGAGGCTTCGTACCCCCTTGGCGAAGCCTATGACGAGATGTTCGCCCGCGACGGGCTGACGCGGGACAATTACAGTGTGCTTCATCGCCGCATCCGCACCCTGAGCGCCGAGGCGCTCGCCGACCGTCAGCGGACGCTGGAGCGCTCGTTCCTGCTGCAGGGCATCACCTTCACCGTCTATGGCGCGGAGAGCGCCACCGAGCGGATCATCCCGACCGACCTCTTCCCGCGCATCATTCCAGCCGCGGAGTGGGCGACGATCGAGGCCGGCCTCATCCAGCGGCTGCGGGCGCTCAACCTCTTCCTGGGCGATATCTACGGCCAGCAGCGCATTCTCGCCGACGGCATCGTGCCGCGCGACCTGGTGCTCGGCGCGCCGTCCTACCGGCGGGAGATGCAGCATCTGTTCGTGGCGCACGGCGCCTATGTGAACGTCTGCGGCAGCGATCTGATCCGCGGCGTCGACGGCACCTTCTTCGTCCTGGAGGACAACCTCCGCGTGCCGTCGGGCGTCTCCTACATGCTCGCCAACCGCGATGCGTCGCGGCGCACCTTCCCGGGCACCTTCCGCAGGGCCGGCGTGCGGCCGGTCGAGCGCTACCCCGACCTGCTGCTCTCGACATTGAAGAGCATGGCCAGCGACCACCGCGCCAACCCGCAGATCGTGGTGCTGACGCCGGGCGTGTACAATTCCGCCTATTACGAGCACGCCTATCTGGCGAGACTGATGGGCGTGCCCTTGGTCGAAGGCCGCGACCTCGTGGTCCACGACAATCACGTGTTCATGCGCACGACGACCGGCCTTGGCCGGATCGACGTGATCTACCGGCGCGTCGACGACGATTTCATCGATCCCCTGATCTTCAGGCGGGATTCGGCCCTGGGCGTGGCCGGACTGTTCAACGCCTATCGCGCCGGCAACGTGGCGATCTGCAACGCGCCCGGCGCCGGCGTCGCCGACGACAAGGCCGTCTACGCCTATGTTCCGGCCATCATCAAATACTACCTCGGCGAGGACACCATCCTGCCCGGCGTCAAAACCTTCCTTTGCCGCGAGCCGGCGCAACTCTCTCACGTGCTCGCCAATCTCGACAGCCTGGTGGTCAAGGCGGTCGGCGCCTCCGGGGGCTATGGGATGCTGGTCGGGCCGCACGCGAGCGCGGCCGAACGGTCGGCCTTCGCAGAGGCGCTGAAAGCCGATCCCTCCAACTACATAGCCCAGCCGACGATCCAGCTTTCCACCGCGCCATGCCTGATCGACGGCCAGATCGAACCGCGGCACGTGGACCTGCGGCCCTTCATCCTGTCGGGCGAGACGACGGTGGTGACGCCGGGCGCGCTGACCCGGGTCGCGCTCAAGCGCGGGTCCCTGGTGGTCAATTCCAGCCAGGGCGGCGGATCGAAGGATACCTGGGTGCTCGCGGACGAGCCGGGGGGCGGCGCGCCATGATGCTCGCGCGGGTCGCCGACAGCCTCTACTGGATGGGCCGCTACATCGAGCGCGCCGAACATCTTTCGCGCCTGGCGTTCGTCATGCTGCACGCCGCGCTCGACCGCACCGACGCGGCGGCGCGCGCCACCCGCATCGCCCTGGCTGCGGTCGGCGATCCCGAAACGGGGCTCCCGGGCCGGGCGGTGGATTCGGCGCGGCGCCTGGTGTTCGACCGCGACACCGGCGACTCGGTGTTCGCTTCCCTCGCCCAGGCCCGGGAAAACGCCCGCCAGGTTCGCGATCAGATGACCACCGAGACGTGGGAGCGGCTCAACCTGCTGTACCTGCGTTTCATGGAAGGCACGGCGCAGGCGGCGTTCGAAATCGACGCGGCGGCGGCCCTGCAGGACATCATCGCCGACCTGCACCTCTACATGGGCGCCGCCGACGCGACCATGAGCCATGGCGAGGGCTGGCGGTTCATGCGCGCCGGCGTGCACAGCGAGCGCGCGCAACTGATAGCGCGTCTGTTGCGCGTCTGTTTCGGCGAGGACGCGGCCACGGCGGTCGATCACATCACCCTGATGAACCTGCTGCGCATGGCCTGCGCGCTCGAACCCTATCTGCGCGTCTACACCGCCGACATTTCGGCTCGCTACATCCTCGAATTCCTCATCTTCGATCACGAGTTTCCCCGCTCGATCCGCTACTGCACGGCTCAGCTCGAAGAGCACCTGTCGCAGCTATCGCACGGCCAGGGCGGCCGCTCGGAAGCGCTGCGCCTCGCGGGCCGCCTGAACGCCCGGTTGCAGTACGCCGACATCGGCGAGGTCGCCTCCCACGGCGCGAGCGCGCTGCTGGCGGCGGTCGGCGAGGAATGCGCGGCCATCCACGCGGCGATCCACGAGACCTTCGTCGCCTATCCTCTCGAGATGAGCCTGCCCGCCTGATGCTGTTCGAAATCCGCCACGTCACCGAATACGAGTACGATGAGCCGGTGCGCGAGAGCATGATGGAACTGCGGCTGCGCCCGCGGCGCTCGATGGAGCAGCGGGTCGTCAACTTCGAACTCGAACTCGATCCGCGCGCCCAGACCTTCTCCTACACCGACAACTTCGGCAACACCGTCCATCATTTCGACGTGCCGCAGGCCCACAGCCGGCTGGTGATCATCGCCAACTCGGTGGTTGAGACATCGGCCCCGCCCATGCCACCCGAGGCGGTCGATCCCGGCGAATGGCAGGCTCTCGACAGCGACCGGGTGCGCGCCGACTGTTTCGACTTCATCCCGCCGCACGGTCTGGCGATCGAAACGCCTCCTTTGACCGCCTTCATCGCCGAGCGCGACATCACCGCCTTGAAGCGCGATGATCCGCTGACGGCTCTGCGCGCCCTTTCGCGAACGCTGTACGAGAGCTTCGACTACGAGACCGGCATCACCGGGGCGGACAGCCCGATCGACCACGCGCTGATCGAGCGGCGCGGCGTCTGCCAGGACTTCGCTCACATCATGATCGCCATCTGCCGCGGCTGGGGCGTCCCGGCGCGCTACGTGTCGGGCTATCTGTTCACCGACCGGGCGCGTGGCGACCGGTCGGACCCCGACCACACCCACGCCTGGGTCGAGGCCTATCTGCCTTCGATCGGCTGGCTCGGCTTCGACCCGACCAACAACGTGCTGGCGCGGGAGCGCCACATCGCCATCGGGGTCGGTCGCGACTACGTCGACGTGCCGCCGACTCGCGGCGTGTTCAAGGGGGAGGCCGAGAGCAAGCTCTCCGTCGGCGTCCAGGTCCGCGAAGCCCAGGGCTCGGGCACCGTCTCGGAGTATCTGCGCATGAGCCCTCCGGCCATCGCCGCCGCCCGCCGCCGCGCCAGCAACGCCGCGCTGGTCAACCAGCAACAGGAACAGCAGCAGCAGTAGGGGGCGAGGCGCTTTCGGTCGCTACGCCTCCGACCACCGCAGTTTCGGCTTCCGCGCCGCCAGCGTCTCGTCGAGGCGGCGCAACGGCGCGTGGAACGGCGCGCCCTTGAAACGTTCGACATCGCCCGCCTTGGCGGCGGCCGCGAGCTCCAGCAAGGCGTCGCAGAAGCGGTCGAGTTCGGCGCGGGACTCGGTCTCGGTGGGCTCGATCAGCATTGCCCCATGGACGACCAGCGGGAAATACATGGTCATCGGATGAAAGCCGGCGTCGATCATCGCCTTGGCGAAATCGAGCGTGGTGATCCCGGTGTCCGCGAGCCAGCTGTCGTCGAACAGCGCCTCGTGCATGCACGGGCCTTCGGGATATGCAGGACTCATGGCCTCCCCGAGCCGCGCCTTGATATAGTTGGCGTTGAGCACCGCGTCCTCGGCCACCTGCCGCAGGCCGTCGGAACCGTGACTCATCATGTAGCTGAGAGCACGCACGTACATGCCCATCTGGCCGTGAAAGGCGCACAGACGGCCGAACGCGGCGCCGGCGTCGCCCTCGGCGTGCTCGATCAGGCCATAGCCATCCTCGCCATGGGTCAGCCACGGGGTCGGGGCGTAGGGCGCCAGAGCCGCGCTCAGGACGACCGGCCCGGCGCCGGGGCCGCCGCCGCCGTGCGGCGTGGAGAAGGTCTTGTGCAGGTTGATGTGCATCGCGTCGACGCCGAGGTCGCCTGGCCGCACCTTGCCGACGATCGCGTTGAAGTTGGCGCCGTCGCAGTAGAAGTAGGCCCCCGCCTCATGGGTCAGCCGGGCGATCTCGAGCACATCGCGCTCGAACAGGCCGCAGGTGTTGGGATTGGTGACCATCACCGCGGCGACGTCCGGATGCAGCTTCGCCGCCAGGTCGGCCAGGTCGACGCGCCCGTCGGCGGTCTGGGCGATCTCGACGACTTGGTAGCCGGCCAGCGCCGCGGTGGCCGGATTGGTGCCGTGCGCCGAGGTCGGGGCCAGCACGGTCTTGCGCGCATCGCCCCGCGCCTCGTGCGCCGCGCGGATCGCCAAAAGCCCGCAGAGTTCGCCGTGCGCGCCCGCCTTGGGCGAGAGCGCGACCGCTGGCATGCCGGTGAGCGTCTTCAGCCAATGCGCCAGCTGGTCCATCGCGGCGAGCGCCCCCTGGACCGTCGAGACCGGCTGCAGCGGATGGATGTCCAGGAAGCCGGGCAGGCGCGCCATCCTCTCCCCCAGGCGCGAATTGTGCTTCATCGTGCACGATCCCAGCGGATAGAGCGCCAGGTCGATCGCGTGGTTGAGCTGCGACAGACGCACATAGTGGCGCAGGGTCTCCGGCTCCGACAGTCCGGGCAGGCGCGGCGGCGCGGACCGGGTTAGTCCCGCAAGGTCGGAAGCATCGGCGTTGTCATCCGCCGGAAAATCGACGCCGGTCTTCTCCCAGCCCCCCAGTTCGAAGATCAGGGCCTCGTCCTGCAGCAGGCCCCGTCCAGCATGGGCCCCTCGCGCGGCGGAATAGTCCTGATCGGGGCGCGTGGGCCTGCCGAGGTTGGCGACGGTGCTCATGGTGCGATCTCCGTGGCCAGGGCCTGCGCGAAGGCGGCGATGTCCTCCGCCGTCGTGGTTTCGGTGGCGCAGACCAGCAGTACGTCGTCCATGCCGGCCTTGGGGTCGAGGCGGGAGAATGGCACGCCCGCCAGGATGTCGCGGTGAGCCAGCGCCTCGACGACGCCGGCGGCGGCGCGTGGCAGGCGCATCGCGAACTCGTTGAAAAAGCGCGGGGTCTGGATCTCGACACCGGGTACGGCCGCCAGGGCGTCACGCAAGGACCGCGCCCTCGCGTGGTTGAGGGCGGCCAGCCGGCCAAGGCCGACGCCGCCCAATAGCGACATGTGGATCGAGAACGCCAGGGCGCACAGGCCCGAATTCGTGCAGATGTTCGACGTCGCCTTGTCGCGGCGGATGTGCTGCTCGCGCGTCGACAGGGTCAGCACGAAACCGCGGCGGCCGGTGGCGTCCAGCGTCTCGCCGCAGAGACGCCCGGGCATCTGCCGCAGGAGGGTCTCACGGCAGGCGAACAGCCCGACGTACGGACCGCCGAAGTTCAGGCCATTGCCGATCGACTGGCCCTCGGCGACGGCGATGTCGGCGCCCATCTCGCCGGGCGATTTCAGCATGCCCAGCGACACGGCCTCGGTGGTGACGACGATCATCAGCGCGCCGGCCGCATGGGCGGCTTGCGCGATCCTGGACACATCCGAAACCGTGCCGAAGACATTCGGCGTCTGCACGACGACGCAGGCCGTATCGCCGTCGATCTGCGCGATCACCGCCGCTTCGCCGTCGATGGCCGCCGCCAGGCGCCGCGTCGTCACACCGGCCGCATGGGCCAGCGTGTGGGCCGCCTCGGCATAGTGCGGATGCAGGCCGCCAGACAGCACGGCCTTGCGGCGGCGCGTCACACGAGCGGCCATCATCACCGCCTCGGCGCAGGCGGTCGATCCGTCGTACATTGAGGCGTTGGCCACCGGCAGGCCCAGCAGCTCGGCGACCTGGGTCTGGAACTCGAACAGCACCTGCAGCGTGCCCTGGGCGATCTCGGGTTGATAAGGCGTGTAGCTGGTAAGGAACTCCGAACGCTGGATGAGGTGGTCGACGCTGGCCGGGACGTGATGGCGGTAGGCGCCGGCGCCGCAGAAGAAGGGCCCCGCGCCGGCCGCGCGGTTGCGGCTCGCCAGCGCTCCCAGAGCCCGCTCGACGGCCAGTTCGCCCGCGTGGGCCGGCAGGTCGACCGGCCCGGACAATCGCGCCGAAACGGGCGTATCGGCGAACAGGTCGTCGACATTGGCCACGCCGACCACCGAAAGCATGTCGGCGCGGTCGGCCTCGGTGAGGGGAAGGTACCGCATGAAACGCTCGCCGCTGATCTTAGAGAGTGGCCAGGAAGGCTTCGTAGCCGGCGCGGTCCATCAGGGCGTCGACCTCCGCCGGATGGCTGAGCTTGATCTTGACGAACCAGCCCGACTTTTCCGGGGCTTCGTTGACCGTCTCGGGGGTGTCGCTCAGCACATCGTTGGCGGCGATCACTTCGCCGGACACCGGCGCGTAGACGTCGGAGGCGGCCTTGACGCTCTCGACCACCGCCAGGGCCTCGCCGACCTCGATCGTCTTGCCGGCGTCCGGCAGCTCGACGAACACCACGTCGCCCAGTTGCTCGGCGGCGTAGGCGGTGATGCCGATGGTGGCGACGTCGCCCTCCACCTCGACCCACTCATGGTCCTTGGAAAAATGCATGGCGTGTCCTTCGTCTCGAGGTTCAGGGATTGCGGTGATAGCGGTGAGGAACGAACGGCGTGTCGACGACTTCGGCGGCCTGGGCGCGGTTTCGCACCGTCACCTTCAGGCGCGTCCCGCGGGCCGAAAAGGCGGGTGGAACAAATCCCATGGCGATCGGAGCGCCGAGGCTCGGCGCGAAGCCGCCGCTGGTGATGACGCCGATGGCCGCGCCGGTCTCGTCGGTCAGCTCCGCGCCTTCGCGCGCCGGCGCGCCCTCGAGGATGCGCAGGCCGACCCGCACGCGCGAGAGATCGCCCGCCTGCTCGGCGCGCATCCGCGCCGCGCCGCGCATGGCGCCGGCCTTGAGGCGGCGCTTGGAGATCGCGAAATCCAGCGCGGCCTCCACCGGCGAAACGCTCTCGTCGATGTCGTGGCCGTAGAGCGGCAGGCCCGCCTCCAGACGCAGGGAATCGCGCGCGCCGAGACCGATGGGAGCCACCCGTTCGTCGCTCATCAGCCGGTTCCAAACCTCAAGCGCGACCTTAGCCGGAACCAGGATCTCGAAGCCGTCCTCGCCGGTGTAGCCGCTGCGCGAGACGGCCAACGCCTGATCCCCATAAGCGATGCGCCGGAAGGTCATGAAGCCAAGGCTCGCCGTCTCCGGCGCGATCGCGGCCAGGACATCGGCGGCGGCCGGTCCCTGCAGGGCGATCAGGGCGCCGTCGTCGGCGCGGCTCAGGCGGGCGCGATGTCCGGCGGCCTCGGCGAGAAGCGCGAAATCGGCGTCCTTCGTGCCTGCGTTGACGACGATGTAGAGGCGGCCCTGGTCGGAGTCGTCCAGCGGCCGTCCGATCATCAGGTCATCGAGGACGCCGCCCTCGTCATTGAGCAGCAGGGTATAGCGCAGACGGCCCGGCTTCAGACCGGCGATGTCGCCACAGATCAGCGGTTCGACCAGGGCGGCGACGGCGGCGTGGTCGGCCGACGGGTCGCCGCTCGGCGCGGTCAGCTCCAGCCACGCCGGCCCCATGTGCGAGACATCGAACAGGCCGGCCTGGTCACGCGTCCACTGGTGTTCCTTCAGGATGCCGCGCGGGTACTGCACCGGCATGGCGTAGCCGGCGAACGCGACCATGCGGCCGCCGAGCGCGCGGTGCGCGTCGCTCAGGACGGTCGTCTTCAAGGTTTCTTCTGACACCCGGACTCCAAGGCTCGTAAGCACACGCGAGCGGCCGTTTGCCGCCCCGATCGCGCGCCCCCGCTGTCCCTTGGGCCTGAGAGATTCCGGGCTGAATGCCCTTGCTCCTTCGGCGAGACGCGGTCCCATAAAAGGGAGCCCCGTCTCTTTCCAGCGTTTGTCTCGTCCTCGCGGTCCGTTTGCCTGAGCGTTTCCGGGGCGGTTGCGCCTTCGGCGTCGGGCCGTCGCCAGCCCGCTCTCTCCCGCGAGAGCAGAATCCGTAGTGGTGGAGCATGGCACGCGAGTCAATGCCTTTTGGCGCGGCCCCATTCTATTGGGACACGCGCCCTAAATTTAATGTTGACGTTATAAGTTTTTTAGTAGATATGGAGGCTATGCCGTAGGATCTTCTGCGGCGGGCTAGGAGGTCATGGGCATGAAAAAGCTTAAAAGAGCAGTCACGGTTGATTCGGTTGTGGCGCGCACAAATTTTCCACGGACAACTGTCATAAGGGTTTTTCAAGAACTTGATGCTGCCAATATTGGAACATTTATTATCGGGCGCAAGGGGCATCCCAGCCGCCTGGAGGCGTAGCGGTGCCCATTCACAAAATGGATGATGGGCGCTCCCTAACCAATATGCTCAAAAACCATATCTCCCAAAAAAAAGGTGGGGCCGAATTTGGTGTCGAAATTTTAATGCGATCCTTATCCGTCACCGACCGATCCGACATGGTAAGGGCATTAAAAACACTGCATTCGCAAGGTTATGGTCAATTTATCTCTGGCCGAAGAGGGTTTCCGTCGAGATTTAAATTGGGAGGTGCGATTGAGTTTAAATCAGATATTTCGCCATCCAAGCCCTCTATGGAAGAGGAGGTCCCTGCGCCTTCCGAAAGGACGGCCGATGGCCATACGGTGACATTCGCTGTCCGAATGGCGCCATTATTTATGATAGCTTTGCCCGCCGACATTACGAGAGCGGAAACTCAAAGGATAAGCGCTTGGTTGGAAACCTTACCGATTGACAACCGCGGGTAGGCTGAAATTTAAGAGCTTTTATTCACCTTAATTTCATTCCGTATGAACTTCTCGCATACCTCCGGCTAAAAATGCGAAAATCTCACTTCGATTGGTCGCTTGGGATGAACCTTTTGAGAGGGGCGCGAGCGACAAAGCCGTCGAAAGCCTAGTTATTGTAGATATTACCGACCTACACGTCTGTCGCTCTTCAGCCGAGTTTCGGAGCTTTAAGAAAAATCATTGGGCCTCCTATTTTTGGAGTTCGCCATTGTCGTTCTGGATTGGCATCATTCCTACATCCGGTCGGGCGCCGATATTCCGAGCAGATCGAGCGCTCGTTCGAGTTGGCGCAGGCTCAGCGCGGCGAGCGACAGGCGCGAAGCCCTCAGGTCCGGCGTCTCCGCCACCAGCACCGGACAGGCGGCGTAGAACTTCGAAAACGCCTGGGCCAGGCGGAAGGCATGGTCGGCGACCAGGTTCGGCGCGAGCTTGTCATAAGCCTCGACGAGGGTGTGGTCGAAGGCGTCGAGGAGCAGCACCAGGCCACGCTCGGCGTCCTCGCCGACCACGATCGGGCCTTGTGCGACGCCCTCGGCCTCGGCCTTGCGCAGCAAGGATTTGACCCGCACCGCCTGGTACAGCAGGTAGGGTCCGGTCTTTCCCTCGAAGCTCGAGAAGCGGTCGAGGTCGAAGACGTAGGATGTCCCCCGAAAGTTGATCAGGTCCGCGAACTTCAGGGTCGCCACCCCGACCTTCAGCGCGGTGTCCTCGAAATCCTCGGCGGAAAGCTCGGCGCCCAGACCCGCCTCCAGCAGCCGCTCCCCCGCCTTGCCGCGCGCCATGTCGATGAGGTCGCGCAGCTTCAGCACTCCGCCTTCGCGGGTCTTGAACGGCTTGCCGTCGGGCCCGTTCATGGTGCCGAAGCCGATGTGTTCCAGCGCGCCTTCTTGAGCGTAGCCGGCCAGATAGGCGGCGCGGAACACCGTCTCGAAATGGTCGGCCTGACGTTGGTCGACGACATAGAGCACCAGGTCGGGATCGAAAAAGCGCTTGCGGTCGAGAATGGTCGCCAGGTCGGTGGTGCCGTACATCGCCGAACCTTCGGAGGAGACCACCAGCAGGGGAGGCGCCGGTCGCCGGTCGCCGTCCCTCGCCACACGGATGATCCGCGCGCCCTGGTCGTCGATCAGCAGGCCTTTGGCCTGCAGGTCCGCCACCATCGGCTCGATCAGATCGTCGACATCGCTTTCCCCGCGCCACAGATCGAAGTCGATGCCTAGAGCGTGGAAATCGCGCTCCAGCGCCACCCGCGTAATATCGGCAAAATGGCGCCAAATGAGGCGATAGCCGAAACGTCCATTCTGGAGTTCGGCTGTGGCGCGGCGGGCGCGGTCGCGATAGTCGGTGTCGATCTTGGCGCGGGCGGCGGCGGCGGGATAAAGTCGGTCGAGAGTGTCCAAGCCGATGCGAGCGAGGATCTCCATGCTGAGGGCACGACCCTCTTCGGCGCTCAGATCCTCCGGAGCCACGGCGAGGCGCTCAAGCAGATCGGCGACAGCAGGGTCTTCGTCAGCGCAAGCGACGATGAGCAGGCCCATCTGAAAACCCCAGTCGCCGAAGTGGGCGTCGCCCAGCACCTCGTCGCCGCGGAACCGATACAGCCGCTTGATCGCCTCGCCGATGATCGAGGCGCGCAGATGACCGACGTGCATCTCCTTGGCCACATTGGGGCCGGCGTAGTCCACCAGGACGCGGCGCGCCGTGGCGACCCGTCCGGCCCCGACGCGTTCGTCCCCGGCCAGGGCGTCGGCGCGATCGGACAGGGCCTGGGCCGTCACGCGAAGGTTGATGAACCCCGGCCCGGCGACCGAAACCTCGGAAATCGCTGGTTCGGCCCGCAGGGCGTCCGCTACCGCCTGGGCGATCTCGCGGGGGTTGCGCTTGAGGCTCTTGGCGGCGGCCAGCGCGCCGTTGCACTGGAAATCAGCCAGGTCCGGCCGGTCGGACGCGCCGACCCTGCCGAATTCACCGGACAGTCCCAGGGCGGCGAACGCGGCCTCCGCCGCCCCGCTCAGCCTCGATCTGAGATCGCTCATTGGGTCGGCGGCGAGCCCTCGGCCGCCGCCACGCCCGCGTTGGGGCGGAACCGCTTGCCGTCCCGATTGAACGCCGCCATGGCCGGTGTGACGTCGAAACCCACCAGAATCTCGAAGTTCGCGCCGCTCACCTTGCTGTCGTGGCGCGGAATGAGCACCGATGGGATCTTTTCGGTGAGCGTCACGCGATCGTTGTTGGACGGGAAGGTGACCGGTAGATCGAAATACTGCTTGGCGATCACGGCGCGATTCCGGTCGGTGACGGCGACCCAGTAATGATAGAGCTTATGGTTGCTCTTGGCCTGTGGGCCATGGCCGAACTCGAACAGGATCTGCATTTCCGTCTTGATGGGATCGGCCTGCTTGTAGGCGCAGACGGACCCGACCTTCTGGATCTCTCCGGTGTAGATGACGGCGGTCGACGCCTCCGCATTGTCCTTGAACTCGACGTAGCGAGCGGCGTCGTAGAGCACCTTGACGTATGGACATGGCCCGGCGTTTCTCAGCGCGGGCAGCGCCGCGTTGCCCGTCCCGAACTCTTCGTCACGCTTTTTCTTCTTGGCGTCGTCTTCCTGCTGCTGCTGGTCGGGATCGGCCCCGCCGTGGCCCGGGCCACCCGGACCGCCGCCGTATTGCGCGAAGGTGGGCGCCGCCCAGGAGAAACTGAGCAGAGTGCAGGCGGCAAAGAGATAGGATCGGATGCGGCGCATGGGATGTCCAGACTGGTAGGCTCGGCCGGAGCCGTCCGGCGGTATCTGCCGGGTTGATAAAGGCATATCCGCGGCGCCGCAACGAACGCGACAAGGACGCCCCGTCTTCCCGGCCCTTGACGCGCCGGGGCCGGTCACGGATCAACGCCGGATGGCGGTCTACACCGATATCAGCGATACCGAACTCGAGGCGTTCGTCGCCGACTTCGATGTCGGCGATGCGGTGTCGTTCAAGGGCATCGCCGAGGGTGTCGAGAATTCCAACTATCTGCTGGAGACGCGCCGTGGGCGCTACATCCTGACCATCTACGAACGACGCGTCCGGGCCGAGGATCTGCCGTTTTTCCTGTCCCTGATGCAGTGGCTGGCGAACTCTGGGTATCCGAGCGCGGCGCCGATCGCCGATCGCGCCGGTAACATGCTGAAGCGGCTGCGTGGCAAGCCGGCGGCGCTGATCGGGTTCCTGCCCGGGCTGTCGGCACGCCGGCCGAGCGTTGCGCAATGCCGCGAGGCCGGCGAGGGGCTGGGCTGGCTGCATGTGGCCTCCCAGGGGTTCACCGGACGCCGGACGAACGAACTGGGCCAGGCGAGTTGGGCGCCGATGACCGCGCGCCTGGCGCCGGCCGCCAATTCCCTGAAGCCGGGCCTGGGGCCCGTCATCGAGGCCGATGTGGTCCAGCTCGCGGCGCGCTGGCCGGTCGGGCTGCCGGAAGGCGTCGTGCACGCCGACTATTTTCCTGACAATGTGTTCTTCGACGCCGGGCGCTTCGCGGGAACCATCGACTTCTATTTCGCGGCCTGGGACGCGCTCGCCTACGACATTGGCGTCGCCCTGAACGCCTGGTGTTTCGAGCCCGAGGGCAGTTTCAACGTCACCGCCGCCCGGGCGTTCGTCGACGGCTATCAGCGTCGGCGCCCCTTGACCGACGCGGAACGGGCCGCCCTGCCGGTGCTGGCCCATGGCGCGGCGCTGCGCTTCTTCCTCACCCGCCTGAACGATTGGGGCTCCACGCCGGCCGGCGCCCTGGTAGTGCCCAAGGATCCGCTGGAATATGAGCGAAAGCTCGCCGTGCACCGCGCCGGCCTTACCCTTTTTGAGGATGCATGACGCCTGAGGTGGTGATGTATACGGACGGTTCCTGCCGCGGCAATCCGGGCCCCGGCGGCTGGGGCGCCCTGCTGCTCTATGGCGAACACGAGCGCGAGATCTGGGGCGGAGAGGCGGCCACCACCAACAACCGCATGGAGCTGACCGCCGCCGTCGAGGGCCTCAACGCTCTCAAGCGGCCCTGCCGCGTCGAACTGCACACGGACAGCAAATATGTGCAGAGCGGCATTACCGAATGGCTGTCGCTGTGGAAGGCGCGCGGCTGGCGCACGATGACCAAGGGGGCGGTGAAGAACGAGGACCTATGGCGCCGTCTCGACGAGGCGCGGCTGCGCCACGAAGTCGACTGGCGCTGGATCAAGGGCCATGCCGGCCATGAGTTGAACGAACGCGCCGATCGGCTGGCCAAGCGCGGTCGCGACGAGATCGAGGCGGCCTCGCGCCGCTGACCGGACGCGTTTTCTGAAAGACTTCAGCGGCGGCGTCACCTGCCCACGGAGGGACTGGGGCTTGTGCCCGCCGCATCCGCCACCACTCGCAGGCGAGGCGCCGCCGGCGCGCCCCGCGCGGACGATTTCGAGCTGGGCGGCAGCTCCACCGGTCCGCTATCGGTGAGCCGGAAGACGGCCAGGACTTCCCGCGTCCCGCCGTCGACCACGAACGCCGTCCGCGGTTTGAAACGATTGCTTCGCTCTTTGGCCAGCGTCTCGAGCGTCACCTGCGCAAGCGCCTTCGCCTGTTCGAGGGAGCCCTCCGCCTGCATGTCATCGATGCCGATGTCCCGCAGCCACTGGCGGAAAAACTGGAGATGGTAGGTCATCGCGTTTGGCCCCTGTCGCTGGCTTTCCAAGGGACTACTACGTTGGAGGGTCGCAAATCCGTCGACGTCCCGAGAAAAAAGCTTTATTCGACGCCATTCCGACAGCATACTCGAATAGCGATATAGCCGCGAACGAGCTTTTATTGACTGAATATTGATTTTTCCCAACCTTCCGACTTCGGCGGCGCGCATGAGGCGCCGGTGTCCGAAGCGGCGCGCCGTGCTCGCCGCACGCCGTTCGAGCGCATGACGCCCGAATGTGCGTGCGCCTGCGACATATGGGCGCGCTTGCCATTTCGCTCGCCAGATGTCTTTGACAAGCCGCCCCGCTCGCGTTCGTTCTCGCGAAGGTTGTCCTGGGGCGATCGCTTTGGGGGCGAACATGCGAAACTGGGTAGTATCGGTGGTCATGGCGATGAGCGCCTTGGCTATGGCGGGCGCCTGTCAGGCGACGCCGAAGGTCGGCCAGCTCGCGCCGGATTTCACGGTCACCACCTTTGGCGGCCACACCGTGAAGCTCGCCGATCTGAAAGGCGACGTGATCGTGCTTAATTTCTGGGCGACCTGGTGCGGCCCGTGCAAACGTGAACTGCCGATGCTGGAAGCGGCGTTCGACGCCTACAACAAGTACGGGTTCCAGGTGCTCGCGATCGCCACGGAGGACTCGGTCCCCCCGGACATGCTCCGCCCGCTGGCGTCGCGCCTGAAGATCCCTTTCGTGAAGCGCATGAACGGGCCCTACCGCTACCTGGGCGCGGTTCCGACCAACTACATCATCGATCGCTCGGGCAAGCTCGTCTACGCCGCGGCGGGCGCCTTCGACCTCGACGATCTCAACGCAATCGTCATTCCACTGCTGAAGGAGCCGTCCCCCAGCCAACCGGCCACCGCTGCCGCGCCGACCACGGCGGAAGCCGCGTCGAAGCCGGATACGGGGTTGTAGTCCACGTCCCTTCGTCCATCGGTGCAAGGCAAGACAGGGACAGCCTATCGCTCGCGCATTGCCCGGTTCGGCCGCGGCTGCGCCGGCGCCCGCCCCTCCGGGTCGTCGGCATGGGTGGGGATCTGGGTGTCGTGGAGGGCGTCGTTGGGGGTGGACACCGGAGCCGCGGGCCGGGCCTCGACGGTGCGATCGAGCCGCAGGGCCGTCAGGGCGTCGTCGCTCTCGCGGCCGAACAGGCTTCGCAGCCGCACGTCGACCTGCGGGAACGGCGTCTCCACGTCCGCGGCGCGCAGGGCGTCGTCGATCGCCCAGGTGTAGGCGGCGAGCATCGCCGACGGCCGCCGAGCGGCCTTTTCGGTCGGCCAGACCACCAGTTCGAAATTCAGCGACGAGTCGCCGAAGCCGACCATCCACACCTGGGTGCGGCGCGCCTCGGTGTCGGGCAGGGTGAACGGGACCGCGCGGGCGGCGGCGAGGACGGCGTCGCGCACACGGGTCTTGTCGACGCCGTAGGCCACGGTGAACGGCACGTGGATGCGGCGCGTCTCCCCGTTCAGCGTCCAGTTGGTCACCCGGTTCTCGATCAGCTTGGAGTTGGGCAGCACCACGTCGACGGCGTCGTTGGTGCGGATGCGCGCCGCTCGCGGCCCGACCTCGACGATCTCGCCCTTCACACCGCCTTCGAGCTCGATGAAGTCGCCGACATGCAGGTGCTGGTCGAAGATCACCACCAGGCCGGAGACGAACTCGCGCACGATGCCCTGCAGGCCAAGGCCCACGCCGACGCCGACGGCGCCGGCGAACACCGCCAGGGAGGTCAGATTGATGCCGACCGTCGAGAGGGCGATGAGCACGCCGACCGCGACCAGCGCGTAGCTGGACAGCTTCTGGAAGATGTAGATGACCGGCGCGCTCAGATGCGGCCGCCCCTTGAGGCGGTCCAGCGCGGCCCGCACGAAGCGCGCGGTGGTGAAGGCCACGATCAGGATCACCCCCGCCAGCGCCAGCTTGGTAGCGGCGACCAGCCAGCCGCCCTGCAGCCACCAGTGCCAGCTCAGCAGTGGATCCTTGATCATGCGCGCGCCTTGTTGAATTTGAGTTCCGGGGGCAACGGGAACGAGGGAGCGAAGTTCCTGCCCCTGCCGCACGAGGCGGCGGCCGCGGATCAGCGTTCGGCGGCCTGGCGCGCCAGTTCGGAGTTCAGTTCCGCCCCCAGAAGGACCACGATCAGCGACAGCCAGATCCAGGTCATGAAGCCGGCCAGTGCGCCCAGCGATCCATAGATCTTGTCGTAGTGGCCGAAGTTGGCGACGTACCAGGAGAACAGCAGCGACATCACCAGCCATGCCGCCGCGGCGAACAGGCCGCCGGGCGTGATCCAGCGCCAGTGCGGATCCTCATGCGAGGGCCCGTACCGGTAGAGCAGCGACAACAACAGCGCCACGACGACGAACACGACCGGCCAGCGGAGCCAGCTGAGGTCCGCCACGCCGCCGAGATCGAGACTGTTGAGCACGATCGGGGCCGCCACCACGCAGGCCAGGGCCGCGATGGCAAACAGGATCGCCGCGGTGGTGAACACCAGGACGACGCCGTTCAGTATAAAGAAGTTGCGCTTCTCCTTTTGTTCGTAGGCGATATTCAGGCCTGCCAGCAGCGCCCGCACGCCGGATGTGGCGCTCCATACGGCAATCACCAGGCCGGTGGCGAAGCCGACGCCCAGCTGGCCGCGGCCGGTCGTCGCCAGGCGCGTCAGCTGATCGCCGATCACGGAAACCGCCCCGCCGGGCAGCAGACCGGACAGGGTCAGGATGTGGCGCCGCGCATCGTCGACGTTCGCGAACAGGCCATAGAGCGAGACGAAGGCGCCGATTGCCGGAAACAGCGACAGCAGCACATAGAAGGTGATCCCCGCCGCCACCGACGGAATCCCGTCGTCGTTGAATTCGGTCCATGTGCGGAAGACGAAGTGTCGCCACCGACGAAGGAGACCGCCAGTCCGGCGCCGCACGCCGACGCCGGGCGTCGCTTTCGTCATCGCCTCATCGACCACAGCCCGCCGCCCCTGACAAATCTACCGGCTAGCGCGGCGCGTCGTACCCGCCCGGAGGCGGCGGCGGCGGCGCGGGGTAGTAGTGCTCATAGGCGCCGGGGCCAAACTGCATGTCGTAGTCGCGCCGCGCCCGCTCGTACATGCGGAGCTGGTGCTGATAGATCTGCTGCTGCGAGTGGTAGCGGGCCATCCGCGCGTTGTAGTCGTCGCGCTGATCGGCGTAGTCGCTGCGCTGGTCGCCGTACGCCTGGCCTTGCGCCGCATACCCTCCCGGCGCGGACTGATCGTTGGGTGGGGGCGGCGGTGGCCCATACCCCTCTTGGTCACCGGGCTGATAGCCGTCGTTGGGCGGCGGCGGGGGACCGTACCCCGAGGGGTCGCCGGGCTGGTCGGGACCATAGGACTGCGCCATCGCGGCGCCGCCGGAAATGGCGAGGATCGCGGCCAACGCCGCGCAGAGCTTGATGGATGTCATGGACCTTTTCTCCACTGCCGACGCAGGTGGGTGGGCCCCGAGGTAACGCGGCCTTGGGCCCACGGTTCCTCCACCGCTCCGCGCGGTACGGCCGGCCGATGCGTGCAGGCTCCCGACTCGCCACGGCCTCGCGCGCCGGCGACGACTCCGGTGGGGGCGGTGTGAGGCCGCCGGCGCGCGCCCGTTACAAACGCTCGGGGCCTCATCTTCGACGGTTCGACCCAAGGCTGCAACTATGGTTTTCTTATACGCGCCGCACGGAGCCGACTGGGGAACAAGGAAGTAGACCGGTCTATATAATCCGGGTATCGCTTTCCTGGTGAAAGAGCGGGAGGCCCGAGGACCGATGAGCGACGATGTACCGGCGGGATTTGCGCCGCATTGGCGGCGCAGCGGCCTGACCGAGCCGTGGGAGCCGATCTATTCGCGGCGGACCGGGGAGGCGGTGCAGCTCGGGCTTCGCGCCCGGGAGGCCCACGCCAACTCCCGCGGCATGGTGCATGGCGGGTTGATCACCGCCCTGGCCGACAATGCCATGGGCCTCAGCTGCGGCGACCAGATCGAAGGCGTGACCGGCCTCGTGACCATCAACCTGAGCGTCGACTTCATCGCCCCGGCCCGCCTGGGCCAATGGCTCGAAATCCGCCCACAGGTGCTGCGCGCCTCGCCCGGACAATCGTTCTGCGCCGCCACCATCCACGCGGACGACACCTTGTGCGCCCGCGCCAGTGCGATCTTTCGGGCGACGCGCAAGGACCCCACGGCCTGAGCCGCCGGCGGGTGGCGTTCGTACTGCCAAAAACTGTCTTCTCCCTTTGGGAGAAGTACCGGCGAAGCCGGGGATGAGGGTCGCGGGGCCGTGCGCGGTGGGTCGATCCATGGACCGCGCCCTACATCGAGACGCTCACCTGCCGCTTCGCGACATCTTCGCCAAGCGGGGCAAAAGAGGATGTCGGTGCGCCACGATCGAGATGTGTGAATCCGCTGCCGCGATATAGTCGAAGCCGGCGCCCATATAGGGATCGCCCGTGATGATCAGCCAGGAACCAAACCCATGACGTCCCCGGTCACGATCGTCGGCGCGGGTCTCGGTGGCCTTGTCCTCGCCCGCGTCCTCCACGTCCACGGCATCCCCGCGATAATCTACGAGGCGGAACCCGCGGTGAACACCCGTGCACAGGGCGGCCAGCTCGACATCCACGAGCAGGACGGGCAGCGCGCGCTCGAGGCGGCCGGCCTCACCGATGCGTTCCGCGCGATCATCCATGAGGGTGGCCAGGCTTCACGCATTCTCGACCAGCATGGCGTGGTGCTGTTCGAAGAAGCTGACGACGGCGCGGGTGGGCGTCCCGAGGTGCTCCGCGGAGACCTGCGTCGGATCCTGCTCGACTCCCTCCCGGACGGGACAGTCCGCTGGGGGTGCAAGGTCACCGCCGCCCGGCCCCTCGGCGATAGCCGGCACGCGCTGACCTTCGCCGACGGATCGGCCGTGGCCACCGGTCTCCTCGTCGGCGCCGACGGCGCCTGGTCGAAGATTCGGCCGCTGCTCTCCGACGCCGAACCCGCGTACGTCGGCGTGTCGTTCGTCGAGACCTGGCTCAATGACGCCGACGCGCGGCACGCCGCGGCGGCGCGGGCGGTCGGCGCCGGCGCGCTGTTCGCACTGGCCCCGGGCAGGGGGATCGTCGCGCACCGCGAGGCCGGAAAGGTTCTTCACGTCTACGTCCAGCTGAGCCGCCCCGCCGCGTGGTTCGCCGGCATCGACTTCGCCGACGCCACCGCCGCGATGGCGCGGATTGCGGCCGAGTTCGACGGGTGGGCGCCGGCCCTCACCGCGCTGATCACCGATGGCGACGCCCCGCCGATCCTGCGCACGATCAACGCTCTCCCGGTCGGCCACCGATGGGAACGCGTACCGGGGGTGACGCTCCTGGGCGACGCCGCGCACCTCTCGCCGCCGGCGGGCGACGGCGCCAACCTGGCGATGTTCGACGGCGCGCAGCTCGCCGAGGCCATCGCCGCATACCCCGGCGACATCGAGGCGGCGCTCGGCGCCTACGAAGCGTCGCTGTTCCCGCGCGGCGCGTCGGCCGCGGCGGACGCCCACGAGATCCTGGACCTCTGCCTCGGCGAGCGCGCGCCCTTCAGCCTCGTAGACTTCTTCACCGGCGCGCTACGAACCGCCGAGCGTATTCAGTAGCGACTGGCTGTGTGGCTTGGCGAGCATGGCGCCGGCCTTTGCGCCCAGCGCCATGATGGCCGGCGCCTTCATATGCGTGGCGAGGGCGGCCTTGTCCGACCAGGATTCATAGGTGAAGAAGTGTCCTGGTGTCTGCTCGTCTTCCAGGACGGTGTAGTGCAAGCAGCCCGGCTCTCCGCGAACCGATGCCGCGAAGGTCAGGAAGAGCGCGTGAAAAGCATCGGCCTGTTCGGGCTTCGCGGTGATTTCCGCGATGACGACCAGGGGCGCGCGGCCTGCGCCTGCGACACGTTGCTCACCGCCCCGCCGCCAGAGCGGGAGAAAGCGCCGCTATCGCAACAGCAGGCGGCGGTCGA
>Ga0302314_10003105_pt1 | contig 30747 bp, 24 predicted proteins | sample III_Palsa_N2_3_FD_200533 | JGI IMG/M metagenome (GOLD analysis project Ga0302314, IMG submission 200533) | Peat permafrost microbial communities from Stordalen Mire near Abisko, Sweden - III_Palsa_N2_3 | ecosystem: Environmental > Terrestrial > Soil > Palsa > Peat permafrost | place: Sweden... | reverse complement strand
AATAGGGGCGTTGCTCGGGCCACAGCTGTTTCCAAGGATTGACATCGCCACGTTCGCGATCACCGCGGTGTTCGCGCTTGTTGCGAAGATCTTCCAGGGAAGATTGCTCGTCGTGATTGCTGGGCACGTCCTTCCGCTAAAGGAGGCGGATGTTACCGACCCTATTCCTTTCGATCCGATTTTGCCGCGAAGTTTCATCGTGCAGTTGGAGCTAGAGTTGCTACCCCAAGCCAGAACCACAAATCCTTTCGCCTCGAACTTGGTCTCCGTGGGCGTCAACGAATAGGCGTTTGCGGGTTTTTCCTGGGCCAAGAGCATGAGCGCCGCCGCCGCCACTGCGGCTGATCTAAGCATGTCGTTCGTCCTTGAATGTGGATTTCCTTTTCGCGCCCAGTCTAATCGTTTTTGAAGCGAGGAGATACCAACTCGCAGTCAGATCAGCGATCGCGCTGTTTGAAACGTTATGGGTTCAGTATAAGCTCATTGAGCCGGACATCCGAGGCGAGAAATGGACCGAATTAGGGCCCAAACTCAACCAGCCCCTTGATCACGCTGGGCAAATCATGATTCACGCCGGCCTTCGGTGAGGTTTACGGGTGTGTAGATGATGAATAAAGCGTTGTTTTGGCTCAACGACGAACAATGGACGGTAATGGAGCCGTTCATGCCCAAGAACCAGCCGGGAGCACGTCGCCATGACGATCGCCGTATCATCTCTGGCATATTTCACGTCTTGAGGGCGGGCTGCCGCTGGGTGGATTGCCCCTTGGAATACGGTCCCCACACCACTGTTTACAATCGTTTCAATCGCTGGTCACGTAAGCGGTTCTGGACGAACATGCTGGAGGCGCTTGCGAATGCCGGCGCAGTCACCGACAGCGTGGCGATCGACTCCACCTACGTCAAAGCTCAACGCTCGGCGTTCGGCGGAAAAGGGGGGCTCAAGCACAGAAAATTGGTCTGTCGCGCGGCGGAAACACAACCAAGATCCACCTTCTCACCGATGTGATCGGTCGTCCCTTCCGACTTCTGCTCACACCCGGCAATGTTCATGATATTACGGCGGCGCCGGAGCTCCTCGCACAACTGATCGGAGCCAAATATGTGCTTGGTGATAAAGGATACGACGCCGACAATTTCCGCCGTCTGATCCGAGGCCGAGGCGCGCGCCCATTGATACCGGGCAAAGCCAATCGCAAGCGTAAAATCCCCCTCGATAAGACGCGCTACAGGTCTCGGCATCTCGTCGAAAATTCTTTCTGTCGGCTGAAAGATTTCAGACGAATCGCAACCCGTTACGACAAACTCGCACGCAACTTCTTGTCCGCCGTCGCCCTCGCCGTCCTGCTCGCCTACTGGCTATGATTGAGTCTGGAGCCTAGCGCAAATCCGAAAATTGCCATAGCGAGTTCCCATAACCCGGTTGTCGGGGTCTTCTCCTGGGCCAGCTTGGCGACAACGCCTCCGCCGATGCCGGCGGCAACCAAGGCCCGGCCGGAGAAGTCGGCCAACTCGCCAAGCTTCCTTTTGAAGGTCCGGTTATAGGCGAGATCGCGCGCACTCAGGGGGTTTGTCGGGGTGTCCGCCACTAGGCCCGCTTGCCGGCCGCTCGTGATCTTGATGCGGTGGGCGGCCGGCCGAACCGACCCGGCAGAACAGCGTCTCACCGCCGGCCTCGGACAGGGGGGCGAAACCGATTGAGCTGGAATGTCCGGGTATACATGTTCTTGATTTGTTCTGAGAATCGGAGGCGAGTCAATCCTTCGACAGGGAAAGGGTATCCGAAGCGGTAGGCAATCGTCACGCCGTTCTCTTGACAAATTGCATATAACCGCAATATGAAAAGTCGCCATACGTCTGGCCGTCAGCCGACGTACTGCCTGGGAGAGCCGAATGACCATCGGAACGGTTGGATATGCGCCCTCCGCATGGGCAAGACGCCATGATCGCACAGAATACCTAAATATTTGAACATGATAATTCCATCGAGGCGACGATCGGAACCGCCATCACCCGCCCTCGGACCGCCCACCGACCGCCCACCGCCCCCGGCCGCCTGTCCGCTGCCTGTATCTTGTACGCCCTCCGCCGATAACCATCGTGCGCCGCCCGCGACGTCGACAATGATTTCCGCGACCGCGTATAAGGGCTCGATAGCCACCCACTCGAGGTCCGACGCGTCCATGTCGCAGAACGCCACCCTGACGGCTCACTCGGATGAGACGGCGGGGTTTCCGACGTCGGCTTCGCCGCTCGCCGATCGCATCCTCAACGCCCTGATGTACCGGATCGGCAAGGACGGCCGCGCCGCCAAGCCGCACGACTGGCTGACCGCCACCGTGCTCACCGTGCGCGACCAGGTCATCGACCGCTGGATGGCCTCGACGCGCGCCGCCCACGCCGCCGGCGCCAAGCGCGTCTACTATCTCAGCCTCGAGTTCCTGATCGGCCGGCTGCTGCGCGACAGCCTTTCCAATCTCGGCGTCGTCGAGGAACTGCGCGCGGCCCTGTCGTCGCTCGGCGTCGATCTCGACGTGATCCGCGAGCTGGAGCCCGACGCGGCGCTGGGCAACGGCGGCCTCGGGCGCCTGGCCGCCTGCTTCATGGAGAGCCTGGCCTCGCTCGACATCCCCGCCTACGGCTACGGCATCCGCTATGTGAACGGCATGTTCCGCCAGCGCATCGATGACGGCTGGCAAGTGGAGTTGCCCGAGACGTGGCTGGTTCACGGCAACCCGTGGGAGTTCGAGCGTCGCGAGAGCAACTACACCATCGGCTTCGGCGGCGAGGTCATGGCCAACAGCGACGGCCAGGCCAAGTGGTGGCCGGCCGAGCGGCTGATCGCGGTGGCTATCGACACGCCGGTGGTCGGCTGGCGCGGCAAGCGCGTCAACACCCTGCGCTTGTGGACGGCCCAGGCTCTCGACCCGATCCGTCTCGACGCCTTCAACGCCGGCGACCACATCGGCGCGCTGGCCGACAGCAACCGCGCCGAGAGCCTGACCCGCGTCCTCTACCCGGCCGACTCCAACGCGGCCGGCCAGGAACTGCGGCTGCGGCAGGAGTATTTCTTCTCGTCCGCCTCGATCCAGGACATCGTCCGGCGCCACGTCCAGTATTTCGGCGATGTCCGCACCCTGGCCGACAAGGCGGCGATCCAGCTCAACGACACCCACCCGGCGGTGTCGGTGGCCGAGCTGATGCGCCTGCTGACGGACCTGCACGATCTCGACTTCGACACGGCGTGGAACATCACCCGCGAGACCTTCGCCTACACCAACCACACCCTGCTGCCCGAGGCGCTGGAGAGCTGGCCGGTGCCGCTGTTCGAGCGCCTGCTGCCGCGTCACATGCAGATCGTCTATGCGATCAACGCCAAGCTGCTGAAAGAGGCGCGCAGGCGCATCGGGGCGGACGATCGGATGGTCTCGGCGGTGTCGCTGATCGACGAGGGCGGGGAGCGCCGCGTCCGCATGGCGAACCTGGCGTTCGCCGGATCGCACAGCGTCAACGGGGTTGCCGCCCTGCACACCCAGCTGATGAAGCAGACGGTGTTCGCCGACCTGCACGCGCTCTATCCCGAGCGCATCAACAACAAGACCAACGGAGTGACCCCGCGCCGCTGGCTGCATCAGTGCAATCCCGGCCTCACCCGCCTGCTGCTCGACGCGATCGGGGCGGGATTCCTCGACGACGCCGAGAAGCTGGCCGATCTGAACGCCTTCGCCGATGACGCCGCGTTCGGCGAGCGCTTCTTCGCGGTCAAGCGCGCCAACAAGATCGCGCTGGCCGAATATATCCGCCGTACACAGAAGATACGCATCGACCCCGACGCGCTCTTCGACGTGCAGATCAAGCGTATCCACGAATACAAGCGCCAGCTGCTCAACATCATCGAGACGGTTTCGCTCTACGACCAGATCCGCTCGCATCCCGAACATGACTGGACGCCGCGGGTGAAGATCTTCGCCGGCAAGGCGGCGTCCAGCTATCACAACGCAAAACTGATCATTAAGCTGGCCAACAATGTCGCCCGGCGCATCAACAGCGACCCCACGGTCGGGGGAAAACTGAAGGTGGTGTTCATGCCCAACTACAATGTCTCGCTGGCGGAGATCATCGTGCCGGCGGCCGACCTGTCGGAACAGATCTCGACGGCCGGCATGGAAGCGTCGGGCACCGGCAACATGAAGCTGGCGATGAACGGCGCGCTGACCATCGGCACGCTCGACGGAGCCAATATCGAGATCCGCGACCGCGTCGGCGCCGACAACATCTTCATCTTCGGCCTCACCGCCGACGAGGTGGAGGCCAAGCGCGGCGGCGGCTATGTGCCGTCGAGGGTCATCGACGGCTCACGCGAACTGTTGCAGGCCCTCGACGCCATTGCCTCGGGTGTGTTCTCGCCGAACGAGCCGCGTCGCTTCGAGGGACTGGTGAACGGCCTTCGCGATCACGACTGGTTCATGGTGGCCGCCGATTTCGACACCTACATGGCCGCCCAGCGTCGCGTCGACAGCGCCTGGCGGGACCGCGCGCACTGGACCGGCATGGCGGTGCGCAACACCGCCAACACCGGCTGGTTCTCCTCCGATCGGACGATCTCCGAATACGCCACCGACATCTGGGGCGTGAGGTGACCTTGGCGGCCGGCGACATCGACGCCCTGTTCGCCGGCCTCCATGATGATCCGTTCAGGGTCCTGGGACTGCATGACGGCCCCAAGGGCCTGATCGCCACCGCCCTGGTGATCGGGGCCGACCGCGTCGAGGCGTTCAGCCTGGCCGGTGAGCCGGGCGGGGTCGTGCCGATGATCGATGCGCGCGGCCTGTTCCAGGGACGCGTCTCGTTCAAGGAGCGGCGACCGGTCAAATACCGCGCCCGCGGCGCCGGAGGCGTCGAATGGTGGGTCACCGACCCCTACAGCTTCGGCCCGGTCCTGGGTCCGGTCGATGACTACCTGATGGCCGAGGGCAGCCACGCGCGGCTGTTCGACAAGATGGGCGCGCACAGGATCGATCACGAAGGCGCGCGCGGGTTCCAGTTCGCGGTGTGGGCCCCGAACGCGCGGCGGGTGTCGGTGGTCGGTGCGTTCAACGCCTGGGACGGGCGGCGAAACGCCATGCGCCTGCGCCGTGGCACGGGCGTGTGGGAAACCTTCATTCCCGACATCGAGGAGGGCGTTCCCTACAAGTTCGAGATCGTCGGCGCCGATGGCGGAGTGCTGCCGCTGAAAGCCGACCCGTTCGCCTTCCGCGCCGAGCTGCGGCCGGCCACCGCCTCGGTGACCAGCGACCCGGCGCCGCATGTCTGGGGCGACGCCGCTCACATGGCGCATTGGGCCGGCGTCGAGCCGCGCCGCCAGCCGATCAGCATCTATGAGGTTCACGCCGGATCCTGGCGGCGCGCCGGCGACGGCGGTTTCCTCAGCTGGGACGAGCTCGCCGATCAGATGATCCCCTACGTCGCCGATCTGGGGTTTACCCACATCGAATTCCTGCCGATCACCGAGCACCCGCTCGACGCCAGCTGGGGCTACCAGACCACCGGCCTCTACGCGCCGACCGCCCGCTTCGGTGATACCCAGGGCTTTGCCCGCTTCGTCGACGGCGCCCACCGGGCGGGGGTCGGCGTCATCCTCGACTGGGTGCCGGCCCACTTCCCCACCGACGCCCACGGCCTCGCCTGGTTCGACGGCACCGCCCTCTATGAGCACGCGGACCCGCGTCAGGGTCACCACCCCGACTGGAAGACCGCCATCTTCAACTATGGCCGTCGCGAGGTGGCGGCCTATCTGATCAACAACGCCGTGTTCTGGGCCGAGCGGTATCACGTCGACAGCCTGCGCGTGGATGCGGTCGCTTCCATGCTCTACCGCGACTACTCGCGCGCGTCCGGCGAGTGGATCCCCAACGAGCACGGCGGCCGCGAGAACTGGGAGGCGGTCGGTTTCCTGCGGCGGATGAACGCCACGGTCTATGGCGCCTGCCCGGGCGTGTTCACCATCGCCGAGGAGTCGACGGCGTGGTCGGGGGTGTCCCGGCCGGTCCACGAGCGGGGCCTCGGCTTCGGCTTCAAGTGGAACATGGGCTTCATGCACGACACCCTCGCCTACATGGCGCGGGACCCGGTGCATCGGCGCTACCACCATCGCGAGATCACCTTCGGCCTGCTCTACGCCTTTTCGGAGAACTTCGTCCTGCCGATCAGTCACGACGAGGTCGTGCACGGCAAGGGCTCGCTGCTCTCCAGGATGGCCGGCGGGGGAATGAGCCAGTTCGCCAACCTGCGCGCCTATCTGGTGATGATGTGGGGTTATCCTGGCAAGAAGCTGCTGTTCATGGGTCAGGAGTTCGCCCAGCGCAACGAATGGAACGCCGATGGCGCCCTCGACTGGTGGCTGCTCGGCGCGCCGGCCCACGCGGGGGTGCGCGACCTGGTGCGCGATCTCAATGCCGCGTATCGGGCCAACGAAGCGCTGCACGGCCGCGATTGCGAGCCGGAGGGTTTCGAGTGGCTGATCGTCGACGACGCGGCCAATTCGGTGTTCGCATGGCTGCGGCGCAGCGCCGGCGCGCCGCCCGTCGCGGTGATCGCCAACATGACGCCGGTGCTGCGCACCGGCTATCGCGCGCCGCTGCGCCCTGACGGCGTCTGGAGCGAAATCATCAACAGCGACTCGCAACTCTACGGCGGCGGCGGCGTAGGAAATCTCGGAAGGGTGATCGCCGAGGGCGGCGCCGCGACCCTCACCCTGCCGCCCCTCTCGACCATCCTGCTGCGTTTCGATGGATGAATACGCGCCGGGCCGGGTTGGTCGCGAACAGGAGCTGGAGTAGAGTTCCTTCCCTCCCTCTTCCCCCTTTGGGGGAAGTACCGGCGAAGCCGGGGATGGGGGCGATGCCGCCAGCGAACGTTGCACGTCGTCCCATTCGGCGCTTCGCGCCACTTCCCCTGAAGAGGGAAGAGAGGCCGGAGATAAGATCACTCTCAAGGGAGGCGCGACGCTGATGGATTCGCGATCCGGCCAGCCGCTTGCTCGGGACGCCATGGCCTATGTGCTGGCCGGGGGGCGCGGCAGCCGGCTCAACGAACTGACCGATATCCGGGCAAAACCGGCCGTCTATTTCGGCGGCAAGGCGAGGATCATCGACTTCGCCCTGTCCAATGCGCTCAACTCCGGCATCCGCCGCATCGGCGTGGCGACGCAATACAAGGCCCACTCCCTGATCCGGCACCTGCAGCGCGGCTGGAACTTCTTCCGCCCCGAGCGCAACGAAAGCTTCGACATCCTGCCGGCGTCGCAGCGGGTCTCGGAGACGCAGTGGTACGACGGCACCGCCGACGCCGTATTCCAGAACATCGACATCATCGAGAGCTATGGCCCCGAGCACATCGTCATCCTGGCCGGTGATCACGTTTACAAGATGGACTACGAGCAGATGCTCCGCGACCATGTCGACTCGCACGCCGATGTCACCGTCGGCTGCATGGAGGTGGCGCGCGCGGATGCGTCGGGCTTCGGCGTCATGGATGTCGGCGAGAACAACCGGATCATCGACTTCCTCGAAAAGCCTCCCGATCCCCCCGCCATGCCCGGCAAACCGGACCGCGCGCTGGCGTCGATGGGTATCTACGTCTTCAAGACGTCGTTCCTGTTCGACCAGCTTCGGCGTGACGCCGCTACGGCCGGTTCGACCCGCGACTTCGGCAAGGACATCATCCCCTACCTCGTCAAGCATGGCAAAGCCGTCGCCCACTACTTCGACGTCTCCTGCGTTCGCTCCAAGGACGAGAAGGAGGCCTATTGGCGCGATGTCGGCACTGTGGACGCCTACTGGGAAGCCAACATCGATCTGACCCACATCGTGCCGCACCTGGATCTCTACGATCGCGAATGGCCGCTGTGGACCTATTCCGAGCTGACGCCGCCGGCCAAGTTCATCCATGACGAGGACGGCCGGCGCGGGTGCGCGGTTTCGTCCCTGGTGTCCGGCGGCTGCATCGTTTCGGGCGCGAGCCTGCGCCGCAGCCTGCTGTTCACCGACGTCCGCCTGCACAGCTACTCTACGCTAGACCTCAGCGTCGTCCTGCCGCGGTGCGAGATCGGGCGCAGCGCGCGGCTGAGCAAGGTGGTCATCGATCGCGGCGTCATCATCCCCGACGGCCTGGTTGTCGGCGAGGATCCGAAACTGGACGCCAAGCGGTTCCGGCGAACGGACAAGGGCGTCTGCTTGATCACCCAGGCGATGATCGACCGCCTGAACTGATGGCCGTCCGCGTCCTATCGGTCGCCTCGGAGGCGTGGCCGTTCGTCAAGACAGGCGGGCTGGCGGACGTCGTGGGCGCCCTGCCGTCGGCGCTCGCGGACCACGATGTCGAGGTCACGACCCTCATACCGGCCTATTCCGGTGTTGCCGGGATATCGGGCGAGGGGCGTGTGCTCTGGCAGTTCACGGACATGCTCGGCGCCGAGGCGCGACTGATCGAGCACCGCGTGGGGGAGGGGACGCTGGTGCTCTTCGACGCGCCGTCGCTGTTCGCGCGCGCCGGGAGCCCCTACGCTGATCCGGCGGGCGCGGACTGGCCCGACAACTGGCGCCGGTTCGCCGCCTTCTCCATCGCCGCCGCCGAGCTCGCCGCCGGCGCCGCCGGCCTGCCACGCTTCGACGTCCTGCACGCCCATGACTGGCAGGCTGCGATGGCCCCGGCCTATCTGCGCTATCGCCCCGACATGGCCGCCCAGCCGCGCAGTGTCGTGACCATCCACAACATCGCCTTCCAAGGGTGGTTTCCGGCTTCGGTGTTCGGCCAGCTCGGCTTGCCGCCGTACACCTTCGCCATAGACGGCGTCGAGTACTATGGCGGTGTCGGCTTCCTGAAGGCAGGGCTGCGGGCCGCCGATGCGATCACCACCGTCAGCCCCACCTATGCGCTGGAAATTCACACACCCGCCTTCGGCATGGGCCTGCAGGGCCTGATCGCCAACCGCTCGGGCGCGGTCACCGGCATCCTCAACGGCATCGACATCAAGCGTTGGGATCCGGCCACCGACGTCGATATCGCAGCCTCTTACGACATGCGCTCGCTGCCCCGGCGGCGGTCCAACCGTGAGGCCCTGGAGGCGGCTTTCGGCCTCGACGCTGCGGAGGGGCCGATCTTCTGCGTGATCAGCCGCCTGACCGGGCAGAAGGGGATGGACCTGTTGGTGGGCCTCGTCGACCGCATCGTCGCCTCCGGCGGCCGGCTCGCCGTGCTGGGAACCGGCGAGGAGGTGCTGGAAGCGGCGTTCACCGCCGCCGCGGCGCGACACTCCGGCCGCATCGCCGCGCGAATCGGGTTCGACGAAAAGCTCTCGCACCTGATGCAGGCGGGCGCCGATGCGATAGTGATCCCCTCCAGGTTCGAGCCGTGCGGACTCACCCAGATGTATGGCCTGCGCTATGGCTGCGTGCCCATCGTGGCGCGCACCGGCGGCCTTGCCGACACCGTCATAGACGCCAACGAGGCCGCGATCGCGGCGGGCGTGGCGACCGGCTTCGTCTGCGAACCGGGCTCGGCCCCATCGCTGTCCGCGGCGATCGCGCGCGCCACGGCGGTCTTCGCCCATACCCCGGTCTGGCGCACGATGCAGCGCCAGGGGATGAAGGCGGATTTCTCGTGGAAGCGCGGCGGCGCCCGCTACGCCGAGCTTTATCGGCGCCTGGCGCAGGTATGATCGTGAGCCTCTTACGCTTCCTCCCTCCCCATAAAGGGGAGGGAGGTATAACCGGATGAACAGCCCCCCTTCGCGCCCAGGCCTGCATCTCAACACCGCCGGAGGCCAGTTCGTCGCCCGCTCCCGCGACGCGGAGGCGTTGACGCTGTGTCTGTTCGAGGGCGACCGTGAAACCTGTCTGCCGATGAGCCGCGGCCCCGACGGCGCGTTCGTCTTGGAAGTGCCGGGTCTGCGCGAAAACGCTCGCTATGGACTGCGCGCCGACGGTCCCTGGGCGCCGGACCGGGGGCTATGGTTCGACCCAGACAAGCTGCTCGTCGATCCCTACGCCATCGAGCTCGACCGGCGGTTCGCCTATGATGATCGGCTGGCCCTGCCGCGAGGGTCGGGCGTGGACACGGCGCCCCTGGTTCCCAAGGCGATCGCGCGTGCTCTGGCGCCCGTCGCCCACGCCCCGCCACGCTTCCACCCCGGCGGCCTGATTTACGAGCTGAACGTCAAGGGGTTCACCCAGCTTCGCCGTGACCTGGCGCCCGAACTCCGCGGCCGCGTCTCCGCCCTGGCCCATCCAGCCATCATCGCCCATTTCGAGAAGCTGCGCGTTTCAGCCGTCGAGCTGATGCCGATCGTCGCCTGGATCGAGGAGCGGCAACTGGCGCGCGCCGGCCTGAGCAACGCCTGGGGCTACAACCCCATCGCGCTGATGGCGATCGATCCAGGTCTGGCGCCCGGAGGCGTCGCCGAAGTCGCCGCTGCCGTCGCCGCGCTGCACGCCGCCGACATCGGCGTCATCCTCGACCTGGTCTTCAATCACACCGGCGAGAGCGACATCAAGGGGCCGACGCTGAGCCTGCGCGGACTGGACAATCGCACCTGGTACCGGCACGTGGCCGGCCAGCCGGGCGTGCTGGTCAACGACACCGGCTGCGGCAATACCCTGGCCGGCGACCAGCCGGAGGTTCGCGCCATGATCCTCGACACCCTGCGCCACTTCGCCCTGCACGCCGGCGTCGACGGGTTTCGTCTCGACCTGGCGCCGGTGCTCGCCCGCGATCATCACGGCTTCGATCCCAATTCCCCGCTGTTCACCGATATCGCGCGCGATTCCGTCCTGAGCGACCGGGTCTTCATCGCCGAGCCTTGGGATATCGGTCCGGGAGGCTATCAGCTCGGCGCCTTCCCCGCCGACTTTCTCGAGTGGAACGACCGCTATCGCGACGATGTCCGCAGATACTGGCGCGGCGATCGGGGGATGCTTGGAGCGCTCGCCACCCGGATCAGCGGCTCCTCGGACATTTTCGGAGCCAAACAGGAGGCGGCGAGCCGGACGGTGAATTTCATCGCCGCCCACGACGGTTTCACGCTCGCCGATCTCAACGCCTATTCGGAACGGCACAACGAGGCGAACGGCGAGCAGAACCGCGACGGGCATGGCGAGAACTTCTCCTGGAACCACGGCGTCGAAGGGCCGACCAACGATCCGGCGGTGAAATCGGCGCGCGCGGCTTCGGCGCGCGCATTGCTGGCGACTCTGTTCGTTTCGCGCGGCGCCATCATGCTCAGCGCCGGCGACGAATTCGGCCACACCCAGGGCGGCAACAACAATGCCTACGCCCAGGACAATGCGACCACCTGGCTCGACTGGGAGGGCAGGGACCTCGCCCTCGAAGCGTTCACCGCCGACCTCGCGACGGTGCGCGTGGGGTTTCCGGCGATCGCCGGCCCCGCCTTCCTTCTCAGCGACCCGCGCATAGCCGACGTGGCTTGGCTCGCCCTGGACGGCGAAGTGATGACGCCCGCCGACTGGCTGGACGCGTCAGGGATGGAACTGCGCCTCACGTTCGCCGGTGGAAAAATCCTGTCACTGCGCTTCGATCGCCAGGACGCCAAGGTGTCGATCGATTTCGAACGCGAGGAGGAGATCCGCTGATGTCCGAGATCAAACCGTCGCCGGGCGGTCTGGAAATCCATTGCGGCGTCATGGTCACCCGCCTGACCGCTCTGCGCGAAGACATCATCCGTGTTCGGATCGGCGCGCCCGGCGTGCCGGACGCCGACGGGTCGTGGGCGGTCCTGCCGGCGTCGCGCGCCGCCCACGTCGCCGTCACCGCCGCGGACGACCCGGCCGGCGTCGGCTTTGACACCGGGCAGGTGAAGGTGCGGGTGGATCGCGCCACCTCGGCCCTCACCATCGACGACACGGACGGCGCCGTGATCCTCGCCGACGTGGCGACGGGCGGTGTGGAGGTTCGCCGAAACGGCTTCACGCTCGCCAAGACGGCGCCGGCGGACGCCCACTATTTCGGCCTCGGCGACAAGGCGGCCCCGCTCGATCGGCGCGGACGGACCTTCACGCTGTGGAACAGCGATACCTACGGATTTCAGGAAGGCGGCGATCCGCTTTACAAAGCCATCCCTTTCTTCGTCGGCTTCCATCGCGGGCGCGCGTTCGGCGTTCTGCTGGACAATACTTTCCGCAGCGTCTTCGACTTCGCCCAGTCCGATCCGGATGCGATCCGCTTCGGCGCCGCGGGCGGCCCGATCGACTACTATGTCTTGTGCGGTCCGACGCCGAAGGAGGTGGTCTCCGCCTACGCCTGGCTGACCGGTCCGGCCCCGCTGCCGCCCCTGTGGGCGTTCGGCTTCCAGCAGTGCCGCTACAGCTATGTGAACGAGGCCGAGGTGCGGAGCGTGGCGAGCCGGATGCGCGGCGAGCGCATCCCCTGCGACGTGCTCTGGCTGGACATCGACTTCCAGGACCGCAACCGGCCTTTCAGCGTCGACACCAGGGCCTTCCCCAATCTGGCGGGGATGATCGCCGATCTGGGCGCCGACGGCTTTCAGGTGGTGCCGATCACCGACCTCCACATCGCCAGCACGCCGCGCGACAAGACCTACGCGCCCTACGCCTCGGGTCTTGCCGGCGATCATTTCCTGCGCGCCGCCAACGGCTCGGTGTTCCGTGGCCACGTATGGCCCGGGCTTTCAGTTTTTCCGGACTTCACTCGCGCCGACACCAGCGCCTGGTGGGGCAAACTCTATCGGCCGTTCTACGAGATGGGCGCGGCGGGGTTCTGGAACGACATGAACGAGCCGGCTCTGTTCAAGACCCCGACGAAGACCATGCCCCTCGACGTCGTCCACCATATCGACGAGCCAGGCTTCACGCCGCGCGTCACCGACCAACGTGAGATCCACAACGTCTACGGCATGCTGAATTCCCGTGCGACGTTCGAGGGCCTGCTGGCCATCAAGCCGGACAAGCGCCCGTTCGTGATGACCCGCGCCACCTACGCTGGCGGCCATCGCTATGCGGTGACCTGGACCGGCGACAACTCCAGCACCTGGAACCACCTGCGGCTGTCGACGCCGATGCTGCTGAGCCTCGGTCTCGGCGGCTTCGTGTTCGCCGGCGACGACCTGGGCGGCTTCGACGGCTCGCCGTCGGCCGACCTGCTGACCGCCTGGCTGATGCTGGGCATGTTCAACCCGATCGCCCGCGACCACACCGCCAAGGGAACCCTGCCGCAGGAACCTTGGGTCCACGGCCCCGAGCACACCGCCATCCGCCGCCGCTTCATTGAGGAGCGCTACCGCCTGCTCCCCTACAACTATACCCTGGCCGAAGAAGCTTCGCGGACCGGCGTACCGATGATGCGCCCGCTGTTCATGGAATTCCCGGACGCCGGGAAGGGCCGGCCCCTCGACCTTGCGGCGCAGGGCCAGTTCATGTGGGGTCCCGACCTGTTCGTCGCCCCGGCCCCGTTCGGCGAACAGCCGGCGCCGTACGCAGTAACGCTCCCCCCCGGCGGCTGGTACGACTACTGGACTGGCGTCAAGGTCGGCGAGAGTTCGGGCAGATCCCTCCTCAAGCGCAAGGTGACACCCAAGCTCGGCGTTCTGCCGGTGTTCGCGCGAGCCGGCGCCATCATCCCCCGCCAGCCTCTCGTCCAGCACACCGGCGAGCGGCCCGACGGCCCCCTCCAGCTCGACGTCTACCCCGGCCTCGATTGTCACGGCTCGGTCTACCAGGACGCCGGCGACGGGTTTGGCTACCTCACTGGTGACTATTATCGCGCCACTTTTCGCTGTCAGCCCACCGCCGGCGGTTTGGTTGTTAGCCGCGACCCTGTGGAAGGTGCATTCCGTCCCTGGTGGCGGGAGATCACCATTGTCGTCCACGATGAGCGGAGAAGCGCGAGCAGCCGACCGGCGAGGATTACGGTCGACGAAAGTGCGCTGGCGGCCGGCCTCACCCTGCGCCCGTCCGGCTGAGATCGGCCCATGGTGAATCAGTTCGCCGATCTTCGCTCCACCGTGCGCTACATCGGCCGGGTGCTCGGGGACGTCATCCGTGGCCAGGACGGCGAGGCGCTGTTCGACCGCATCGAGGCGATCCGCAAAGCCTCCGTCGCCTTCCATCGCGACGGCACGCCCGAAGCGGCGGCCCAGATGGCCGAGCGTCTCGCCGCCCTCGACTTGGCCGACATGGCGCGCTTCGCCCACTCCTTCGCCTGCTTCCTGCAGATCACCAACATCGCCGAGGACCAGATCCAGCGCCGCCAGGGCCGTGGCGGCGATTGTCAGCCAGACACCCTCGCCGGCGCCTTGCGGGTGCTCCACGCCGACGGCATCGACACGCCGGCCGTCCGCCGCCTGCTGGAGGGCGCGTTGATCGCGCCGGTGATCACCGCCCATCCCAGCGAGGTGCGCCGCAAGAGCGTGCTCGACCGCCAGGGCGCCATCGCCGACCTGCTCGACGTAATGGCCGGCGGAGCGGATCGCGAGGCGACGGAGCGGGAACTCGTTCGCCAGATGTCGATCTTCTGGCGCACGCGGCTGCTGCGGCGGATGAAGATCGCGGTCACCGACGAGGTGGAGAACGCGGTATCCTATTTCGAGCGCAGCTTCCTGGAGGCCATGCCGGCGCTCTACGCGCATTGGAATGAGGTTCTGGGCGGCGCCGAGCCCGTGCCCAGCTTCCTGCGCATCGGTTCCTGGGTCGGGGGCGACCGCGACGGCAATCCGTTTGTCACCGCCGAGGTCATGCGCCGTGTTCTGACACGGCAGTCGCGCACGGCTCTGGGCTGTTATCTCGACCGGGTGCATGCGCTGGGTGCGGAGCTGTCGATCTCTTCTTCGCTGGCCGAGATAACCCCCGAACTGGCGGCGCTCGCCGACAGCTCGCACGACACCGCGCCGCATCGCGCCGATGAGCCTTATCGGCGCGCCCTCACCGGCGTCTACTCCCGGCTGGCCGCCACCTATGGCGCTCTGACCGGCGAGGCGCCGCCCCGGCCGCCGATCGCGGGCGCGCGGCCCTACGATGGGCCCAGGGCGTTGCTGGCCGACCTCCGGACCGTACAGCACTCGCTCATCGAGGAGCATGGCCCGGTGTTCGAGACTGGCTTGCTGCCCGATCTGATCCGCATGGTCGAGGTGTTCGGCTTTCACCTGGCCACCCTCGACATGCGCCAGAACTCGGCCGTCCACGCCCGTGTGGTCGGCGACCTGCTGTGTTCCGCCGGTGTGGTCGATGACTACGCGGCGCTCCCGGAGGCGGAGCGGCGTGACCTGCTGGTCCGCGAACTGGGCCACGCCCGCCCGCTCGCCTCGCCGTTCGCCAGCTACGGCGACGAGACCAAGGGCGAACTGGCCACGCTGATCGCCGCGGCCGACATGATCGCGCGCTACGGCGGGGACGCCATCGGCTGCTACATCGTTTCCAACACCACCTCGGTCTCCGATCTGCTCGAGGTCTATCTGCTGCTGAAGGAAGTCGGCCTCTACACTCCGGGAAGACCGCCGTCCGCGCGATTGCTGGCGGTGCCGCTGTTCGAGACCATCGAAGACCTGCGCGCGGCCGGCGAGACCATGACGCAGTATCTCGCCATTCCGCTCGTCCGGGAGCTCCACGCCGGCACGGGACTGCTCGAAGTGATGATCGGCTATTCCGACTCCAACAAGGACGGCAGCTACCTGACCTCCAACTGGGAACTGCACAAGGCCTCGCTGGGATTGGCGGATGTCGCGGCCGCAGCGGGTCTGCGCCTGCAGCTGTTCCATGGCCGTGGCGGCGCGGTCGGGCGCGGTGGCGGGTCGAGTTTCGACGCCCTGCTCGCCCAGCCGAAGGGCACGATCGACGGCCGCGTCCGCATCACCGAGCAGGGCGAGGTGGTCGCCAACAAATATGCCGATCCGGAACTGGCCCGGCGCAGCCTCGAGACCTTGGCCGCCGGCGTGGTTCTGGCGTCTCTGCGTCCGCGAGCGAGCCATGCCGCGCCCGAATACGCCGACCTGATGGATACGCTCGCCGCCGAGGCGATGCGGCATTATCGCGACCTCGTCTACGAGACGCCCGGGTTCGCCGAGTATTTCCACGCCGCGACCCCGATCGCCGAGATCTCTGGCCTCAACATCGGCAGCCGTCCGACCTCCCGCACCCCCAGCGGCCGCATCCAGGACCTGCGCGCCATCCCCTGGGTGTTCTCCTGGGCGCAGTCGCGCGCCATGCTGCCGGGCTGGTACGGCTTCGGCTCCGCCGTCGAGGCGTCCGGCATGTCGCTGGAGCGGCTTCGCGACCTGCACGCCTCGTGGCCGTTCTTCGCCACCACCCTCGCCAACATGGAGATGGTGCTGGGCAAGGGCGATCTGAGCATCGCCCGCCGCTACGCCGGCCTGGTGCCTGACCAGACGCTGGCGCAGTCCGTCTTCGGCCGCATATCCGCCGAATGGGACCGCACGGTCGGAGCCGTGCTGGCGATCACCGGCCAGGCCCATCTGCTCGAACGCAGCGCCGATCTCGCCGGCGCCATTCGCACGCGTCTGCCCTACATCGACCCCCTCAACCATCTGCAGATCGACCTGATCGGCCGCCTTCGCCGAGGCGACGACCAGCCCGCCGTGCGCGAGGCCATCCATCTGACCATCAACGGCATAGCGGCGGGCCTGAGGAACAGCGGATAGTCAGGCCGGGAGCCACGTATGCGGGCAAAGGCGGCCCTCTTGCCGCTTCGCTCGACTCGACTGACCATCCTTTAGGCGATCAGGATATCGAACCGGGCCTTTGCCCGATCAGTGTTCCGACTCGCGGGAACTTCTGAGTGAAGTCGACAGACTGGATCAACGGCAGACCACGGCGGGCGCCCATGGGCACGATCATCCCGTTCCCCGACCGTTCGAACCGCGGCCCCGAGCCGTACCGGTTCTCGCTGACCGTGACCGGCGACGAGGACGGCTTCATCACCCTGGACGCGGAATACACCCGCGACCTGCCGAGTATGCCGCAGTTGCCGGAAGTCCTGCTGAGCCTGGCGGCGTGGATCGAGGACGGGTGTCCCGCCGAGGAGGATGAATGAGCACCACACGTTCGGGCGGGTGTCTATGCGGAGCAGTGCGCTACGAGGCGCAATGGCCGCCGCTGATGGTGGCTACGTGCAGCTGCAAGAACTGCCAGAAGCAGGCCGGCGCGGCTTTGTCGATCATCGCGGTGTTGCCACGCGAGGGACTGTCGGTGACCGGAGATCTGACGACTTTCCATGACCGCGGCGAAAGCGGGAACGATGTGTTCCGCAAATTCTGCGGTCGCTGCGGCTCGCCGGTGATCACCGACACGCCGGCCGCCGTGGAGCAGGGCGTCATCTTCATCAAGGCGGGAACGCTCGACGAAGCCAGCGATCTCGCGCCGAGCGTCCACTACTGGACATGCTCGGCGCAGGACTGGGTGGTGTTTCCGCCGGATGGCGAGAAGCTCGCGAAACAATAGCGGTCGAGGGGCTCTCAAGTCGCGAGAGGGGGGGACGAGTCGAGAGCCCCGGGCCGCCCGGTACGCAGGTGGGTCCTGAACTAGGACTGGCTGAGTACGAGCTTGAAACCCGCTTGGTTCACTCCTGGGCCGTATTTTTTGGCCGGCCGCGTTTGCCGTCAGCCCATGCCCGCCAGACCGACAGCGACCAGGCCGAGCATCAGCACCATCGCCGAGATCAGGGTTCCCACGAACAAAAGCGCCATCCGCAGCAGGGTCCCGAAGATGCTGGTCCGATAGACGCCGCGCATGTGCGCGAACAGGTGGAACGGGGCGCCCCACAGCGGCAGGAACGCGGCGTCGCCGATCACCGGCTTCGCGATCAGGCCGACGATGGCGACCAGTCCGACCGCCGAGAGCGAATGCAGGGAAAAGATCGTGTGATCGAACAGGAAAAATCTTCGCTGGAACACGAACAGCACGCTCAGCATCAGCGCCGAGATCGGCAGCATCAGAAAGGCGAAGCGTTCCGACCACTGTTCGAGGACCAGCTTGAATCGCTCAGGGTCGGCGAGCGTGTGCTGAACCCGGTCGCGTAGCCACTGGGAGGCGGCTTGATCGGGCTTGTCCGACCCGAAGCTGACCTGGATCTGGTTGATGGCCTTGGCGCGCTCCTCGGGGGTCATCTGATCGAAGGTTCGGGTTCCCGTCGCCACCACCTTGCCCGTCCTGTCCGTTGTCGTCGTGATGGTGGCGAGCCTGGATCCCCGTCCGCCGGTCAACCCGCTGATCAGGAAGATCCCGAGAAGCACGACCAGGAACAGCCGCAGCGGCGGAATCTGCGGCGCTCTGTGCCCTTCCAGGTATGAGCGGGTCAGACGCCCGGGGCGGAGCAGCAGGTCAGGGACCGTGCGCCAGAGCCGCCCGTCCATGTGCAGCAGGCCCTCGACCACCTCGCCCAGCAACCGCAGGATCGACCGGTGGAAGTCCTCGGCCGATTGTCCGCAGACGTAGCACCACGGACCGTTGAGCGGGGTTCCGCAGTTGGCGCAGGGGGTTCCGATCGGCGCGAGGTGATGTTCGGGCCGCCTGCGAAAAAAGCCCCCGGCCGAAGCCGCCGCCGCCGTCTCCAGTTCGCTCGACACGCCGTCCCCTCAGGCTGTGGTTGGTTAAGAGAATGCCGAACCCGCCTAACCCAAACCGTCGATCCGGTCACGGCCCGCCTGAAGTTTCGAGCACGTTTGCGTCCGCACGCCAAAAGCCCTGGCGCCAACTTCCGGGCGCCGTGTCGCCCAAATGATCGCGAAACGCTGCTCTATCGGTTAACGTTCATGGCTGTGACTTGAACGAGGGACGAACGTGAAGAGCTTCAGGAATTCCCGATGGTTTGCCGCGACCGCGGTTGGAGTGGCGATCGCCGGTGGTTCTGCCGCCTGGAGCGCGGATCGAAGCGGGGCGCCGGTGGATGCGCCCTCCAACTTCGACGGCCCCCCGGCCGCGGCGCCCGCGGGAGGTCCACCGTCTTTCGCCACGGTGTTCCAGAAGGTCTCACCCGCCGTCGTTTCGATCGAGGTCACCCTTCGCGCCAGTCCTAGCGACGTCTCGATGATGGAGGGAGGACAAGACGGCGGGGTGCCCGGAGACCAGGCGGCGCCACCCCCGTTTCCACAGGGCCAGGGGAATGGCCGCGGATGGAGCTTCCGGCAGGTCCATCCTGGAGCGCCTGACGGGCGCGATCTGCCAAAGGTGCACGGCGCCGGTTCCGGATTCTTCGTCTCGGCGAGCGGCTACATCGTCACCAACAACCACGTGGTGGAAAACGCCGACACCATCAGCGTCCACATGTCGGACAACCGTGTGCTGAAGGCGCGCCTGATCGGTCGGGACCCGGCGACCGACCTGGCGGTGATCAAGGTCGATGGCGGCGCCTTCCCCTATGTCAGCTTCGAGGACTCGGCCAGGCCGCGCGTCGGCGACTGGGTGGTGGCGATCGGCAATCCGTTCGGCCTGGGCGGAAGCGCCACGGCGGGCATCGTCTCGGCCCTGGCCCGCGAGAACGTCGCCCAGAGCACCCTGATCGACTACATGCAGATCGACGCGCCGATCAATCGCGGCAATTCCGGCGGCCCGACCTTCGATGTGCAAGGCCGCGTCGTCGGCGTGAACACCGCGATCTTCTCTCCCAGCGGCGGCTCGGTCGGCATCGGCTTCGACATCCCCGCCGACGTCGCCAAAAGCATCTCCAGCCAGCTGATCTCCTACGGCAAGGTCGATCATGGATATATCGGCGCCACCATCCAGCAGGTCACGCCCGACGTCGCCGACAGCCTCGGACAGTCGTCCACCAATGGGGCGCTGGTCGCGGGGCTGAAGAGCGGCGGACCCTCGGAGCGGGCCGGCCTCCAGGTCGGCGACCTCGTCCAGGCCGTCAACGGACATCTGGTGACCTCGGCGTCCGACCTCACCCGGCAGGTCGCTTTCGCTCATCCAGGCGACCTTCTCCACCTGACCGTGCTGCGCGCCGGCCGCCAGCAGACGATCGATCTGCGCGCCGGCCTGCGTCCATCCGAGCCGACGCTTGCGGACGGATCGCCCGGAGGCGACGGCGGGGCGCAAGGCGGAGCCGCGGCGGCGCAATCCTCGCCGACCGTTCTGGGCATGCGCCTCGCGCCCCTCACCCCCGCCGATCGCCAGCGCTTCAACATCGCCGAACAGGCGCATGGCGTTCTGGTCCGCGGCGTCGGCTCCGACTCCGACGCCGACGACAAGGGAATGAAGCCTGGCGACCTCATCGTGAAGGCGGGCGATCGCGCGGCCAACGCCCCGGCCGATGTCGACGCGGCGGTGGCGCAGGCGAAGCAGGAGAACCGAAAGGACGTGCTCCTGCTGATCAGCCGCGGCGGCCAGACCCTGTTCGTACCCCTGAAACTGGAACCCAAAGCGGCAGGCTGAACGCACACAGCTAATCCTTCTCCCCTTGCGGGAGAAGGTGGCTGCGAAGCAGACGGATGAGGGGTCTCCCTCCGATTAGCCCTGTAGACTCAATCCCTTAAAGTCTCGCATCGGCGCGGCCCCCTCATCCGGCCCTACGGGCCACCCCGCCGCCGATGGAGAAGGAGTCTCCGCGGTTGGCTCCGCGACGGCCCCAGCTTCGCTACGCCCGCCGCCCTGCGCGAGCGGGCGTTCGCGGCGACACGCCCATCGTCCCAAAAAATATTACGCGCAGCTATGGTGATATGGTTGACTATAACACTAACGATCTATATCACTCTCCATTGAGGCGTCCGTGCGGCCTGCCCGCACCTCTCACGCAAGGATCAATATGAAGTCATGAAGGAACTCGAGTGGAACGACAGCCAGCCGATCTATCGTCAGCTTCGCGACCGTGTGGTCGCGATGATCATCGACGGGGTCCTGGCAGAGGGCGATCCGTTGCCGTCCGTGCGTACTGTCGCGGCCGAATACCGGGTCAACCCCTTAACCGTACTGAAGGGCTATCAGCAGCTGGTCGACGACCAGCTCGTGGAAAAGAGACGAGGGCTTGGCATGTTCATTAACGTTGGCGCACGCGATCTGCTGCTCAAAGGCGAGCGCGAAAAATTCCTGACCGAGCAATGGCCGGCCATCCACGCGACGATCCGGCGGCTCGGCCTGACGGCGCAGGATCTGCTGGACGCCGCCCCGAAAGAGGAGGGCGAGAACCATGGCGTGCATTGAGGCGCGTGGCCTGCGCAGGGCCTTCGGCAAGACGCTCGCCCTCGACGGCGTCGACCTGCGGGTCGAAGAGGGGCGTATCCTCGGTCTCATCGGCCCCAATGGCGCGGGCAAGAGCACGGCGCTGAACGCCATGCTCGGCCTGACGCAATACCAGGGCGAGCTGAAGGTGCTCGGGAAAGACCCTTGGACCCAGCGCGACGCGCTGATGCGCGATGTCTGCTTCATCGCCGATGTCGCCGTACTGCCGCGATGGATGCGTGTGAACCAGGCCCTCGACTATGTGGCCGGCGTCCACCCGCGCTTCGACCGCGCCAGGGCCGAGGGGTTCCTCGCCAGGACGGACATCAAGCGCACCAGCAAGGTGCGCGAACTGTCCAAGGGCATGGTCACCCAGCTGCACCTCGCCCTGGTCATGGCCATCGACGCGCGGCTGCTGGTGCTGGACGAGCCGACCCTCGGCCTCGACATCCTCTATCGCAAGCAGTTCTACGACACCCTGCTGAACGACTACTTCGATCACAGCCGCACGATCATCGTCACCACCCACCAGGTGGAAGAGATCGAGCATATCCTCACCGACCTGGCGTTCATCGACCACGGCCGCATCGTTCTCGACGGCAGCATGGAAGACCTCGCGGCCCGGTATTTCGAGGTCATGGTCAATCCCGACCAGGTCCTGGCCGCCCGGGCGTTCAAGCCGCTCAAGGAACGCCAGGTGTTCGGCCGCAGCATCATGCTGTTCGACCATCTCACCCGCGAACAGCTCGCCCCCCTGGGCGAGGTTCACACCCCCAGCATCGCCGACCTGTTCGTCGCCGTGATCGGCGGCCAGCAAGCCAACCGTCCAGGAGCCGTCGCATGAGCTCGCCATCAGAAACCGTTCCCACGACTCCGTTCGGGACGCCCGCCTCCGCGGCGCGAACGACATCGACCCGTCCCTTCTACTGGTCGGTGCGCCGGGAACTCTGGGAGCATCGCTCGGTGTACATCGCGCCGCTGGTGGCGGCCGGCGTGGTGCTGTTCGGAGTTACCATCAGCGCCATCCGCCTGGGGCATCACCTGACCGATCTGCCGCATTTCGATCCGGCGCAGGACGGCGGCGCGCTTTCCCTGCCGTTCGACTTCGCGGCCATTCCGGTGATGCTGACCGCCCTGATCGTCGCGATATTCTATTGCATGGGCGCCCTGCACAATGAACGCCGTGACCGCAGCATCCTGTTCTGGAAGTCGCTGCCGGTCTCGGACCTCAACGCCGTCCTGGCCAAGGCGTTCGTCCCGATGGTGGTCCTGCCCGTCGTCACCTTCGTGATCGTCTGCGCCCTGCACCTGTTCATGCTGCTGATCGGCACCGCCGCCTTCCTGGCGCACGGGCTCGATCCCTCGCCCTTCTGGACCGGCGTCCCCTGGCTGCAGGTGGAGATCACCCTGATCTACTCGCTGGTCACGCTCTCGCTCTGGTATGCGCCGATCTATGGTTGGCTGCTGCTGGTCTCGGCCTGGGCCAAGCGCGCGCCCTTCCTGTGGGCGGTCTTCCCGCCGCTGGCCCTGTGCCTGCTCGAGAAGATCGCTTTCGATACGTCCAACCTCTGGTCGCTGCTGACCTACCGCCTGCACGGCGGCCTTTCGGAAGCGTTCGATGTGAGCGACGCCCACGTCGGCCACGCGATGCGCAGCCTGCCGCGGATCGACCTGGCGCAATTCCTGAGCACCCCCGGACTGTGGGTCGGCCTGGTGTTCGCCGCCGGGTTCGCCGCCGCCGCCGTCTGGATGCGCCGGTACCGCGAACCGACCTGAGCTCACTTCGAGGCCGCCTGACCACACTCCGCCTGGCGAAGACCGTCACCCCCTTGCCTGAAATCTGGCCTGAATTCTGGAAGGATCCCCGTGATGAACCTGATGCCGCCCCCGGGAAGCCCCCTGTTGCTGTTCATCGCCGCCTATGCGGTCCTGCTGCTCCACATAGGCGGCGGCCTGGTCGGCATCGGCTCGGGATTCACCACCATGATGCTGCGCAAGGGCTCCCGCCCCCACGCCCTGGCCGGGCAGGTGTTCGTGGTCTCGATGCTGGTCATGGCGGGGATCGGCGCGGTGGTCTCGCCGCTCCTGCCGCAACGCGCCAACGTCGTGCCGGCGCTGCTGACCCTCTATCTGGTGGTGACCGGATGGCGCGCCGGCCGCAATCGGTCCGGCGAGGCCGGCGCGGTCGAGATCGGCGGCCTGATCTTCGCGCTCTGCACCGTGGCCGCCGGCATGACCTACGCCCTCGACGCGGCCACGAGTCCCACGGGCCTGCTCGACAAGGAGCCGGCCTCGACCTACCTGACCTTCGCCGGCCTTCCACTCTTCGCCGCCGCCCTCGACGTGGCCGTCATCCTGCGCGGCCGGATCTCGCGCCCTCATCGTATCGCCCGCCACCTCTGGCGCATGAGCTTCGCCCTGTTCGTCGCCGCCGGCTCCTTGTTCCTGGGTCAGCCGCGGGTGTTTCCCGCCGCGCTGCGTGGATCGCCGATCATGTTCGTTCCGGAACTGGCGATCCTCGGACTGATGCTGTTCTGGCTGGGTCGCACCCTTCTGGCGCCCCTGTTTCGTCGGTCGCGCGCACCCCGCGCGCTTGCCGCCTGAGGAACCCCTGAGGAACCGGATACATGCTCGATCGCCTTTTTCCCAAACAGTTCGACAACGACTTTCGCGGCCACCCGGCCGCGATCTGGCTACTGGTTCCGATCGTGGTCGTCCGGGGGCTGCAGGGCGTCGACTGCATCCTGCGCCCGGCGGCGATCGCCACCTCCGCCGACGCCATTCCGCTCGACCGCTTCACTCCCGACGCTTCGGCGATCATCGTGCTGCTGTTCGCTCTGAGCGCGATATCCTTCGTGCTCTTCGCTCTGCAGGCGAGCCTCGCCCTGGTGCGCTATCGCTCGATGATCCCGCTGGCCTACCTCTGGGTTCTGATCGACACCCTGGCGCGCCGCGCGCTCAACATCGTCCACCCGACCGTCGAGTCGGCGCCCGCCGGCGGTCACTCGATCGGCTTCTACGTAAACCTCGCGCTCCTGGCCGCCATGGCGGCCGGCTTCATCCTCTCGATGATCGGCCCTCCCGACGGCCGCTGGACCAGCCGCTCCCGACCCTGACGCCCACCCACCTCCCTTCTCTCCTTGCGAGGAATTCGGTGACAGTGCATTAATAGATTTTCGCGGAGGCCGGCTCGAAGCCCATCTGCGCCAGGATAAGAGCAGAACGCCGACTCTTCTCGGAGCGCGGGCGTTCTCGCCCGCATCTTTTTCGGTTCCATCTGCCCATCGAGGCGTTGTCAGAAAGAGCGGGCGGGACGCCCGCGCTCCGAGAAAAGAGGCCTTGCGCGAGATGCGGATCCAAAAACGCGGCCCCGCCCCGCGCCTCTCAACCCCGCGCGGAATTGAGTTCGCGGTCGACGATCAACAGCAGAGGCGGCAGGCTCTCCCTGACCGTGGTCCAGACGTAGGTCTCGAGCACATTGTCGTATTCATGTCGGTACATATTGCCCGCGCCCGCGATGCGGTCCCAAGGGATGGATGGGTGTCTGGCTTTCACGTCCTCGCCCACGCGACGCGAGGCCTCGGATATGATTTCCAGGCATCGGACGACGGCATAGACGCTCTTGCGATCTTCAGCGAATCGTCCCGGTCGAGACCCGCCATGAACGATTCAGCCAGAACGATGTTCTCCCGGATCGCAGCCAGGGCGGCGTCCGCGCTTTCAGAACGCATAGACGGCGTCGCGGTCGGCCGTAGCCCTCACGTGGGGTTTCTGCGCCTGGCGGTTCGACACGTCGATGCGCACCGGGAACAGGCTTTCGAGGAACTGGACGATGCCGACGTATTCATAGACGCCGATGGTCATGTCCGGGTCGATCTCCACCATGATGTCCACATCGCTATTCGGCCGCGCCGCACCGCGCGCCGTCGAGCCGAACAGGGCGGCGTGGCGCACGCCCAGCTGGCCCAGACGATGCTGATTTTCCCTTAGGACCGCGATGACCCTTTGTCCGTCCATGGTCGCAGTCTAGCTCACATCGCCGCAAGTCACCAGTTTCGCGGCGATCTGGCGGGCTTCCACGCGATCCGCGTCAATAGACGGTGCGGCTGGTCTTCCGTTGGGACGGCGACCGCGGTGAGGCGGAAAGAGTCCCTCTCGGCTGAAGGGGGTCCTCTGAAGAAATGGGGGCAAGAAATGGGGTCAGAGTCATTTCTCTCGCGCCCCCTCGTCCCCAACTCTACCGTCCTGGCCGGGCGTAATACCAGCCCATTATGAGAGTAACTCATCATAGCGGTCGCCGCGAAGAGTGACTGCTCGTTCGATCTGGATGTGGCCGCGCGGGCACGCCCAAATCGACACCATCCCTTGCCGACCGATGGATGGCTGGGACTGACGCCGGGCCCGGACGGTAGAAGGGAGGGTGAGTATTTTCGCGAGCTGGCATCAGATGCTTGATGATTCAACCAGGGAGCATCCTGCTCCAGGGGCGTGGCCGAACCAGGTCTACGGCAGATCCTCTCCCCCCGGCCCAGGTTCGATCGTCAGCTTGTCCGGCGGCGGAATGACGACGGGCTTGCGCCCGGCGGCGACGAGGCTGGCGTCGAGGGACGCCAGGGCGCCGTCGCGCAGGGCGGTCCAGGCGCTCCAAAGCGCATCGACGCGCGCGGCCGAGGCGCCCACGGCGTCGCGCTGGGGTTGCGTCGGCGCTAGGTCGGCGGATTCCAGGTCGGTTTCGACACCGGCCAGGATGCCGCTTTCGCGATCGAAGCCGGAACCATCCTCGGGCGCCGCGGTCTTGTCGGCCAGGGCCGCGGCGCCGGGAAAGGTCAGTTTCGCCAGTTGCGCGTGCGCCGCCGCCTGCTCTCCATGGCCGCGCCAGGCGATCGAAAGGCTCGCGGCGATCTTGCGCGACAGGGCGAGGCTCGCCTGGAAATCGGCGTCGGCGACCGAGGTGCGCGGATCCTGCCGCACGTCCAGGGGGACGCTCTGGCTGGCGCCGTCGACGGTCAGGGTCACCTGGTAGCGTCCCGGCGGAGCGATGGGTCCGCCGGGTGATATCGGCGAGGGACCGCCCGCCATCGTACCGATCGAATAGTCGTAGGAAACCGCCATGGGCCGCTCGAAGCGCAGGTCCCACGTCACCCGATGCATGCCCGCATCGCGGGGCAGCGGCGAGGGCGAGCGGATCCAACTCTTGGCGAAGTACGCCTCGGCGGGCGGCGCCGTCGTCGGCTCGCTGGTCAGTCGCCGCACCAGGGCGCCGGACGCGTCGCGGATCTCCAGGCTCACCGCCGAGCTGGCCGGCGCGGCCAGCCAGTAATCGATCGTCGCGCCGCCGGGCGGGTTACGGCCGGCCGGCTCCTCCGGCGGCATGGGCGTGTCGTGGCCGTTGGCGTCGCGCACACGGATGGCCGGGGCCGGCTTGAACAGGTGCGCCTTCTGACGCGTCAGGTCGGCGTCTTCCTGGCGCAGCGGCGTGACGTCGTCGAGAACCCACAGGCCGCGCCCCTGCGTCGCCGCGATCAGATCGTCGCCATGGATCAGCAGGTCGTTGACCATCGATGTCGGCAGGTCGGTCGCCAGCGCCTGCCAGTGACCGCCGTCGTCGAAGGAGACGAACGCCCCCACGTCGGTCCCCGCGTAGAGCAGGCCCGCCCGCACGGGGTCGGCGCGGACGACCGCGACGAAGTGATCGGCCGGCAGATCTCCGGTGATGTCCCGCCAGGACGCACCGTAGTCGCGCGTCGTCAGCACGTGCGGGCTTCGCTCGCCCTGCCGATGATTGTCGACCGCGACATAGGCGACGCCATCCTCCAACGAAGACGGATCGATCGAAGACACCTTGGCCCATTCGGGAAGGCTGGGCGGGGTGACATTCGTCCAGTGCGCGCCGTTGTCGCGCGTGAGCTGGATCAGGCCGTCATCGGTTCCGGCCCAGAGCTCGCCGGCCTGACGCGGCGAAGCGTCGAGCGTCCAGATACCTCCGTAACCACAGGCCCTGGCGGCGGCCACGGCGACCGCGCCGTCGCAGCCTTTCGCGCCCGCGATCTTGCCGGTCAGGTCGGGACTGATCATCGACCAGTGGCCGCCCTTGTCCCGCGATGCGAACACCACCTCGCCGCCCAGGTACAGTGTCGTCGGCCCGACGCGGGACACGGCCATGGGCGTGACCCAGACGAAATGATGCGCCGTGGTGGTCTGGCGCTCACCATAGTTCGGATCGAGATACGGCGCGATATTGGCCACCTGGCCTGTTCGCGCGTCCCATCGGCTGATCCGTCCGCCCAGGCCCGAACCGTACACGATGTTCGGATCGTCCGGATCTGGAATGTCGTAGTCGCGCTCGTCGCCGCCGACCGGACGCCAGTCGCGCGGTGTCAGGGCGCCGTAATCCGAACGGCTGAGCGCGCCCACGGTGCCGGAATCCTGCTGGCCCGAATAGATTGTGTAGGGAAAGCGGTTGTCGCTCGCCAGATGATAGAATTGTCCGGTCGGCTGGTTGTACCAGCTCGACCAGGTCTGCCCGCTGTCGACGCTGACCACGACGCCCTGGTCGCTGGCCGTGGCCATATGGTCCGGATGGGCCGGGTTGATCCACACGAAATGATAGTCGTCGCCCCCGGGCGCGCCCTTGACGACCTCGCAGGTCTTGCCGCCGTCGACGCAACGGCGGATCGACTGGCCGACAAGCCACACCACGTCGGGGTCGTCCGGCGACACGGTCACCCGGCTGGCGTAATAGCTGGTGAAGGCCCGTCCCGCATTGACCCGCGTCCAGGTGGCGCCGCCGTCGTCGGACCGGTAGAGACCGCTCGCCTTGTCGGCCGAGACCACGGCGTAGACGCGCAGGCCGGCGCTCGTGCGCGCGGTCGCCAGGCTGATACGGCCCAACGCCCCGGCCGGCCACCCGCCGCCGGTGATCCTCGTCCAGGTCGCGCCGCCGTCGATCGACTTGTAGACGCCGCTTCCCGGCCCCACGATCGGCGTGAAATAGCTCTGCCAGGGATACTGTCTCGCCTGCCATGTGGCGGCGAACACCGTGTCGGGGTCCTTGGGGTCCGCGGCCAGATCGACCGCCCCGGTGTTGTCGTCTATCTTCAGCGTCTGCGACCACGTCGCGCCGCCGTCCAGCGAACGGAACACGCCGCGCTCGGGGCCGGGCGCGAAGAAATCGCCCACGGCGGCGACGAGGACCCGGTTGGGATCGGCGGGACTGACCCAGATGCGGCCGACATGGCGCGACTTTTCCAGGCCCAGTGGGCGCCAGCTACGGCCGCCGTCGGTGGTCTTGAAAACGCCCGTCCCGGCGGCGACATCGTAGCGCGGTTCGGGTTGTCCCGCGCCGATATAGACCGTGTCGAGATCGGACGGGGCGAGCGCCAGCGCGCCGATCGGGGCGGTCGGTCCCCGATCGAACAGCGAGCGCCAGGTCCGCCCGGCGTTGTCGGACCGCCAGACGCCGCCGCCGGCCGCGGCGAAATAGAAGGTGTCCGGCCGCTGCGCCGCCCCCTCGACCATTTCGCCCCAGCCGCCCCGAAACGGTCCCACCAATCGCCAATGCAGATCCGGCTGCACATCCGCCGTCTGCGCGGCCACGGCCGGTCCGCCGACCAGGGCGGCCATGGCCGCGATCAAGCGCCAATGACGGGAGCGTCGCGGCATCGAGTCATCTCCGGTGAAGGCGGGATCTATGCCGCGAGTTCCCTCCGCGCCGCAAGCCGCGCGCGCCCTCGCGCCGCCTTCATCCTCCCCCATGCGCTTGCATGGGGGAGATCCTATGGGTCGGGCGCGTCGGCCATTTAAGGTTTGGGTGACGGGCGGCCTGCGGGCTTAGTCGATTTTGGTCGAACCGACCTACCCAAGGATGAAGGACAATGTCACGACATGATGATGGCGCGCCCGTCGCGGCGCATGATGCCACGATTTTGGTGGTGTTTGAACTAAGTAAATCGAAGTGGAAGATCGGCGTGCTGCTGCCGGGCTCTTCGAAGCTGAGCCGCTACACAGTCGATGGCGGCGATCTGGCGGGGACGGCGGCGGTGCTGGCCAAGGCCCGATCGCGGGTGGCTGGCCCAGTGCGCGTGGTCAGCGCCTACGAGGCCGGCTACGATGGCTTTTGGCTGCATCGCTGGCTGGAGGGCGAGGGTGTGGAGAACCGGGTGTTGGACTCGGCCAGCATCCAAGTGAACCGCCGGGCGCGAAGGGCCAAGACCGACAAGCTGGACCTCGACCAGCTTATGCGGGTGCTGGCGGCGCTGGAGCGAGGCGAGCCGAAGGTGTGCAGCGTGGCGCGGCCGCCGTCGGTGGAGGCGGAGGACGAGCGGCGGATCACCCGCGAGCGCGAGCGTCTGGTGCGCGAGCGGGTCGGGCACAGCAACCGGATCAGAGGACTGCTGTTCGGGCAGGGCGTGCGGGATCTGGAGCCGCTGGGCCGCGGCTTTCTGCAGTCGCTCGACGAGGCGCGCACCGGCGATGGTCGCGCATTGCCGCCGAACCTGGTGGACGAGATCCGGCGCGAGCACGAGCGGTTGAAGCTGACGGTCGAGCAGATTGGCGTGGTGGAGGCTCGGGCTCGGACGCTGACGAAGGTGGCGGCCAAAGAAGCCCAAGCCGAAGGGGCCCCTGAAGCCCAGACGGCGTCGGCAGCCGACAAGGTAGCCCGGCTGACGAGGTTCAAGGGCATAGGTCAGGCCAGCGCCTGGCCGCTGGTGACCGAAGTGTTCCATCGCCGCTTCGACAACCGCCGACAGGTCGGCGGTTACTTCGGCCTGGACGGCTCGCCTTTCGACAGCGGCGAGAGCCGCCGTGAGCAAGGCATCAGCAAGGCCGGCAATCGCCGCGCCCGCGCCCTCGCCATCGAGCTCGCCTGGCTGTGGTTATTCCACCAGCCCGATAGCGATCTGAGCCGGTGGTTCGTTCAGCGGGTGGGTACGGCCAGGGGACCCGTGCGCAAGATCGCCGTGGTCGCGGTGGCCCGCAAGCTGATGATCGCTCTGTGGCGCTATCTCGAGACCGGCCTCGTCCCGCATGGCGCCGTACTGAGTCCCGCCGGCGGCTGAACCGCCCCATCGACGGCGCCGGCGTCGACGGGATGGATGTGTGACCGTGTCCCCCTCTGGCCTAAACCCCCGCGGGAAGAGATTGGTCCCATCCGCACCTGGGCACCGCCTTCAATGCATGAGGGATCAGGGTGTCGGGCTCCCAGAGAGCCGACCGTACATAAGGTTATCGCGAGGGCGAACGCCCCCACGACCGCCAAGCCCCAGGGTTCCGAAACACGCCAACGAGCGCCCAGTCGATCGAACTGACTCAAATGGTCAAGAGCGGCCGCGCGCTGCGCTACGCCGAGGGCTACGCGCGCGGCCTATCGAAAAGCCCCTTGACAAACCAATACCCACATAAGGGGGACCACGAAGTGGTGGAGGGGGCGCGTGAGCTGTGCCCGCCAACGATTGGCCGGGCCCGCTGCACGGCGTCGAACCAGGCTTCCATCGCACCCGGACTTGCAACACAACCCTATCCCGCCACCCAGCCCCCATGATACATATGC
>Ga0302314_10003101_pt1 | contig 30781 bp, 23 predicted proteins | sample III_Palsa_N2_3_FD_200533 | JGI IMG/M metagenome (GOLD analysis project Ga0302314, IMG submission 200533) | Peat permafrost microbial communities from Stordalen Mire near Abisko, Sweden - III_Palsa_N2_3 | ecosystem: Environmental > Terrestrial > Soil > Palsa > Peat permafrost | place: Sweden... | reverse complement strand
GCGAAGGCGCGCCCGACATCCTCGACCTCGACGGCACCATCGAAGGCACCGCGCGCAACGCCGGCTGGCTCGACCTGCGCATGATGCCGGAGCGGCACAACGCGGTGAAAGTGCTGCTGTTCCTCGATGTCGGTGGCTCCATGGATCCGCACGTCAAGGTTTGCGAGGAACTGTTCTCCGCCTGCAAGACCGAGTTCAAGCACCTCGAATATTTCTACTTCCACAACTTCGTCTACGAAAGCGTGTGGAAGGACAACCGCCGCCGTCACGCCGAGCGCATCCCCTTGTTCGACGTGCTGCACCGCTACACCCCGGACTACAAGGTGATCTTTGTCGGCGACGCCACCATGAGTCCCTACGAAATCCTTCATCCGGGCGGCAGCGTCGAGCACTGGAACGAGGAAGCCGGCGCGGTCTGGTTCAAGCGTCTGAAGGATGCCTACCCGCGCACCGTCTGGCTCAACCCCGAGCACGAGGATCGCTGGGAATACACGCCCTCGATCCAGGCTACCCTGCAGCTGATCGGCGAGGACCGCATGTTCCCGCTGACCCTGGCCGGTTTGGACCGCGGCATCCGCCGGCTGACCCATTAAAAGAACCGGGATGCTACATCTACATCCCATCACGCGAAGGGAGGAGACCTCATGTTGTCAATGCAAGCTCTGATCGGATTCACCGCCTGGACCCTGCTGCTGGTACTGGTGATTTTTGCCTGGCGCGGCGTCGAGATCGTCATCAACGGCAAGAAAGCCGACTCCTGGACCCGCGGCAAGGACGTCGATGAGGCGGCGCTGATTCGGCGCATCCAGCACGCCCATATCAACTGCCTGGAAAACCTGCCGATCTTCGCCGTGATCGTGCTGGCCGCCGCCGCCATGGGCAAGAGCGCCGTCACCGAGCCTTATGCCATGTACGTGCTCTATGCCCGCCTGGCGCAGAGCGTCATCCACCTCATCGGCGTCAACCACTGGCTGGTGCTGGTGCGCGCCACCTTCTGGGCCATCCAGCTGGCGCTGTTCGTGGTGATGCTGTTCGGTTTGTGCGGGGGCCACGCCGCTTGAAATTCGGGCGTCATCTCGGGCGCAGATTGCGGCGGTGGTCACTGATCACCGCCGCGATCCTGCTCGGACTGGTGGCGCTGCTCAACAACTGGGTGGTCAACAACACCTATTCCTACATCTTCGACGATTGGTCCCTGCTGCCGGACAACGATGTCGGCCTGGTGCTCGGCACCAGCCCCTACACCCGCGGCGGCGCGCCCAATCCGCAGTTCTACGGACGCATCCACGCCGCCGCCCAGCTGTACCAGCTGGGCAAGATCAAGCGCATCATCGTCAGCGGCGCCAATCCCGACTCCACCTACAACGAGCCGCGCGCCATGCGCCGCGAGCTGGTCAAGTCCGGTGTGCCGCCGCAGGCCATCTACATGGACTTCGCGGGCTTCCGCACCTTCGATTCGGTGGCACGGGCGCAGGTGATCTTCGGCCTCGATCGCGTCACCATCATCACCCAGCGTTATCACGCCTATCGCGCGGTGTTCGTCGCCAAGAAGCTGCACATGAAGGTAGTCGCTTATGCGGCGCCTTCGGACGAGATCGGCACCTTCACGCGCACCATGCTGCGCGAAGTGCTGGCGCGGGTGCGCGTGATCCTGGATATCTATGTGCTGCACACCGAGCCGAAATTCCTCGGGGTGCCGCAGCCGGTGGATACGGATAACAATCCGCCTCCGGATACGGATGGGTGAGGGCTTTTTGGAGTGACTCAATGTCACTCCAAAAAGCCCGAACGCCCGGCCAGGGGTTCAGCATCGCGCTTGCGGAGCGAAGCTCCGCGAGATGCTGAACGGGCACGCCACGGAGGGCGTGCCCCGGCTTGCCGGCGGAGCAGGAAGCGCAGCCGAGCAAGGCCGGGCCGGGGGTGGTTAAGAGCGATGCTGTCTCGCCATGGATGGCGGGGCTCTTCTACATGAACCGCACTTAAGTCCGTTCGTCCCGAGTGCCCGCGTAGCGGGCGTGCTGTTCCGAATGTCCCGAGTAGGCGCGTAGCGCCGTATCGAGGGAGGGACCACAAGCGCACTCATCCCCATCGTCATCCCCGCGCAGGCGGGGATCCAGTTCTGGCCGTATGCGCCGCAACCACCCCTCCCCCTAACCCCCTCCCGCAAGGGGAGGGGGACTAAAGGCAGGGCGTCGCGACTATCCGACGTCCGCCAAATCAAACCCGAACTCGGTTAACGACCCCAAAATCTTCCTCTCCCACCCGGACGCCTGTTGCGCCCGCGCCAACCGCAACCCCTGACTGAACTGATGCAGCGCCTGATCGCGTCCGGACGCATCGGCATGCAGCAGGGCTTCGCCATACAAGCGGTGCATTTCCGCCTGGTAGCACAACTCCCCCGATGCGGCATTCTGGCGCAGGCACTGCTCAAATGCGGCCATGGCCGGCTGCCCCTGTCCGGATCTGGCCAGCGTCCAGGCGTGGAGGCAGCGGAAGTAGGGAATGGTGAAGCGCAGACCCATCAGGTCGGCGCCCTGGAGTCCCTGCTCGAACAGCGGCAAGGCGTCCTGCAGGCGCCCCAGCTGTGCATAGGCGTGGGCTTTCCAGAGTGCGCCGCTGCAGACCCAGAAGGCGATGCCGAGTTTGTGGGCCAGGGCAATGGCGTCGTCGAGCGTATCGACGATGCCATCCGGCGCACCGTGATACAGCGCCGAACCCCAGCTCCAGATGCGGATGTAGGGCAGCAGGAACTCCAGGCCCAGGCGGTCGGCGTGCGCCAGCACTTCGGTCCTGCTGCGATCGGCCGCGGCAAGGTCGCCGCGCACGGCATGGCTATGCGTCAGGAACATCAGGGCCTGGGCCAGCGGGTCCATCGAATAGGCCAGTCCCAGATTGCCGTGCTGGCCCGCGGCGTAAAGGGCGCGTGTCGCCTCCGCGTGGGCCGGGACCCGGGTGAAATCGCCGGTGACGAAGCACATGACGGCGGAAGCCGAGCTGCTCAGTGCCTGCAGTCCGGACTTGCCGCTGCGCCCGCTGATGCCGTCCAGCGCCGCCACCAGCTGCAGCGCGGTACGGGTTTCGCTGACCACCAGCTTGTGGCCCCAGATGCCCCAGATGGCCTGGTACTCCGGCTCGCCGCCGGCCTGCATCTCGCGGCAGATCTCCCAGGCGCGCGAGAAGGCCTGGTTGACCGCTTCGTCGCCGAATCCCTTGAGCTGGGTCAAGGTCAGGCCCAGCAGCGTCTGCAGTTGCAGCTCCAGCGCGGCGAAGGCGTCCCGCGATTTGATTTCCGGCAGCAGCTTGAGCGCCTGCTGGATCAAGCCGCCGGCCTCGGAGAATTGCGAGCCGGCGAAGCGCGCCTGCGCGCCGGCCAGCAGGCATTTGATCGCCTCGGCGTAGGCGCCGATGCCCTCGAGATGATGGGCCGCCAGCTTGGGCTGCGACTGGGCGAATTGCGTGTCGATCGCCTGCCAGGCCAGCAGCACCCGGCCATGCAACTCCTTGCGCTGCTTGGGCAGCAGTGCGGCATAGGCCGCATCGCGCAGCAACGCGTGCGAGAAATCGAAATACTCGTCTTCCGCCGAGCGGTAGCAGACCAGCAGGCCGGCCGCGGCCATGTCGCGCAGTACGGCGGCGACTCCATCCTCGCTGCGCGCCAGCGCCAGCGCCACCAGCTTTGCTGTAAAGCCGCCGCCGATGGTCGCCGCCACATCGAGCACGTCCTTCGACGCCGCCCACAGGTCCAGCTGCGCCACGAACGAGTCGAGCAGGGTGTCGGGAACCACCAGGCGCAGATGGCCGGCGGCGGGCGCCAGGGTTGCCCGGGTGAACTCGCGGATCAGCAGCGGCAGGCCTTCCGCCTTGCGGGCGATTTCGTGCCGCACCTCCTGGCTCAGCCGCTGTTCGGTATCCAGCCCGGAAATCAGCGCGCCGACATCGTGTTCCCGCAGGCGCGTCAGGTCGATCTTCCGGTCCCAGCGCGCCTGCTCGGCCGCGCCGCCATTGGGCCTGGCGGAAGCGACGACGAAGACCGCGCTGTCGGCGTATTGCGCCTGCAGCCGCTGCAGTACCTCGGCACTGGTCGGGTCGAGCCAGTGGGCATCTTCGATCAGCAACAGCAGCGGCTTTTCCCGGCTCATCCGCAACAGCAGCTGCGTGATGACGGCAATGGTCTTCTCGCGCAGGATGTTGGGCATCCAGCGCGTGTTGTCGCTGCGCCCGAGCAGGATACACAGCAGTTCGTGGCTTTCGCCGAGCTGCTCGCCCGGCACATAGCGCGTCAGCCACTGCTGCAGGAAATCGTCCGCCTGTCCCGCGGCGAGATCCTCGAAATAAGCCCTGAAGGGATGCAGCGCCGTATGCTGGGCGAACCAGGTCGAATACAGCGCCACGCGCTGTGTCTCGTCGGCGAGGCGTTGCTGGATGCCGCGCAGCAGCGTGGTCTTGCCGATGCCGCCCGGGCCGCGCACCAGGATGCCGCAGCCGCGGCTGCCGGCTTTCAGCGCCTGCCAGGCCGACAGCACGGTGCCGATTTCCTCGCCGCGCCCGACCAGTGCGGCCGGCTGCGCATCGCCGCGCTGGTGCGAGCGCGAGCGATAGCTGCCGTATCCGCTCAGCTGGTAGATGGTCTGCGCGCCGTCAAAGCCCTTCAGCGTCACGCTGCGCTCTTCGCCGAAGCGGAACAGGCCCTGGGCCTGCTCGTAAATCTGCGACGAGGCGATGATCTGGCCCGGCTCGGCCTGCGCCTGCAAGCGCGCCGCCAGGTTTGCCGCGCTGCTCACCGCCGCGATCTCGGCGCCGCGGCCGTCGTGCTGGCGGTTGTCCAGCACGCCGCGGCCGCTGGCGATGCCGATGCGCACGCTCAGATCGCCGGGCAGCGCCCGCACTTCCCGCAGCAGCGTCAGCGCGCAATGGCAGGCCGCCTCGGCATTGGACTCCAGCGCCACCGGGTAGCCGAAGTAGCCCAGCATGCCGTCGCCCATGTCGTTGGCGATGAAGCCCTGGTGCGCCTCGATCTGCTTGCGGCACAGGGTGCGGAACTCGTCGATCAGCTCGAACGCCGTTTCCGTGTCGTGACGTTCGATCAGGCCGGTCGAGTCGACCAGATCGCAAAACAGGTAGGTAAGGGAGCGGGACTGCCTGGACACTGTGATAAGGCGCTCCGATTCAGCCGAAGGGCAGCAGCCGCGGGTGGGGATTCCGCGCCAGTTGCCGGATGCGCCGGCCCAGCGCATGGCTTTGCAGCGGGTTGCTGATCGAGGCCGCGGTGGACATGAAGAATCCGCCGAGGCTGCCCTTGCGGATGCTCGGCACCTGGTAGACCCCGGGCGTCAGACCCGCGGCCTGGCCGTTGTGGATTTTGATGGTCATCTCGATCGGTTGGATCAGGGCCTGCCCCAGGGCGAAATCGAAGTACGAGTATAGCCAAGTACCCAGCAGGGTCCGGCTGATCAGCGGCAGGCTGTAAGCCTGCTGCACTGCGCGCAGGTACGGGAAATCGCCCGCGCCGCCCGTCATCCCCGCCTTCTTGTAGGAAGCGGCCACGATCGGGTCCGAGGTTTTCAGCTGCCGCACCATATAGTCGTTGCCGTCGGCGCTGATCTGCGCCAGAGCCTTGCGGTAGCCGTAGACGTAGACGCCGAGCCAGACCGGCGAGAGGCGGTTCAGATACAGCTGCGGCATATAGATGAAGGGGCCGGGCACCCTGGCCCGCAGCGCCGGGTCCGCATGGCGCACGTAGGGCACCGAAATGATGAACTCCAGGTAGTCCATGCCGATCGGGGAGAAATTGGGGCGGACCTTGTCCTGCCAGCCGAAGAACAGTACCACCGGGTGCTGGTCCGCCGCCGTCAGGGCCTGCGTATCCAGTTCCAGGCCCCTGGGCAGCATGCGCCGCACCACCTCGCGCGGGAACGGCAGCAGCGCATTGGCGCCGGAAGTCTGCAACAGGCCGTAGACCATGTTGCCCGGCCAGGGCAGGTTCGGCGCGTCGGCGCTGAGCAGTTCGGCCGGCCTGCTGCGATCCTGCGCCGGCGCCAGCACGTTGTCCATTTCGCCGACGATTTCGAGGTGCTCTCCGGCCAGGCCCGCCGCCGCCCGCATGCCCGACATGGCGGCGGCTTCGACGCAGCCCGCATTGATGCCGTTGCGGGTCCAGTCGCCCGCCAGGAACAGGTTGTCGAAGCCCGACTGGTCCGGGCGCAGCCGGAACTGTGTACTGCCCGGGACCGACAGCACATAGCGCTCGGCGGGGTCGATGTTGGCGCGGAAGTACTGCTGCTCGAACAGCGCCTCGCCGCTGGCGCCGGTGACCGACTCGAGCTGGTTCCAGTCCGGTTCGCCGTCCGGCTTGTGCAGCCCCGGCCACATCCAGCGGGCATGGCTGCGCAGCCACTGTTTCGCCTGATCTCGTACCACTGCGTACTGTGTTTGCGGATAGGCGTGGTCGGAGTAAGGCGGCTGCTGCTCGTCGTCCGCCATCGGCCCGCAGAAATAGGCCACCGAGCGCGGCTCGTGCCCCGCCGGCCATTCCTCCACCGGCAGCAGCTGCGACATGTCGGCCCAGGTGTCGAAATTCTCCTCGTAGCAGGTCAGGATGGTCTGTCCCAGGGGCCAGCCCAGCGCCTTGCTGCCCTGCTTCAGCCATAGCTGGCAGGCCAGGGTGCGGGTGGTCTTGACCTGCTCCACCATGACCTGCCAGCCCGCATCCTTTTTCACCAGATCGCCGCAGAGTTCCGCCAGGGCGCCGACCGGGATGCCCAGGATGACCTGGTCGAAATCCCTGCCGCATTCGAGCTGCAGTTCGCCCGCGCCGGGCCAGTCCGCCCAGGACGATTCCAGGTCGACACCTTTCCGGCGCAGCTCCGCGCCCTGCCTGAGCTGCGCGTAGTCCGGCTCCGAGGGCCAGCAATCCAGGCCGACCACGCGCACCAGCGGCTGGTACTCCGCCGCGTTTAGTTCGACCTGTCGCTGGATGCGAATGCGCGCGATGCTGTTGCTTTCGGCGTCGGCTTCGACGGCGCTGACCTTGTGGAAGAACTCGAACTTGACGCCGCGCTGCCGCAGCACCTTGTAGAAGGGGGTGAACACGGTGTCGCCCATGCCCCCCTGCATCTTGAAGAAGTAGGAGCCCTTGTAGGTGAACATCAGGCGGCACATGCCGCGCAGCGAGGTTCCCGCCGCGATGGCGCGATGGGGGTAGTCGGCGTGGCCGCGGGAAAAGCCGAAAGCGTAATCGTAGATGCCGCGCGCGCAGGCCGAGTCCAGGCTTTGCGGGTGTGCGCCGTGGCGCGCCAGCCAGTCGCTGATCTCGTACTGGTCGATGACGTCGAAGCCTTCGAGCACGACCTTGTCGACGATCATTCCCTTGATGCAGGCCAGCCCCAGGTCGAGCATGTTGAACAGGCGCCGCGCCAGGTCGCCACCGGCGGCGACCTGCGCATAAGCGCCATGCAGCTCGCCGACCGCCGCCGCCAGCAGGAACAGCAGGGCGCGATGGCCGGCCTCGGGGTGCTTGCGCGTGTCCTTGGGCAGGCTGCGCGCGAAGCGCGCCAGGTGTTGCAGGTGACTGGCCGGCGCGGCGCCCGCCGGAATCCAGCCGGCAAATGCCTCCAGCAGCCAGGCCGGCAGCTCCGCGTGGGGGCGCTGCCACAGCTGCGGCTGGCCCTGCGCGGCATCGTCGAGCAGCGTCTCCAGCCAGCCCAGCCCCATGCACGCATAGTCCCAGGGCGACAGGAACAGCCCGCCCTCGCCGGGTACCGCATCGTTGCCCGGTGGCTGCAGATGCCAGGGAATCCACTTGCCCCCGACCTGCTCGGCCAGCACCACATTGTTGAACGGCTTGAATGCCGCGTCGAAGGAGGGGAACACTCCGCCCAGCGGCTGCGCTTCGGCGTAGCAGGCCTTCATGGCCTTGATGGCGTTGTCATAGAAGCCCGACCAGATGTGCAGGCCGTGTTCCTCGATGCGGTGCCCATGCTGCGCGTTACGGCCGCTGGCGCACTTGCCGCCAAGCCGCCAGCCCATCTGGTAAAGCGTGATGTCGAAGCGCTCGCGCCAGTCCGGGAAAGAGGTCAACTGCCAGGCGGCCCAGATCGCACCCACACCCCCACCCAGGATGACCACCTTCTTGTTGGCCTGCATCACGCTTCCCCCTGCCGCGCCGCTCGTTCGTCGGCGCTTGAGCCACTGTGCTGCCAGCCACGCTTGGTCCCTGGCTTGAATGGCTACCCGCATCCGACTGCCCAGGTCGAATCAGGGTCATAGCCGTTGCCGCCCTCCGGGCGTAACTGCTTCCCGGGCCGGCTGCATCCGTGCGGGGCGCCCGTCAATCGCCGCGGTAGTACGATTTCCGTCCCCCGCAGGCCGGCCCCGGCTGCTTCCTGGCAGTGATCCTATCGCCTGGGGCCGTGTGGCGCAAAAAAAAGCCGGGCAAAGTGCCCGGCTTGAGGTTCAGCAGGTTGTCTTCAGAATGAATAGCGCACGTAGGTTTCGACGAAATCGCGGTCGCGCAGCAGGTTGCTCTGGCCGCCGCCGAAGAAGTGCGAGTACCCGAGTTCGCCGGTGAGGTTGCTCAGGTAGCGCCAGCCCAGGGAGGGTGTCAGCGCACGGCTGTTCTTGATGAAGTTGCCCAGCGGCTCCGGCGTGATGCCGTTGACGTCGTGGTCGAAGCGCATCCCCGGCTCCAGCGTCAGCCCGCCCAGCAGCACGTTGTTGTAGGTGCTTCTGGCCAGCAGCTTGTAGCCCCAGGAGTTCGCCGTCGGGTAGCCGCCCTGCTGCTGCGGCACGTTGAACAGCGCGCTCTCGCTGGCCGTGTTCGGCTGCCAGGTCGCCGGACCCTCGTAGGCCAGGGCACCGGGCCGCTCCAGGTTGTGGACGCGGTCGGCGGCCACTTCGCCGAGCAGGATCAGCTGGTCGTACTTGAACCAGGTGCTGCCGCCCAGCACCTTGGTGAAGCCGAAGTCGAGCTGGCTGAACTCCTTGCGGCGCCAGCCGCGCACGTACTGGTTGCCGAGCGTCTCGCCGGCAATCGGCGCGATCTGGCTGGGCGCGCCCAGCGCTGCCAGTTCCTCTTCGAACGAGCTGATCTGCAGCGGCTGGTTCGGCTTGTAGCTGTACTCGCCCTGGAAGGCGATGCCCCCCGGCAGGGTGGTATTGAAGCTGGCGCCGAACATGTGCACGTCTTCGGGGTACTCGGCGAAGTAGCTGGCGCTGGCGGCGCTGACATTGCCGCTGGCGGCCGAGATGGTGCTGAACATGGGCAGGCGCTCATGGTAGTTGGCGGCATACAGCGCCGCGTCCATATCGTTCAGCCACGGCACGGTGAAGCGGAATGCCGCGCCGTACTGGCCGGCATGGCTGGGCCGCTGGTCGATGCCGCGCGGGATGCTGCCGCCGTAGGGCACGCAGGTGGTGGGCGTGGTGGTGTTGTTGCCCCCGGTGGCGGCGCAGTTGGTGCCCGGCAGGGAATTCTCCGGCGCGCGGCCGATGCTGATGTCGCCGGCATTGCCGCCGAGCCCGGCGAAGTCCTGGTCCGGGATCGGATAGAAGCTGCCGGCGGCGTCGGGCAGCGTCGGCGAGAACTTCCACTGGTAGAAGCCCTCGACGCTGGTGCTGTCGGTCAGGTTGAGCGAGGCGAACACCTGCGGCACCGGGATCACGAACTCGCTGATTTCCGCGCCCGGTATGCGCGCCTTGCTGGCGTCGATCGACACCAGGCTGTTGAGGCCGTTCAGCACCAGGGTAGACTCGCCCCAGTTCACGATCTGCTTGCCGACCTTCAGGCTCAGGCTGTGACCGAAGAGCGTGGTGCTGCCGTAGGCATAGAGATCGAGGATCGAGCTGGGGTGGCCCAGGTGATCGCGGTTGCTCTGCTGCTTCAGGTCGTAGGTGCTGACCGGGTATTCCTTGCCCGAGCCGTAGTTGTTGATGTTGAAGAAGGTCTTGTCCTGCAGCACCGGGTCATAGTCGTAATAGCCGCGGGCGAAGATGCCGAAATCCTTCCAGCTGATGGTCAGCGCCGAATTGAGCTTTTGCGGCGCGTAGACGATGTCGCCGGCCTTGCGGAAGGCCAGCTCGCCGTCGTCGACGTTGGTGGAGTAGGCCTTGCCGCCGTTGGCGATGCCGATGTAGGTCGGATCGGCGTTCAGGGTGCGGATTTCCACGCCGCTGGACAGGCGCGTGTTCAGATCGATGCCGATGTCGCCGACCTGCCAGTTCAGCGCCAGGGCCGAGCCCGACAGGCCCAGACCGAGGCCGATGGCCAGCGCCTGCGCGATCGGGGTGCGGCGGAATGCATAGTGCTTGGCACTCATATGGTTCTCCTCTTTCTTGTTGTTGTGGCTGCTCATTGGCAGCTCCCTCCAACCGCCAGGCACTGGCCGTCACTGGCCAGGAATTGCGCCGCCTCGCTCTGCATCTCCTCGGTCACCGCCAGGAACTCGGTGGCGCCGCTGGGGCCGGCCGGGCTCAGCACGGTGCCGTGCTCGCCCTGCGCGAACTTCACCACATAGTTGAGCTTGGCCCCGGTGACCACGTTCGGCGTGGTGATCGGCGGAGAAATCGGGCCGATGACTGTGAGCCCCTGCGCCGCGATCAGCGGGTCGGTGCCGGACAGATAGCCGGGATTGATGGTCACATCCTGGGTCGCCGTGCCGGCGCAGGCCGTGATCAGCGCCGGGGTCTCATTGGGCGCAGTGCTGGAGCCCGGAGACAGCGCCGGCAGCGGCACCGGGCAGGTCGACAGCGCCGAGTTCGGCACCACCAGGTCGCCGATCACCTCGATCATGTCGATGGCGTGGTTGGTGCTGGCGGCTGCGGCGTAGTTCACCGGATCGCCCGAGTCCACCAGCATCTGCGCGAACTTGAGGAAGGTCTCGTACAGCGGCGAGCTGGGGAAGTTGTCGGTGCCCTCGGGCTGTCCGTCCGCTGCCAGGCCGGCCGCGATCGCCGGCCCGAAGCTGATCGAGGCGTCGAGCAGCTTGGCCACGCCGCCGCCCGGGTTGGCCAGCACCGCCGCGCGGATGTCGGTGTCCACGCCGAGCAGGGTGCCGCCGACGATGCCGCCGAGCGAATGGCCGAAGTAGTAGATGCGGTTCGGATTCACCTTGACGGTGCCCTCGACGTCGATCGGCGTAGTCGCCTGGCCGTCCTGCTTGATGGTCTTGCCCAGCACGATCAGATCGGCCACCGCCTCGCGCAGGTTGTCGCGGCTGGTGATCAGGCTGGTCAGATTGATGAAGTAGGTGCCGGAAGGATCGATCTTGCCGGGGCCGCTTTGCAGGTCCAGGTTGAAGGTGCGCTCGCCGGTCATCAGTCCGGCCGCCGGCGAACCCTTGAACAACTGGTTCTGGTAGAACGGATCGGTGGTGCTGGTGACGCCGTGCAGCGGCAGGTCCATCGCGACCGCCACGAAGCCGAGCTGGGCCAGCCCATCGGCTACGGCGAGCACGTTCTCGCGGTCCTGCGTGATGCCATGCTGGAAAATCACCACCGGCCAGCCGCTGGCCGGTTCGGTCTGGCCGCTGCTGGTGTTGGGCACGGTGACCAGCACCGGCACCGTTTGCGTCGAGGCCGTGCTCGCATCCAGGGTGGGGAAGCAGGCGGTGGTGCTGGCGCTGGGCTTGAGCGTCACGCCGTTGACGACGGCGCCTTCGGCGAACGCGCCGCAGGGCACCTGGCCGAGAAACGTCCCGCTGGATGGCTTGGTCGCATCGGCATGCCAGTAGCCGGACAGCGGCGCCGCCGGGTTGGCGGTGCTAGGCACCTGCAGGTAGTACGGAATGACGGCGACGCCAGCGTAGACTTCTGCCAGGCCCCGGCCGCCGATGCTGGAGTTGCCGGTGTTGACGCCGGTGTCCGCCACCTGGATCGCGCCGGCGGTCGCGTTCTGCGCCACCAGGGTCAGGGTGTCGCTGATCGACTGCGTGGTGAAACTCCAGGCCAGCACGATGTCGCTGGCCGGAATCTTTGCCGACACCGCCTGCACCACCGGATAGATCAGCTGCGAACGCAGCGCTTCCAGCGTCGCCAGCTGCGTGGCGCTGTACTGCGACAGCGAAGGATCGGTCTGCTGGCTCACCGGCGTGGCGCTGCTGACGATGTTGAAGGCGTCGGAGGCGATCACGCCGCCGCCGTTGAGGGTCTTCATGCCATTGGTCAGCACCACCAGGTAGCGCGTCGACGGCGCCAGCGGCTTCAGCGGCGAGATCAGCAGGCGCGAGCGTTGTGTGCTGATCGGCGTCAGAAACGCGAGCACCGGATCGGTGGCGGTGGCGTTTTCGTTCTGCACCGTGAAATCGGTGCCCGGCACCAGGGTTTGCCCGGTGGTGCTGTTGATGATGACGATATTGGCCGGCACCGTGGTGTAGTCGAGCTGGCCGGCGACGTCGGCGAAGATCTGCGCCGTGGTGGAGAAGCCGTCGAGCTGGTTGATGTCCGACAGCGGCGCCGAATTCGGCGGGAACGGCACGTTCAGGGTCGGCGTGCTGAAGCCGCTGAACAGCCCGTCGAACGGAAACGGGGTGATCGGGTTGGTGGCATTGACCGGGTCGAACAGGACCAGCGAGCTGAACGTCTGCGGCTGTTTGCCCTGGTCACCGCTGCCGCCCCCGCAAGCGGACAACAGCAGGGTTGCGACGGACACGAGTACAACAGGCGCGAACTTCCAATGGCGCATGAGCCTTCCTCCTCCAGGTGGCACCGAGATCTTCCGATCCCTTGTTTTCGTCCGGCGGCTGACGCACCGCGTGCCCGCACATTCGCCGATGCGCTGGGCGTCGTATGTACGGTACCGTACGGACGCGTTATAAAGGGGATCAGTGTCGCGCTAATCCGCACTGCACAACAAGGTGCAGTGCCTTCATCCAACAAGCAATTTGCCACCGCTTATCGGAATTGCCTGAACTAACCCGTCCATTTCACGGACTGGTGGAGGCGCGCCTGCGGCAAAGTCACGGAGCGTCGCCGCGGTGGGGTCGCGGCAGGAGGCAGAGGGGCGGATATCGGGTACCGCGATGTACGGCTCAGGCCGCCCCGGCGAGCAGCGCTTCCACCCGCTGCCGGGCGCCGCTGGTATCCCGCACCAGCAGACTCAGCGGCATGCGGCGGCGCAGCACATCGTCGGCGCTGCGCGCCATTTCCTCGCGCACCGCCAGCACTGCCTCCGCCACCAGGAAGGGCGCTTCGCGGTGCAGGCGCTCCGACCAGTCGGGATTCTCGTCCAGCAGCGCCTGCACGCGTGACAGGCCGGTGCCGTGGCGCAAGGTCAGGAAATGCGCGGCCTCGTCGTCCACACCGCGCCGCGCCAGCGCCGACAGCGCCTCCGCCTGCCAGCCGGTGAACTCGCCCAGGCCGGCCGCTTCCATCGGCGCCCCCGGCAGCGGCCGCTTCGCGGTCTGCGTCGGCAAGGGCGCGCGGCCGAGTTGTTGCAGCACGCGGTCCACCACTTCCTCGGAGTCGCAGCGCGCGGTGGTGAACTTGCCGCCGATCGGCCAGATCAGGCCCGGCTTAGGCTCGGTGATGGTGAACTCGCGGCTCACCGCCGCCAGCGTCGCGGCCGGCTCGTCGTGCAAGGTGCGCACGCCGGCGTAGCTGGCGATGACATCGGCCTCGCTCCAGCGCAGTCCCGGCAGCAGGGCATTCACCGCTTCGAGCAGGTAGCGCGCCTCCTCCGGCCGCACCACCGCCTCGCGCGCATCGGCCACCTGCGACTCGGTGGTGCCGAGCAGGGTGCGGCCGTACCAGGGGATGACGAAGAAGACGCGGCCATCCTGCGGTGCGGTGAGCAGGAACGCTTCCTCGCAGCCGACTATGGCCGGCAGCACCAGGTGTATGCCCTTGACCAGCTTCACCGGCTCCGCCGCTGCCCCCACCAGGGCGCGTCCCCACGGTCCGGCGGCATTGACCACGCAGTCCGCGCGCAGCTCGAAAGCGGCGCCGCTTTCCTCGTCGCGCAAGGCCGCGCCGATGACCCGGCCCTGATCCTCCAGCAGGGCGCTCGCCGCGACCCGGTTGGCGCAGACCGCGCCGGCGGCCTGTGCCGCGGCCGCGACGAACAGCGTCATGCGCCCATCGTCTTCCTGGCAGTCGCCATAGCGCAGGCCGCCGCGCAGGCCCTCGCTGGCGATGAAGGGATAGTGGCGCAGCATGCGGTCGTGCGAATAGGACTTGAAGCGCGGCACCGGCTGCTTGCCGGTGGCGAGGAAGTCGTACAAGGTCAATCCGGCGAGCAGTTGCAGGCGGCCGACGCGCGAATCCTTCCATACCGGCACCTGGAAGTTCAGCGGCCGCACCAGGTGCGGGGCGATGCGCGACAGCACCCGCCGCTCGCCCAGGGCGTGGCGCACCAGGCCGAATTCGTAATGTTCCAGATAGCGCAGGCCGCCGTGAATCAGCTTGCTGGAGGAACTGGACGTGCCGCAGGCCCAGTCGTTCTTCTCCACCAGCGCCACCTTGAGGCCACGCTGCGCCGCATCGCAGGCGGTCCAGGCGCCGTAGATGCCGCCGCCGATGACCAGCAGGTCGAACTTGCCGCTGTTGCGCAGGGCGGCGACGTTGCGGATGAAGGGGAAGGGGGAGAGCATCAAATGTTACTCACTGTCATTCCCGCGAAGGCGGGAATCCAGTTTTGGTCGTATGCCGCGGGGCCGTGGTGATCGCCCGAGAGGTGAGTCCGCAAAAACTGGATCCCCGCCTGCGCGGGGATGACGGCCCTGGTGGGCCGTCACTTGTAAATCACCTCGATCTCGAACTTCCCCCGCGTCTGGTGATGCAGCCGCACATAGGTCGCGGCAATGCGCTGCGGATCGAAGTGCGTGCCGACCTGGAGGAAGCCGTAGACGGTGACGGTGGCCACATGGATGCCGTGCCCGCCCAACTCCTGCGCCAGCGAGTAGGTCAGATTGCGCAGCGCGGCCTTGTCGGCCGACAGCGAGGCGTAGGGCGCGGAAGGTTCGTGGGCGAAGCCGCCGCCGGTGAACAGGATGGTGCCGTGGCCCTGCTCGCGCATCGCCGGGGCTGCCAGCTGCGCGCAGACCAGGGCGCCGACCACGTTGATGTGGAAATCCTCGACCCATTGCTGCGGCGGCACCGCGGTGGCGCGGCCCTTGTGCGCGCTGGCGACGTTATAGATCACCACCTCGGGCGCGCCCAGTTCCGCGGTGACCTGCTGGAACAGCGCGCGCAGGGAAGTTTCATCGGCGGCGTCGGCGGCATAGGCCCGCGCGGCGCGGCCGGTGACGCGCCGGATTTCGTCGCAATGCGGCTGCAGCCGGGCGGCGTTGCGCGCGGCCAGCGCCACGCCGTAGCCCTCTTTGGCGAAAGCCATGCCGACCGCGCTGCCGATACCCGGACCCGCCCCGACAACAAGACAAACCTGGCTCACGGCTGCTCCTGATCAGGATCATTGGTAAGTACGGGCGGCTGCCGCAGGCGGCGCACCGCCTCCAGCCAGTCACCCAGTTGCCGCGCCTGCTGCCCGCCGATGCTGCCTGCCGCGGCTGCTGCGGCGATGCGCAGCGCCGGCGGCTGGCCCTCATCATCCGGCGTGGCGAAACCTTTCTCCAGCGCTTCGCCGCCCAGCGTCGCTTCCAGCGCCGCGCCGAGCGCGGCCAGGCGCGGGCCGCAATCGGCGCAGTGGCGGCGCAGGCGGCTTTCGTCCTGCAACCATTGCGCCACCCGGCGATTGGCGGCGTCGCTGGGCGCCAGCGCGGCATGGCCGCGCGGGAAGATCAGCAGACGCGCCAGCCAGGACAAGGCCGGGGCCGACAGGTGCCGCAGCACCTGGTCGAGCGCTTCCTCCACGCCGCGCAGCGCGTCGGCACAGAGCCATTCCAGGGTGGCGCGTTCCGAATCGGGGGCGCCTTCATCCTCGAAATGCTTCAGCGCGCAACTGGTCAGCCACAGCTGCGCCACGGCATCGCCGAGCCAGGTGGTGAGGGTCAGCCGCGAGGCCTCGTGCATGGCGCGCAGCACGGTGCGCGGGCGGCGCGAGGCCAGGTCCGTGCCCAGCCCGGTCAGGGCCAGGTCGGTGGCGAAGGCCAGGGCCGCGCTGTAGCGGTTGATGCGCCGACAGTAGCCGCGCACCAGGTCGGTATGGCCGGCGGCGGGGCTGAAGCCGCCGGCGGTGAGCGCCAGGATGAAGGAGCGGATGCCGGAGCCGGCGATATGGCCGATGTGTTTCCACAGCGCCGCGTCGAACTGCTCCAGCGCCAGCGCCGCATTGGGCGCGCGCGTCGCCGCCAGCGCCTTCATGAAGGCGCGATGCCCGCGCAGCACGCTGGCGGTGTAGCCGGTGGAGCGGGCCAGCCGTGCCGGCTCCTCGGCGGTGAGTGGAGGCTCCAGCGCGTCCAGCAGCGGCCGTAGCGCGCTCTGCGCCAGACCCAGCTCGGCGGCGGCCAGCCGGATCTGTGCGCCCTGCTCGGCGCTGAGGCTGCGGGCGCAGCTGGCCAGGCCCTGCGGCCGTTCACCCAGATCCACCGACAGCGCGCTGGCGCTGGCCTGCGCCCGTGCCGCCAGGCTGCGCGCGCCGATCAGGGCCAGGGCATCCTGCGCCACGGCGCGATCGCCCAGAGCCGTGGCGAACGGCGCGTGCACGCGCGCATAGCCGCCCGCGGCGGCGGCGGCGGCGGTGACCCGGCCGGCATGCAGCGCCGGGGTGGCGATGGCAGTGGCCACCGCCAGGCATTCGGTCCAGTCGCCGGCGCCCGCGCCGATGCGTTCGCTGCCGCCGACGATGGCGTCCATGCCGGCCACCAGATCGTTCGCCTGCAGCCGGGTGGCGCCGGCGGCGAGGCCGCAGTCCGCGCTTTCCAGCAGCAGGCAGGCCAGTCCCTGGCGGCCGCCGAGCAAGCCTTCCGGATCGCGCACTCGCAGCTGCAGGCCAAGCAGTTCGGGCGCTGCGGCGGCCGTCGCGAGCTGCGTGTCGAGCCGCAGGCGCAGGGCGGTGACGCGCTCGCCTTCGCGCACGGTGGAAAACACCACGGCGTCTCCGGCCACTGCGTCGAGCACGCCGGCGACAGCCGCGCCGCCGGCCAGGCGCGGCAGCCAGCGGCTCTGCTGCGCCTCGCTGCCGTGGCGGCGCAGCAGCTCGATCCAGGCCAGCCGCTGCGGTGCCGCGATGCGTTCGGCCACCTGCGGATCGATGGCGGCGATGCGCGCCAGCGCCGCCGACTGCGCCACCGCCGACCACTCCAGCCCGCTGTGATAGTGCGCGATGCCGAGGCCAAAGGCCTGCTGCTCGCGCAGCCAGGCCAGGGCTTCCCGCGGCGCGTGGGCGCGGCTGCGGAAGCCCGCCACCAGCTCATCCACCACCGTCTGCTCGGTCGGCAGCGGCCGCGCCGGCGGGAACGACTGGAAGCGCTGCCAGTCCGGCTCGCCGCCGATCAGCTCGGCCTCCCACCAGGCGGTGCCGGCATCCAGCGCCGCGAGCGCGGCCGGGTCGAGCCGCTGCACCACGCGCTTGAACCAGCCCAGCGCCGGCCGCGACAGCCACTCCTGCCGCAGCGGCGGAATATTGAGCGGCAGCAGGATGACGATCCACAGTAGTGCCAGCAGGCCGAACAGCAGGGCCGAGCCGCCGAAGACGCCGTAGCACAGCACCGTCGCGCCCAGCACCGCGCTGGTGGAGCGGATGCCGGGCCGGTAATAAGCCAGGGCCAGCACGGCGATGGCGACGAACAGCAGCCAGAACGGCATGCGCTCAGGTTTCCATAAGGCGGACGGCGACGATCACGGTCACTGCGCCTTCAGGCTCTTCTTGCGCGCCGCCTCGAACTCGTCGCCGGCCTGCCAGCTCACCGTATCCGACGCCAGCAGCGCCTGCCAGCCCAGGGCCAGGCCGAAGCGCGCCAGCGCCGCGTTGCTGGCGAAATCCATCTGCGGCGTCCACTCGTCGCCGGGGCGGTGGTAGCGGTTGGCGGTGTAGTCGTCTTCCTGCGCCTTGCCCCACTCCTTCGGGTGATCGGCGAACTTCACCCCGGCGCCGATCGAGAAGGCCGGCACGCCGAAACGGGCGAAGCTGAAGTGATCCGAGCGGTAGTAGTGGCCGGCGCCCGGATTGGCATCAGGCTCGATCTCGTAGTGGAAGGACTTGGCGGTCTTTTCCACCGTTGGGTAGAAGCTGGTGCGGCCGGCACCGGTGACATTGACCGACTCCGGCACGCCGATCGGCGGGATGGCGTCGAAATTCAGGTCCAGTGCGATCTGCGCTGCCGGGATCGGTGGATGCGCGCCCAGGTAGCGCGAGCCGAGCAGGCCTTTCTCCTCGGCGGTGACGGAGGCGAAGTAGACGGGATGCGGCGGCCGCTCCTTCATCTGGCTGTAGGCATGCGCCAGCTCCAGCAGGATGCCGCAGCCGCTGCCGTTGTCGACCGCGCCGTTGTAGATGTTGTCTCCGCTCATGTTCGGGTCGATGCCGAGATGATCGTAATGCGCGGTATAGAACACCGCCTGCTTCGGCGTGCCCTTGTCGCTGCCCGGCAGCATCGCCACCACGTTGGGCGACTGGAACTTGCGGATCTTGCTCAACACATGCGCCTTCAGCCGCAGCGGCAGCTCCACCGCCTTGAAGTCGCGGGTGCCGGCGAGAGCGATCTCGTCGTCCAGCTTGAGGCCGGCGGTGGAGAACAGCAGCCGCGCCACTTCCAGCTGGATCCAGGCGGCAGCTTCCAGCTTCGGCTCCTTGTCGTCCGCCAGGTAGACCTGCTCGTTGCTCCAGGAGCTGCGCACCACGTCCCAGGGATAGCTGGCCAGGTCGGTGCGGTGGATGATCATGGCGCCGATGGCGCCCTTGCGCGCCGCTTCCTCGAACTTGTAGGTCCAGCGTCCGTAATAGGTCATGGTGCTGCCGTTGAAGAACTTGGGGTCCTTGGACGGCGGCTGGTTGACGATGATCAGCACCACCTTGCCCTTGACGTCCACGCCCTTGTAGTCGTCCCACTGGTATTCAGGCGCGTCGATGCCGTAGCCGACGAACACCACCGGTGCATCGATGTCGGCCGTCTCGCCCTGGGTCTGGTTGCTGACCACGAAATCGTCCTGATACTTCAGCTGCACCGCGTCGCCGCTGGCCGGCTGCAGGGCGAAGCTGGTGGCGGGCTGCGCCTGCACCCCGACGAAGTTGACGTTCTGGTAATAGCTGCCGTTGTCGCCGGCCGGCTTCAGCCCGTACTGCGCGAACTGACTGGCGATGTACTTGGCGGCGATGTCGCCGCCGCGCACGCCCGGGCCGCGGCCTTCCAGCGCGTCATCGGAGAGGAAGCGCACATGGGCGCTGATGCGGTCGGCGTCGATGCCCTGCATCGCCTCGGTCACCGCCGCCGGCAGGCCCAGGTCGGTGGGCGGCGGCGGCAGGGGCGAGGAATCGGCCCCGGCGCCGGCGGCGGCCAGGCCCAAAGCCAGGGCAAGGGCCGCAGTCAGATGTAATCTCATGGAATAAGGTCCCGGATTCAAGGTCTAAGAGAAGCCGCTTTGCGGTATGGCGCCAATCTTCGCAGAATTGCCCCATCGGAAAAACCACGGAGCGTGACAAATGCCGGCACCCAGGGGCCCCAGCCAGCGGGACTACTCACCCGCCGACCGTCTGTTGATGCGCCTGCAGCAGGGCTTGCAGGCCCTGGCGCCGCGCGCATCGGAAGCTGCGGCGGCCGCCTATCCGGCGGCACGTCTGCCGGAAGCGCCGATGGACGACCAGGCCCGCCGCCGGGCCGCCGGCCTGATGCGCGTCAACCACGCCGGCGAGGTCTCGGCCCAGGCTCTCTACCATGGCCAGGCCCTGGTTTCGCGGGATCCGGAGATCCGCCGGCATCTGCTCCACGCCGCCGACGAGGAGCGCTCCCACCTGCAATGGTGCGAGGCGCGCCTGGGCGAGCTGGGCGAGCGGCCGAGCCGGCTCAGCCCTTTCTGGTATGTCGGCTCCTTCGCCATCGGCGCGGTGGCCGGCATCGCCGGTGATCGCTGGAATCTGGGCTTTGTCGAGGAGACCGAGCGGCAGGTGGTGGAGCATCTTGAAGATCATCTCCAGCAGCTGCCGAAAGAGGACCAGCGCAGCCGGGCGATTGTCGAGGCGATGAAGGAGGATGAGGCGCGGCATGGGGATGAAGCCGCGGCGGCGGGGGCGCATCCCTTGCCGTTGCCGGTGAAGAACCTGATGAAGCGGGTGTCGAAGATCATGAAGTTCGGGGCGTACCGCCTGTAACGCCGCTTGTACTTTGTGATGTGCTGAGCAAGTAGGGCGCAATAAGCGCAGCGCATTGCGCCGAATGACCCCGCGAATTCAGATGGCTGCCTGTTCTTGATCCGATAAAAACGGAATTCCCTTGGCGACCATCTCGCGCCGCCATTTCTGCAGAAAACGCATGAAGTCGGGGCGTGGTTCGTGCAAGGTTTTCATCCTTTCGAACTCCTCGTTTGAAATAAGTACGGCAACCGGTTTGCCGTAGTGAGTGAGCCGGACTGGTTGCCTTTTCTCGATTTCCTGAATCAAGCCCGTCAATCTGCTTTTCGCTTCCCGCACGGTGATTGCTTTCATTGCCGCACCTCGCACCATTTAGCCGCCAGCGTAGCCGCACTCGAATTTTTCCGGTTTCGGCGGGCTCGCGTCCGCCGCCGCCCCGATCAATGCCCACACCCGGACGATATCGTCCATTATCGGGCGCTCCCAGACTTCTTCGACCACACCAAAGCACTTACCGTTCGTCGCCCCCGTCATTCGCGCCATCACCAATCGTTGGCTCGCATCGTGATGTGGCGTTTGCCGAAACCGGCCTGGCTGGCGGCAAATCGCTCCGCTATGTGCGATTTCCGACAGACGCGGGGTCGATTCAGTGTTATACCTCCATGCTGCCTCCACTCGTCACGTCTCCGGTGACGGGCAACCGGATTCTCCCCGCTGCGGTGTCGCCATCTCCGGCGCATGAGAATTCCTTATCGCGCATTTTTAGCGCAGCGGCAGCGGCGCCCGGCAATTCCGCCGGCCCGGCGATGCACCACGAACAAGCGAGTCGATCATGAATCTCCCCGAATCAGCGGAAAGCCCCCTGGCCGTAGCCCCGGCGCCGCCGCGTACCAACAAGCAGATCAAGGCCAGTTCGATCGCCAACGAGCAAGCGGCGCAGAAGCGCTGGAAGCTGATGCTGGCGGATGCCAAGGCCACCTGGGACAAGGTGCCGCCGGAAGACCTGACGCGGGTCAACGGCAATCTGCACATCCTGGCCGGGCTGGTGCAGCTGCGTTACCACGTCAGCCGCGAAGAAGCCGACCAGCAGGCCAAGCAGTTCTACGACGCGCATCCCGCGGTTGCCTGAGCGATCCCGCTGTCCCGCTGCGACTTTCCAGGAGCATGCCTCGATGAACATCAGCAACGTCCCCAAGCGGAACGCGGGCGCGGCGGTTCAGCGCGAGGTGCCGCTGGGTCAGGGCGAGCTGGAAAAGCTGTTCGGCGGGCCGGTCAGTACCTCGCCGTCGCGGATTGCCAATAGTCCGCGCCTGTTCCACGGCAAATTCGCCGATCATCTGTGGTGCGGCTGCTGCAAGCGCGCCTTTCCCAACGGCATGTATCGCCAGGTCGGGGAATTCCGTAAGTGCCCGTACGCGGACTGCGACGGACATGCCTCGGTCGATGCCATGCCCTGGGAGCGGATCAAGGCGGGCAATCCGGACTATCCGGAAACTCCGGCGGTGGGCAAGCAATATCCGCTGCAGCCGCCGGCGCCGCCGGCGCGATCCGCATTCTTCTAGCCTGAAGCGGGGCGGGGGAGCGTTTGGCGTATCCTGCATTGCGGGAGACGCTTTGGCTCCCCAAACCCAGGATTTGCCATTCCCCCGAAGCAGACAGCGCAACAGAGTCGCTTGCTGGCCGTACTTCCGGCGGCGGAGCGCGAGCGGCTGCTTCCACACCTGGAGCTGTTGCAGCTGACGGCGGGCCAGATCCTGTATGAATCCAGGACGCGCTTCCAGCACGTCTATTTTCCGGTCGATTGCGTCGTCTCCCTGCTCTACCTGATGGAAGACGGCGCTTCCGCCGAAATCGCAGTGGTGGGCAACGAAGGCCTGGTGGGCATTGCGCTGTTCATGGGCGGCGACACCACGCCGAGCCGTGCGGTGGTGCGCAGTGCCGGCTCCGCCTATCGCCTGTCGGGCGCTTTGCTGAGGCAGGAGTTCGAGCGCTCGGGTCCCTTTCAGCATTTGCTGCTGCGTTATACGCAGGCCCTGCTGACGCAAATGGCGCAGACCCAGGCCTGCAGCCGGCATCATTCGATTGACCAGCAGGTCTGCCGCTGGCTGCTGCTCAGCCTCGACCGGCTGCCCTCCAGCAAGATGAAGATGACCCAGGATGAAATCGCCAACCTGCTCGGCGTGCGCCGTGAAGGTGTCACCCTGGCTGCCGGCCGGTTGCAGAAGGCCGGCCTGATCGAATACGCCCGCGGCCGCATCGCCGTGCTGGACCGGCGGGGCCTGGAGCAGCAGGCCTGCGAGTGTTACGCCGTGGTCAAGCGCGAATTCGATCGCTTGCTGCCGGACATCATGGCCAGCTGATGGTGCCGCTGTCCGCGCTCATGCGCCGGAGTGGTGCCTGCTAGACCCGGTTCCGGTGGAAGAAATTCTTCACCTGCAGATCGGCTTCGCGACGATCGAAGGAATAGTGCCGCAGCAGCAGGATGCTCAGCTTCGCCGGATCGCCTTCAATCCTTTCGAGTTCGCCGCTGCTCAGCTTGCTCCAGGTCAGGCGGGCGCTGCCGATGTGCCGGCGCCAGGTCGATACGGGTGATTTGTCTTCCTGCTGCCCGGCCGCCGCGACCGGCGTCGACCACGCACCGGTTTCGGGCAAGGTTGCCGCTGTCGCGGGTGGCTTGATCGGGTAGAAGATGGCGGTGCTGAAAACCGGCGTGCGCTCGATGACCGGCGGCTGCATCGCAGCGGCACGCGTCGGCGGGGTGTTGTTTGCGTTCATGCGGACTCCTGCAGCGGAGCCGCGGCGATTGCCGTTTGGCCCTCTTGCGCTAGTCCGCGACGATATCCCCAACCGGACCGGCTGTCTGTTCGGTTTCACACCGACGGATGGTGGGCCGGCGTATGGCGTACACTCGACGCCCAATCACAGGAGCCGTGAGCCATGGCGCAATCAATCAGGCTTCTAGGCTGGCTCGATCCGGAACTGCCCGCGCGCTGGAAAGAAAGCGGCCAGTACGAATTCCGCATGAAACTTTCCGAAGTGCCCTCTTCCTCGTGGAAGAAAAGTTTCAGCGATCAGAGCAAGAATCAGGCGCCGAGCGTGGTCATCGAACAGGACATCCTGGTGGTGGCCTGCGAGCTCAACGAAATCGAAACGGCCACCAGCCGCATCAAGCAGCGGCTGGGCCAGACCAATCAAGCGGTCAGCCGCATCGAGCACGAGGCCGACGAGCGCGTTGCGCGCCAGATGTCCGCTGCCGAGGAATTGAGAAAGAAGATATTGGCCGCGGTACAGGACATCCGCTTCGACGAGCCGTAGCCGGGTCGCCGGCCGTTCGCGGACCGGGATGTGTGCGATAGCGTACCGACGCCGCACATCCCATCCGGTATCGTCGTCAGGATCGCGGCATCGCCGCGTCGATGGCGGCAGGTGCAATCCGATGGGCCCACGACGGATCGGTGTGTTTCGGGCCCGCGGTGATTGTTGGATCTCTAAAGGTGATGCGGCGCCAGTCCCGCAACAAAAGGGTGGTGCGGCATGGAAAGGAAGCAGATGGAGAGAACCTTCGGCGGTCCGATCGTCCTCGGCCGGGCGAGGAAACCGCCAGGCGCCGGCTGGTTCTGGTCAAAGCGTGAAGCACATCTTTGGTGCAGGCTCTGCAGCCGTACCTTTCCCAACGGCACCTATCGCGTCCTTGATGGTATTGAGCACTGCCCCTACGACGATTGTGACGGCACTGTGGCAGAGGACGCCTCCGATTGGAGCGGCGTCCGCCGCGAGCATCCGAATTATCCGGCGGTGCCCTGGCTGGGCATTCAATATCCGCTCAATATCTCCAACGTGAAAATGACGCGCTAGCCCCATGGACAATGCCACCATAGCCACACCCGGCCCCGCGGACGCGATGAGCCCCGCCAAAGTGGAAAGCCATGTGCAATCCGCCGCACTGATGCCGCATCGTCTGCTCTCGGCCGACGAGTCGCCGGCCGTGCTGGTGGAGCAGGCGGACGCCGGCTCCGATTTTCTGCTGGTTTGCGATCATGCCGGCCGCGACATTCCGCATTCCCTGGATGCGCTGGGTCTTTCGGAAACAGAGCTGGCGAGCCACATCGCCTGGGATATCGGCGCGGCCGGCGTCGCCCGGCGCCTGGCGGAAAGGCTGGACGCAACGCTGGTGCTGCAGCCCTATTCGCGCCTGGTGATCGATTGCAACCGCACGCCGGGTTCGGTGGAGTCGATCGTCGAGCGCAGCGAGTGGACCTATATCGCCCGCAACGAGAGTCTTGCGCCGGCGGCGATCGAGGCGCGGCAGCGCGAGATCTTCCAGCCTTATCACGATGCGCTGCGCGAGATCATCGACACGCGCTCGCGCCAGCGCCGGCAGACCATCCTGGTCTCGATTCACAGCTTCACCCCTTCCTACCGCGGCGCCGCCCGCCCCTGGCATATCGGCGTGATGTATCACCGCGATGCGCGGCTGGCGACGGAACTGCTGAAGCTGCTGCGCCGCGACGAACGTCTGCCGGTAGGCGACAACGAGCCTTATTCGATCAGCGATGAAACCGATTACACCATCCCGGTCCATGGCGAGGCGCGCGGTATCGCGCACGTCGCCCTGGAAATCCGCCAGGACCTGATCGCCGATGAACTCGGCCAGGCCACCTGGGCCGGGCGTCTGGCCAAGCTGCTCAAGCAGGCTTCGGAACGCATCGTCGCGGTTTAGGCGTCGAGCGTCGAGCAAAGATTCGCGCGAAGGTTCGCGCATCCCGGGCCACGGCCCGGTTCAACGAAGGCACAGGACAAAGCCATGCGCATCCGGATCGGTTACGAGTTGGTCTACGAGTTCCCCCGGCCGACGCCGATGATCCTGACCCTGAACGTGCATTACAGCCGCGCCTCGGATCTGGTGCGGCCCGATCACCTGATCACCAGTCCTTCGATCCCGGTGTCCTCATACCGCGACAGCTTCGGCAACTGGTGCAGCCGCCTCGTCGCGCCGCAAGGCCGGCTGCAGCTCACCGCCGACGCCCTGATCAACGATTCCGGCCTGCCCGAAGCGAGCCTGCCCGGCACCTGGCAGACCGAGGTGCCGAACTTGCCGGAGGAAACACTGCTGTTCCTGCTCGGCAGCCGCTACTGCGAGACCGACCAGCTATCCGACACCGCCTGGAAGCTGTTCGGCCAGGCGCCGATGGGCTGGGGCCGGGTCCAGGCGATCTGCGATTTCGTGCACAACCATATTACCTTCGGCTATCAGCACGCCAGCGCCACCAAGACCGCGCTCCAGGTTTACAACGAGCGCACCGGCGTGTGCCGTGATTACGCCCACCTGGCCATCGCCTTCTGCCGCTGCATGAACATCCCGGCGCGCTACTGCACCGGCTATCTCGGCGACATCGGCATGCCGCCGCCCTATGGCGCCATGGATTTCGCCGGCTGGTTCGAAGCCTGGCTCAACGGCGCCTGGTACACCTTCGACGCCCGCAACAACCAGCCGCGCATCGGCCGCGTCCTCATCGCCCGCGGCCGCGACGCGGCGGACGTGGCGATCAGCACCTGCTTCGGCGAGAACAAGCTGGAGAGCTTCAAGGTGTGGACCGACGAAGTGGTTTAGAGCTGGTTCGTTCCCGTAGAGGTTTTCAAGGATGTGCTGAGTCCCTCGGCTGCGTCCGGGATAAACGTAGCGAAGCGCATCAATCGCGCACAGCCTCGCGGTAAACAGTGTGCTTCGCTCCGCTCAGCACACCCTACGATGGAAACAAAAAAAGCCGGGGCACCGCAAGGTGCCCCGGCTTTTGAACAATCAGCCGCTTACTTGGTCTTGCCTGCGGTCAGCCCGCGCGCCTCGAGCAGCGGACCCACTTCCGGCGGCTTGCCGTAGAAGTCCACGAACAGTGAGGTGGGATCGGCGCTGAAGCCGCGCGACAGCACCTTGGCGCGCAGCAGGTCGCCGTTCTCGCGCTTGAGGCCGCCGTGCGTGTTCATCCAGTGCTCGGTGTCCTTGGCCAGCACGTCGCTCCAGATGTAGGCGTAGTAGCCCGCGGCGTAGCCGTTGGAGAAGACGTGGGAGAAGTACGGCGTGTGGTAGCGCGGCGGCACCAGGGCGTAGTCGATGTTGTTCTTCTTCAGCGCCGCGGCCTCGAACGCCATCACGTCCTTCGCTTCCGGCGTCTGTCCGGGCGCGATCTGATGCCAGGACTGGTCGACGATCGCCGCCGACAGGTATTCGCCGGTGGTGAAGCCGGCGTTGAACTTGCGCGCCGCCAGCACCTTGTCCAGCAGTTCCTTCGGCATCGGCGCGCCGGTCTGGTAGTGCTTGGCGTAGTTGGCCAGCACCTGCGGATCGTGCGACCACATCTCGTTGTACTGCGAGGGATACTCGACGAAGTCCGGCGGCGTGGCGGTGCCGGCGAACAGGGGGTACTGCACGTTGGAGAACATGCCGTGGATGGCATGGCCGAACTCGTGGAACATGCCGTTGACGTCGTCGAAGCTGAGCAGCACCGGCTGGCCTTCCGGCGGCTTCGGCAGGTTGAGATTGTTGACCACCACCGGCTTCAGGCCGAGCAGCTTGGACTGGCTGATGTACTCGTTCATCCAGGCGCCGCCCTGCTTGTTGTCGCGGGCGAAGTAGTCGGCCAGGAACAGCGCCAGCGGCGTGCCATCCTCGTTGAACACCTCGAACACGCGCACGTCCTTCTGGTACACCGGCAGGTCGGTGCGCTCCTTGAAGGTCAGGCCGTAGAGCTGATGCGCGGCGTAGAACACGCCGTCCTGCAGCACATGGTTGAGCTCGAAGTAGGGCTTCACCTGCGATTCGTCGAAGGCGTAGCGCTTCTGGCGCAGCTGCTCGGCGTAGTAGGCCCAGTCCCAGGGCTGCAGCTGGAAGGGCTTGAGGTGATTGGCCTTGGCGTCGGCGTCGGCCAGCTTCTGCAGTTCGGCGGCGTCCTTGCGCGCGTTGGCGAAGGCGCCCTGCGCCAGTTCCGCCAGCATCTTGTTCACCGCTTCCGGCGTGCCGGCGGTCTCGTCCTCCAGCGCGTAGCTCGCGAAATCCTTGTAGCCCAGCAGCACCGCCTTGTCGGCGCGCAGCTTGACGATCTGCGCCACGGTGGCGGTGCTGTCGTCGGGGCCGCCGTCGCCGCGGGCGATGGAGGCCTTGTAGATTTTCTCGCGCAAGGCGCGATTCTTCAGCTGTATCAAAGGCGGCTGGCCAGTGGTGTTCATCAGTGTGATGACCCACTTGCCGTCGAGCTTGCGGGTCTTCGCCGCTTCCGCCGCGGCGGCGATGCGGTCGGCCGGCAGGCCATCGAGGTCGGATACCTGGTCCACCACCACGGCGCCGTCATTGGTGGCTTTCAGCACCGTCTGCTGGAACTGCGTGGTGAGCGAGGAGATCTGCTCGTTGAGCTTGCGCAGCTTGTCCTTGTCCGCCTCCGACAGCCTGGCGCCGGCGCGCACGAACAGCACGTGGTAACGCTCGAGCAGGCGCAGCGACTCGGGGTCGAGGCCGAGGGTGGCGCGATCCTGGTACAGCTTGTCGACGCGGGCGAACAGCGCAGGATCTAGGAAGATGGCGTCCTGGTGCGCCGACAGCTTGGGCGCCATCTCGCCCTGGATCTTGTCCAGCTCGTCGCTGGTATTGGACGAGGTCAGGTTGAAGAACACGGTGGAAACGCGCGCCAGTTCCCGCCCGGAGCGCTCCAGCGCGACGATGGTGTTGTCGAAGCTCGGCGCTTCCGCGTTGTGGGCGATGGCGTCCACTTCCTTGCGCTGCGCCGCCATGCCCTCCTCGAAGGCCGGCCGGTAGTCCGCATCCTTGATCTTGTCGAACGGCGGCAGGTTGTAGGGCAGGGTGCTGTCCTGGGCGAACGGCGAAGGCGCCGGGGTGGCGGCCGGCTGCGCCGGCGCCGGGGCGGGTGTCGTCGTGTTGTTGCAGGCCACCAGTCCGGCTCCCATGGTGAACATTGTCGCGAGTGCCGCATAGCGCAGCTTTGAAGCTCTCATTCTCTACTCCCTTGATCACGGCGTATACGCCGCAACCGGCCCTATTTCGGGCTTGGGCGGCGTATGGCATTTAAGGATGGCTGAATCGCCAAAGCACACTTTTAACTTGGATGCAGCAAGCTGGCAATCGGTTTAAAGTGCGCGGCTACCAATGGGTGCGGGGGAGCCGGGGTGCGGCGGTCGAACGCCGGCCGTCGGGCGCCGCCACGCGAAAATTCAGGGTCTTGGGGAAATGGGAATGAATGGCAGTTTGGTGAAGCCGGTATCGGCAGTGCTGTTGCTGAACCTGGCGTTTTCCCTGGGGGCCTGTTCCGGCGGCGGTTCGTCTAGCGGCGGCGGATCTTCTTCCGGCGGAGGCTCCTCTTCCGGCAGCAGTTCTTCCTCCAGCAGCAGCTCTTCGTCCGGCGGGAGTTCCTCGTCCTCCGGCGCCGTGGCCATGTGCCCCAACCTGCCGCAGGCCAACGGCCTGGTCGGCCAGACCGGCTATACCTTGGGTTCAGCCAATACCGGCGGCCCTTCCGCCTCGACATTGAGCGCCCCGCAGGGCGCGCCAAGTCCGGATGGCGCGACCTGGTACCTCGCGGACACCGCCAACAACCGCATCCTGGGTTATTCCGCCGCCGCGCCCACCGGTATCACCGGCGCGGCCAGCTTCATCATCGGCCAGCCGAATGCCCAGAGCGTTGCCGGCGGCGCGGGTCCGGTATCCGGTAGCCCGATCGGTTTTTCCAATCCCGCCAAGGCGTCTGTCGGTACAGTCGGCGGCACCAGCTATCTGGTAGTAGCCGACAGCGGCAACAACCGGGTGCTGATCTGGAACAAGCTGCCGACGGCGAACATCGCGCCCGATGTGGTGCTGGGCCAGCCGGGCTTCACCTCTGGTGACGCCAACCATCCCAATGCCACGGTATCGGCATCCAGTCTCAGCGATCCGACCGCTGCGGTTATCGGCAGCAAGGGGCAGTTGATCGTGGTGGACAACCTCAACAGCCGCGTGCTGATCTGGAATGCCGTGCCGACCGCCAACGATACGCCGGCGGACATCGAGCTGGGCCAGAATGCGCTTGCCTCCCTCACGTCCGGCCCGGTGCAGACTGCCAACTGCACCAGCAACAACCCCGCCAGCCCCGGCACTTCCTGGTGTTTCACGACCAACAACCAGAGTATCGATCAGCCCATCATCACAAGCACGCCGACCTATAACCTCGCGATGCGCCGGCCGTCTGACGTATGGACCGATGGCACGCATCTGCTGGTTTCCGATAGCGGAAACAATCGCGTGCTGATCTGGTCAGCCGTGCCCAACAGCATGAATCTGCTGGCCACCGCCGTGATCGGTGCGAACCAGTTCGGTACCTACAGCCCGGCTGGTGGGCTAGGAACGACAGGCATGAACGATCCCTGGGGCGTGGCATCGGACGGCGAGGATGTGTTCGTTGGAGATACCGGCAACAACCGCGTGCTCGAGTTCGCTAACTACCTGGGCGCTCCTACCAGTGGCGCGTCAGCGAGCGAAGTGTTCGGCCAATCTGATTTTACCCACAACACCGCCGACGATCCCGATCAGAACTCCCTGATCGGAGACCAGCGCACCAACCCTGCGACCGACGGCATCACCGCGGGCACAATGGATCACCCTACTGGCGTCTTCGCCACGTCCAGCAACGATCTGTTCGTGACCGACAGCAACAACAACCGCGTGCTGCATTTCGCCATATCGTCCGGCGTCGATGGCAGCGAGAATTACATTCCCTGCAGCCCCTGAGCTGCCATGGCAGGCGGCTTCGGAAACGAAAAAGGCGGCCAGTGGCCGCCTTTTTCTTGATGCCGTTACGGTTTAGCGCTGAATATTGCGGCCGTAGAAGATTTCCATGATCTCGTGGTCGACGCGCTCGCGGATGCGCTTGGCGTCGCGCGGCGGCAGTTCCGAGACGCCTTCGCCGAACAGGTAGGTGTCCAGGTCGAGCTGCTTCAGGCGCATCTTGGTGTGGAAGATGTTCTCCTGGTAGACGTTGACGTCCACCATGTCGTAGCGCTCCTTGATGTCGCGCGAGATGAAGTTCTGGATCGAGTCGATCGAGTGGTCGATGTAGTGCTTCATGCCGCGCACGTTGCGGGTGAAGCCGCGCACGCGGTAGTCCATCACCACGATGTCCGACTCGAAGCTCTTGATCAGGAAGTTCAGGCACTTCAGCGGCGAAATCTTGCCGCAGGTGGAGACATCGATGTCGGCGCGGAAGGTGCTGATGCCGGCGTCCGGATGCGTTTCCGGATAGGTGTGGACGGTGATGTGGCTCTTGTCCAGATGCGCCACCACCGAGTCCTTCTCCACCAGTCCCGGTGTGGTCAGGCCGTCATGATGGCCTTCGGAGATCAGCATGGTCACCGAGGCGCCCTGTGGATCGTAGTCCTGGCGCGCCACGTTGAGGATGTTGGCGCCGACGATGTCCGCCACCTCGGTGAGGATGGTGGTCAGGCGTTCGGCGTTGTAGGCCTCGTCGATGTACTCGATGTATTCCTGCTGATGCTGCGTGCTGCGCGCATAGCAGATGTCGTAGATGTTGAAGCTCAGCGTCTTCGTCAGGTTATTGAAACCGAGGAGCTTGA
>Ga0302314_10003097_pt1 | contig 30806 bp, 26 predicted proteins | sample III_Palsa_N2_3_FD_200533 | JGI IMG/M metagenome (GOLD analysis project Ga0302314, IMG submission 200533) | Peat permafrost microbial communities from Stordalen Mire near Abisko, Sweden - III_Palsa_N2_3 | ecosystem: Environmental > Terrestrial > Soil > Palsa > Peat permafrost | place: Sweden... | reverse complement strand
AGAGCACGCACCTGGCTCTCGTCAGCGGAAAAGGGCAGATTTCCAACGTAGATTTTCGTCATATCACCTAACTCACAGCTGAACATCAAGGGCGCGCTGTTTGCGAACCGCGGCGACACAATACACGGCTGACCGGGGTCCGCGCCAGTACGCCCCGTTGCATATTTGATAGCGCAATAGCGCTTTTTCCCGCTGCGCGGGGGATGAGTTGACAAGTTCCGGCCAGAAGCCATTCCCGCCGTGGCGCAACGGCCACGCCGTGGATCAAAGCGGTGCAGCGTGGTCGGCTACGGTGCCATTTTCAGGATTTGAGGCTGTCCCAAAGCGCCGTCATCTTCTGTCGCAGCTTCTCGTCGGGGAGGGTGCCGTGCGCGGCGGCCATATTGTCATCGAGATGACTGACGGCTGTGGTACCGGGCACAGTGCAGGTGATCGCCGGATGCGAGACCACGAACTTCAGGAACAGCTGGCTCCAGCTGCTGACCTGGATCTGCGGCGCCCAGTCCGGCAGGGGCTTGCCGGCCACCTGCCCGAAGATGCTGGCGGCCGCCCGGCGGCCCCCGAACGGTGAGTTGGCGATGACCGCAATGCCCTTTTGCTGTGCCAGCGGCAACACCTCCTGGTCGGCCCCCCGGTTGGCCAGCGAGTAATCCACCTGGATGAAGTCCATCGGCAGGCGCCGCATGTAGTCCATCATCCGGGCGTGCTCCCCGGGGTTGGAGGTGGTGATGCCGTAGTAACCGATGCGGCCGGCTTTTTTCCATTGCTGCAGCACCGGAATCATGGCCTCGACGCCGATCAGGTTATGAATCTGCATCAGATCGATGTGCTGGGTCTGCAGCTGCCGCATGGACTCTTCCATGGACGCTTCCCCGGCCTTTGCATCCGGCGTCATCACCTTCGTGGCGAAGAACAGCTTATCGCGGTTGTGGAGTGCGGCCACCAGGGTGCCGATCACTGCCTCCGACTTGCCGTACAGCGGGGCGGTATCCACGACCGCTCCGCCCAGGGTCGGCAGCTGCTCGAGGACCCCGCGGCGGGCGTTCAGCTCGTCGGCGTCGGCGACGTTGTAATTATTGGTACCAATGCCGATGACCGGAATCTTCTGTCCCGAGGAGGGAATGGCCTTGGTCACGGTGGCGCCTGCGCCGGCTGCCGCAAGGAGCGTGCGGGAAACGGCTGCACCGGCACCGATGCTCAGGGCAGCCAGTAGCGCATCCCGGCGGTTCATGCGGGGCGGGATCATCTCGTCACTCCTTGAGGGTACGCGAGGCGCGAGACGGCATCGTACACCCGGATTGTGTCGGGGCAGCTGCGCCCCACGGATGAGGCGGATTTCCCCATCGGCAACATCGCCCCACGCACTTGCCGGCGCCGCGGCGTTTCGGTCATGCTCGCGCCGATGATCTGTCTACCGCAGCCGGACGCGGCCATTCTTGCCCGCAAGGCCGCGATTCTCGAGAATCTGCGCACCATTCTGGACCCGGTCGATGTCATCGACGATGACCTGTTGTTGCGCGCCTATGAAACCGATGGCCTGACGGCCTATCGCCAGCGGCCGCTGGCGGTGGTGCTGCCCAACACCACCGCTGAAGTCGCCGCGGTACTGCGCTTCGCCCATCTGCAGGGGGTCGGCATCGTGCCGCGCGGGGCGGGCACCTCGCTGTCCGGCGGCGCGGTACCGGCCGCCGATGCCATCGTTGTCGGCATGGGGCGTTTCAACCGCATCCTCGAAATTGATTACGCCGACCGCTGCCTCGTGGCGCAGAGCGGCGTGACCAACCTTGCCATCAGCCAGGCGGTCGCCGCCCGCAATTTCTATTACGCGCCGGACCCCTCGAGCCAGATCGCCTGCACCATCGGCGGCAATGTCGCCGAGAATTCCGGCGGCGTGCACTGCCTCAAGTACGGTCTCACGACCCACAATGTGCTGGGAGTTGAGATGGTGACGCCGCAGGGCGAGATACTGCGTCTGGGTGGCCGGTACCTGGACGCGGGCCACTATGACTGGCTCGGGCTGATGATCGGTTCGGAGGGCCTGCTGGGAATCGTCACGGAGGTGACGGTGCGCATCCTGCCGAAGCCGCAGACGGCGCGCGCGGTGCTCATCGGCTTCAGCACGACGACCGGCGCCAGCGCCTGTGTGGCGGACGTGATCGCGGCCGGGATCATCCCGGCGGGAATGGAGATGATGGACGGCCCGGCGATCCGCGCCGCCGAGGACTTCGTGCAGGCGGGCTATCCGCTGGATGTCGAGGCGCTGCTGATCGTCGAACTCGACGGCCCGCAGGCGGAGGTCGACGAACTGCTGGCGCAGGTCACCGGGATCGCGAACCGTCATGGCGCGACCTCCTGCCGGGTGTCGGCGGATGAGGCCGAACGCCTGCGGTTCTGGGCAGGTCGCAAGGCCGCTTTTCCCGCGGTCGGTCGCATCAGTCCGGATTACCTGTGCATGGACGGCAGCATTCCGCGCCACCAGCTGGCGGCGGTGCTGCAGTCGATCGCCGAACTCTCGGTGCGCCATGGATTGCGGGTGGCCAACGTGTTCCATGCGGGTGATGGCAATCTGCACCCGTTGATCCTCTACGATGCCAATCGCGCCGGGGAACTCGATCGGGCCGAAGCCTTCGGCAACGACATTCTGCGCCTGTGCGTTGATGTGGGCGGAGTGCTCACCGGCGAACACGGCGTCGGTCTCGAGAAGCGCGATCTGATGACCTACCAGTTCACCCCGACCGATCTTACGGTTCAGCACCGTATCAAGCAGGTCTTCGATCCGCAGCTGCGTTTCAATCCCGGCAAGGTGTTTCCGACGCTCAGCCGCTGCAGCGAGCAGGGCCGCGAACATGTCCATGCAGATTCCTCCCGGCACGCCGGGCTGCCGCGTTTCTAGTGGACGGTTTCCGGCCGCACAACGAGGCGGAACTCGTGCAGCTGCTGCGCGCACCGGGTCCGGCCTTTGAACTGGCGGCCGGTGGCTCCAAGCGTGGTGTCGGCAGACCCGTGGACGCACCACTGCTGGATCTGTCCGGTTTGACCGGCATCATCGACTACGCGCCCGGGGAGCTGGTGCTGACCGCGAGACCTGCGACGCCGCTTGCGCAGATCGAGGCGATGCTCGGGGCGCGGCGCCAGCGTCTTGGGTTCGAACCCCCCGCGGGTCAGACCCTGGGCGGCGTGCTGATGGCCAACAGTTCCGGCTCGCGGCGCATCTCGGCCGGATCGGCCCGCGATCACTTTCTGGGCTTTCGCGCCGTGAACGGGCGCGGCGAGGCCTTCGTCGGCGGTGGCCGGGTAGTCAAGAACGTCACCGGCTTCGATCTGCCCAAGGCGCTTGCAGGTTCCTGGGGAACCCTCGCGGCGCTCACCGAAGTGACGGTGCGGCTGGTTCCGGCTGCGGAGACCGAGAGCACGCTGCTCTTTGACTGCGCGGGCGTTGCGGCGGCGGTGGATCTTTGTTCGCAGGCACTCGGCTCGATGTTCGAGGTATCGGCGGCTGCTTACCTGCCGGTGCACGGCGTCGCCCTGCGTCTGGAGGGTCTCGCGGCCTCGGTGCAATCGCGAATCGCAGGCCTGATGCCGGCGCTGGGCAGGTCGGCGCAGTCGCTGCTCCAGGCAGCGGACTCAGCGCTGTTCTGGCGCCGGATCGGCGCGCTCGAAGCGCTGGCGGATCTGCCGGTGATCTGGCGACTGTCCGTGCCGCCGCGTGAGGCGGCCCGGGTGCTCGATGCCATCGAGCCCGAGGCCTTTCAGCTGGATTGGGGTGGCGGACTGATCTGCCTGGGCGCCCGGCGGGTCGATGCTGCGCGCGTGCGCGGTGCGCTGCGCGGCGGGCATGCCACGCTCATCAGGGCGAGCGCGGCCGAGCGGCGCGCCAATGCCGTGTTTGAGCCGCTGCCGCCCGCGCTGGCGGCCATCGCGGGCCGCCTCAAGGCCGCGTTCGATCCTGACAATCGGCTGAACCCGGGGCGTATGGACTGATGCAGACCCGATTCACTGCTGCACAACTGGCCGATCCGGACACCGCCGCAGCGGAGAGTGTGCTGCGCAAGTGTGTGCATTGCGGCTTCTGCACGGCGACTTGTCCGACGTACGTGCTGCTGGGTGATGAACTCGACAGTCCGCGCGGCCGTATCTATCTGATCAAGGACATGCTCGAGCAGGATCGCCCGGCGACCGAAAAGGTCGTGCGGCACCTGGATCGCTGCCTGTCCTGCCTGAGCTGCATGACGACCTGTCCCTCAGGGGTTCACTACCAGCATCTCATCGATCACGCCCGTGACCACGTGGAGCGCACCTATCGCAGGCCATTGGCCGAACGACTGCTGCGGGGGATGCTGGCGCGGGTGCTGCCGTTTCCGGCGCGGCTGCGCCTGGGGCTGGCGCTCGCGCGGTTGCTGCCCGCGCCACTGCGCCGCACACAGCTGCTGCCGATGTCGCTGCGGGCCATGTTGCAGCTGGCCGCCGTGCCGGCGCGCGCGCCGCGCCGCGTCCCGGTAGCGGTGGCCCGTTCAACGCCGGCTCCGGCAGCGCCGTCCGCGGGCGCACGCGGTCGCATCGCACTGCTCATGGGCTGCGCCCAGGGCGTTTTGACCCCCGAGACCCACGTTGCCACGCAGCGGCTGCTGCGGCTCACCGGCTGGGAGGTGGTACCGGTGTCCGGCTGCTGCGGGGCGCTGGTACATCACCTCGGGCGGCGGGCGCAGGCCGACGCCTTCGCGGCACGGCTGATCGCGGCCCTGCGCCGGCAAAGCGCGCCCGGAGAATTCGCGGCGGTGGTCGTCAATGCCTCCGGTTGCGGTACCCAGCTGAAGGACTATGGCTTCATGCTGCGCAATCATCCGCTTTTGGCGCAGGATGCGGCGCGTTTCAGTGCGCTGGCGCGCGACATCACGGAGATCCTGGCGCTGTCCCCGCTGCCGCTGCAACCGCTGCAACCGCTGCCGCAGCTGCCTGTGATCGCCTATCACTCCGCCTGTTCCATGCAGCATGGCCAGAAACTCGATGCACTGCCGCGACGCCTGCTGCGCGAGGCGGGATTCGAGGTGCGCGAGATCGCCGAGGGACACCTGTGCTGCGGATCGGCGGGCAGCTACAACATCCTGCAGCCGCAGATCGCGACGCAGCTGCGCGATCGCAAGCTTGCGAACATCGCGCGCACCGGTGCGCAGGTCGTCGCCACCGGCAATGTCGGCTGCATCATGCAACTCGCGACCGCCGCTTCGCTGCCGGTGGTACACACCGTCGAATTGCTGGACTGGGCCTGTGGCGGGCCGCGGCCTGCGGCAGTGCCGGAGAGCTAGAGGCGCTGGTAGCGGGTCACCGCTCCGTCGTCGTGCCGCGCGAATTGTCCGCTGCAGGCAAGATATTCGAGATGCGCCAGCGCTTCACCCATGGCCAGAAACAGGTGAAAGCCCCGCTGCTGGCGCCGATAGAGGAAGGGCAGGCACTCGAAGGCGGTGAGCGGGGTGCCGCAGGCCGCCATCAGCTTCGCGAAATGGCGCTCATGATGCTGACGGATTTCGCCGGCGCGCGCGGCAAGGCCCACGAAGGGACGACCGTGCGAAGGCAGCACCAGCGTTTTGGCATCCAGTGCTGACAGGCGCTCCAGGGATTCGAGATAGGTCGCCAGGGGATTCGGATCAGGCGTCAATGGAGTCAGGCCGACGTTCGGCGAGATCGTCGGCAGCACCTGGTCTCCGGCAATCAGCACGGACCCGGATTGCACTGAATGCAGGCACAGGTGCCCGTGCGCATGGCCACCGGTCTCAAGCCACTCCCAGGAGCGTGCGCCGATCGGCGTGCGCTCGCCATCGCGCAGCAGGCGTTCGACTTGCGGTAATCCGGCGACGCTCTCCTGATAGCCGCGCGCGCCAACGCTCGCGGCCATCTCCTCGATGGGTTCGACTCCGTGGCGTGCGAAAAATGCCAGCCGCTGCGCGAGCTGTTCGGGGGTGGTCTCGGCGAGCAGCATCTGCAGCTGCGCCAGGGTCGCCGCCGAAGTCCATACCGGAATCTCAAAGCGCTGCTGCAGCCAGGCGGCAAGCCCGCTGTGATCCGGATGCAGATGAGTGAGCAGGATCCGGGTGAGCGGGCGTTGCGCGAGCAGCGTTGCGGCGAGCCGGTCCCAGATTTCGCGGGCCGCGGCGGTCGCCATGCCGGTGTCCACCAGCGCGTAACCACCCGGCTCCTCGAGCAGCCACAGATTGATGTGGTCCAGGGAAATGGGCAGCGGCATACGCAGCCACCACAGCCCCGCCGTGACCTCGAGCACCTGGCCCGGCTCCGGCACGGCCAGGTCCGGATAACGGATCGAGTCGGGCTCCGCCGGGAGCAGCGCGGCGCCGTCGGGGGACCTCATCCTGCGTTGCGCAGCGGCGAATGCGCGTGGACGGTCTGGTGGCAGTCCTCTTCGCTCTCGGCGCCGGCGCACTCACCCTCTTCGATCTGCACGGTCGCATGCTCTACGCCAAATCGGTCCCGCAGGCGGGTCATGACGGCCGTCAACGCCGCGTGGCGATCTGCGCCGTCCTGCAGCGTCGCGTGCAGGGTCAGCATCGCAGTCTCGCCGGTGAGCGACCAGGCGTGGATATGGTGGGTACCCTGTATGCCCGGCACTGCCGCAAGTTCCTGTTCGACCGCATCGCTGTCGATCCCCGGCGGCGCGCCCTCGAGCAGCACGTGCGCCGAGTTGCAGGTCAGCTGCCAGCCGGAGCGCAGGATCAGCACTGAGACCGCGAGCGACAGCAGCGGATCGGCGATCACCCAACCGCGCCACAGGATGAGCGCCGAGGCGATGATCGCGACGCCGGATCCGGCCAGATCGCTGAGCACGTGCAGTCGCGCGCCGCGTTCATTCAGCGAGGTGGCACCACTCAAGGCCAGCAGCGCGCAGACATTGGCCACGGCGCCGACAGCGGCGGTGATCAGCATGACCGTACCGTTCACATGCGGCGGCAGCACCAGGCGGCGCGCCGCGGCGATGATGACCGCGGCGGTGAGGGCCAGCAGCACCAGGCCATTGGTATAGGCGGCGAGGGTCTGATAACGCCGATGCCCGTAGGTGCGGTCGGGCCGCGTCGGTCGCTGCGCCATGCGGATCGCGACGATCGCGAGCAGCAGGGAGGCGGTATCGGCCAACATGTGCGCGGCCTCGGCGTACAGGGCGACCGAGTTGGCCCAGATGCCACCGCCGGCCTCGACCAGGGTGAAACAGAACAGCAGTCCGAAGGCCAGCCACAGGCGTCGTTCGCTGGCCTGGTCCGCGCCATGGACGTGCCCCGGCGCATGGACATGGTGCGGGGCATGGCCGTGATCATGATTATGATCACGGCCGTGGGAGTGCCCAGGCTGATGTCCGTGGGAATGCTCATTCATAAGCGTTTATCCTACCGCAATGAGCACTTCCCCCGTTATCGGCGCCCAGCCGGCCGCCGTGGCCATTCCCGCCGCCGCCACCCGCTGGGCTTATGTCAGCCTGCTGCTGGCCTGTGGCATCGGCGCGGCGATGCAGGTCGGAAAAGTCCCCCCGGCGCTCGGGTTCGTCCAGCGCGACCTGCACCTGGGGTTGGTGGCCGGGGCCTGGGTCATTTCCATGTTCAGTGTCGTCGGCGCGACGCTCGGCTGCCTCGCGGGCTCCATCGTCGATCGCATGGGCGCGCACCGGGCCGCCTGCGGGGGACTCTTCTGCATTGCCGCGGCAAGCCTCGGCGGTTCCGTTGCGCAACTGCCTTGGGCGTTGCTGGCGAGCCGCGCCCTGGAGGGCATGGCCTTCGTGATGGTGGTGGTGGCCATTCCGAGCCTGCTGGTGGCGAGCGCCAGCGAGAGCGACCTTCGCTTCGTGCCGGCCCTATGGGGCATCTACATGCCGACCGGCATGGCTGTGTCCCTGGCCAGCGCGCAACCCATCCTGCATGCCTTTGGCTGGCGGGCCCTCTGGCAGGTCGATGCAACGGTGCTGGTCCTGCTGGGGATCGCGCTGCTGCTGGCTCCCGCACCGTCCCTGGTGCTGCGCGGACGGGCGCTGCCGAGCCTGCGCGAACTGCTGCGCTCGGTATGGCATGCCGGTCCGGTGCTGCTCGGCCTGATATTCGCCTGCTATACGGGGCAGTACATGGCGGTCATGAGCTTTCTGCCGACCCTGCTGCAGATCCAGGGCACCACGGCCCGGGCGGCAGGTTTGCTGAGCGCGCTGGCGGTGATGGCCAATGCCGCGGGGAACCTCGCCGGCGGCGCCCTGGTCGCGCGTGGGGCACGGCCGTGGCGGCTGATGTCCGCGGCCTGCCTGGCCATGCTCATCGCGGGTGCCGGAATCTACCTGTACGCGTTTCCCCCCACGTTGCGCTACCTGCTGGTCATGCTGCTGTCGGCTGCCGGCGGGCTGATACCGGCCGCGATTTTTGCGCTGCTGCCGCGGATCGCCCGCGATCGGCAATCGACCGCCACCACCATGGGGTTCGTGGTGCAGTGTTCCCATGTCGGACAACTCGCCGGACCGCCGGCGGTGGCAGCCGTGGCGGCAGCCGCCGGCGGCTTTCAGCTGTCCGCGCTGGTGCTGATGCCGTGCGCGGTCGGCGGCTGGTTTGCGGCGCGCGCGCTGCGCCGCATTTCCTGATCTGCAATCAACTGTCCGGGAGCGATACGTTTTGGCTGAGTCGAATCTGGTACTGGTGCCCGGTCTGCTGTGCGACAAGGATGTCTATAAGCCGCAGCTCAAGGCGCTGAAGGGTCTGGCGCACATCCAGGTGGCCGATCACGGGGAGCTCGATTCACTGCCGGCGATGGCCGAGGCGATTCTCGCCAAGGCACCGCCGACCTTCGCGGTGGTGGGACATTCCATGGGCGGGCGCGTGGCGCTCGAAGTCGTACGGCGCGCCGCGAGCCGGGTCACCGGCCTCGCGCTGCTCGATACCGGCTACACGCCGCTGGCGGCCGGCGAGGCGGGCGCGAAAGAGACCGCGGGTCGCCACCAGTTGCTGGAGCTGGCGCGCAGTGCCGGCATGCGCGCCGTGGGTGAGCGGTGGCTGGCGATACCCATGATCCACCCGGCGCGGCTCAAGGAGCGCACCCTGGTCGCGGCCATTCTGCGCATGATCGAGCGGCGCACGCCCGACCAGTTCGCCGCGCAGATCCGCGCCTTGCTGCAAAGACCTGATGCTGCGGCGCTGCTGCCGATGATTTCCTGCCCGGCGCTGGTGCTGTGCGGACAGGAAGACGGCTGGGCGCCGCTGGTCAATCACCGCGTCATGGCGCAGCTGATTCCGCACAGCACGCTGGTCGCGGTGCCGGACTGCGGGCACATGTCCACCATGGAACGTCCGGAACCGGTAAACGATGCGCTGCGCACGTGGCTGGCACGCGTCGCGCGGATGAACGACTGAACATGCGCATTCCCGCAACCATGACTGCCATCCGGATCCGTGAACCGGGACCGCCGTCGGTGCTCGTTCCGCAGGAATGTCCGGTGCCGCAGATCGGCCCTGCTGAGGTGCTGATCCGCGTGGCGGCGGCCGGGATCAATCGTCCCGATCTGCTGCAGCGGCAGGGCCATTATCCCCCGCCACCGGGCGCCTCGCCGATTCCGGGGCTGGAGGTGGCCGGTGAAATCGCCGCGTGCGGCAGCGAGGTGCGCGCCTGGCAGGTGGGTGATCTGGTGTGCGCGCTGCTCTCCGGCGGCGGCTATGCGCAGTATGTCGCCGTGCCCACCGTGCAATGTCTGCCGCTACCCGCCGAGCTGACCCTGCAACAGGCCGCGATACTTCCCGAGACCTTCTTCACGGTGTGGTTGAACCTGTTCCGGCGCGCAGCGCTGCAGCCGGGTGAGACGGTCCTGATTCATGGCGGTGCCAGCGGCATCGGCACCACTGCGATCCTGCTGGCATCGGCGTTCGGGGCGCGGGTCCTGGCCACCGCCGGCAGTGCCGAGAAGTGCGCGGCGTGCGTGGCACTGGGCGCTGCCCGTGCCATCAACTATCACAGCGAGGACTTCGTTGCGGCAGTGCTGGATGCCACGCAGGGCCGTGGCGCGGATGTGATCCTGGACATGGTCGGTGGTGACTATGTGCAGCGGAACATCAAGGCCGCCGCCACCGAAGGTCGCATCGCCGTGATCGCGGTCCAAGGCGGCACCCACGCGCAGATCGATCTGCGCCAGGTCATGGTGAAGCGCCTGAAGATCATGGGTGCGACCTTGCGGCCGCAATCCAGCGCCGCCAAGGGGCGGCTGGCTCAGGACCTGCTGAACGATGTCTGGCCCTTGTTCGCCGAGCGGCGGTTGACGGCGCCCCCGATCCACGCGCGCTTTGCGCTCGTGTCAGCCGCTGCTGCGCATGCCCTCATGGAATCCGGCCACCACATCGGCAAGATCGTGCTGCTGGTCGAGCACGACTGACCGACCCGGGTGCTCATTTGAGCGCCAGTTCGAGCCGTACGCTGCTCCCGGCCGGCGGCTCCTTGGCCCCATTGATGAGAAAGATGCGCACCGGGTCGATGTTGGTTCCCCGCAGCAGATGATCCTGCACGGCATGCGCGCGCCGGGTACCCAGGGCCTGCAGCTGGGTGTCCGTGATCGGGATTTTCTCCAGCAGTGCGGCCTTGAGTTCACCGCTCGCCGGGCCGTAGTCGACCGGCGTGCCTTTGGATTTCTTCGCCCCCGTCAGCGCGGTGCTGAGTGGCGGCAACGGTGCTTTGGCACCGAACTCCTCGTGGTACTGCGTGAGCAGCAGATTGAACAGGGCCGCCGGATCGGTGGGGAGCGGGGCATCAGCGCCGATTGCAGCGCGCTTGCGCAGCTGGTCCTGCAGCTGCTGATCGGCGAGCGCCGGTGAGTCGGAGCTGGTCGAGAAGCTGTTCGGGATATCGAGTTCCAACCCGGGTCGCGCGTCCAGTGCCTTGGTGACGCTGTCCAGTCGCGTGAGTGCGGTCGGGGTGAGGGTGGCGCTGCCGGGCGCGAATTCGATGATATTGACCTGGTCGCCACCACCGAACAGGCTGCCCAACAAGGCGAAGGGCGCCGTCACCGCCTTCTCCAGCAGGTTCACGAACACCTTCCAGATGATCGGACCGATCTTGAACTGCGGATCATCCAGGCTGCCGGTGACCGGCAGATCCAGATCGATGACACCGTTGCGATCCTTCAACAGGGAGATCGCGAGCTTCAGGGGCAGACTGACGGCGTCGGGACTGGCGACTTTTTCCCCCAGCTGCAGCTGATCCACCACGATGTGATGGCTGGCGGTGAGCTTGCGGTCTTCGATGTGATATTTGAGATCGACGGTGAGTTTGCCCTTGTCGATCTTGTAGCCGGCGAAGTGTCCCGAATAGGGCGTCGCGCTGACCAGGTCGATGCCGTGATAGCTCATGCTGATGTCGGTATAGGCAGTCTGTGAGAGCAGGTTGGTCTCACCCCAGATATGCGCCGGGGCATAGCGGTCGACCGACCCCTTCAGATCGATCTTGGCACGGGACTTCGGATCCGAGGACAGGCCCTCGACCGTGCCGTTCAGCTCCTGGATGCCGATCGCAAAGTTGGGCTGGATCCACTGGTCCGAATAGTTGGCCGAGCCGTTGCTGATCACCACCGAGCCGATGGACAGCGGCATTGCACTGGCATGCACGGGGGGCGGCAACGCTGCCGTGCGGCTCGTGCTCGAAGTCTTGCTCACGGCCGGCGTCGGCGTGGACGGGGAGCCGACCGGTTTAAGGGCCTCGGCGATGTTGATGTGCCGGTCCTTGTCGATGATCACCCGGGCGTACAGGCCCTGGGCGCGCACGGTGTGGATGTTGAGCGCCGCCGGGTCACTCTGGTAGCGCATCCCGGAGACCGTGAGATGGTCCCACTTGATGAAGTCTTTGCGCAACTCGTCATCGACGGTGCGGAACTGCGCCACATCGGTTTCCGCAGTGACGCTCAAAGCGCCTTTCGCATCGCGTTCGATGTCGGTCTTGATGCCGAGCCTGCCGCTGAGGAGGCTCAACCCGGTGTAGCGCGCGACGTAAGGTTGCAGTACGGGCAGATCGAAGGCGGTCAGCTCCACGTGGGCTTTTGCGGCCGCATCAGGCAACGTCAGCTGCGCCCGGGCGTCGAGAGTCGCGGTCTTGTTGAGTTGTGACCGGACGGTCACGCTAAGCGGCGGCCCGAAGGGCCATTGGAACTGGCCCACATTGATATCGAGCGCGGTGAGTGCGAACGCCGGCGCGGGTTTGAGTCCACGATCCTCGAAGTCCACCGCCAGCCCCGTGAGGGCGATCATCGGCACCTTCACGGTCCATTCCGGCGCTGCCGGGCCTGGCGCAGGCGCCGGGAGGGGCGCGGGCGTCGCCGCCGCTTTCGGCGGCCCGGCAAGCTCGGCCAGGTTGAGGCTGCCGTCCTCGTTCAGCCAACCGTGGATCCGGCCGTCGGTCAGCTTCACGGCATCGACCAGTACGCTGCGCTGACTCAGATCGACGTGCGTACCGTCGATCTCGATCCGCGGCAGTACCACGTAGTCGGTTGCGCCGTTCACCGGGCGCAGGGCCAGATCGGTGAGGGCGAGGGTGCCCAGATCGACCTTCAGGCCGGCAGCGCCGTCATGAATCCTGAAGTCGTAGTCCCCGTTGAGCGTGATCTGCCCGGACGACACGGTCAGGGGCAAAGCCGGGCCCGCGAACCCGGTCAGCGTCGTGACCCGCAGCGCCTTGATCGTGAAATTGCCATGCGATGCGACCGGTGCGACGTCCAGCGTGCCGGACCAGTAGAACTCTTCACCGGCCGCCGTGGCCGCGGCCAGCGTATAGCCATTGCGGCCGTCGCCGACGGTGTTGAAATCCCGCAGCTCGAAGTTCACCGGCTTGAGTTCGGCGTGCAGGGTCGCCGGATGGCCGAGGTCGAGGAAGGTGAATTCGCCGCCGATCACTGCCAGGTGGGCGAGGAATACGCGCGCCGGGGACGAAGGCGGCGAGGGCGGTTCGTTGGCGAAGGGCTTGGCCAGGTCCGCCAGATTCAACGAGCCGTCGGTGCGCAGCTGCGCATGCACTGCGGGCTGTTCGAGCTGGATGTCCTTGAAGGTCGCGCCGCGGTTCCAGATGCTTGCGAACTGCAGATTCACATAGAGCCGGTGGGCGCCGAGCATGGGCTTGCCATCGGCGTCCGGGAAGGCGAAGTCCTTGAGTTCGAGTTCCAGAGTGAACGGATTGAAGTGGATCTCACCCAGCTGCAGCGTGCGCTGGTACTTCTCCATCACGAAGGCTTTGCCCTGGGAGCGGATCAGGGCCGGGACGCCGAGGAAGCCGAAGGCGGCATATGCGGCCACCAGCAGCACCACGATGCCGCTCCAGATGATGATGCGGCGCGTGGCGCGCGGGCTCAGTGAAACCGCCAAGGCCTGCTCTCCCGATGCGTAAGCTCAACCGGATTATAGCGAGCGCGCCCGGGAGTGAAGACTCTAATCTCTAATGTGCACCGGCAGCATCCGCCGCGCCGCCCCCGCCGCCGGCCTTGCGCAGCTTCGGTCGGGCCATCCAGATCACCCCGATCAGCGCCAGGAAGATCAATCCGGATGCATAGAAGAGATCGTCGGCAGACAGCATGAAGGCCTGGACGTCGACCATGCGGTTCATGGCCACCGTGCTCTGGGCCGCGGTCAGACCGCCGTCCTGCATCCCCGCGGTGGCGGCTGTCATGGCGGGACTATAGGGCGTGAGGTGCTCGATGAGCTGGCTGTGGTGCAACGTGGCGCGCCGATCCCAGATGGTGGTGAAGATAGAGGTCCCGAATGAACCGGCGGTGATGCGCGCGAAATTGAACAGTCCTGAAGCGTTCGGAATGCGGTCCGGTGACAGGCCCGACACGCTCAGCGTCACCAGCGGCACGAAGAAGCTCGCCATCGCCGCGCCCTGAATCACGGTCGGGATCAGCAGCGTGCGCACATCCACGTCGGTATCGAATTGCGAACGCAGCAGCATGACCGCGGCGAAGATCAGGAAGGATCCCGTCACGATAATTCGCACGTCGACCCGGGTGGTCAGCTTCGCAATATAGGGCGTTACGATCACGGCGAGCATGCCGACCGGGGCCAGGACGATGCCGGCATTGGTGGCGGTGTAACCCAGGTACTGCTGCAGCCACAGCGGCAGCAGCACCAGGTTGCCGAAGAACACCCCATAGGCGAGCAGCATGCACAGCGTGCCCACCCAGAAGTTGCGCAGCTTGAACAGCGAGAGGTCCACGATCGGATGCTTTGCGGAGAATTCCCAGATGAGGAAGTAGATGAAGGCGGCGACGGCCAGCAGCGCCAGGCAGATGATCTGCGGCGAATTGAACCAGTCGAGGTCCTTGCCCTTGTCCAGCATCACCTGCAGCGATCCGACCCAGGTCATCAGCAGCGCCAGCCCGATGGCATCGATGGGGACGCGCATCGTCGCGGTCTCGCGCTTGCGGTACAGCACCCATGTCAGGGTCCCCGCGAACAGCCCGATGGGGATGTTGATATAGAAGATCCAGGGCCAGGAGATGTTGTCGGTGATCCAGCCGCCGAGCAGCGGGCCCGCGATGGGAGCGGTGAGACTGGTCAGCGACCACAGGCCCAGCGCGGTGCTTTGGCGCTCGGGTGGGTAGCTGGACATCAGCAGCGACTGCGACAGCGGAATCATCGGGCCGGCGACCGCGCCCTGCACGACGCGGAAGAAGATCAAAAGGCCGATGGACGGCGCCAGGCCACACAGGAAAGAGGAGATGACGAACAGAAAGATCGCCAGCGTGAACAGCCGTACCTGGCCGAAGCGGCGCGTCAGCCAGCCGGTCAGCGGCACCGAGATCGCATTGGCCACGCCGAAGGAGGTGATGACCCAGGTGCCCTGATCCGGCGATACGCCCAGATCACCCGAGATCGCCGGTATCGAGACGTTCGCGATCGAGGTGTCCAGTACGTTCATGAAAATCGCGAGCGACAGCGCCAGCGTGCCCAGCAGCCGCGCCGGGCCTTCCAGCGGCGGCAGCGGCGCGCGCGCGCCGCCGGGACCCATCTGCGCAGCCGGGCGGCTCATGTGGCGGGCCGGGGTGCCGCCTGGTCAGCATGCCGTGCCACGCGTCCGGAGGTGGGTTCCGCCGGCAGATTCGCCACGATGATCGCCTGGACCCGTGCGTTCGCCTGCCGATCGGCATCGTCGAACACGCTGGTTGCATAGGCCGGCGCGTTGGCCGCGCTCTGCGGCAGCCGCGCCCCGTTGCGATCCACAGTCGAGACCCTCACCCGCATCGACAGACCCACCTGCAGCGGATGTGCCTCGAGATCCTTCGGATCCAGCACGATGCGCACCGGCAGACGCTGCACGACCTTGATCCAGTTGCCCGTGGCGTTCTGCGCCGGCAGCAGCGCGAAGGAGGCGCCGGTGCCGGCGCTGAATCCGACCACCGTGCCGCGATATTCCACCGAGCCGCCGTACAGGTCGGCCACCAGCGTCGCGGGCTGGCCGACGCGGATATTGCCGATCTGCAGTTCCTTGAAATTGGCGTCGACCCAGACCTGGTTCAACGGCACCACGGCCATCAGCACCGTGCCGGGGCCGACCCGTTGTCCCAGCTGCACGTTGCGATGCGCGACGTAGCCGGCGACCGGTGCGGGCAGCTGGGTGCGCGCCAGGGTGAGGAAGGCGGCGTGGACCGCACTCGCGGCGGCCTGCACCTGCGGATGATCCGCCACCTGGGTGCCATCGATGCGGACGCGGTCGGCCACGAACTGCTGCTGGGAGGCGAGCAGCGCGGACTTCGCGGCGGAGACCGCATCGCGCGCGTGCTGCAGTTCCTCGCCGGAAATCGCCCCGCTGCCTGCCAGTCGTTCACGGCGCGCGAGGTCCTTCTCGGCGGTGTCGAGATCCGTCCGGCGAATGCCCTGTGCCGCATTCAGCTGCGCCGTGGTCGCGAACATGCCGCGCACCGCGCGTACGGTCAGCGCCAGGTTTGCTTCGGCCTGCTCGAGTGCCACCTTGGCATCGGCCGGATCCAGTCGCACCAGCGTCTGTCCGGCGGTCACATACTGCGTATCGTCAGCGTTGATGCCCACGACCGTGCCCGCGATCTGCGGCGTGATCTGTACCACATTGCCATTCACATAGGCATCGTCGGTCGACTCGCGCAGCCGCAGCACGGTCTGCCAATAGATGCCGTAGCCGAGGCCGATGACCAGGATGCCGAGCGTAACCAGCAGTAGCATGCGGTTGCGCTTGCGGTTGTCGGGGCGCTCTTTCGCTTCATCACTCATGTTCGTGCTCCGCAAGGGCCAGCGGGGGGTGCGACTGCGGCACGAAGCCACCGCCCAGGGCCTGCACCAGGTCGACCGACAGATCGAGTGCGCGGGCCTGCAGCTGCGCCTCGAGGCTGCGCTGCGCCAGCAGCTGGGATTCGGCGCTCAGCACCTGCAGGTAATTGCCGAGGCCTTCGCGATAACGCAACACGGACAGGTCGTAGGCCTCCTGTGCATTTGCCAGGGCATCGCGCTCTTCCGCGCGCTGCCTGCCGAGGCTATCGATGGACGTGAGCGCGTCGACCACTTCACGCAGGGCGTCGGTGACGATCTGGTTGTACTGCTCGACGGCCAGGTCGTACTGCGCATCCTGGTCGGCGAGTTTCGCGCGGCGTTTGCCGGCATCGAACAGCGGCAGGCTGATCGCCGGTGCGATCCCGTACTGGCGGTTGGCGGCGCTGAAGAGATTGGTCGAGCCGAGGTTCTGCAGACCGACGAAGGCGATCAGATCCACATTCGGATAGAACTCGGCGGTCGCCTCGCGGATGCCCTGCGAGGCGGCCTCGACCCGCCAGCGCTGCGCGACGAGGTCCGGACGATGCCCGAGCAATTCGGCCGGTACCGCACTGGGCAGGGCGGGCGAGGTTGCGACCCCCGGCGCCGGCTCATGAATGTCCAAGGAGCGATCCGGACCCGCGCCGGTCAATGCGGCCAGGATGTGACGGGTCAGGGCGGCCGATTCCTCCAGGGCGTCGATCTGTTCGCGCGCCGCGGGCAGCGCGGCCTGCGCCTGCGTGAGTTCCAGGCGCGAGTCGAGGCCGGCGGCGTTGCGGTCGCGGGTGAGCGCCAGCACCTGCTCGCGCTGGCTGAGCGTGTCGCGGGCGACTTTCAGCTGCAGGGTGTCCTCCTGCAGCCGTGCGTAGACATGGGCGATGTTCGCCGCGAGGCTCAGGCGCGCGGCCTGGACATCCACTTCGGCGGCGCGCTCGGCACCGACCGCGCTCTCGTAGGCGTCGCGGTTCTTGCCCCAGAAGTCGACCTGCCAGGAGAGAGTCGCGGTCAGCTCCGAGAGTGTGCCCCAGTTGCCGGCCAACGGCGCCGGGAACAGACCGTGTTCCGAAAACCGGCCGCGCGCTGCCTGCGCGCTGAACCCCGCGTTGGGATAGCGCGCGCTGTCGAGCGCCGCGACCTGGGCGAGCGCTGCGCGCGTGCGTGCTTCGGCGCTGCGCAGGCTGGGATTGCCCTCCAGCGCCTCGTTGATCAGAGCGTTCAGCTGGGCATCGCCGAAGGCGGTCCACCATTGGGCCTGGGGCCACGCGGCGGCATCGATCGGCGTGCCGCTGAGCGAGCGGGCCGTGTGCAGACTGTCCGGGTCGAATACCACGGCTTCGGGGTGCAGCTGATGCGTGCTGGCGCAGGCCGCCAGCAGCAACATCGTGGTGCAGACTGCGAGGGATATCGGCGTTCGAAAGCCGCTCCCGCGCCCTGCGGTATCAGTGGCCCACATTGTGCGCGACGCGCCTCAGCAGGCTCTCGAGCGACTTGGCTTCATCGACCGTGAAATCGCGCAGCGAATGATTCAGCACCCGCATCGAGATCTCGCGCAGCCGCGGGTAGGCCGCCTGGCCGTCCGACGTGAGTTCCAGGTTGACGAGCCTGCGGTCCTCCGGGGAGCGTGTGCGGCGCACCAGGCCTTTCGCCTCCAGGCGATCCAGCATGCGCGTCATGGCGCCGGCGTCGTAGGAAATGCTGTTGCATAGCTCCGAGGCCGAGGTGGCGCACTCGCGTCCAGCCAGGTTCACGATCACGATGAGCTGTGCCGAGGTCACTTCCAGCGGCCCTAGGAACTCGTCCTTCTCCAATTCGGTGTCGATCGCAGCGAGCATCTGCGCCCGCACCCGACCGATCAGGTGCCCGAGACCCTGTCGGGGCTCGTAGGTATCGAGGCTGTAAACATCCGCCAACTGGGGTTCTCCTGTACGCGCTGTTGCATATTTCATTGGCCGAGACAATATTTGCCATGGCAAATATTGTCAAGGCTTTAGCAGCTTGAGCAATTCTAGGCAGACGGCGTGATATCGGGGCTGCGGACGGCGTCTCTTTTGATGGGTTACGGGGGGATCGGCAGCTGCGCTGCCAGCTGATCGGCAAGATCGCCGAGCGCGGCGCTGAGGGCGCCCGGCAGGCCGCCCGGGCAGCTGGTCGCGGTCGCCATCAGATGCAGCGAACCGCGTCGCGGAGTGCCGCCGGGCATGAGGAACGTCCAGCTGACCTGGGCGTCGACGGCGCAGGCGTCATCCGCCGTGAGGGTCACGAAATCCAGGTCCAGGGCACCGATGGTGTTCGGTCCCGCGGTCGGCAACGCATCGGGCGCCACCACGTGCTCGAACCCGAGACGTGCCCCGAGGTCCCGGGTGACCGTGCCTTGAATGAGATCGGTCAGCGGTGCGCTCCACTGCTCGGTGTCCGAGATCGCAAGCTGCGTGGGACCGACATGATGGGTGATACCCAGATGATCCATTTCGTGCGGCACGCTCAGATGCCGGATGCGCAGCAGGCCGGTAAATCCCGAACCGCCCGCAACGCTCGACTTCGGTGCGACCGGGTCGAGGGCGTAATAATGCATCGGGGGCAGCGATTTACAGCTGCTCAACCCCGCGGTCGAGACCAGTACAGCGGCCATCCAGTGCGCGGCTTTCATTTCGGTTGAGCCTCCTGCCGGCCGTGAAGCAGTGCCTCGGGGTGTCGCTGCAGAAAATCAGCGAGCTCGCGCAAGGAGCGGGCGGCGTCGCTGACCTGTTGCAGCAGCCCCGGCAGCTGCGTCGTCAGTGCGCTGTCGGGACCGAGCGTGCCGTTCGCGGATTGCGCCGCCGCCTGCGCGGCGTCGGCGGTGGCCTTCAGACTCGCCAGCAGCGGTTTGATCTGCGGCTCCGCCTCGTTCGTGATCTGTTCCAGGTGGCCGAGCGTGCCATCGAGCTTCTGGATCGCATCCTTGAGCCCGGGACCAGCGGTGGCGGCATCGATGTGGTGCAGGGTGCTCTGCAGGCTCTGCATGATCGCATCGACATCCGCGGCGCGGGTCGTGGGGAACTCCGGGGTATCGGTATCGGTGGCCAATTTCGCCGCCGGCGCATCCGGCACGATGTCGAGGCCGATCACCTTCTGGCCGGTCAGGAAACTTGCGGTAATGAGCTGCGCGCGCAGCCCCCGCGCGACCAGGCGCATCATGCCATCGCGCACCACCGTGGTCTGCTGCGCCGCCGTGTCGTGCGGTGCGCCGGCGACCTGGACCACTCCCGGATCGAGGCTCATCGTGGCTGACTCGAACAGGCTTCCCTTGGCGGCGTCGTAGACGAGCTGCGCCTGCGTGACATCACCGATCTGCACGCCGCGCAGCGTAACGGGAGTTCCCACCTGCAGACCCGCCGCGGATTCGTCGAAGCGCAGTGTGTAGGTCAGACGCGGTCCGCTGTGGTTGCGCAAGGCCGTCGTTTGACTGTCGAAGAGTTCGTACACCTTGTCGGCCGCGGCCTCCGGCATCGTCGGCGGGGGCCGCGCGGGGGCAACGGGTGCGGGCGCCGCATCCCCCGGTCCCGGCCCCGGGGTGCCTGCCGCGGGCGGAACATCGCCGGGCTGCGGCGTATCGAAACCGATGGCGCCGGTCACCAGCTGCTGCACCGAGTTCAGACGCACCCGGATACCTTGCGGCCCGGCGGAGACATCGATGGCACTGGCGTCCCAGAAGCGCGTGTCGTCGTGGACGAGCGCATCGTAGGGCGCACGGACGAAGGCGTAGATGTTCACATGCTGACCTTTCGCATCCAGCGCGTAACCTTCGACCTGGCCGACTGCGACGCCGCGGTAGTTGATCGGCGTGCCGGGGCCGATGGCGCCGAGTTCATCCTCGGTCAACGTGAAGGCGCGGCCGGCGGTGTCCGGCTGCAGCAGTGGTGGATCCTCCAGTCCGACGAAGTCCCGCTGCGGTTCGCCATCGCCCGGGTACATTTCGATATAGGCGCCCGACACCAGGGTATTGAGCCCGGTGATGCCGCTGGTGCCGACATGCGGGGTGACGATCCAGAAGCGCGTGCTGCGGGTGAGATGTGTGGTGACCTCATGCGTCATCCGCGCATGCACGATCACCTCCGACAGATCCTGCGCGAGTTCCAGACTCTCGACGGTACCGATGCGCACGCCCTTGTGACGGATCTCGGACTCACCGGCGGTGAGACCATCGGCGCTCGCAAAGCGAATGGTGATGGCAGGACCGCGTTGCGCGAGCGTATGCCAGGCGAGGTAGGCCACCACGGCGAGCGCGAACAGCGGCGCCAGCCAGATCACGCTCAGCCGGCGCGGCACCGCCTGCGCCCGGGGCTGCTCGTCCGCGTGGTCATCGTCGCTCACGTGGGCACCGACGGCGGTGGCGAGCGGGCGGCCCGCCACATGGCCCGGGGATCAAAACACTGCGCAGCAATCATGGTGATCAGGACCACTCCGGCAAAGGCAACCGCGCCGGGCTCGGGACGAACCCGCTCCAGCGCGCCGAACTGCACCAGCGCGGCCAGCAGTGAGAGGGTAAATACATCGATATTGGACCAGCGACCGATGGTATCAATCAAGCGGTAGACACGGGTGCGTTCCCGCAGCAGCTTAGGCGAGTGGCGATGCGTCTGCCACAGCAGCCATGAAAGTCCGAACAGCTTCGCGAGCGGGATCACGACGCTTGCCATGAAGACGATCACTGCCAGCGGCCACAGTCCATAGTGGATGAGCTCGATCGCGCCGCCCACGATGGTGTTGTGGGTGACGGAGCCGTAGCTCTCGATCTCCAGGATCGGCATGACGTTGGCGGGTATGTAGAGCACGAACCCGGCGAACACCAGCGCCGCGGTCGCCTCCTGGGAGGCTTTGCTGGCACGTCGCAGCGCGGCCTGAGTGTGCGGCTGGGGGCTGCCGGTGTATTCGCCGAGCATCGCGAGCGATGCCAGCAGCAGCATGGCCGAGCCCGCCAGGCACCAGCCGCCGTAGTCCACCTGCACGGTGCCCTCGCTCTGGATGCGCGAGTAGGCGACGCAGGCGCCGACGACGAAAACCTCCGTCATCAACCACGGCCGCAGGTGCTGGGCCCACATCCGCAGCCGCTCGGCCACGGGGCGCGGGCAGAGTAAAGAGACCTGCGCGATCACCAGCAGCAGCATGAAGGTACTCGGCACCAGGATCATCAGCGTCAGCACCAGCACGCCCAGCGGTGAGTAGCCCGTGCCGAACAGCTTCAGGGCACAGTCGAGGAGGGTCGCGCTGCGGCTGGCACCACCGGCATAGACGGTCATCAGTGGTGCGAGACAGCCGGGCAGCCACAGCAGCAGCGCACCGAGGATCAATGCGAAGGAGGCGTTCGAAAGCGCGTCGGGAACCTTCAGCAGGCGCTGACAGCGTATGCAGCGCGCGACTTCATGGTCGGCAATCGGCGGCAGCGACTGCACCAGGCCGCAATCGGGGCAGGCGACAGGTTCCTGGGAGATCACTAATCGCCTTGGGCTGCCGTTGCCGCCCACTCAGGCGCTGTGGCGGGCGCCGGAGTCTCCCGCACCTTCGGTGCCGGTTTCGCCGTTCACCCCCAGTCGCTTCTGCAGCAGCGGACTGGTGGTCGTGTACTGCAGATGGATCTTCTCACCCGGTCGCATGTGCTCCTTGACCGCGAAGGCGGCGAGCGCCGCCTCGTGAAAGCCGGAGAGAATCAGCTTCTTCTTGCCCGGATAATCGTTGATGTCACCGACTGCGTAGATGCCCGGAACGTTGGTCTGGAAGCGATGCGTATCCACCGTGATCGTACGGCGATGCAGGGTCAGGCCCCACTCGGCGATCGGTCCCAGTTTCGGTGACAATCCCCAGAACACCAGCACCTGGTCGGTGGCAATGGTGCGGGTCACGCCATCGCGCGCGGTCACGCGTACACCGGTGAGCCTGTCATCCTGTTCCACGATCGACTGCACCTGGCCTTCGATGAGGTCCAGGCGGCCTTCCTCGACCAGGGCCAGCATGCGTTCGACCGATGCGGGCGCGCCGCGGAAGTCGGGACGACGGTGCACCAGCACCACGCTGCGCGCGCGTTCGATGAGTTCCAGGGTCCAGTCGAGGGCCGAATCTCCGCCGCCGAAGATGACGAGGTCCTGGTCGTGGAAGCTCGCGGCGTCCTTGACGCGGTAATGAATGCTGCGACCCTCGTGTCGGTCGCTGCCGTCGACGCTCAGGCGGCGCGGCTGGAACGAACCCACGCCGCCGGCGATGATCACCGCACCGGCATCGAAGCGGGTGCCGCGGCTGGTGGCGACATCGAAGCGACCATCGGCGCGCGCCTTCACTTCCGTGACTTCCTGCCCGAGGTGGTAGCCGGGATTGAACGGCCGGATCTGCTCCTGCAGCCGTTCGATCAGTTCGCGCGCCGTGCATACCGGGATCGCCGGGATGTCGTAGATCGGCTTGTCCGGGTACAGCTCGGTGCACTGCCCGCCGACCACGGCCAGTGAATCCACCAGTTCCGCCTTCAGGCCCAGCAGACCCAGCTCAAATACCTGAAACAGGCCGCAGGGGCCGGCACCGACGATGACCACGTCTGTGACGACGGCCAGTTTGGATCGATCAAGCGACAAGGACATTCTCCAGAGTGATGGGCTCGTGGTGGCGGCCCGGGACGGCATATGCCGCCAGCCCCTTGCTTTCGAGCCATTCGCGATTGAAAAGACGTGATTGATACTTGGCGCCGCCATCGCACAGCACGGTGACGATGGTGTGGCCGGGGCCCAGTTCGCGCGCGACGCGCACGGCGGCGGCGACGTTGATGCCGCTGGTGCTGCCCACGAACAGACCCTCCTCGCGCAGCAGCCGGTAGACGAACCGGACCGTCTCGCCGTCCTCGACGTGGACCGCATCATCCACCGGCGCATCCTTGAAGTTGGCGGTGATCCGGGCGATGCCGATGCCCTCGGTGATCGAGCCGCTGCCGGTCGACTTCAGCGCACCGTTGCGCACGAACTCGTACAGGCTGCTGCCGGGAGGATCCGCCAGCACGCAGCGCACGTCGCGGTTGCGGCCCTTGAGGTATTCGGAGGTTCCGGCGAGCGTTCCGCCGGTGCCGCTCGATGCGACGAAGGCACTGACCTTGCCATTGGTCTGTTCCCAGATTTCCGGGCCGGTGGTGGTCAGATGGGCGTGACGATTGATCGGATTGTCGAACTGGTTGGCCCAGATCGCATTGCGCAGCGAGCCGGCGAGGCGCTGTGAGACCTTCTGGTACTGGTTCGGGTTGCTGTACGGCACGGTCGGCACCTTATAGACCTCCGCGCCGAGCATCTCGAGCAGCCGGTATTTCTCCGGAGACTGGTTGTCCGGCATGACGATGATGCAGCGATAGCCGCGCTCGTTGCACACATGCGCCAGGCCGATGCCGGTGTTGCCCGCCGTACCTTCGACGACGGCGCCGCCCGGCCGCAGTTCGCCGCGCGCTTCGGCATCCGCGATGATCGCCCGCGCCGCGCGGTCCTTCACCGAGCCGCCCGGGTTCATGAACTCGGCCTTGCCGAGGATCTCGCAGCCGGTCTCCTCGCTGACGCCACGCAGGCGGATCAGCGGGGTATTGCCCACGGTACCGGCGAAACCGTTTGTGATTCCCAAGATAGTGATGCTCCGGGTACGGCCTAGGCCACACCCTCCAGGCAGGGCTCGAGGCTGGCGAGCGCCTGCTGTTGAACGGCTCGGGTGACTTCACCCACGAACAGCAATGCCGGCGCCCCGAACCCGCCGGTTCGCGCCGTCTCGGCGATATCCGCAAGTGTGCCATGCACCACGCGTTGTGTGGGCAGCGTCGCCTGCGCCACCAGGGCGACGGGCCGATCGGCCGGCGCACCGGCCCGCTGCAGGCGCTCGGTCAGGCCGGCAAGCTGGGCCATGGCCATGTAGAACACCACCGTGTGGCCCGAACGCGCCAGCGCTGGCCAATCCAGGGTATCGGCAACCGCCACGTGGCCAGGGGCAAAGGTCACCGATTGCGAAACCTCGCGCAGCGTGAGCGGAATCTGGGCCGAAGCGGCAGCGCCGAGGGCGGCGGTAATGCCCGGCACCACGGTGACCGGGATGCCGTGCCGGGCGAGGGCGGCGATTTCCTCCCCGCCGCGTCCGAACACGAAGGGATCGCCGCCCTTGAGTCGCGCGACCTTGAGCCCGCGGCGGGCATGTTCGATCAGCAGCTCATTGATGTGTGCCTGGGCGAGGGTGGCCTCGCCTACGTCCTTGCCGACGAACACGCGGGTCGCCTCGCGCCGTGCCCGATCCAGGATGCCCGGCGCGACCAGCCGGTCGAACAGCAACACGTCGGCCTGCTGCAGCAACTGCAGTGCGCGCAGCGTCAAAAGGTCGGGATCGCCCGGACCGCAGCCGATCAGGTAGACCTCGCCCATGACCCCATCCCCGGCCTTGCCGAAGGCGGCGAGTTCGGCATCGAACGCCGCGCGGGCGCTGTCCTCATCGCGCGCGAGTCGTTCCAGGTTGGCGGCGGCACCGAAGAAGCGCTCCCAGAACGGGCGGCGCTGCGCCGGGGCGAGCTCGCGGTTCACCCGCTCGCGCTGGCTGCCCGCGAATCGGGCCAGCTGCCCGAGTCGGGCCGGCAGCAGCGCCTCGATCTGCTCGCGCACCCGCCGCGCCAGCACCGGCGTGGTGCCCGCCGAACTCACCGCCACGATCAGCGGTGCACGGTCGATGAACGCCGGCAGGATGAAATCGGACACAGCGGCATCGTCCGCGACGTTGACCGGGATACCCCGCGCGCGCGCGGCCTGCGAGACCTGCGCGTTCACGAGGTCCGAATCCGTGGCGGCGATGACCAGCGCCGCGCCTTCGAGATGGGCGGCGGCGAAGGAGGCGTTCAGATGAGTCATGCGGGATGCGGCGCCGTGCATGCCCATGAGTTCCTGGGTGGCCGCCGCGAGTTCAGGCGCGACCAGTCGGACCCGGGCGCCGCATTTCAGCAGCAGCTCGGCCTTGCGTGCAGCCACCGCGCCGCCGCCAACGACGACTGCAAGCCGGTCCTGCACCCGCAGAAAGATCGGCAGGTAGTCCATGGGGTGCCATTCAGATTCAGGACCTGAGCGCTGTCAAGCCAGGGTGAACCGGTGTCCGGGTCCGCGGATGCAGGCCGCATTCACGCTGTGCGGGCTGTTCCCACCACCAGCGCCCGGCGCGCTGGTCTTCGCCGGCCGCCACCGCGCGCGTGCACGGAGCGCAGCCGATGCTCGGGTAGCCCTTTTCGTGGAGGCTGTTGAAGGGCAGTTTGCGCGCCCGGATGTACGCCCAGACCTGATCGTAGGTCCACTCCAGGAGCGGGCTGATCTTGTGCAGCCCGTGCTGTGAATCCCACTCGATCGGCGCGCCTTCGGCACGGGCCTGGGACTGCTGGCGGCGTACGCCGGTCACCCAGGCCGCGTAACCGGCCACGAACCGCTGGAACGGCACGACCTTGCGGACCGCGCAGCAGGCACTGCGCGCCTCCGTACTGTCAAAGAAGCCGTTGATACCCTGGCGGCTCACCAGGTCCGAGACGGCCGGGCCGTCGGGATAGAGCACCCGAATCCGGTTGTCATACCGACGCTGAAGCCTGGCGAGCAGAGCGTAGGTTTCCTCGTGCAGGCGACCGGTGTCGATGCTGACGATGTCGATCCCGGGAATACTCGTCGCGATGATGTCGGTGAGCACCATCGCCTCCGCGCCGAGACTGTTGGCATACACCACGCGACCGTACCGTTGGACGATCCCACCAAGGAATTCGCGCACTTGCGTGGCATTCGATTCCAGTTCCAGGGTCAGTATCTGCGCCATATGGGAGATAACTTTACGGGTGACAATTCGGTAACAGAACGAATCATTGCTTCTGATGAGCTGCGCCGCGGTTATGTGCCTGGGGTTCCGGCATTCCTCCTGGTTATAATCTAAGGTTATGAAACTGCATCAGCTGCGCTACCTGGCAGCCGTCGCCCAGAGCGGGCTTAACATAACGGCCGCCGCCCAAAAGCTGCATACCTCCCAGCCCGGGGTCAGCAAGCAGATCAAGCTGCTCGAGGATGAACTCGGCTTCCAGATCTTCACCCGGGAGGGCCGCAATCTCACCCGCATCACGCCGGCCGGGCAGCAGGTCATCGACCGGGCCGTGCAGATCCTCAAGGAAACGCAGGCCATCCGCGATCTTGCGACCGAGCTGCGCGACGAGGGACGCGGGAGCCTCGCAATCGGTACCACCCACACCCAGGCGCGCTACGTCCTGCCCGGGGTGATCCAGCAGTTCCGCAGCCGCTATCCCGACGTGCGGCTGAATCTTCACCAGGGCACCTCGGAGCAGATCGCCGAAATGGTTGCCCAGGACCGCATCGATTGCGCCATCAATACCGGATCCGAACATCTCTTCGGCGACCTGACGCTGCTGCCGTGCTACCGCTGGCACCGCGTGATCGTGGTGCCGCGCAAACATCCGCTCGCCGAGATCGCCCGGCCGACGCTGAAGCAGCTCAGCGCCTATCCGTTGATCACCTACACGTTCAGCTTCAGCGGCCCCTCGTCACTGCATCAGGCGTTCACGCGCGCCGGACTCACGCCGGATGTGGCGATCACCGCGCGTGATTCGGATGTGATCAAGACCTATGTGCGGCTCGGCCTGGGGGTAGGGCTGGTGGCACAGATGGCGGTGAGCGCGGAGGAGGACGCGGACCTCGCGTTCATCGATGCGTCGCACCTGTTCTCCAGTCACGTCACCTGGATCGGTTTCCGACGCGGTGTGCTGCTGCGCAAGTACATGTACGACTTCGTGCATCTGCTGGCGCCGCATCTGGATCGGCGCGTGGTCGATCGCGCCCATCGCATGACGAGCTCCGAAGAGGTCGCGCAGCTGTTCGAGGGGATCGAGCTGCCGCAGGCGCACTAGGCGGTGAAGCGCGCTTCCACTACGGCAGTGCGGGGAATGGCGGGCTGGTAGGCCAGCGTGAAGCGGTGCAGGGCCTGCCGCGCCTCCACCAGGTTCTGGTCCGGGGCCAGGTCGAAGGCATCGAAGCCACACCGAAACATGAAGAACAGCAGGTCCTGTTTGACCGCCGGACCGATCGCGCGGACCTCGCCCAGGAAACCATAGCGCTGGCGCAGCAGCCGCGCAAAAGTGTAGCCACGGCCCTCGCCGGGTCCCGGAAATTCGATCGCCACCACGGCAACGCACGCCAAGTGCGGCCCCAGGTCCTCGACCTTGTCGGCCGGCGCCACGCGCACCCCGAGGGCACGGCCGGCGGCCGTGTGACGGGCGGGGTCGGCGATCAGATCGACCAGCGCAATCAGCTCGATTTCCGCGCTGCCGGTTTCGGGCCCGTCAGGCAGCCGCAAGATCTTTCGCATAGACGCGCTCCTTGAACGGTGTGGCACTCACGCGGCGCACGGTGTCGATGAAGCGTTCGTCTTCATGGCGCAGCTCGCGGTAGACATCGAGGATGCGCTGGATGATGGCTGCGACCTCAGCCTGCGGCACCGACGGACCGATCACTTGTCCCAGGCTGCTCGCTTCACGCGCGGAGCCACCGATCGTGATCTGGTACCACTCCTCGCCGTGCTTATCGACGCCGAGGATGCCGATGTGGCCGACATGATGATGGCCGCAGGCATTCATGCAGCCGGACATTTTCAGTTCGATCTCGCCGATGTCGTACAGATAGTCGTAGTCATCGAAATGACGTTGCAGCTGGTGTGCGACGCTGATCGTGCCGGCATTGGCCAGGCTGCAGAAATCCAGGCCCGGACACACGATCATGTCCGTGAGCGTACCGATGTTCGGCGTTGCCAGCCCCCACTGCCGAAGCTCCTGCCAGATCCGCAACAGATCGGTCTGCTTCACATCGGCCAGTACCAGGTTCTGGTTGTGGGTGGCACGGATCTCCCCGAAGCTCAGCTCATCGGCGAGCTTCGCGACGGCCTCCATCTGATCGGAGGTCATGTCGCCGGGCGCCACGCCCACCGGTTTGAGACTCACGAACACCACGCGGTAGCCGGCCACCTTGTGAGCGCGCGTGTTGTAGCGATACCAGGCTTTGAACTCGGCGCTGGCGCTGGCGCCGGCGGCAGCGAGCGGATCCATGTTCTGCAGTTGCTCGTAGGCGTGGGGCGCGAAGAAACTGCGCGCGTGTTCGATCTGGGCCGTCGTGAGTTTCGCTGCGAATTCGTGGGATACGAGCCACTCGGCCTCGACCTGCTCGCGAAACGCCGCGATCCCCAATGACTTCACCAGGAACTTGATGCGCGCCTTGTGAATGTTGTCGCGCCGTCCATAGCGGTTGTAAACCCGCAGGACGGCCTCCGTATAGGAGAGCAGGTCGGTCATCGGCAGAAAATCGCGGATCACCTGGCCGATCATCGGTGCGCGGCCGAGACCGCCGCCGACGAGAACTTCGAAGCCCAGCTCGCCCTGGGCGTTGCGCACCAGGTGCAGCCCGATGTCGTGCACCTCGGTTGCGGCACGATCCGCCGGCGCGCCGCTCACCGCAATCTTGAACTTGCGTGGCAAATAGGTGAATTCGGGATGAAATGAGGACCATTGCCGCAGCAGTTCGCAGTACGGCCGTGGATCATCGATTTCATCGGCGGCGACGCCGGCGAGGTGATCCGAGGTGACATTGCGGACGCAGTTGCCTGAGGTCTGGATGGCATGCATCTGCACCGTCGCCAGGTCCGCCAGGATGTCCGGGACCTCGGCGAGCTTCGGCCAGTTGAGCTGCAGGTTCTGCCGGGTCGTGAAATGCCCGTACGAACGGTCATAGCGGCGCGCGATCGAGCCGAGCATGCGCAGCTGCGTCGAGCTGAGCAGACCATATGGAATCGCGATGCGCAGCATTGGTGCAAAGCGCTGGATATACAGACCATTACGCAACCGCAGCGGCCGGAAATCCTCCTCGGGCAGCTCGCCGGCGAGGTAGCGACGGGTCTGATCGCGGAACTCGGCGACCCGCTGCTCGACCAAGGCCTGGTCGGTTGAATCGTACTTATACATCCTGGCGAATATAGGTCGAATGGTGGTGGGGTGGAAAATACCGGCTGGTTAGGCCTGGCGCATCTTTCGGTTATGGCCGGATGCGACAATAGCCCTAAGGAAGCCGCTGCCTTTCAGGAGTTCTGCAGGTTCAGCAGATCCTCCGGGGTGTCGATGTCGATCGCGGCGCTCTGCAACGGCACCCGGATCAGCCGCTCACCGCCACGCTTCAACAAGGAGCGCGCGCCGGCATCGCCGCGCAGCGAGCTCAGCGCTGCGAAGTCCTCGCGCGGAAAAATCGCCGGCACTCCGGCGGTCCCGGCGTAATGGGCGGCCACGATGCACTGAGGTTGCCGGCGCCAGGTGCCCACCAGCCGGCGCAGGTCCTCGGCGGTGACCGCAGGCTGATCGGCCAGCATCAGCAGCACCGCATCCGCGGTCGGTGGGACGCGGCCCACGCCGGTGCGCACCGAGCTGCCCATGCCTTCGGACCAATCCCGGTTGATCACCACGGCCGCCGGCGTATGCCGCAGGAGCGGTGCGAGATCGGCGGCGTTCGCGCCCAGCACCACCGTCACGGCTTGGCCCGCCACCTCGACGGCCCTGGATACGGCGAGGTGCAGCAGCGGGCGGCCATTCAGGCGCACGAGCTGTTTGGGAGAACCGAAGCGCGTCGATGCCCCGGCCGCGAGCACCACGACGTGCAGGGTCAGCGCCTCCGCTGCCGGTTGGTTCATTTGGCTGAACCCGCGGCGGCGCGCGCGGCGGCGTAGAGCTGGCGCTCCTCGAGAATGGAGTCCGCGCTCAGCTGTGCCGCCCGCCGCCAGTGTGCGACGCGCAGGGTAGCGGCGGCACGCTGCTCCAGCGATTCGCTCCAGGCCGCCAGCAGTGCCTGAAGCTGCTCGGCGCGCTCGCTCATCGGGCGCTGCCCGGCGCGGTCGGCGAGCTGCGCGGCAGCGCCGGACAGCCGCGCCAGTTCTGCCGCACGGCCAGGTCCCGGATCGGGCGTGCCCGCCAGGGCATCGTGATGCGCCTGCAGCTGCAGCAGCAGCCGGCGGGCCGCCCAATCGATGTATTCGCACACGGCGCGGGCAGTTGCCGGCGCGCTGGCGCGGCGCACGCTTTCGAGGATTTCGCGCAGGTGGTCGCGCTCGACGGCCAGTTGCTGGCGGATGACACCGGTCTCATTCAAAAAGGGCCGCCGGGCGCCCCATGCAGCCGCGAATGGATTTCGGCGACGATCGACAGCGCAATCGACTCGGGTGCGCGACCGCCAATGTTCAGGCCGATGGGCGAGCGCAGCCGGCCTTTGAGGGACGCCGCATCGCTGCCCAGATCCGCCAGCAATTTCTCCCGGCGCACGGCGGGCCCGAGCAGGCCGACATAGGGAATCGTCGAAGCACTCAGTGCCCGCAGGTAGGTGAGATCGGAGGGCAGGTGATGGCTCATGACGACCGCGGCATCGTACCGGGCGAGATCCACGGTTTCGGCCAGCGTTTCCGGACGACCCAGCAGCACCTGCTCGGCCTGTGGAAAGCGCTCCGCTT
>Ga0302314_10003094_pt1 | contig 30835 bp, 32 predicted proteins | sample III_Palsa_N2_3_FD_200533 | JGI IMG/M metagenome (GOLD analysis project Ga0302314, IMG submission 200533) | Peat permafrost microbial communities from Stordalen Mire near Abisko, Sweden - III_Palsa_N2_3 | ecosystem: Environmental > Terrestrial > Soil > Palsa > Peat permafrost | place: Sweden... | reverse complement strand
GGCGGGCGCGAAACCGGCGGTCAGGGAGATCGAGCCATCGTCCATAGGAACTTCCATCGGCCTGCGGCCTGACATAGGTCTGGCGCGCACAAAAAGGCCCCGTCGTTACGGCAGTCAAGCGCGTCGGCTTGCCCTCTTCGCCGGGCGTCCTAAAGTGATCGCCGTCAAGATCAGCGGATGCAGCCCCCCAAGTCCGCTTCAAGGGAGAAAACCATATGGCCTTGCCGCCGATCCTCCGCGACCGCCTGCGCCTGCCGGTGATCGCCTCGCCGCTGTTCATCATCTCCAACCCGGACCTGGTGATCGCCCAGTGCAAGGCGGGGATCGTCGGCTCGTTTCCATCGCTCAACGCACGCCCGATTTCTCAGCTGGATGAATGGCTTGCGCGGATCACCGAAGAGCTGGCGGCGTGGGATCGCGATCACCCCGATACGCCCTCCGCCCCCTATGCGGTGAATCAGATCGTCCACCGGACCAACAACCGGCTGGAGGAGGACATCGAGCTCTGCGTGAAATACAAGGCGCCGGTGGTGATCACCTCGCTGGGCGCCCGCACTGACGTGAACGACGCCATCCACTCCTACGGGGGGATCACGCTGCATGACGTCATCACCAACGCCTTCGCCCGCAAGGCCGTCGAGAAGGGGGCCGATGGGCTGATTCCCGTGGCGGCCGGCGCGGGCGGCCATGCCGGCGTGCTGTCGCCCTTCGCGCTCGTTCGGGAGATTCGGGAATGGTTCGACGGGCCGGTGGCCCTCTCGGGCGCCATCGCCAGCGGCTATTCGATCCTGGGCGCCCAGGCCATGGGCGCGGACCTCGCCTACATCGGCTCAGCCTTCATCGCCACCAAGGAGGCGAACGCCCCACAAGGCTACAAGGACATGATCGTCGAAAGCGCCGCAAACGACATCGTATACACCAACCTATTCACGGGGGTTCACGGCAACTACCTGCGCCCCTCCATCGTGGCGGCCGGGATGGACCCGGACAATCTGCCGGTCTCCGATCCGTCGGCCATGAACTTCGGCTCTGGCGGCAACCAGGAAGCCAAGGCCTGGAGGGACATATGGGGTTGCGGGCAGGGGATCGGGGCCCTGCACGACGCCCTAAGTGCGGGTGATCTGGTGGCCAAACTGGCGTCGGAATACGACGCGGCGCGGGCGGAACTCGAAGCCAAGATCGCCCTGACGCACGGGCGAAAACAGGCGATCGCGGCCGAGTAATCCACGCCCTTATCCCCGGTCTCGAAAACGGGGGCACAATCTCCTGAGGTTGCGGCGTTGGCCGCGAACACCTCGGGAGGTTCGATTTGTCCGACGACGCCACGCCGCGACTGGCGCTGCCCTATCTGGCGGCGGCCCAGGCGCAGAAACATGTGACCCTGAACGCCGCGCTCGCCCTCCTGGACGGGCTGGTGCAGACGGCGGTTGAGAGCCGCAGCCTCACCGCTGAGCCGGGTGCCCCGACCGATGGCGCGATCTACATCCTCCCTGCAGGCGCATCCGGAGCGGACTGGAGCGGGCGCGCCGTGGGCTCGGTGATGCGGTTCGAGGCCGGCGCCTGGACGCTGCTCGAAAGCCAGCCGGGGTGGCTCGCCTTCGTCAAGGATGAGGCCGTCCTGATCGTGCAGACCGGCGCCAGCTGGAGCGACGCAGGCCTTGCGCTCCGCGAGCTTGAGAATCTCTCAAAGCTCGGGATCGGCGTGGCGGCGGATGCGGTGAACCTCCTGTCGGTGAAGACGGCGGCGGTGCTCTTCAGCAACCTCGGCGCGGACCTGCGGCTCAAGCTCAACAAGGCCGCCGCCGTCGACACGGGGTCGGTGCTGCTGCAGACCGGTTTCTCCGGGCGGGCCGAGGTCGGCCTCTGCGGCGACGACGACCTGCACCTGAAGGTCTCGCCGGACGGCTCGGCCTGGAGCGACGCCGTCGTTGTCTCCAGCGGGTCCGGCAGCCGCGTCTCGGTGGACGGCGCCGTCCGTGTGAAAAGCCTCAGCAAGGCGGCCCTGCCGATAGCCGCCACGCAAGGCGCGGGCGCGATCCTGTTCGTCTCCGACGAGGCGGGCGGGGCGACCCTGGCGTTTTCGGACGGAACGAGTTGGCGCCGCGTCGCCGATCTCGCCGTCGTTTCCTGATCAATCGAGAGGTCTGAATGTCCAGAGTGAGGATCGAATGGGTATGTCTCTGTGCGCCCTCCAACAGCGGCGGGGCGGCGAACCAGCCGCTCCAGCTCTTCGGCGCCGCCGAGGTTCTGGCGGTGGGCGCGTCCCCCGTCACGGTGTCGGCGCCGACACCGCCGCAGGGTGAGGCGGGCGTTGAAGCCGCCGCCTTCGTCCGCGTCACGGGCCTGTCCGGCGCGGTCAACGTCGCCTGGGGCGCAGCCCCGTCAGCCGCCGAGGCGACCGGCTGGCGGGTCGAGTGCGGCGGCTTCGCTCTCCTGCCGGTGAAGTCGGGGCAGTCGATCTCGCTGGTGCAGGCGGTCGATGCGCCCGCCGCCATCGCCGCGACGCCGACCCGCGCGGTGGGGACCGATCGCTCCGGCGCCACCGCATCGGCCAGTGTCGCGCAGGATCTGATGGCGGCCAATGCGGACCGGAGCGGCTGGCTGATCCAGAATCAGTCATCCGCCAACCTCTACGTCCGCAGCAAGGGTGCGGCGGATGGGACGGCGGCGACCGCCGACAATCACAGCCTGATCGTGCCGCCTGGCGGCTACTACGAGCCGCCCAAGGTCACCCCGCACGCCCTGTCGATCCTCGGCGCCGCCTCGGGCCAGGCCTTCTTCGCAGAGGAGTGGTGAGCATGGGCCTTTCCGTTCCCCTCGATCCGGCGCTGGCGCGGTCGATCTACAACCCGCCGGGCTTGGGCTTCACTCCGCCGAGCGCGCCTTGGCTGACCGACACCCTGAACGGGCTCGATCTCTACAAGCTTGGATTCGGCATGACGCCGACGCTCTATTTCGATCCTGGCGCGGCGGCGACCTCCCGCAATCTCGGCACTTGGCAGAACCCCTACACGACCCTGGCGCAGGTGCAGGCGCGCTGCTCCGGCTTCATGGGCGGGCAGGTGCTGGGTGTGAAGCGCGGGAGCTTCGTGCGCGGGACGCTGACGCTCTCTTCCTATGGCTCAAGCGGCGCCCCGTTCGTCATCGCGCCCTACGGCGACGCCCTGGCCATGCCGGTCTTCTCCGGTGGCCTGATACGGACCGGCTGGACGCCCTATGGCGGCGACGCCCGCATCTGGCAGATCGGCGGCGTCGCCCAGGCGGTGGACGTGTTCGACAATGGCCAGCGTCTGTTCGCGGTCACCGGCGCGAGCCTCGCCGCCAAGATCGCCGCGCTCCAGGCCTATATCGCCGCGCCCATCGCAGGGACGGCGGGCGCGTTCGCCCTTGACGGGGCCACCCTCTACGCCTGGTTCGCCGATGGACTGAGCCCCAACCTCGGGCAGGTGGAGACCGCCGAAGCGGCCAACGCCATCCTCATCACCTATCCTGATGTGGCGTCCACCGGCTTCGTCATCATAGCGGGGATGAGCGGCGTGATGAGCCGCTACAGCGCCGTCAGCCTCAACCCCGCCAACGTTAGCGGAATCCATGCGCCGTCGGGTATGCAGGTGGTGGCCTGCCAGGCGGGACGGACGGGGACGCAGCTCGATACGTCCCTCAGCGCGGACGGCTTCCAGGTCTACGGCATCGACGACGCCCATCGGGTGGGCGGGCTCTATCTGGCTGGCAACTACGCCTTCGACACCCTGAACAACGCCTACGAGGTGGCCGCCGTCTCGTCCGGGACGCTCGAGCACAACATCGGCTGGAACGCTGGCGGCAACTCCATCGTGGAGATGTGGGCGCTCTGCTCCAACGTCACCGTGCAGTTCAATCGGGGCTACAACGATCCCGTGGCGGCGCGGCGCCTGTCGTCGAGCTACCACAATGGCGGGGTCTGGCGGACCAACTACGCCGATGTGACGGGCGCCAGCACCGACAACGCCAAGAGCGGCTCAAACGTCGTCCGCTTCAACTACATCCAGGACCCCGGCAACAACGGCCTCGACGTGGTCGGCGGGACCGGCGACCAGTATTACAACAACACGGTGGTGGCCGAGCGTCAGAGCTGGGGAAACGGCTGGTATGTGCGCGGTGCCGGCGGGACCGGCCACAGCCTGACCAGCAACCTCTTCGTCAACGCCGCGCCCGGCGCCAACTTCGTCTTCTTCGCCGAGGTGGATGCGGGCGTGACGGCGCCGGCGGCGGACTACAACGCCTACGCCAACCTGACCAACGCCACCGGGTCCGGCGGTGCGTGGCGCATGGGCGCCGGCCAATCCTACGATATCGGCAGCTGGCGGACGGCGGTGGGCGGCGAGGCCCATTCACGCGCTACGCTCGGCGACGCGGCAGGGAGCGACTTCGGCTTCGCAGGCGCGGGCTTCGGTCCGCTCAAGGCTGGCGCCGGCTATTTCGGCGCCGCCGACTACACCCTCTCGGCCTCGATCGTTCAGGGGGGCGGCTACGCCATCCCCGCGGGCGGCCCGCTCGCCGACATCGACGGACGCGCGATCCTGGCGCCCTCGAACCCCGACATCGGCTGCCGTCAGGGCTGAGCCTTCCATCTCTGCAACCCGTTCAGCAAAGGAGATATCCATGAACGACACCAAACCCGCCATCGCCTCAACCACCGTGTGGGGCAGCCTGATCGCCCTCGCCGGCGCCTTCGGACCTGCGCTTCTGGGCGTTCTCGGGGTCAAGGCCCCGGCGGATCAGGCCGCGACCATCGGCGCCGTCACGCAGCTGGCCACCGGGGTGGGGGCGGCGGTCGCCCTCTATGGCCGGTTGGCGGCGACCAAGAAGATCGTCGGCGTGACGGCGACCACACCCGCCGCCTGACGCTACGGCGCCGCATATCTCCCCACATACCTATGGGATTTCTCTCCGTTCCCGGCTAACTCCGAGGCAAAGACGCCAACGAAAGCCGGGACGGAATGTTTTCCAAGATTCTGATTGCGAACCGTGGGGAGATTGCGGTTCGGGTGATCAAGACCTGCCGCCGCATGGGCATCAAGACGGTGGTGGTCTATTCCGAGGCCGACGCCGACAGCCTGGCGGTGGAGATGGCCGACGAGACCGTCTTTATCGGCCTGCCGCCCGCCGCCCAGTCCTACCTCGACGCTGACAAGATCATCGCCGCCTGTAAGCAGACGGGCGCCGAGGCGGTGCATCCGGGCTTCGGCTTCCTGTCGGAAAAGGCCGAGTTCGCCCAGCGATGCCTTGACGAAGGCATCGTCTTCATCGGCCCCAACGCCCACGCCATCTCGGCCATGGGCGACAAGATCGAGTCCAAGAAGTTCGCCGAAGCCGCCGGCGTCTCCTGCGTGCCCGGCCACATCGGCGAGATCGACGACGTCGCCCACGCGGTGACGATCTCAGAGGAGATCGGCTATCCGGTGATGATCAAGGCCTCGGCCGGCGGCGGCGGCAAGGGCATCCGCGTCGCCTACTCCCGCGCCGAGGTGGAGGAGGGCTTCCCCGCCGTTCGCGCCGAAGCCAAGGGGGCCTTCGGCGACGACCGCATCTTCATCGAGAAATTCATCACATCTCCGAGGCACATCGAGATCCAGGTGCTGGGCGACAAGCACGGCCACGTGGTGCACCTGTTCGAGCGCGAGTGCTCGATCCAGCGCCGGAACCAGAAGGTGATCGAAGAGGCGCCGAGCCCGCTGCTCGATCCCGAAACGCGCGCCGCCATGGGCGCCCAGGCGGTCGCCCTGGCCCAGGCGGTGAATTACGATTCCGCCGGCACCGTGGAGTTCGTCGCCGGCCAGGACAAGAGCTTCTATTTCCTGGAAATGAACACGAGGCTCCAGGTCGAGCACCCGGTGACCGAGCTGATCACGGGGCTCGATCTGGTCGAGCAGATGCTGCGCTCGGCGGCTGGGGAGGTGATGGCCTTCACGCAGGACGACCTGAAGATCAAAGGCTGGGCGGTGGAAAGCCGCATCTATGCCGAGGACCCGTATCGGGGTTTCCTGCCCTCCATCGGCCGCCTGGTGCGCTACGATCCGCCGGCCGAGGGCGAGCGCGCCGCCTACACCGTGCGCAACGACGCGGGCGTGCGCGAGGGGGACGAGATCTCCATGTTCTACGACCCGATGATCTCCAAGCTCTGCACCTGGGGCGAGACGCGGGCGGAGGCCGTGGCCGGCATGGGCCGGGCGCTGGAGGACTTCCACATCGAGGGCCTCGGACACAACGTGCCCTTCCTGGCCGCCGTGATGGATCAGGACCGCTTCAAGTCCGGCAAGATCTCCACCAGCTACATCAAGGACGAGTTCCCGGATGGGTTCGACGGAACCGAGCCGACCGCCTTCCAGGCGGACGTGATGAGCGCCGTCGCCGCCCACATGCATCGCACCCTCGCCGCTCGCGCGCGAGCAGTCGGGAACGGCCTCGCCAACCCGCTCACCCGCACCGAATGGACCGTGGTGGTGGGGGAAGCCCCGTCCCGTCATGTGCGGCTGAAGGCGTCGGGTTCGGCGCTGGACGTGGCGCTGATCGAGGATGACCGCACGCTCGCGCTGGACGCCATCGACTGGCGCCCCGGCAAGCCGGTGTTCCGTGGACGCCTGAACGGCGAGGCCTTCACCGTGGAGGTCCACCCCGCCGCAGAAGGCTTCACCATCCGCCACCGCGCCGCCAAGGCCCGCGTGCTGGTGCTGACGCCGCTCTCCGCCGAACTGCACGAGCGACTGCCCAAACGCGAGCCCGCCGACACCTCCAAAATCATCGTCTCGCCCATGCCGGGTCTGGTGGTCTCCCTTGACGTGACCCTCGGCCAGGCGGTGAAGACCGGCGAGACCGTGGCGGTGATCGAGGCCATGAAGATGCAGAACATCATCAAGGCCGAACGCGACGGCGTCGTGAAGCTGGTCGGCCCCAAGGCCGGCGACAGCGTCGCGGCGGACGAGGTCCTGGTGGAGTTCGCCTAGAGCGGCGCTTCGGCGTCCTCCACCGGCCCGAACACGGCCTCGAAGCTCGCTTTCAGGGCGGCGTCTGCTTCGTCCATGGTCACCGGCAGGCCGAGGTCCACGAGGCTCGTCACCCCGTGCTCGGATATGCCGCAGGGGATGATGCCGGAAAAGTGGTCAAGGTCCGGCTCCACGTTCAGGCTGATCCCGTGGAAGGAGACCCACTTTCTGATCTTCACCCCCATGGCGGCGATCTTGTCTTCGCGGGGCTCCAGGCCTGGCGTCCTTCGCTCGACCCAGACGCCGACGCGACCGGGACGCATTTCGCCCTTGACGTTGAACTCGCCTAGCGCGCCGATCACCCAGGCCTCGAGCGAGGCCACGAAGGCGTGCACGTCGCGGCGCCGGGCGTTCAGGTCCAGCATTACATAGGCCACCCGCTGGCCGGGGCCGTGATAGGTGTACTGCCCGCCGCGGCCGGTCTTGTGGACGGGGAAGCGGTCGGGCTCCAGCAGGTCGGCGACCTTGGACGACACCCCGCCCGTATAGAGCGGCGGATGCTCCAGCAGCCAGACCAGCTCCCCGGCCTCGCCGGCGGCGATCGCGGCGGCGCGGGCCTCCATCACGGCGACGGCGTCCTCGTAGCCCACCGGCGCACGGGAGATCGCCCAACCGGCCGGGCGGCCGTCGGCGCGAAAAAAGCCTATCGGCGGATCGCTTAACTTCGGAGCAAGCATAGAGGCTCAATGTGGCTCCGGGTGCGGCGGATGCAAGCGGCGTCTTCGGGGATGGTCACGGGTGAGTCAGGTCAAGTCGGTCGAAGTGGAGATTTCCGTGGTGCTGGGACGCAGCGTCCTGCCCATGCAGCAACTGCTGCGCATGGGCCGCGGCGCGGTGATCCCGCTGAACGCCAGCGAACACGAGGAGGTGTGGATCCTCGCCAACAACCATCCCATCGCACGCGGCGAGATCCAGATCGCCGACGACAAGATCGCCGTCAGCGTCACCGGCCCGGCCAACGTCTACGACTACATGGCCGGCAACGCCTGAGCCGGCAGGACTCCGCTACTTTCCGCTGAGCACTTCGGCCTTGGCGGCTTCCTGGGCGTCCAGCTGCGGCTTCTTGAAGTGGGTCCGCAGCGCCGTCGTCTCTCCAAATTCCATCAGCTGGTCCCTGCCGGGCGTATAGGCGGGCCACGGCTGAGGCGTCGGGCAGGTCGGCGCGCCGGTCCTGGCGAAGGCGACCCAGCAGGCGTGGACGATAGCCGTGAGCGCCCTGTCGTCCGCCGCCTCCACCCCGCGGCTGAGCTTGGGGTCCACATGGCTCCAGCTATCGAACACGAAGGGGATTTCCGAGGCGTGCGGCGCGCCGGGCAGGTAGTCCTTGTAGACCGCCCGTCGGAACGAGAAATAGTAGAGCCATGACGGCGCGCCGCCGCTCTCCTTGCCGGCGATCCAGCGCGCCGGGCCGCCCATGATCGCGTCGGTGAACATGGCGTAGCCCTTCGCCTTGTCGCTCGGGGCATCGGCGTAGGCGGCTTTCAACGCGTCGGACTGGACGGCGAAATACCCCTCCGGCGGAATGCCGAATGCGCTCATCAGCGAGGCTTCGAAGCTGTTGGAGCCGATGATCAGCGGCACGTCCAAGGCATGGCCGCGGGCGAAGGCTTCCGTCGTGCTCTCGGGCATCAACCGGCCGTCGACGATGGGGCCGTAGCGACCGTCCGCCTTGACGATGGCGTCGGCGGGGAGGGCGCGCAGCTGCTCTAGCGTCGCGTTCGGTCCCGCGAGGCCGGCGCCCAGCGTCCGCCCCGCCGCCTCTGCATCGGCCAGGGATACGCGCTTGTCCCAGCCTGCGCCCGATTCGATGATCGCCTTGGCGAAGAGGCCGTGGGCGGACGGCGTGCTCATCAGGGCGAGGGCGTCGATGCCGCCGGCCGACTCGCCGAACACGGTGACGTTGCCCGGATCGCCGCCGAAGGCCTTGATGTTCCGCTGCACCCACTTCAGGGCCGCGATCTGGTCCATCAGGGCGTAGTTTCCGAGCGGCTCGCCCGGCCTGGCTGCGGCGGTCAGCGCCGGATGGGCGAAGAAGCCCAGCGCGCCGAGGCGATAGTTGACGGACACCAGGATCACCCCGTCCCGCGCGAAGGCCGATCCGTCATAGGAAGTGACGGCGTTCGAGCCGTAGATGTTGGCGCCCCCGTAGATCCACACCATCACCGGCGCATGTTTCGCCCGTTCCGGCGCGAACACATTGAGGCTGAGGCAGTCCTCGCTGGTGGGCCCGGACGCACCGCCGCCGTTGGGCCCGTTCGGGCGCATGGTCTGCGGGCAGGCGGGGCCGTAGGCGATGGCGGGGCGCGCGCCGGTCCAGGTCGCCGTCGGCGCAGGCGGCGCCCAGCGAAGCGCCCCCACGGGCGGGGCGGCGAAGGGGATGGCCTTGAACGCGGCGACGCCGTCCGCCGCGTCGCCCGCCAGCACGCCTGTGTCGATCGTCGCCTTGACGGGCGCCGCGCCCGCAGGGTTGGACAGACCCAGTACCAGACCCATGACCGCAGCCGCGCCGAAAACCGTCTTCATGATCGTTTCCCCCGTTCGACGATTTGCCTCGTCTGAACGCCTGCAACATCCCCCTGCTCCTCTAACAAGGTCAGGGGGGGCTATTTCGGTCAAGGGTGAAGCTTCTCCCGATCCGCCCTTCACAAAGCCGATCAGGTTTGCTACCCCCGCGCTCCCAAAGCGAGCGGTCGTGGCGGAATTGGTAGACGCGCAGCGTTGAGGTCGCTGTTCCTTAACCGGAGTGGAAGTTCGAGTCTTCTCGACCGCACCAGAGCTTTGTATGGGCCAGCTTTGTGATTGGACCCATGGCGCCAGGAGCCTCAATCCTGGCGCTGGCGACGATCTTGCGACGGGCGCAGCTGTTCGTCCGCTCCGTCTCAAGTTGGGTCAAATGAAGCTGCATCCCCGCGTCACCCGCTCCGTGGTCGAGCTGGTCAAGCGCTTCGAGGGTCTGCGCAGGCAGGCCGCCCAGCTGCCGGACGGCGGCTGGACCATCGGCTACGGGCACACGCTGTCGGCGCGCGAGGGCGCTGTGGTCTCGCCGGAGGACGCCGAGGCGCTCCTCTATTACGACCTTTCCGAAGTGGCGCAGAAGGTGGAGGCCTGGACCTTCACGCCCCTGAACCAGAACCAGTTCGAGGCGCTGACGGCGCTGAGCTTCAATATCGGCGTGGAGAACTTCCGCCGCTCCACCGTGCTGAAACGGGTCAATGAGGGTCAGCATCTGCAGGCCGCCTCGGCGTTCGAGCTCTGGCGCAAGTCCGACATCGGCGGGGAGGCCCTGGTGGTGGATGCGCTGGTGCGTCGCCGCGCCGCCGAAAAGGCCCACTACCTCACGCCGCCCGAAGGCTTTCGCCCCTCGCCGACGCCGGTGCTGAAGCCGAGCTTCGATCATTCGGTGGTCGAGGCGGCGTTCGCCTCCAAGACTGGTCAGCCTGCCGAGCGTCATTCCGAACCGACCGAGCCCGAGGCTGATGAAGCCGAGCCCCGCGAAGAGGCTTTCCCAGTGGTCGCCGCTACGGCGGTCGGCGCAGCGGGCGCGGCGACGCTCGCCACCGCCCGGCTGCACCAGCTCTTCCCCGACAAGACGCCAGAGGATCCAGACGCGCCCCCGCCGCCGCCCTTCGGCTTCCAGTCCGAGCCGCCCGCGTCCGCGGAGCCAACGTTCAAGGTGATTCGCGATACGCCGTTCGGCTTCATCCCGGATGCGCCGCCCGAACTCGAAGGCGAGATCGAAGCGCCGCCCATGCCGACGCCGCTCGTCGCCGAGGCGCCGCAGGTCACAGGCGGCTTCGGCGGCTTTGCGCCCCCGCCCGTGCGCCAGATCGAGACCCTGTCTCCGTTTGCCGCGCAGGACGCGCCAGAGTCTGCACCCGCTGATCCCTTCGCCCCGGTCGTGCAGGCCGCGCCCGTGCTGTCGCCGCAAACCGGCTTCGCCATCCCCGAGATCGCCCGCACCATGCGGCTGGGCGAGCTCGCGCCGGTCGAGGCTGCGCCCCACATCGACGCGCCTGCGCCGGTCGAGCCGGGGGCGGACGCCAAAGCCCTGCGCCTACCCAACCGCACCTTCATCTACGCCGCCGTCGGGGTGCTCGGCGCGGTCCTCTTCGCGGCGGCCCTGTTCTCCATGTTCAGCGGCAAGGCCAGCCCGGTGAACCTCGTGATCGGTCTGATCGGCATCCTGCTTATGACGCCGGCGGGGGGCTATTTCCTGCTGAACTTCCTGAACCGGAAGGATGCGGCTCCCCAAATCTGAGGATGTGGGGCTGAAAGCTCCCGTTCCGGGGCGAGGCGTGGTAGGTCGGCGCCATGATCCCGAACCACGGCCCCATGCTCGATTTCGGCCTCGGCGAAACCGCCGACGCCATCCGCGACACCACCGCGCGCTTCGCCGCCGATCGGATCCAGCCCCTCGCGGCCGAGATCGACGAGACCAACGTCTTCCCCCGCCACCTCTGGCCCGAAATGGGCGCTCTCGGCTTGCACGGCGTGACGGTGGAGGAGGAGTGGGGCGGCCTCGGCCTCGGCTATCTCGAACATGTTGTAGCGATGGAGGAGGTGAGCCGCGCCTCCGCTTCGGTGGGTCTCAGCTACGGCGCCCACTCCAACCTCTGCGTCAACCAGATCCGACGCTGGGGCACGCCAGAGCAGAAGACCCGCTATCTGCCCAAACTCATCTCCGGCGAACACGTCGGCTCCCTGGCCATGAGCGAGGCGGGGTCGGGGTCGGACGTGATCTCCATGAAGCTGCGCGCCGACCGGCGCGGCGACGTCTACGTGCTGAACGGGACCAAGTTCTGGATCACCAACGCCCCTCATGCCGACACGCTGGTGGTCTACGCCAAGACCGACCCGGAGGGCTCCAGCCGCGGCGTCACAGCCTTTCTGGTGGAGAAGGGCTTCAAGGGGTTCAGCGTCTCCAGGAAGCTCGACAAGATGGGGATGCGGGGGTCGGACACCGCCGAGCTGGTGTTCGAGGATTGCGAAATCCCCGAGGAGAACATCATGGGCCCGCTGGGCGGCGGCGCGGGCGTCTTGATGAGCGGGCTCGACTACGAGCGGGCGGTGCTGTCAGCCGGGCCGCTCGGCATCATGCAGGCCTGCCTCGACGTGGTCCTGCCCTACGTCCGCGAGCGCAAGCAGTTCGGCAAGGCGATCGGCAGCTTCCAGCTGATGCAGGGCAAGGTGGCGGACATGTACGTGGCCCTGAACTCGGCGCGCGCCTACGTCTATGCGGTGGCGCGGGCCTGCGACGCCGGCAAGACCACGCGCTTCGACGCGGCGGGGGCGATCCTGCTGGCATCCGAGAACGCGGTGAAGACTTCGCTGGAAGCCATCCAGGCGCTCGGCGGAGCGGGCTACCTGAAAGAGTTCCCGGTCGAGCGGTTCCTGCGCGACGCCAAGCTCTACGACATCGGCGCGGGGACCAACGAGATCCGGCGGTTCCTGATCGGGCGGGAGCTGGTGGGCGGGTAGGCCGCCACGACGCTTAAACCGGAATCCGCACCGGCAGATCCGTGTAGCCCTTCACGAAGCTGGAGGCGACGCGCACTGGTTCGCCCACCACCTCGATGTTGGGGAAGCGCTTCATGATCTCTTCCCAGACGATCTTGAGCTGCATCTCCGCCAAGCGATTGCCGACGCAGCGATGGATGCCGAAGCCGAACGACAGGTGCTGGCGCGCCCGCTCGCGGTCGATGATGAAGGCGTTGGGGTTGTCGATCACCGTCTCGTCGCGGTTGCCCGAGACGTACCACATGATGACCTTGTCGCCCTTCCTGATAGTCTTACCGCCGAGCTCCACGTCCTGCAGCGCGTTGCGGCGCATGTGCGCCAGCGGCGTCTGCCAGCGGATGATCTCGGAGACCATGTTGGGGATCAGGGAGAGGTCGGCGCGGAGCTTGTCGTACTCCTTGGGATTCTGGTTCAGCGCCAGCAGGCCCCCGGTCATGGAGTTGCGGGTGGTGTCGTTGCCGCCGACGATCAGGAGGATCAGGTTCCCGAGGTATTCCATCCGGTCCATGTTGCGGGTGGATTCGCCGTGCGCCAGCATGGAGATCAGGTCGCCCTTGGGCGGCGCGTTCACCCGCTCGTTCCAGAGGCGTGTGAAGTAGTCGACGCATTCGTAGAGCTCGGCCCGACGCTCGTCCTCGGCGGTCTCCGCGCTGGAGAACAGCGGCGACTTGTCGTCCGCCGTGGCGACGTCAGACCAGCGGGTCAGCTTGCGCCGGTCCTCCCACGGGAAGTCGAACAGGATGGCCAGCATCTGGGTGGTCATCTCGATGGAGACGCGATCCACCCAGTTGAACACCTCGCCCTTGGGCAGATGATCCAGAATCTCGGTGGCGCGCTCGCGGATCGTGGTCTCCAGCGCGGCCAGGTTCGGGCCCGCCACGATGGGGCTCACCACCTTGCGCTGCTCATCGTGCTTGGGCGGGTCCATGGCGATGAACATCGGCAGCTGGAAGTCGTCGTCCGGGTCGGCGATGGTGATGGCCGGCTCTGACGAGAAGAGGTCGTGGTGGGTGTCCACGAACATGATGTCGTTGAACTTCGTCACCGACCAATAGGGGCCGAACTCGTGCTCCTTGGTGTAGTGCACCGGGTCCTCGGCGCGCAGGCGCTCGAAGTAGGGCCAGATCGTATCGGTGCGGAAGAGTTCCGGATCGGCGGGATTGATCTCCTCGAGCGGCATCGAATAGGCCTTGGCCCGCGCCGCTTCCCGAAAGTCCATCGAACCGTCGCTCATCGCCTTTGTCTCCCGAACATCTGTTTTCCGGGATCATGTCCTCTTCCGCGCCGGGTTCCAAGCCCCAACTGAACGACGATCAGTTCAAAAGACGGGCACAAAAAAGCCCCGGCGGTGAACCGGGGCTTCTCGGATGGTACGGCGCGGAAATCGGAGACCGTCTCCCGCGCCGCCCAGCAATGTCAGCTCGATCGCCGACGCTCAGCTAAGGGAATGATCCTTAACGGAGTTGTCCAGCGACTCCGCGGTTTGACATTGAGACACTAGATCACCTGCCTTTCTGAAAACGCCGGGCTCGCACGCCGCCGGGCCGTGGGTTGATAACCGTCGCAAACCCTCGTGTTCCAAGCTTCCCGCGCCGAGGAAGCCGCTTCTGCATCTCCGGCTGTGAGGCCGGACAGGCAGAAGATAGAGCGTGGAGCCTGCCGACTCGAAAGGTGGCGCCTCTTTCCCCGTCTGCCAATGGGGCAAACGCGATGCGCGGCGAAATGCGCGCCGCCGTGTTGCGTCCGCGCCGACGAAGTGCAAGCTTGGCCATTAGGAATCGCTCTTGCCTGGAGGTCGCCCGTGCGCGCCATCATCGTTCTCGCCGTCGCTTTCGCCGCTCTCAGCATCTCGGCCTGCAACACCATCGCGGGCGTGGGCCAGGACACCTCGGCCGTCGGCCACGCCGTGACCAACACCGCCAACGACGCGAAGTAGGTCGCGGGCTGCCTCCCTGCCGCCGATCGGCTAAAGGGAGGTCATGACCACCGATCCGACGCCCGCAAGGCCGCAGCACACCTTCTACATCGACGCCGACGCCTGCCCGGTGAAGGAGGAGACCTACAAGGTCGCCGCACGCTACGGCGCGCCGGTGAAGGTGGTGGCCAACAGCTTCATCATGACGCCCGCCGACCCCCTAATCGAGCGCATCGTCGTCGACGCCGGTCCCGACATCGCCGACGACTGGATCGCCGAGCGGGCCGGGCTGGGCGACATTGTCATCACCGCCGACATCCCCCTGGCGGGCCGCTGCCTGAAGGCCGGAGCGCAAGTGATCGGGCCGCGCGGCGACGTCTTCACCGAAGACTCCATCGGATCAGCGCTGGCCGGGCGGGCCGTGGCCGAGCACCTACGGTCCATGGGCGAGATCACCGGCGGTCCGAGACCGTTCCAGCAGAAGGATCGCTCCAGCTTCCTGCAGGCGCTGGACGTGGCGGTGCAGAAGGCCCGGCGCGCACCGAGGCCCGTGATCCGCCGCCCCTCGCCGGGCGCGCCGTCCTAGTCGTCCGAGCGAGGGCGGCCTCGAAGACCTTTCACGCCGGAGCGCCGGGTCTTGGTCTCGAGCCGTTTCAGCTTGGAGGAATAGGTCGGCTTGGTGGGCCGCCGGGTCTTGGGCCGGATCGCCGCCTGACGCAGCAGATCCGCCAACCGGTCGCGCGCCTCCTGCCGGTTCATCTCCTGGGAGCGGAAGCCCTGGGCGAATAGGATCAGGACGCCGTCCTGGGTCAGGCGGCTGCCCGCCAGCCGCTCCAGCCGCCCTTTCACCTCCTCCGGCAGGGCCGGAGAGCCTCGCACGTCGAACCTGAGCTCGATGGCGGTGCTGGTCTTGTTGACGTGCTGGCCGCCCGGACCGCTGGCCCGCGCCGCCGTCTCGGAAATCTCTTCCAGAGCGGCTGTCAGCCAGTAGGGGTTGGCGGTCACGAACGGAGTCTCCGGCGAAGCTGCCTCTATACGGGCGATGGCCGGCGATCGACAATCGTCCCGTTGATGCCAGCGCAGCCCGCTTTGATCTCGGCAGCCGATTGGCTAAGGAGCATCCGCAGGAACGGGGAACGACATGAAGCGCGCGGCGACGGCTCTGGTGTTGATGGCAGGATTGGTGGCGGCTTGCGGACAGGGGAGCGGATCGGCATCCCAGGGGGCAGCGCCGGTTCAATCCGCCGAGACGAAGAGGCTCCTGGCCGAGCTGCCCGCGCCCTACAACGCCGCCGATCTCGCCAACGGGGAGGCGCACTTCAGCCTCTGCCGCTCCTGCCACACGATCACCGAGGGCGGGGCCAACATGACCGGGCCGAACCTGTACGGCGTGTTCGGGCGGAAGGCCGCCGCGAAGGCCGACTTCGCCTATTCCGATGCCCTGAAGGCGAAGGCCCTGACATGGGACGCGGCGACGCTGAACCAGTGGCTGTCCGGCCCGCAGGCCTTCGTGCCGGGTACAAAGATGTCCTTTCCCGGGCTGAAGGACCCTGCGGATCGTCGCGACGTGATCGGCTATCTGAAAGTGGCGTCCAGCGACGGACCCTCATAAAGCCAAGGTCGAACCAGCGGCCCGCAAAGATGACCGCGAATTAAGCTGCTTTCTCCTCCCGTATTGAATAGCTTTTGTTCAACGAACTTTGGAGGCCGCCATGACCTATCGTATCCTTGCCGCCGCTTTACTGGGTTCCGGACTGATGGCCGCCGCCCCGGCTTTCGCGCAGGAGCCCACGCTCCGCATCGAGAACGCCGCGGCGCGGGTGGTGGTGATCCCAGAACAGCGCAGCGACGTCATCTATACCGTGCAGCCGGGCCGCGCGGGCCTGCCGGCCCTGCAGACCCGTCGCGACGGCGGGGCCGTGGTGCTGGACGGCGGCCTCGGCGGCGGCTGGGGGCCGTTCGGCATCCACGTCGGCATGAATTGCCAGGGCTCGGGCGACCGGGTGCGGGTGCAGATCCCCGGCCACGGCGTTGTCGCCTTGCAGGACCTGCCGGTAGTGACCGCCCACGTGCCCCTGAACGCCCGAATCGCGGTGGGGCAGGCGGTGTTCGGCGAGGTCGGCCCGACCTCGAGCCTCGACTTCAGCAATGCGGGTTGCGGCGACTGGCGGGTGGCGGACGTGCACGGTCCCATCCACATCGGCGTGTCCGGCTCGGGCGACGTCCGCGGCCGTTCGGTCGGGCCGGCGGATGTGCATATCTCGGGCTCCAGCGACGTCTATCTCGGCCCGGTGAACGGCAATCTGGAGGCCCACATCTCCGGCTCCGGCGACGTGCATGCCGCCTCGGTCAGCGGCCCTCTGGTGGCCAGGATCGCGGGCTCGGGCGACGTGACGGTGGACGGCGGGACCTCCCCCAGCGTGGAGGCCCACATCGCCGGCTCCGGCGACGTGAAGTTCCGCGGCACCGCGGGCCAGCTGATGGCCTCCATCGCCGGCTCCGGCGACGTGGACGTGGCGCGCGTCACCGGCCAGATCACCAAGCACATCGCCGGCTCCGGCGACGTGAACGTGGGGCGGTAGGGGCGCAACCACCCCCCTCACCGCCGTCATCCTGGGCCTCGTGCCCAGGACCCATACGCGCCGCGCTTTCCAAGATGGACTGGGCTGGCGCGGCGCCCGAACGATCAGGCGTCGAGTTCATAGGTCCTAGGCACAAGGCCTAGGATGACGGAGCTCTTGGAGGTTAGGACAACACCACCAGCGCTTCGCGGGTGAAGGGCTGGAGGTCGTCGTTGCGGCCTTCGTGGACCTTTCTCGCCCATTCGGGGTCCTGCAGCAGGGCGCGACCGACGGCCACGAGGTCGAAGTCGCCGCGATCCAGCCGCTTCAGGAGCTCGTCGAGCGACGCGGGCGTCGAGGCTTCCCCGGCGTAGGAGGCGATGAATTCGCCGGAGAGGCCGACGGACCCCACGGTGATGGTCGGTTTGCCGGTCAGCTTCTTGGCCCAGCCGGCGAAGTTCAGGTCCGAGCCCTCGAACTCCGGCTCCCAGAAGCGGCGCTGCGAGCAATGCAGCACGTCTGCGCCAGCGTCCACGAGGGCGCCGAGCCAGGTCTGGAGCTCCGCTTCGGTGTTGGCGAGGCGGGCGTTGAAGTCCTGCTGCTTCCACTGGCTGATGCGTATGATCACCGGGTAGTCGGGGCCGACCTCGGCGCGCACGGCCTTCAGGATCTCGGCGGCGAACTTGGAGCGCTCGGCGATGCTGGGGCCGTTGAAGGCGTCGGTGCGCTCATTCACGCCTTCCCAGAAGAACTGGTCGATCAGATAGCCGTGGGCGCCGTGCAGCTCGATGGAATCGAAGCCGAGATCCTTGGCGTCCTTGGCGGCGCGGGCGAAGGCCGAGATGGCGTCGGCCACCTCGGCGTCGGTCATGCCCTCGCCGAACTTCTTGCCAGGGCTGGAGAGGCCCGACGGGCTGTCGTAGGGGCCGGGCGGGGTCCAGGTCGCGGAGCGGGTCCGCACCGCGCCCACGTGCCAGAGCTGGGGCGCGATCAGCCCGCCCACGGCATGGACCTCCTCGACCACCTTCTTCCAGGCGGCCAGCTCGGCGTCGCCATGGAAGCGGGGGATGTCGGGATCGTTCAGGGAGGCGGGACGGGCGACGCCGGTGCCTTCGGTGATGATCAGACCGACCTCGTTCTCGGCCCGGCGGCGATAGTAGGCGGCCACGTCGTCGGTGGCGACGCCGCCCGGCGAGAAGGAGCGGGTCATGGGCGCCATCACCACGCGGTTGGGCAGGTGCAGGCCCTTCATGTCGTAGGGAGCGAAGAGGGCGTCGATCGAGGCCATGGGGCTCGGACCTTTCAGAAGGTTCAGTACGGTTGGGCCACCCTAGCCGTTTCGCCGTCACGGGCCAGCCAGAAAAACTGCAACTGTTCCGGTTCCAGCTAGGCGCGCAGCCCTATGAATTCCCGCGTCCATCGGCGAAGATGAGTGCTCATCGCAAGGACGCTCCCATGCCTGTCATCAAGTCCGAAGTCGCCGGCAGCGTCTGGAAGATCGAGGTCGCCGCGGGGGACGATGTGGCGGAGGGCGACGTCCTGATGATCCTGGAATCCATGAAGATGGAAATCCCCGTCGAGGCGCCCGCCGCCGGCAAGGTGGGGGCGATCCTAGTGGCCGAAGGCGCGCCCATCGTGGACGATCAGCCGCTGCTCGATTTTACGGCGTCCTGACCCGAATGCCGGGATGCAGGCCTTGTCCTATGCAACCTTCGCCGTAACCGTGCTTTAACGGCGCGATGGATGATGTGCCCTAGGCATGGATAGACCGGCCAGCTTCAGGATCGAGAAGGGAAGCGCTGCGCCCCGCGTGGTGCTGAGCGGCGACTGGACCGCGCTTGGCCTCGGCCGGGCGGGCGCCCGGCTCGTCTCGGCCGTGAAGGGCGTCGATGCGGCGGACCTCGACGTGTCCGACCTCGGCAAGTTCGACACCATCGCCGCCTACGCCCTCTCCAGCGCCGGTCCGAAGTTCGCCCTGAACGATCACGACCGTCCCGACGTGCATCGCATGATGGACCTCGTGGCCGACAGTCTGCCCGAGGAGGAGCCTAGGCCCCACCGCCATCTCAACCCCACCTACGCCATGCTGGTGCGGGCCGGCATGGGTGTGGAGAAGATCGGCGACGACATCTTCCACACGCTGGCGTTCCTGGGTCGACTGTTGCTCACGCTCGGCGCCGTGGTCGTCAAGCCCAGCCGGATCAGGGTGGCGGCCACCGTCTCCCTGATGGAGCGGGCGGGGCTCGACGCCCTGCCCATCGTCGCCGTCACCAACTTCTTCATCGGCGCCACCGTTGCCTTCCTCGGCGCGTCGCTCCTGACCCAGTTCGGGGCGTCCGTCTTCACCGTGGAGCTGATCGGCATCGCCATGCTGCGGGAGTTCGGGGTGCTGATCACCGCCGTGCTGCTGGCCGGGCGATCCGCGTCGAGCTTTGCGGCCGAGCTCGGGGCCATGAAGATGAACCAGGAAGTGGACGCCATGCAGGTCATGGGCGTCGATCCGTTCGAGGCGCTGGTGCTGCCGCGCTTCATCGCCCTTCTGACCATGACTCCGCTCCTGACCTTTATCGGCATCGTGTCGGGCCTGGCGGGCGGGCTCCTCGTGACCTGGGTGGTGCTGGACCTGTCGCCGTCCTTCTTCCTGCAGCGGCTCCTGGACAATGTGGGGGTGATCAACCTCTACCTGGGTCTCGCCAAGGCGCCGGTGATGGCGGTGGTGATCGCCGCCATCGGCTGTCGCCAGGGGCTGGAGGTCGGCGGCGACGTGGAGCAGCTCGGCCGCCGCGTGACCACCGCCGTGGTGCAGGCCATCTTCTCCATCATCGTCATCGACGCCGTATTCGCCCTCATGTTCATGGAGCTCGGCGTATGAGCGACACGGACATCAAGGCGCCGCCGCCCGAGGCCGAACGCCGCCCCGCGCCGGGCGATGACGCAGACAAGGTGATCCGCATCCAAGGCCTCGTCTCCCGCTTCGGCGAGCACGTGGTGCACGACGGCCTCGATCTGGAGGTCCGCAAGGGCGAGGTGCTGGGGCTGGTGGGCGGATCGGGCGCCGGTAAGTCGGTGCTGCTGAACGCCCTGATCGGGCTGCGCCAGCCGGACGGCGGCCGGGTGGAGGTGCTGGGCGTGGATGTGGTGAAGGCGTCCGACCGCGAACGGCATGACCTCGAGAGCCGCTGGGGCGTGCTGTTCCAGAACGGCGCCCTCTTTTCGGCGCTGAGCGTGCGCGAGAACGTCGGCGCGCCCCTGATCGAGCATACCAGGCTTCCCCGCCGCATGGTCGACGAGATCGCCGAGCTGAAGATCTCCATGACGGGCCTCCCCGCCAACGCCGGGGCCCTGCATCCGGCCGAGCTCTCCGGCGGGATGAGGAAGCGCGCCGGCCTCGCCCGCGCCATCGTCATGGACCCGGAACTGCTCTTCCTCGACGAGCCGACCGCGGGTCTGGACCCCATCTCCGCGGAGGCGTTCGACCGGCTGATCCGCAACCTTTCCGACAATCTGGGCCTGACCGTCTTCATGATCACCCACGACCTCGACAGCCTCTACGCGATCTGCGACCGGGTTGCGGTGATCGCCGACAGGAAGATCGTGGCCGTGGCCCCGATCCACGAGCTTGAAAAATCCGATCACCCGTGGATCAAGGAATACTTCCTTGGCCCCCGGGGCAGAGCCGCCCAGCGCGCGGCAGGAGCAGCCTGATGGAGCGCAACGCGCATTACGCCCTGGTGGGCCTGATCTCCGTCCTGCTGTTCATGGCGGGGATCATCTTCGTCTTCTGGCTGGCGCGCTTCCAGTTCACCAAGCAGTACGACATCTACGACGTGGATTTCAAAGGCCCGGTGCGCGGGCTGTCCGTGGGCGGCGAAGTCTACTTCAACGGCATCAAGGTGGGGCAGGTGACCAAGCTGTCGCTGGACAGCCGCGACCCAAACCGCGTGGTGGCCCTGATCCGCACCTCTTCTGACGCACCGGTGCGGGAAGACTCCATCGCCACCCTGGAGCCGCTCGGCATCACCGGCGTCAACTATGTGCAGATCAGCGCCGGCACCCTCTCCAAGCCCCTCCTGAAGGACACCGTGCCCTCGAACGTGGTGCCGGTGATCCACACCAAGCAAGGTGCGCTCGACAGCCTGTTGCAAGGCGGCGGCGACGTCCTGACCCGTACGGTGGAGGCGCTGGACCGGGTCAACAAGGTCCTGTCCGACAAGAACATCGCCAGCGTCACCGCCACCCTGACCGACGTCCAGTCGGTGGCCGACGAGGTGAAGAACCAGAAGAAGATGCTGGCCGACCTCGACACGACCATCAAGTCGCTTAACGAAACCTCGCAGCACATCCAGACGCTGACGGACAGCGCCACCAACCTCGTCAATGGCGACGGCAAGCGCACGCTGAAGAACGCCGCCGACGCCGCCGAACAGCTGAAGGGCGTGGCCGAGCAGGCCAAGGCCACGCTGGGCAAGCTTCAGGGCCCGACCACCGACTTCGCCACCAACGGCCTGCCACGCATCTCCAGCGCCATCGTCAGCCTGCAGACCGCCGCCGAAAGCTTGAACCGGGCGATCAACGACATCGAGCAGAACCCGCAGGGCGTCTTCAACAAGGCGCCGCCCAAAGAGATGAAGGTGAATCCGTGATGCGCAGACCGCTTCTCGCCGCCCTCGCGGGTGCGGCGCTCGTCTCCAGCCTCGACGGCTGCGTCTCCCTCCTTCCCAAGACCAAGCCGGCGCAGCTCTATCGCTTCGGCGCGGAGGGCACGCGCCAGCTGGAAGCCGGCAGCATGGGCGCGGCGGTGGAGGGGCCTTCGGACGCCAAGAAGATCGGCGTGGTGCTGGGCCAGATCGGCTTTCCGCGCGCCTCCACTTCCGACGGCATCCTGACGGTGACCGGCGACCAGATGGCCTATATCGCGGGCGCCCGCTGGGTCGCCCCGGCCCGCACCCTGTTCCAAGAAGCCGTTGGCCGAGCCTTCGGGCATGAGGGCAAGGCGGTGCAGATCGTTCAGGTCGGCGACGTGGGCGCCGCCAGCGCGGTGCTTCGCATCGACGTGACCGCATTCGAAGTGCGCTATCAACAACCGCAACAGTCCACCCCCATCGCCACCGTCGCCATCGACGCCCGCCTGACCCGCTCGGACGGCAGCGTCATGGACCAGCGGACCTTCTCGACCCTGGAGCCGGCGGCCAGCAACACCGTCTCGGCTATCGTCCATGCCTTCGACATGGCCACCAGCCACATCCTGACCGATGTCGTCGCCTGGTCGGATCAGGAGGTGTCGCAGGCCGGTGCGGCGGCCCCTGCGCCAGCGGTCGTCACCACCAGCACCTCCACAACCTCGACCCAGTCCCAGACCACCGCCGCGCCCCACCGATAGTTTCGCGCCGCGCGGTTGAAAGGCGTGCCGTTCTGCGGCACTGAAACCGCGTTCGGTTCGGAGGTCCCTTATGAGCGGCAAGGTGTGTGCGGATGCGACGTCTGCGATCGAGGGGGTGCTGTTCGACGGCATGACCATCATGGCGGGGGGCTTTGGCCTCTGCGGCATTCCCGAGAACCTGATCGCAGCGATCCGCGCCTCGGGGGTGAAGGACCTGACGGTGATCTCCAACAACTGCGGCGTCGATGGGTTCGGCCTCGGGCTCCTCTTGGAGAACGGCCAGATCAGGAAGATGATCTCGTCCTACGTGGGGGAGAACAAGCTGTTCGAGAAGCTCTACCTGTCGGGCGAACTGGAGCTGGAGTTCAATCCGCAGGGCACGCTCGCCGAGCGCATCCGTGCAGGCGGCGCGGGCATCCCGGCCTTCTACACGAAGACCGGCTACGGCACGGTGATCGCCGAGGGCAAGGAGACCCAGGAATTCGACGGCGAATGGTATGTGATGGAGCGCGGGCTCGTCGCCGACCTCGCCATCGTCAAGGCATGGAAAGGCGATACGGCGGGCAACCTCGTCTACCGGATGACGGCGCGCAACTTCAACCCGATGATGGCCACCGCAGCTAAAGTCACGCTGGTGGAGGTCGAAGAGCTGGTCGAGGCCGGCAAGATCGACGCGGATCATGTCCATACGCCCGGCGTGTATGTGGACCGGATGTTCAAGGGGGCCGTGTTCGAAAAGCGGATCGAGCGGACCACGACGCGGCCCAGACCTGAACTTGCCTCAGCCGGCGCGGAGGTCTGAAGGTGGCCTGGACGCGGGAAGACATGGCGGCGCGGGCCGCGAAGGAATTGCAGGACGGCTTCTACGTCAACCTCGGCATCGGCATCCCGACGCTGGTGGCCAACTACATCCCCAACGGCGTCAGCGTCACCCTGCAGAGCGAGAACGGCATGCTGGGCATGGGACCCTTCCCGTTCGAGGGGGAGGAGGACGCCGACCTGATCAACGCCGGCAAGCAGACCATCACCGAACTGCCCACCTCGTCCTTCTTCTCTTCGGCTGACTCGTTCGCGATGATCCGGGGCGGGCACATCAACCTGTCGATCCTTGGCGGCATGCAGGTGTCGGCCAACGGCGACCTCGCCAACTGGACGGTGCCGGGCAAGATGGTGAAGGGCATGGGCGGGGCCATGGATCTGGTGGCCGGAGTCAAGCGAGTGGTGGTGGTGATGGACCACTGCGAGAAGACCGGCGCGCCCAAGCTGCTGAAGGCCTGCACCCTGCCGCTCACCGGCAAGGGCGTGGTCGATCTCGTGATCACCGACCTCGGCGTCTTCGCCGTGGACAAGCACGGCGGGACCGCGTTGACGGTGGTTGAGCTGGCCGCCGGCGTCACGCTGGACGAGGTGAAGAGCAAGACCGAAGCGGCGATCGCTTGAGTCCTTTCCCCTAACCAAACCCCCGTCATCCTAGGCCTTGTGCCTAGGAGCCATACGCGCGGTGCTTTCCGCAAAAGGTGCGGAGGTCGGCGTCAAGCTCGCTCGCTGAACCCTTGAGTTCATGGGTCCTTAGGCACAAGGCCCAAGATGACGAAGCGGAGGGGATGGATCAGCGCGCCGCCTGTTCCAGCTCGATCACATTGGCGACCGGGGCGGCGACCGGCGCCTCTGCGACCGGCGCCGTGACCAGCTGCACCGGCTGGGGCGCGGGCTGGACGACCGGCGGGCGGAACTGGGCGCAGCGGCCCTGGAAGAAGGCGCCCACGTCGATGGAGAGTTGCTCGTGGGTGATGTCGCCTTCCACGTGGGCGGTCTCAAGCAGGCGCACGGCCTTGCCTTCGATGTTGCCGTGAACATGGCCGCGCACCTCGATGTAAGCGCCGCGGATGATCCCTTCCACATGAGCGTGCTCGCCGACGATCAGGCGGGAGACGTGGACGTCGCCTTTCACAGCGCCATCGATCATCAGCTCGCCGTCGCCGGAGATGTTGCCCTCGAACACCAGGTCGGCGGCCAGCACCGAGGCGGCCTTGGCCAGGGGGCGGTGCGCCGCGCCATTCTAGACCTGCACATTGGGCGTGAAGGCGGGAGCCTCGGGACGCCGGGGCGCGGCGGGTTGCTGGGGCTGCTGGGAGTTAATCGGTGTTTTGCTGAACATAATCGCCTGCCTTCAAAAAGCGCGTAGGATCCTGCACGCGTCCGTTTTGCCAAACCTCGTAGTGGAGGTGGGTGCCGGTCGATCGGCCCGTGGACCCCATCCCCCCGATATGATCACCCAAGCCCACGCGCTGGCCCGTCGCCACCGAAATCGCCTGCAGGTGGGCGTAGCGCGTCTTGAATCCCCCGCCATGATCTATTTCCACCACGTTGCCGTAGCCGTTGCGCTGGCCAGTGAAGGACACGACGCCGGGTGCGGTCGCATGGATCGGCGTCATGGAGGCGCCGGCGAAGTCCTGCCCGGGATGGAAGGCGCCGCGGTGGGTGAAGGGGTCGATGCGGACGCCGAACGGGCTGGAGCGCTTCGGATCGCTGAGCGGCTCGGCCAGCGGCAGTTTCTGCACCGCCTGGCCCATGGACCGCAGCGCGTTCAGGTCCAGCGCCGCCCTCTGGATGCGGCCCGCAAAGCCCTCATCCACGTCGAGCACGGCGGCCAGGGCGCGGGGGTCCTTCGCCTCGATCAGCGGGCCGCCGAGGCCTTCCCCGTCGCTCACCCTGCCGGAATAGGAGGACGGGTCGAGCCCGGCCAGATGGAAGGCGAGGCGCAGGCGGTCGGCGCGGCTGTGGGCGTAACCCTCGGCCGCCGTCACCATGCGGTCCTGGTCGGTCTGGATCGACTGGATCTGGTCGTTGGGGGACTTGCCCTGCAGCGCCTCGGGCTTGACCGGCGCCAGCGCCGCCATGGCTCCGGGGGCGCCGTGCATGTCTGTCAGCAGCATGGCAAGGGCTGCGTGGCGCTCGGTGACCGATTTGGCGAGGCCGTCCAGCGACCCGGCGGTGGAGGATAGGCGGGCCACGGCGGAGCTCAGCCGCGCCTGACGGTCCGAGATCAGGCGCTCGTAATAGGCTTGGGTCCTGGCGGCGACGGCGTCCTGAGAGGTTGCGGTGAGGGCGCCGATCGCCATGGCGCCGGTGGCGAACAGCGTCCAGGTCAGACAGGCGGCGATGCAGGCGGCCCCCGCCAGCTGGTCGGAGGTGGTGAGCACGAAGGAGCGCATATCGCCGCCCGTGCGCAGATAAAGATAGCGCTCCGGAAACAGCCTGAAAATCGTTTGGCGCATCCACGCCAATCGCCCATCGCCCATAAGCCCCACCCGACTAACTGCAACGCGTCAGACATGCAGCAAATATGAGACAGGCGCGCAACCCCGCTCGCCTGTCGGGAATAAAGGGCAGATGGAGCGCCGGCTTAACTCTTTGTTTCGCTTTATTAACGCGAGGCAGCGCCGAATCGTCGCGGCCCCGCCTTCAACGGGTCAAGCCTTGAGAGATTGCGCCGCCTTCAGCACGAGGTCCACGTGGCCGGGCACCTTCACCTTGCGCCAGACCGCCGCGATCGCGCCGTCAGGCCCGATCAGGAAGGTGGAGCGGTCGATGCCCATGTACCTGCGCCCATACATGCTCTTCTCCACCCAGACGCCGTAGGCCTCCACCATGGCGCCGGTCTCGTCCGAACCGAGAACCAGATCGAGGTCGTACTTGGCCTTGAACTTGTCGTGGCTCTTCACGCTGTCCTTGGAGACGCCGATCACCGTCGCGCCGGCCGCCTTGAAGTCCGCGGCGGCGGCGGTGAAGCCCTGCGCTTCGGAGGTGCAGCCGGATGTGTCGTCCTTGGGGTAGAAGTAGAGCACGACGGACCGGCCCTTGAGGCTGGACAGTTTGACCGACCCGCCGCCGTCGGTGGGCAGGTCGAAATCGGGGGCGGCGTCGCCAATATTGAGTTCAGACATTTCCATCTCCTGTCATCCCGGCTGCAGCGAAGCGGAACGCCGGGACCCAGACCGGGAGTCTCTGGGTCCCGGATCAGCCCTGCGGACTGTCCGGGATGACAAAGGTTGGGATTATTGAGGCCGCAACAGCACGATCTTCTTCTTGCCGAGGGAGACTTTCACCACCCCGTCGGCGTTGAGGTCGGACAGCGTCAGCGCGCGATCGGGATCGCTCTCGGCCTTGTCGTTCACCTTAAGCCCGCCCTGCTGCGCCAGCCGCCGCACCTCGGACTTGGAGGCGACGAAGGCGGAGGTCACGAGTTCGGCCGTGACGTTGGTGCCTGTGATCGGGCCCTTGACCTGGATGGTGGGCAGGTCGCCGGACGCCTTGCCCTCCACGAACGCGGCCCGGGCTGTCTCCGCCGCTGTCTCCGCCGCCGCGCGCCCGTGCATCAGGGCCGTGGCCTCGTTGGCGAGCACGATCTTGGCGTCATTGATCCGTGCGCCCGGCAGCGCCTCCAGTGTGGCGATCTCGGCCATGGGCAGGTCGGTGAACAGCTTCAGGAAGCGACCGACGTCGGCGTCCTCGGTGTTGCGCCAGAACTGCCAGTAATCGTAGGGGCTGAGCCGATCGGCGTTCAGCCACACCGCTCCCGCCGCGGTCTTGCCCATCTTGGCGCCGGACGATGTGGTGATCAGCGGCGTGGTGAGCGCGAACGCGGGTTTCTGATCCACGCGGCGGATCAGCTCCACGCCGTTCAGGATGTTGCCCCACTGGTCCGACCCGCCCATCTGCAGAGTGCAAGAGTAGCGCCGGTTCAGCTCCAGGAAGTCGGTCGCCTGCATCAGCATGTAGTTGAATTCGAGGAAGGTCAGCGGCTGCTCGCGGTCGAGCCTCAGCTTCACCGAATCGAACGTCAACATCCGGTTGATGGTGAAATGCGCGCCGTATTCGCGCAGGAATTCCACGTAACCCAGCTTGGAGAGCCACTCGTCATTATCCACCACGATAGCGTCGGTGGGCCCGTCGCCGAAGGTCAGGAAGGGCTCGAACGCGCGGCGGAGCCCTGTGATGTTGGACTGGATCTGCGCGTCGGTCAGCATCTGCCGCGCCGCGTCCTTGCCGGACGGATCGCCCACCTTGGTGGTGCCGCCGCCCATCACCACGATGGGCTTGTGGCCGGTCTGTTGCAGGCGGCGCAGCAGCATGATCTGCACCAGCGAGCCCACATGCAGGCTGTCGGCGGTGGCGTCGAAGCCGATGTAGGCGGTGATCGGACCGGCGGAGGCTGCGGCGTCCAGCTCATCCGCATGGCTCTGCTGGTGGATGTAGCCCCGCTCGCTCATCACGCGCAGGAAGTCGGATTTGATGGCGGGAGGGGCGGTCATGGTAGGTCCTCGGGTCTTGACGGTAAGGCCGGAGACCGTCTCCTGATCGAGAAAAGCCGCCGGATGGGCGGCATGGATCGCGGCCGCGCGCTAGAGGTGCGGGCGTTGGTAATAGGTCGCAGGGGTGCGGCGCGCGGTCATGGGTCTAGCTAACGGGGCGGGGCCGTGGCAGTCAAGCGCGGTGGAGCGGTCAGGAGGGTTCGTGCGCGTACTGGGCTTCATGAGCGGCACCTCGCTGGACGCCGTGGACATGGCGATCCTCGACACCGACGGCGAGACCATCCAGGGCTTCGGCCCCTCCGGCGAGCGCAAGCTCACGCCCGAAACGCGCATCTTGGTGCTCGAAGCCACCGAGGCCGCCAAGCGCTGGGCGCGGGGCGCGCCGGAGCCCGCCGTGTTCGCCGCCGCCTCTCGCGCCGTGGCGGAAGAGCATCTGGCGGCGGCGCGAGACTTCCTCGCCGCCCACGGGCTGACGGCCGCCGACCTCGATCTCGCCGGCTTCCACGGCCAGACGGTTCTGCATGAGCGCCCCACGAAGGACCGGATCGGCCGTACGGTGCAGCTCGGCGACGGCGCTGTGCTGGCGAGAGGGCTCGGCGTGCCGGTGGCGTTCGATTTCCGTACAGCCGACGTCGCCGCGGGCGGGGAGGGGGCGCCGCTGGCCCCGATCTATCATGCCGCCCGGGCGCGGGCCTCGGGCCTTGAGCCGCCGGTGGCGATCCTGAACCTCGGCGGCGTCGCCAACATCACGCTTATTCCGAGTTCCGGTGAGTTACATGCCTTCGATACCGGCCCGGCCAACGGCATGATCGACCTGTGGGTGCAGGCGAAGACCGACCTGCGCTTCGATCCCGATGGCCGGTTCGCGCGGGCGGGGCGGGTGGACGAGACGGCGCTCGCGTCCCTCCTCGATCATCCCTATTTCGCCGCTGAAGGGCCTAAGTCGCTCGACCGCTACGACTTCGCGCTCACGCCTGTCGAGCATCTCTCATTGGAAGACGGCGCAGCGACCCTGACCGCCTTCACCGCCGAGACGGTGGGTATGGCGGTGCGCGGCGCGAAGGAACAGCCGACGATGCTGATCGCATCCGGCGGCGGTCGGCTCAATCCGGCCCTGATGGAAGCGATCGCCGCCCGCGCCGGCGTGCCGGTGACCTCGGCAGAAGCGCTCGGCTGGCGCGGCGACGCGATAGAGGCGGAGGCGTTCGCCTATCTGGCGGCGCGGACGAAGCGGGGGCTGCCGATCTCGTTTCCGGGGACCACGGGGGTGGCGGCGCCGATGACGGGGGGGCGGATCGTCCAGCCATAGTGGCGGCGGTTCCCCTCACCCTACCCTCTCCCCGGAGGGGAGAGGGGCGCGCTGCATCTAACCCCTCGCCCCTCCGGGGAGAGGGAGGGACCCGTGTCGCAGAGCGACGTGGGAGGGTGAGGGGCTCCGCAGCCGCGCCCTAAAACCCCGGCAGCTCCACCGCCATGCGCTTGTCGAGGTAGTCGCCGACATGGTCTTCCACATCCTGCAGGTGGTTGGTCCAGTAGTGGTTGGCGCCGTCGATCAGATCATAATCGATGACGATGCCCTTCTGGGTGCGAAGCTTGGCCACCACGCGCTCCACCTCGTTGGGCGAGGCGACGCCGTCGTCCGTGCCGTGCAGGAAGAGGCCCGAAGCCGGGCAGGGGGCCAGGAAGCTGAAGTCGTAGACGTTGGTGGGCGGCGAGACCGAGATGAAGCCGTCCGTCTCGGGCCGGCGCATCAGGAGCTGCATGCCGATCCAGGCGCCGAACTGATAACCCGCCACCCAGGTCTGGGCCGCCGTAGGATTGTTGGTCTGCAGCCAGTCGAGCGCCGAGGCCGCGTCGGCCAACTCGCCGATGCCTGAGTCGAACTCGCCCTGGCTGCGTCCCACGCCGCGGAAATTGAACCGCAGGGTGGCGAACCCGCGCTTCATGAAGCAGCGGTAGAGCTGCACCGTCGGCGCGTTGTTCATCTGACCGCCCGCCTTGGGGTGGGGGTGCAGGATCAGCGCAATCGGGGCGTTGGGCTTCTTTCCAGGGGTGTAGGCGCCTTCCAGCCGTCCGGAAGCGCCAGTCAGAATCACCTCGGGCATCGACGTCCTTAAATCTTGGCCGGGCGAGCCGGCGAGCCTAAAATACTTGACCGGGGAGGTTGGTCTTCTTACATCCCGCCTGTCACGAGGGCATGTTCGCCTTCGAAGCGGCGGCTTTTAACACAAGCGCCGCGATCGCCGCGTCATTTTTTCGCTTTTCGGGGACGCCATGCGCCTGTCGACCAAGGGACGCTACGCCGTGATGGCGATGACCGATCTGGCCCGGCATGGCCTGGGTCCCGACGAGGATGGCCATGCGGTCTGCCTCTCAGACATCGCAGCGCGCCAGGAGATCTCGCTGGCCTACCTCGAACAGCTGTTCGCGCGCCTGCGCCGGGCCGGCCTGGTCAAGAGCGTGCGCGGCCCCGGCGGCGGCTATCGGCTGACCCGCCCCCTGGCCGACACCAACATCGCCGACATCGTGCTGGCCGTGGACGAGCCGCTGCACGCCACCCGCTGCAGCGAGCAGACCGGCGCCAAGGCCGGGAAGGGGTGCATGGCGAGCGGCGAGCGCTGCCTGACGCATAACCTCTGGGATGCGCTCGGCCAGCAGATCGAAGGCTTTCTCGCCGGCGTCTCGCTCGAGGATGTGGTGAAGCGCCGGGTCGCGGCCGCGCCCCGCTCGCCCGCAAGCGCAGTCCTTCATCATGCGGAGGCGCTCGCCTGATGGCCGTCTACCTCGACTACAACGCCACCGCCCCGATCCGCCCTGAAGCGCGGGAGGCGGCCATGTGCGCCCTCGACATCGGCGGCAATCCCTCGTCCATCCACGCCAACGGGCGCCTCGCCCGAGCGGCGGTGGAGCAGGCGCGGGGGGAGGTTGCGGGACTGGTGGGCGCGAGCCCGGAAGGCCTGACCTTCACCTCCGGCGGCACCGAGGCCAATGCGCTGGCCATCACCAGCGCCATCGCAGCGGGGGCCAAGAAGCCCATCGTGCTAATGACCGAGCACGACTCGACCCTCAACACCGCCACGGCAAGCGGCCTCTGGACCGAAGCCTGGCCCGTCTCGGCCGATGGC
>Ga0302314_10003091_pt1 | contig 30840 bp, 25 predicted proteins | sample III_Palsa_N2_3_FD_200533 | JGI IMG/M metagenome (GOLD analysis project Ga0302314, IMG submission 200533) | Peat permafrost microbial communities from Stordalen Mire near Abisko, Sweden - III_Palsa_N2_3 | ecosystem: Environmental > Terrestrial > Soil > Palsa > Peat permafrost | place: Sweden... | reverse complement strand
GTTCATTCATCGCCGCATTCTGGGGTGTGCCCTCCCCAGGACAACCCCTTCGCGGTGAACGGCAATCATTTTTTCATTTTCGATCGTTGCAACAAGGTCTTTCGTTGCAGTGGAGAGGCGCACGACCTGGATCAACCCTGTCCAAATGATACGGACAGTGCCTCTTTGACCAGACAGGGGTCCACTCACTGTCAGGTATCGTTGACGATGGGGTGGGTTCCACGTTGCCCGCCAGTGCCCACGGATGCATTCCAGGCGGATGGCCACACAGGTGGCACCATGAGCGATGATCAGATCAAAATGGCCGGATTGCGAACCATTATGCCCCGGATGAGGACAATGGTAGAGAAGACTAGCGCGCCGCATGGCGGGCATGGACGGCGGCAACGCCGCCCCCGACCGGTCCCGCCTGGTCCATGGCCTGGCGCCAGTCGGCCTCGCTGAGCACCTGCGACTCCTCGATCAGCATCACCGGGATGCCGTCCTCGACGCGGTAGGAGCGGCGCGTCGCCGCATCGGTCGAGACCAGCCGTCCAGCGACCCACTTCAAGGGTACTCTGGTTTGGGGGCAGACCAGGAGGTCGAAGAGATCGTCCTGGATGGGGAGGTCGGTCATGAGGTTCGCTGGAGGTTGCAGGGAAGGGGACTACGGTACGATGCAGATCTATGGTCCCACGCCCCTTGGGCCACATGGAACCGGCCGTTGCCGCTCCCCCGCACGTTACGGTCATCGGCCACAACAGTCAAACCCTGCCGACGGTCGGATTCTTCGTCGCCGGGGGCATCGCCGTGCATGTCTACACCGCCAATGAGGCGATCCGCGACCAGCTCGCCCCCTATCCGGGCGTGACCACCACCCTGGTCCCGGGCGGCTACGAGACGCGCCCCGACGACCTCCATCCGCCCCCCTACTTCATCGCCGTCGAGGACAGCGTCATCGCCGAACGCATCCGCTCGTGGCTGCCCTCGACCACCGCCCAATTCCTGGTGCGCCGCGACTCCCGGCGCCGCCCCCGCCCGGCCGGCTTCCTGTCGCTGCTGCCGGCCCAGGCCGACAACCGCGAACAGGTCCTGCGCCGCCTCGAGGCGCTCAAGCGCGTCGACCAGCTGATGGACTTGGCGCGCGGCAAGCGCCAGCCTTTGATCCTGATGTATGGGGATCCCGATCCCGATGCGATAGGCGCGGCCCTGGGGCTGGCGACGATCTGGCGGAAGGCCGGCTGCGAGCCGCGCATCCGCTGCGGTGGCGAGGCGCACCGCTACCAGAACAAGCTGCTGCTGTCCTATCTCAAGGCCGCGATCGAGCCGCTGAGTCCAGGGGAACTCGAAGCTGCCGACCTGGTCGCCGTGGTCGACGCCCAGCCCGGCTTCTGGCGCGAGCATCCGCCGCAGGCGCAGGTGGTCATCGACCACCACCCGCGCCGCGAGGACACCCAGGCCCCCTTCATCGATCTGCGCGAATCCTACGGCTCGACCTCGACGATCCTCACCGAGTACCTCTTCGACGCCGACATCCCGGTCAACCGCAAGCTCGCCACCGCGCTGCTGTACGGCATCGTTACCGACACCGACGATCTCAAGCGCAACGCCTCGAGCGCGGACATCCGCGCCTTCGACCTGCTCCATGACCAGGCCGACCGCCACTTCATCGCCCGGCTCGAGAAGAGCCAGGTGCCGATGACCATGCTCGACTACATCGCCTGGGGCATCAGCCACCGCGTGGTCTACGGCGAGATGGTGCTGATCCATTTCGGCCGGGTGCCGAGCGCGGATGTCTGCGTGCAGGTCGCGGATCTGATCCTTTTGACCTGCGGCATCACCTGGGTGGTGTGCGCCGGCGTCATCGACGGCACCCTGGTCGTGGTCTTCCGCGGCGACGGCCACCGCCAGGACGTCGGCAAGCGCGCCACCCTGGCCTTCAGCAAGATCGGCTCGGCGGGCGGACACCGCACCATGGGGCGCGCGGAGGTGCCGCTTCATGACGCGAGCATCTCCGATTCGGTCGAGCTTTTGGTCAACAACCTCTTCAAGCGCATGCGCGACCGGCGCCGCACGCGCTTCATCCGCACCTTGAAAGGCCATCTCCAGGCGCGCCGGCCGACCGATCCGGAAGAGTTCGAATTGTCGGCATGATCCGCTCACCACATCGGCTGCCCGCGCACGCCATGATCACCTTCAGCAGTTGCACGCGATGCGTCCTGGCGATAACCGCCGGACGGAGCGGCTGATGCCCGAGGCAGATTGGCTGGACGGGTTCGTGGCCAAAACCGTGGTTTGCGACCTCGACGAGTACTTCATGGTGCTGGGCACGCTGGATTCCTACAGTGCGCACCACCTGCAGTTCAGCCAGGCCGACCTGCATGACCATCGTGAAGCCAACTCATCGAAAGAGGTCTACGTGATCGAATCCCGTCGTCTGGGCGTGCGCGTCAACCGCCTGCACCTGTACGTGCCGCGTGGGCGCGTGGTCGCGATCAGCCTGCTGGACGATGTCGCGCCATGAATCTGATGCGCGTCGTGCTGCTGATCGCCACGGTCGCCTGGCTGGCCGGCAATGTCCTGATGATCGTCCTGGCCCCGGTACTCTTCAGCCATGCGCCGAACTCCACCACCGGCGGCGGACACGACTTCTCCTCGCACTTCGCCGCCGGGGCGGTGTTCGGCGACTGCCTGCGGGTGTGGTCGGTGGGCATCACCTACTCGCTGCTGCCCGCAACCCTGTTCTGCGGTGTGGTGCTGGCGGCGGGGCGGCTGTACGGCGGGCATACGCTCAGGGCGGTGCTGTGGATCATCGCCCTGGTAGCCATCGCGCTGTTGCACCTGTGGAGCGAGGATCTGATCATGAGCCTCAACCAGCTGCTGGCGAATCTGCTCTCCGGCCAGGCCGGCGGCGAGCACTGGCGCGACTTCAATGACCTGCACCGTGAATCGCGCGCCGCGGTCACGGCCGAGTCGGCGATGGCCCTAGTCTTGATACTAACGGCCAGCTACTCGCTGATCCGTGGTCCGCAGGCTTCTCCCAAGACCAACGAATGATAGCCTTCCCCTCCGTGCGCCCTGCCTGTGCCGTCCTGCTGCTTGCCTTTGGTGCAGTGATGCTCAGCGGCTGCATCGAGCAGACCGTCCGCATCGACCCGGCAGTCGGGGCGCATGCGCCAACCGCTCCCGTCGCCACCACTCCTGTCGCCACCACGCCGCCCATCACGACCACCACGATCATTTCCTCCGCAGTAACCGCCGTGAATGCGAAAAGTGCAACCGGTCCCGTGGGCGGGCCGCCCAGGTTACGACCCTCGTTCGGAGGCATCACGCAGGTCGTGATGATTAACACACGACCGCACGATGCGCAGAAGGTCTTCACCCAAACCGGGCACTTGCCGGTCTCAGTCGACGTCGACGCGGTGCGCCACGGCCCGGGTGGGCTGGAGCGCTGCGAGCTCATCGTGCGCAATCCCCTGGTGTGGTGGCAGCGCTTCCCGTGCGACATCGCTGCGGACCTGCTGCCGATACGCTACATCTCCCTGACCACTGCCACCATCGCCTACCAGCCGGTCCCGACCTGCGACGAGGCCGCGCTCACTTCGGAAGCCACCATCCATGGATTCGCACATGACCCCGCGCGCTGACCGGTCCCGCCTCGGACTCCCCGGCCGCCTGGCCGTGGTCGTGGCCTTGGCCGTCGGGGCCGTAGCGGCCGTGCTGCCCAGCGGGCTGAGCGCTGCCGACGTGCCCACCGCCGAACAGTGGACGCCGATCAAGCAGGCGCTGGCCAACCACGATCCGGATGCGCTGAATCAACTGCAGGCCCTGGTTGCGCAATACCCGACCTGGCCGTCGGGTTACCGCGAGCTGGCCAAGCAGCAGATCCGCGCCCAGCAGTACGACCAGGCCCTGGCCAGCGCCACCAAGGCCCTGTCCCTCGACGGCTCGGAGGTCGAGGCGGCCAGCGCCGAGGTGCAGGCCCTGACCGCCCTCGGTCGCTATCCCGAGGTGTGGATGGCGCTGGACTCCTTCACCGGCAAGGACGTCGGCGGCTGGCTGCACTACTACGGCGCCAAGGCCGCGATCCAGGCCAAGGACCTGCCGCGCGCAGACCGTCTGCTCAAGGAGGCGCGCGAGCGCGCGGTCAACACCGCGCCCCTGGAATTCTTCTTCCTGGAAGCGCGCATGGACTGGGCGCGCGGCGATCTCGAGGCGGCGCGCGTCGCACTCGAGCAGGCCACGCAATCCCATGCCGACTCGTACGTCGCCTGGTACGAGCTCGGGCGGGTCGAGCTCGCCGAGGCCGATGGCGAGACGTCGCAGTCTGCGGAGCTGATCGGCAATGCCGTCACGCATTTCGAGCAGGCGCAGACCGGCCTGCCCAAGGATGCGAACCTGCTCTACGGCCTGGGCTATGCCCGCTATGAGCAGGCCAAGCTGCTGCTGGCCAGCGACGAGGACCAGGCCAATGCGGATCTGCGCAGCGCGGCCGTGGTCCTGAGCCAGGCGCTCGACGCCGAGCCCGACTTCGCGCTCGCGCACCTGGTGCTCGGCAACGTGCAGGTGCAGCTCGGCCTGTATGGCGATGCCATCCCGCACCTGCAGCGCGCCCAGGCGCTGGGCATCAGTGACCGCGCCTCGCTGTTCAATCTCGCGCTGGCGCTGGAGAAGACGGGCGACCGCGCCGGCGCGGCGGCGATCCTCGCCGCCAATCCCGCGCACACCCCGGGCGAGCAGATCCAGGTGGCGATGGGCGCCTACCACGACCACAACTACCTGCTCGCCGCGAAGATGCTCGAGGACGTGGCGCCGAACCTGCAGGGCGACACCGAACGGCAGGCCGCGGTCTACCGCTACATCGGCCACAGCTACCGTCTGACCGCCGATCATGCCAGCCTGCACAATCTGGCCGATCCCGACCGCGAGGCGCAGCTCGACGCCGCGGCCGCCGCCTACCTGACCGCCGCGGGGCTGCGCGACTACAACGCCGAGGAGAGCTACCTCGCCCTGCAGACCGGACGGGGCCCCGACACCGGCTTCCCGGCGAGCTGGCACTACCTGGGCTGGCGCTCCTACCTGTCGCTCACCGGCTGGATGGGTCTGATCGGCAATTACGGACCGTGGTTGAGCGGCGGCGGCGGCGTGCACGGGGCCTTCAACCGCCATCCGCTGCAGACCGTGGGCTGGGGCGTGGCCCTGGTCCTGCCCTTCGGACTTTTCCTCAGCGGCTTCTTCAAACGCGAGCGCGAACCCGAGACGCGCGTCGAGCCGCGCAGCCGGGCCGGCAGCCATGAGAACCGCCGCACGCCGTCGGACCGCAACCCTGGACGCACGCCGCTGCGCCAGACGCCCGCACCCGCAGCACAGCAGTCCAAGAATAGCGATCGCGTCAAAGTCCGCCCCGGGGTGACGCCACGCCCGACCTATCCCACGCCGCGTCCGGCGCAGCCGACTCCGCACCCGGTCCAGCCCACGCCCCGCCCGGCGGCGCGCGTCAACCATCAGAAGGTTGAGACCGAGGAGATGACCGCCCCGCCGCCGCGCGTGGCCAAGCCGCATGGCGAAACTGAGAGCCTGAAGCCCAGCCCGCAGAACGATTCGGCTGGCGCGGCGCTCGAGCGCAAAACGCCCAAGCGCTAAGCCGGCATGCGGACCTCCCTGGTCATTCCGGCCGCCGGCTCGGGTCAGCGCTTCGGTTCGGACGTGCCCAAGCAGTTCCTGCCCCTGCTCGGGGTGAGCCTCCTCGCGCACAGCCTGCGCGCCTTCGCCGGGCTGGTCGACGAGGCGGTGATCAGCGGCTCGCAGGAGAACGGCACGCTGCTGGAGGCGGTGGTGCGCGAGGCGGCGGTCGACTTTCCCGTGACCGTGGTGCTGGGTGGACGCACCCGCATGCATTCCGTAGCCAGCGCGCTGGACCGCGCCCAGGGCGCGGTGGTGCTGGTGCACGACGCGGTGCGTCCGCTCGTGCCGCGGCCGTGCATCGCCGCCTGCCTGAAGGCCCTGGCGAGCCATGCCTGCGCGGTGGTGGCGGTACCGTGCGCGGCGACCGTCAAGCGCGTCGCCGACGGGGTCGTCGTCGAGACCGTGGACCGAACCGCGCTATGGTTGGCGCAGACCCCCCAGGGCTTCCAGCGCGCCATCGGCGTGCAGGCCTTCGCCCGTGCGATCGGTGCGGGCTGGGCATGCAGCGATGACATGCAGGTCCTGGAACGCTGCGGCCACCAGCCGGTGATCGTGCCGGGCGATCCGCGCAACCTCAAGATCACCACGCGCGATGACCTCGCGCTGGCCCAGGCCCTGATGTCCCTGCCGGTGGCGCCGATAGCGCTATAGCCCAGGCGCTGGACCGAGCCGAGGATCGACTTTTTCGCCAGGACCGTAGCCTGCCGTCCCCGGAGGCAGCGTGGCGATTACCGAGCAGAACGTGCGGCATCTGGCGAAGCTCGCCAATCTTTCCCTCTCGCCGGAGGAGGCGGTGCGCATGGCCACCGAGCTCGAGGCGATCGTCGGCTACGTGGCGCAGCTGCAGGCCGTCGACACCACCGGGGTCGAGCCGATCGCGAATGTCATGGGCCTGAGCAACGTCTCGCGTCCCGACGTCGCCGGGGCGATGCTCAGCCAGAAGCAGGTCCTGGCCAATGCGCCCCAGAAGAACGAAGTCGCCTTCCTGGTCCCCAAGGTCGTGGAGCGCTGATGGCCACTGCCCGAGCCCTAGCCCAGGCGGTGCAGTCCGGCACCAGCGCCCGCATCGAGGTCGAGGCCGCCCTGGCGCGCGCGGCGGCTGATCCGCTCAATGCGATCATCCGCGTGCACCGCGAGCGCGCCCTGGCTGTCGCGACGGCGGTCGATGCGCGCGTCGCCGCGGGCGAGATCCTGCCCCTGGCCGGCGTGCCGGTGGCGATCAAGGACAACCTGATGCTCAGCGGCGTGCAGGCCACGGCCTGCTCGCGCATCCTGAGCGGTTTCGTCGCGCCCTACACCGCGACCGCGATCAGCCGCCTCGAGGCCGCCGGCGCGGTGATCATCGCCACCACCAACATGGACGAGTTCGCCATGGGCTCGTCGAACGAGACCAGCGCCCTGGGTCCGGTGAAGAACCCGCATGATCCGACCCGCATCCCGGGCGGCTCCTCGGGCGGCAGCGCGGCCGCGGTCGCCTCCGGCATCGTGACCCTGGCGCTCGGCTCGGACACCGGCGGCTCGATCCGCCAGCCGGCCAGCCTGTGCGGCTGTGTCGGCATGAAGCCGAGCTATGGCGTGGTCAGCCGCTACGGGCTGATCGCCTTCGGCTCGAGCCTGGACCAGATCGGACCCTTCGCGGCCAATGTCGAGGACGCCGCCTTGTGCCTGTCGATCATGGCTGGCGCCGATGCGATGGATTCGACCAGCGCGCCGCGTCCGGTACCGGCCGTGCCGGTGCCAGGCGAGGCCCTGCGCAGCCTCAGCGGGCTGCGCGTCGGCTACGTGCCGGCGCACGCCGCCGGGTTGCAGACCGGGGTCTCCGCCCGCCTCGAGGAGGCCAAGCAGGCCCTCAGCGCGGCCGGTGCCATCCTGGTGCCGGTGTCCCTGCCCAATGAGCGCTTCGCGGTCGCGGTCTATTACGTGCTCGCCACGGGTGAAGCTTCATCGAATCTCGCGCGCTTCGATGGCGTGCGCTACGGCCACCGCCACACCGATCCGGAATCCCTCGGCGCGCTCTATGCGCAGTCGCGCGCGGAAGGCTTCGGGCCGGAGGTGCGCCGCCGCATCATGCTCGGCACCTACGTGCTCTCGACCGGCTACTACGACGCGTATTACAAGAAGGCCCAGCAGGTGCGCAGCCTGATCTGCGACGACTTCGCCAAGGCCTTCGCGCAGTGCGACGTGCTGCTCGGGCCGGTCAGCCCGACCACCGCCTTCAAGCGCGGCGAGAAACTCTCCGATCCCCTGCAGATGTACCTGTCCGACATCTTCACCATCGCCACCAACCTCGCCGGCATCCCGGGCATCTCGGTGCCCTTCGGCCTGGACGCGGGCCTGCCGGTCGGACTCCAGCTGCAAGGCCCCCTGTACGCCGATGGCAAGCTGCTGGCGGCGGCGGCCGGGCTCGAGGCCCTGGCGCCGCGCTGAGCCCGGTTCCGGCGCCTGCCGGGCGGAGATCCACGCTCTGATGGGCAGCGCGCTGCGCGCGCTCGCCGGGCCTATTTCCCGGAACCGCCCTGTTGGGCCTGCTGTTGCTGCATCTGCATGATCTGCTGCATGATCTGCTGCTGGACCTCCTTCTGCATGCCGGGCGGGATGTGCGACTGCCAGTTGGGAGGCAGCTGCAGGTTGCCGCTTGAGAAGTTCAGCGGCAGCCTGCCCGGTGACGGAGCCTTGGGCGGCGGCTTGGAATCATCGCTGCTGGGCGGCGGATCGCTGGGCGGGGCGCCGATCGGGAAGGAGACTTCGCCGCCCGTGGGATCGCGAAAACGCGCCAGGCCGTCGCTGTCGACGCCAAGCAGCGTCCACTGCGGGCCGGCCGAGGAATCCTTGGGGATCGCATCGCCGACGCTCATGGCCACGATCTCCTCCGAATTGGGCATGTGCCCCAAAAGCAGGGAACCCTGGCTGGTGGTGATCAGTCCGATGCAGGTCGGGCCGGGCTGACGCAGCGCCGCGGCCGGCCAGTGGATGACCGGCGGAACCGGGGGCGGCGGCGGGGGCGTGTCGGTGACGCGCGGACCCGGATGCTGCGGGCTGTCGGGGATGCGGTCCTGGATCGAGGCGACCTGACGGCGCAGCGAGAAGGGCAGGAACGGATCCTGGTTGTTGACATGGAACTCTCGTTCGAACGGCCCGATCGACGGTACCGCGGCGGTGACATTGACCACCGCCTCGCCCTTCCAGGTCGGCTTCTCGGGCGGGATCTCAGGGAACTCGGTCAGGACGTACCAGACCAGCGCCACGACCATCACCAGCGCGCAGGCCATGGCCAACGCCATCTCCACGGAGGGGGTGATGCGCATCAGTACCCCGCCACGATCATGGACGGGCTCCGGAGCTTGCGCCGCTGGCCGCCGGTTGCGCGGAGGCTGGCGCCGCGGCCGTGCGCGGCTGGGGCGCTCCTGGAGCCGTGGGCAGCGCCTCGCGGATCTGCTGGGTGACGAATTTCACCGGGGCGACACGCATCGTCACGGTGATGAACGAGTGCTCGAGATCCACCGGGTCGGTCTCCTCGGCCGCCGGGCTGCTGACGCTGAAGCTCTCCAGCAGGAAGGGATACGGATTGGGATCGATGTCGTCCTCGATGCGATCGGCGGGATCCGCCGGCTGGCTGGCGTCATCGACCTGCCCGACGCTGAAGCGCCACAGGATCCACATCGTCTCGGTGAGGCTCGCGGTGAACTTGATGGTCAGCGGATACTCGGTCAGCAGCGGCGGCCGGCCGCTGGGCCCGGTCGGCTTCTCCGGTTTGAGCTCGTGCGTGAACTGGATCTCCTTGATCGGGTCGGTGTTGCGGCTGAGCGGTGGCGTGCTGAAGCAGATGCGCGCCGCGCGGCGCGTCAGCTGCAGCATGGTCATGAGGTAGGGCACCTCCGCATCGGACGGTACCTTGGCGACCTCGGGGAAGCCCAAGCTGTTCTCCGACCAGTGACGCAGGCTGAAGTTCTGCGCCTGGTGCTCACACTCGTCCTGGACGATGTTCAATTTCCTGAGGAAGATCGAGGCGGCGTGATCGCGCGTCGCACGGTCGGCATCGGTGATCGTGAAGTACGTGGCATCGGGGAAGCCGGTGGCCTTCTTCAGATCTTCGATGGTGTCTTGCAGATTGGCGTTGGCGAGCTTCTGGCGCTCGATGTGCACCACCATCGGCTCAGGGCCATGCAATTTGCGGTACTGATCCTTGGCCGCCGCGAGGCGGTCGGTGAGGTCCGAATCCATCGAATACCAGCCGACACACGCGAAGGACACCAGCGCCGCGCCGGCCAGCGCGAGCCAGCCATTACGCTGCTCCTTGGCGACGTTGGGCTGCATCAGGGTCCTGCCTGGGGGGTGCTGACGGGGTGGCCGTTCACGCCTGGTGGCATAGCGGTTGTGGCCTGGATCTGGGAGAGCTGGGTCGGCTCGAAGAAGAAGCGTGCGCCCCACGAGTACTCGCCCTTGACCTTGGCGTTCTCCGCATCCTGGTCGCTTTGCTCGTTCCTGGTCTCCTTGGCGTCATGGAAGAGGGGATAGCGGCCGTCGGGGCTGGCGACCAGGATGGCGAAGCGCCAGTCATGGACGAACTCGTTGCGCCCCTCATAGGTCGCCGCCGACTCGAACTTGACCTTGCCGCTGATGTCGACCGCGCCGCGATCGATGGTCAGATTGGGGTCGCCACGCTCGCGGATGACGTCGCCCTGGCGCGCCATCTCGTCCTTCATGTCGGTGTCCTTGCCGACGCTGTGCGTGGCCAGACTGGTCACCCACAGTTGCGGGGAGTCGCGGGTGCGCTCCTTGAGCGCGACCAGGGTATAAAGGATGTCGCGTCCGGCATAGATCCGGCTGGCGATCGCGCGCAGGTCGGTCTGCAGGTCGGCCTTCTGCGCATCCAAGGTGTCGAGCTGCTTCTTGTCGGCGTCATAGCTCGCCTGATAGGCGGCGTACGCGTCGATCTCGCTCTGCTGGGCGGCGTAGGAGGCGTGCAGGGTCAGGATCATGAAGATCGCGCCCACGACCAGGCACGCGGCGGCGACGTAGGGCCAGATCAGGCGCGAGCGCCACAGCGCGCGCTTGATCAGCGTCTCGGGACGCAGGTCGATGCGCACCGCGCTGCGCTGGCGGATGCTCGGCGCAGCCAGGGCTAGGCCCATGGCCGCGGCCCATTCGTGCGCGCGCTCGGGCTTGAGACCCTCTTCAATCGAGGCGAAAGGATCAGAGAACTGCGTCGGCGCCGAGAAGCGGCGCGACAGGTAGCCAGCCAGGCCTGGCACCGCCGCGCCCGCCCCGGCCAGGACGATGAGCTTCGGATCCAAGGCGCGCACCTTCAGCTGGGCCTTGAACCAGACCAGCGAGCTGACGATCTGGCCATAGAGCGCCTCGGCCGAGCGGGTGAGGGCCGGATCGAGCGCTCCCTCGCCGGGCGCTGCTGACGCGGCGCTGGTGGTCGCTGCCGGAGCCGGGGCGGCGACGGTAGGACGCACCGGTGGCGTGACCGCGGGCTGTGGTGCGCTGGGCACGGACGGCGCGGCGACCGGCTCGGATTGCGGCGGGATCATCGATGAGCTGGGATTGTCATCGATGATGAACAGCTCATGGCTGTCGCTGGTGGCTGAGCGCGGCGCGGCGGCGGGTGGCGTCGCGGGGGCGGCCGGGATGACCACGGGGCTGGCGGGCGTATCGCCGAACAGGTCCGGCACCTCATCGCCCTGCGGGTCCGCCGGCTCATCATCGAAGGATGGCTGCAGGACCGGATAGTGTGCCGCGGCCGGCGCCGCGGGCGCGGACACGCCCGGGGCAACCGCAGCCGGTGCGGGAGTACCCGGCGCGCTCGCGGACGGCGGCGGCTCATCGGCGACGGTGTCGTCGAGCATCTGGTTGAATTCATCGATCTCGGTGCTGGCGACAGCCGGCGCCGCCTGGCCCTGGCGCTTGCTGTTCTCGGCCGCGTGGCGGTTCATGCCGCCGGCGACCAGCGCCTCGGTGAACTGGTCGCCGCCGGTATTGATCTGCCGGCAGGCCAGGAAGCGGTCGTCGCCGAACAACGTCACCCCGGTGGTGTGCGAGCCGATGTCGATGAACAGCGCCACGTCGTTGTCGCGCACCAGGGGGATGGGCAGCGTGGTGTTGTAGACCGCGGCCGGCGCGAAGTGGACCTTGGGATCCGAGACCGCGGCGTCGCGCAGATCGATCAGCGCGGTGTAGACCTGGGTCGGCTGGGCGAGGATGCAGCACTGCAGGACCTCATCGGAGGGCAGCGGCACGACGATGGTGTCGGCGGCGAGATCGCCTGAGGCGTCGGCGTTCTGCGCCAGCTCGAGACGCAGGATGCGCGCGAGGCGGTCAGGCGGCATGGGCAGCGTGGTGACGAACCGCACCAGCACGTTCATGTCGTTGTTCGAGCAGACCACCTGGCCCTTGAAGCCGACCTTGGCGTCGAGCTCCGCGATGACCGCGGCCAGGGGCTTGGGCTCGCCCTCGCCATTGAAGCGCGACGCCTCGCCGAAGGACCTGATGCGCAGGGTGGTGCCCTTGCGCTCCAGGACTATCGCTCGGACGGTATGGTGACCGATGTCCAGTCCGGTGGCGAGGGCCATCTCAATGCCTGGGGCTCGACTGCGTCGGCACCGAGGACGGCGGCTGGTGGTTCGGGTTGAGCACCCCGCCCGAGAGTTCGTCCGACGGCGGCAGGAAGACCTTGGCGGTGTCGCGCAGGTGCAGGACCTCGTCGCTGAGCTTCGAGCCGTTGGGATCGACGATCGAGGCCGTGACCAGGATGACCAGGTTGCTGCGGCTGGTCGAGTTGCTGTCGTGGCGGAAGAGTTGGCCGAAGAGCGGGATGTGCGAGAAGAAGGGCACTCCGGCGGTGATCTTGGAATCGTTCTCGGAAGCCAGACCGCCCAGCGCCACGGTCTGCCCGTTCTCGATGTGCAAGGTGGCGACCAGGGCGCGCTGCTCGATCTCGGCCTTGGACTGGGTGTCGGTGATGTTGGTGCCGGTACCGGTCGGGTACTCGAAGGTGATGGTGTCGATCTTGACCAGCTCGCGCACCAGGGGCGCGATCGAGAGCGTGATGATGTCGCTGTTGCGGGCGATGGACGGGCGGATCTTGAGGGTGATGCCGGTGTCTTCCGAGTCGAAGTGCGGGATCAGGACCGTGGTGTAGCTCGGCACGATGACGCCGCCGGTCGACACCGTGTTGGTCGAATTGGTGGTGGTCGGGGTATAGCTGTCGACGAAGTTGATGTTCTGCTTGACCTCGATGACACCCAGCGAGTTGTTCAAGGACAGGATCTTGGGATCCGACAGGGTATTGGCCTCGCCCTTCTGCTCGAGCGCGGTGATCGAGGCGGCGATGCTTGCACCTCGGCTGAAGAGCGCCTGGGCGAAGAGGCCGTTGGTGGGCGGAACCACGCCGCCCAGGCCTGCGGCGGTGCCGTTGATGGTCGCACCCGAGGCGGCCGGATTGGGGGCCCCGCCCGGGCCGACCAGGTCGGGACCGCCGATCGACAGGGGACCGCGCGTGCCGCCGAAATTCCAGTCGACGCCCAGTTCGCGCTCGCCGGTCTGGCTGACCTCGATGAAGCGCGCCTCGATCAGCACCTGCACGTTGTTGTAGTCCAGGGAGTTGAGCAGCCGCTCGAGCTCGCTGATCGTCGAGGGCGTCGAGCGCACATAGAGGGTGTTGGACTTGCGGTCGAGGTAGATCTTGGCGTCGGCGGGCCAGCCTTCGATGATGTCCGGGACCTTGTCGAGGAATTTCTCGAGGTCGGACTTGGGCTTCTGCGCACCGGCGTTGGCGCCGCCGCCCTGCGCATTGCGCTGCTGCGGCGGCGGCGTCGGATTGGGCTGGCCGGTGGCCGGGTTGATGCCGCCACCACCACCGTTGGATGACGAGCCGGAATCGGCATCCTGGCTCATCTGCGCCATCTGCAGGTCGGTGTCGACATCGGTAAGGCCCGATTGCAGATGGATGATGCGCGTCTCCATGATCTCGTTGTCGGAACTGGTGACGAAGACCGTGCCGCCGGAATAGTTGAAGCGCACCTTCACCAGGCGCGAGATCGTGGTCAGGGCGTTGGCGACCGTCTCATCGACGAGATGGATGGTCAGCTTGTCTGAGCCCAGCGCGTCATCGAGCATGACGTAGTTCAGGCCGATGTAGGCGAAGAGCGGGCGCAGAATCTCCTGCACCGGGGCGCTCTGGGTGCCGTTGGTGCCGTCGTAGATCAGCGTCACCTTCTGGTTGAGCTTGTCCTGGACCTTCTCGCGTTCGGCGGCCTCGATGTCCTCATCGAAGATCCACACGGTGCGTGGGATCGCTTTCGGCTCATCCGGGATGGTGCCGTTTTGCAGGACGTGGTTGATGCCCTCGCCGCCATTGTGGTAGGACTGGTCACGCAGCAGGTCCTCCTTCTCGCGCGCCACCATCAGTTCGAGGATGCGGTACTTCAGGCACAGGACCGCCTCGTTGTTGGGGTAGTCCTTGAGGATGCTGTTGCACAGCGAGACCGAGTCCCCGTACTGCTTCTCGGCGAGGTAGTACTCGACGAAGCTCAGACGGCGCTGGACCTCGACATCGGAGCGCGACTTGGCCGCCTCATAGTCGGCGTCGCCTTCAATCATCCCCTTAGTAAGAGACTGCTCGGCGAGCAGCTTGCGGATCTCCAGCTCCTTGAGCGAGACCTTGGCCGAGAGCAGGGTATGGGCCGCCAGATGGTCGTCGGGGTGGTCCTGGACCCAGGGCTCGAGCAGGGCGATGGCCTCCTCGGGGTGATTGGCGGCCAGCAGCTGATTGGCGGATTGCACGGCGATCGAGGGCGAATCGTCGTTCTCGGCGGCCTGCACCCCGTTCTCGGCATTCACCAGCAGGGCGGCCAGTACGGCCAGACGGACGGCGAACGAGGCTGCAGTTACAAGCACGGGCGACGCCATTCCTGCTCCAGAAGCTGCGGGGATCGCAGACTCGACGAGATCCTACCTGCTTTCAACCGGATTGTTGTGGGCTATTTTTCCCAACCCCAGTGTGCTGCATCGGTTGCAGACGATAGCCAAGGACGCCCGATGCCCTCCCGAACCGTGCTGTACGATCTTCAGAAGGCCGCCGCGGCCAAGCTCATCGACTTCCATGGTTGGGAGATGGCGGTGCAGTTCACCTCCATCGCCGCCGAGCACCTCGCGGTACGCACCCAGGCGGGGGCCTTCGACCTCTGCCACATGGGCCGCCTGCGGGTCACCGGAGCGGGCTCGGGCGCCTTCCTGACCCGCCAGGTCAGCCGTCCCAGCGCCGACATGGTGCCGGGCCAGGTGCGCTATGGCATGGTGCTGGCCGCGGACGGCACCATCGAGGACGACGTCCTGGTCAGCAAGGAGAGCGACACCGCATGGCACGTCGTGATCAACGCCTCCAACAAGGACAAGATCCTGGAGCTGTGGCGCCCGCTGCTCGGCCCCCAGGTCGCCTGCGAGGACCTCACCGCCAGCCAGGCGATGATCGCCATCCAGGGCCCCCAGGCCCTGGAGCGCCTCGCCGGGCTGGGACTCGATGCGCGCCCCGCCAAGTACTACGCCTTCCTCGACCGCGACTGGCGGGGCATCCCGATCCGCCTCAGTCGCACCGGCTATACCGGCGAGGATGGCTGCGAATGCTTCCTGCCCACCGAGCATGCCCCGGCCCTGTGGCAGGCCGTGCTGGGCGCCGGGGTCACGCCCTGCGGGCTGGGCGCGCGCGACACCCTGCGCCTGGAGGCCGGCATGCCGCTCTATGGCAATGAGCTCGACCGCACCACCACCCCGATCGAGGCCGGCCTGGCCTTCGCGGTCGGCAAGAAGGGCGGGTATGTCGGCGATACCGTGATCCTCGAGCAGCTGCGCCAGGGCCCCGCCAAGCAGCTGGTCGGACTGCGCATGCTGGACAAGCGCGTTCCACGCAGCCACTACCCGATCGTCCAGGGTCAGACGGTGCTCGGCGCGATCACCTCAGGAACGCTCTCGCCGACCCTCAACCAGGCGATCGGCATGGGCTATGTGCCGCGCGCGCAGGCGATCGTCGGCACGCAGCTGCAGGTCGACATCCGCGGGCAGCTGCTCGGCGCCGAGGTCGTGAAGCTGCCGTTCTACCGCCGCGCGACCTAGCGCGTCGGCGCTGCGCGCTGAGCCCGCTCAGCCAACTCAGCCAACTCAGCCAACTCAGCCATCGCCATGCGGCAGCTGCGCCGGCGACAGCGAGAAGGCCGGGACCACGGGCAGCGGCCGGATGTCGACGCTGCAGCCGGCGGCGCCGGTGATCACGCAGTGGCCGTCGACCTGGTAGTAGCGTCCCGGCACGACCAGCCCGCCGTCGAGGCGGATGGTCGAGAAATCACAGGCATAGAGCGCGATGGCGTAGCCTGCGGAGCTGCCATTGGTGATCACCAGCTGCTGCTGCTGGGTAGGGTCGTAGAGCACCTTCGCCCACAGCCCGCCGGCGACCAGCAGCGGTCCCTGCGGCGTCTCGCGCAGTGCCTGCGCCGGGTCGACGGCCTGGGCCATATCGAGGGTCATCGGTCCGCTGGCGGGACGGCTGCCGGCCAGGACCAGCGCACCGCCGGCGCCTGGGGCTGGCGCCGCGCCGCTGCCGCCATTGGTCGCGACATGTGCGGCGGCACCTGGCGTGTCCGTCTCACCGTTGGTCGTCGCGGCCGTGTCCGTGCCGGAACGGGGATGCGCATACAGTGGCGTCTCCAGCAGCAGGATGCGCGCATCATCGAGGCGGTCCTTGGCGTTCGCATCGAGCGCCGCGAGCCGCGACGGATCCCCGGCCTGGGCCAGGCCGAGCGCCGCGAAGGCGCGCGCCAGGGCGTAGGTCGCGACCGTCTCCGGCACGCCATGGCGGGGATGCTGTCCCGGACGCACCGTGGTGGCCGGGCGCAGCGCAGTGGCCGGCGGCTCGGTCGTGGCTTCGAGCGGTACCACCGCCAGGCGGGGCATGATCGCGGCGACGGCGAGGAGCACCGTGGCAGCGATGACGATAAGCGGGATGACGGCGCGCAACATGGACGGGATTGGAGCGTGGTCGCAACGGCGGGCAACCTCCGGCGCGTGCGCTGCCGGTGGTGGCCGGACGCTATTCAAAGCGCCACCCTGCCTGCACCCCTGACCAGGATGGTGCGAGCGTTGCATGACGACGCCGTCGCCTCGACCATAACCACGACCAGTCCCATCGCGCTAGCGCGAAGCGTTTAAGCTGGCAAAGCAGCTATTTATGACGATTTAGAAGAGTTGTCCGTTGCAACGACCTTGTGCCGGTATATGCCCGGTGCCCGGACCGCATCCTGCAGGTTCCACCGGCCCAGGAGCCACCCCATGCCGCATGCGTCCAGGTCCCTCCGGTGGTGGTTCGCCCTCCTGCTGTGCACCGCTCTCGGCCGCGGCGCGGACGCCGCGACGGTGAATGTCAGCATCACCAACTACGTCTTCACGCCCAGCAGCGTCACCATCAATCTCGGCGACACCGTCTCCTGGATGAACAACTCCGGGTCGACGCACACCGCGACCAGTACCAGCGGCGTCTGGGATTCGGGCAACATCACCACCGGTGCGACGTATGCACGGCAGTTCAACACCGGCGGCACCTTCCCCTATCAGGACAGTTTGTACGGCGCCTCCCGCGGCATGACCGGGACGGTCATCGTCATCGCGCCACCGGTGATCACCTCCCCCACCTCCGCTGCGGGAACGGTCGGGGCCCCCTTTGCCTACGCCGCCGTAGCCAGCGGTGCGACCAGCTTCTCCGCCATCGGCATCCCCCCAGGACTGACGCTCAACAGCACGACCGGGGTGATCAGCGGCAGTCCGACCACGGCCGGAAGCAACAGCGTCACCATCACCGCGACCAACTCGGCCGGTTCGGGAACGGCGACGGTGAGCATGACCATCGTCCTGTCGACGGCCGGGGCGCCGCTGATCACCTCGTCCAACCAGGCCTTCGGCACGATCGGTGGTGCGTTCATGTACACCATCACCGCCACCAACTCCCCGGGCATCTTCACCGCGGCGGGGCTGCCGGGCGGACTCGTGATCGACATGACCACCGGCATCATCCGCGGCACGGCGAGCGCGGCCTCGGTCTCCGACGTGACGCTGCAGGCCAACAACGGCAACGGCTACTGCCAGACCACCATGGTCATCACCATCACCGCATCGTCGGGCACCACCACTGCCACGACGACCGCCACCGGGACCACGGGCGGGGTCACCGGCGGCGGGAGCGCCACGACCGGCAACTGCGGGCTGGGCGGCGGTGGCCTGGGGATGCTCACGGTGGTACTGCTGGGAACCCTGCGCCTGCGCACCCTGCGCCACAACCCTAAGCACGGCCAACTGAGCCCTGCGGCGCGTTAGACGCTGACGTCTTCCTTGTCCTTGGCGCGGCGGTCCTTGCTGCCGCCCATGCGCCAGCGCAGGTAACCGTCGATGAAGTCCTGGATGTCGCCATTGAGGACATTGTCGACCTGGCTGGTCTCGAGTCCGGTGCGCAGATCCTTGACCAGCTGATAGGGCATCAGGACGTAGGAGCGGATCTGATAGCCCCAGCCGATGGTGCCGCGCTCGCCCTTGAGGTCGGCCAGCTCCTCGAGGCGTTCGGAGTCCTTGAGCTGCTGCAGCTTGGCATTGAGCATCTTCATGGCGCGCGACTTGTTCTGCACCTGGCTGCGCTCGGTCTGGCAGGCGACCACCAGTCCGGTGGGCACATGGGTCAGGCGCACCGCCGAGTCGGTCTTGTTGACGTGCTGGCCGCCGGCACCGCTGGCGCGGTAGGTGTCGACGCGCAGGTCCTTCTCGTCGATGATCGCATCCCCGACCTCGTCGAGCTCGGGCGTGATCTCGACCGCCGCGAAGCTGGTCTGGCGTCTGGCATTGGCGTCGAAGGGCGAGATGCGCACCAGGCGGTGCGTGCCCATCTCGCTTTTCAGGTAGCCATAGACGTTCTCGCCCTTGATCGACAGCGTGCAGCTCTTGAGCCCCGCGCCCTCGCCGGGGAGCATCTCCATGATCTCCATGGTCCAGCCGGTGCGGATGCAGTACTGGCTGTACATGCGAAACAGCATCTCCGACCAGTCCTGGCTCTCGGTGCCGCCGGCACCGGGATGAATGGTCAGGAAGACGTCGCAGGCGTCGTACTTGCCCGACAGGGCGAGCTTGAGCTCCAGCGAGCTGTAGATCTGCTGCAACCGCGTGGATTCCCGCTCGACCTCGGCCAGGGCGTCCTGGTCGCCCTCGTCCTGGGCCATCTGCAGGAGCTCCAGCGCGTCGTTGACGCCCGCGGTGAGGGTGCGATGCGGGTCGACGACCGCCTTCAGGGACTTGACCTGCGCCATGACCGTCTTGGCGCGCGCCTGGTCGTTCCAGAAGTCCGGTTCGGACATCCGCGCGTCGAGCTTGGTCAGCTCGGCGGTCTTCGGCTCGATCGCCAGGAGCTTGGAGAAGTCGGCGAGTTTGCTGCGCAAATCCAACAGTTGTTCACGGCTCATACGTCAGGCGCAGTCTGCCGCCATGGGCCTTGCTGCAAGCGGCGCTCCCGTGATGGCGCAGCCTCAAGCGCGGTCGCTGGATGGGAGAACGGCCCGCCGCAGACCACGGCGCTGCGCACGACGCCCGCGCCAGCGCTCGTCACGTCGGATGAACGTGGCGCATGGCACGGCGCCCCGTCGCCCGGTCAACGCCCTGGCGCTGCGTGGCACCACCGGCAGCCGCATGACGCCCCCCTCAGCGACATCTGCGCTCTCTGCCCTGGCCCTGGCCCGCGCCAGCGACCCATGGCCCCAAACCGTGGTCCGCGAGAGGTGCAGTTGATGCCAGCGGACGCGGTGGCCCTGGGAGACCCTGCGTTGGCCTGCAGTGGGCCTGGCGGCACGGGATTTCGTTCACGCTGCCGTGGTGCAGGCAGGTTCCCTGAGGTACACTCAATTGGGTGTAGGAGAGCTCATGGCACGCAATTCCTGGATGCTCGCGGTGCTGATCCTGCTGCTGGCTCGGACTCTGCCTGGCGCCGATGCGCTCAACGCGCCGAGCATTCCCGACCCCTATGGACTGGGACCCCGGCTGGCCCTGATCGACTACCTCGAGAACACCTTGCATGCCAGCGTCGCGCCTGGCGCCTCCTATGACGATCTGGTCGCCTGCTACTGGTCCCTGGTCGACAAGCCCAAGACCAATGCGGAGTCCGCTAAGCTCGATCACATCGAGCAGATGCAATTCATCCTGAAGGCGGACTTCGGCGTCGATGCCAGCCAGATCACCGATGAGGAGCTCCTTTCCGCCCGCATCAAGCAGTGCGAGGCCGATGCCACGATCAACCTCACCGAGACGGCCCGCGCCGATGCTCCTGTGCATGCCGTGCCGGCGCAGCAGCGCAGGGATGACGCGCCGCCCGTGGCCGGGCCGACGCGCCCGGCTCCGGAGGCCGTCCCAACCAATGATCCAGATTGCGCCACGGCGCCGCTCTGGCTGACGGATTACCAGGAGGCGGTCCGTCAGTCGCGCACCACCGACCGGCCGATCCTCGTCGACTTCACCGGCAGCGACTGGTGCCCGTGGTGCATCCGCCTGCACAACGAGGTGTTCAACAAGGAGGCCTTCGCGACCTGGGCAGCGAACCATGTGGTGCTGCTGAAGGTGGACTTTCCGCAGAACATCCAGCTGCCGCCGGAACTCGCCAAGCAGAATCTCCAGCTCGCACAAGCCTATGACGTCAAAGGATTTCCGACCGTCCTGATCCTCACCGCCGAGGGCAAGCTGCTCGGCCATAGCGGCTATCGATCTGGCGGGGCGCCCGCCTGGATCGAGGCCCTGGTCGGCAGCGTGTCGGAACTGCGATAGGGACTACCACCGACCGACAGGCGTCGTCGCGATCGCCATCTCTCAGTACCAGGGTGCGGCACTGCGCAGGTGCGCGTTATGCCCGTTGCGGTGCGCCGATGAGCGATGCTGTGAGCGCCAAACCGCTGCGCAGTGCCTGCTTTGGCGGTACTCGTGCGGGCGTCGCTGATGGCGTTAACAGACCGACGTCCTAGGCTTGCGCGACGATGGACCAGCAGGATTCGATCAGGCATGACTACGCCATCATCCGCCGCGTCCTGGCCCAGGGGAAGCCGTACCGCTGGATGATCCTGGTCGCGGCCCTGGCCACCGCCGGCTCGACCGGCTCGCTCGGCTTCCTGGTCTCGCAGTTCGGCACCGTCATCAACCTGCTCGGCGCCAGCCACTCGGCCACAACTCCGGAGCAGGTCCATGCCATCGCCCACGCGCTGATCCGTCTCGGGCTGTATGCGCTGCTCTTCATCCCGATCACCGTGCCTTGCGCCTACCTCTCGTGGTGGGCCGGCCAGTGGGTGGCCAACCGCACCATGCTCGACCAGCGCAACCGCGTGCTGCAGCACCTCACCATGCTGGACCTGTCTTTCCACCATGAGCTGACGCGTGGCGATCTGCTGACCCGTCTGACCGGCGATCTCGACCGCATGCTGCAGCTGCAGCAGACCCTCTATGGCAAGCTCATGCAGCGCCCGGTCGAGGGCCTGGCGTGCTTCTGCGTGATGTTCTGGGCCGACTGGCGCATCGCCCTGGTCACCACCCTGATCCTCGGACTGATCATGCTGGTGATCGCCCCGGTTTTGCGCCGCACCCGCCGGCGCTCGTTCTCGGCCCGGCAGCGCACCGCCGAGAACTTCTCGATCCTCGAGCAGGTCACCGCCGGCATCCGCGTGATCAAGGCGATGGGCTCCGGTGAACGCGAGCAGGTCCGCTACGACGACCACAACCGCGGGCTGTTCGAAGCCAACATGCGCGTGGCGCGGGCGCGCGGCCAGCAGGAGGCGCTGACCTATGGCGGCATCTTCGTCATGGCCTGCGTTGCGATGCTCGGGCTGGCGTGGCTCTTCGTGCACGACCATGCGCCGACGCGCACCTTCGTGCTGCTCTTGGCCATGGTGCGTCTGATCACCATCCTGCGCGAGATCCAGCGCGCCTGGGGCGATTGCCAGGAGCAGATTCCGGGTGTGGAGCGGGTGTTCGCGGTCATGGACCGTCCAAGCCGCCTGATTGAGGGTCCGGACGCGCTGACCTGCCCCCCGCCGCGCGAGGCGATCACCGTCGAGGATGTGCATTTCCGCTACCAGACCCGCGACGAGGAAGTGCTGCGCGGCTTGACCATGACCATCCCGGTCGGTTCGACCGTGGCGCTGGTCGGCGAGTCGGGTGCGGGCAAGTCCACCCTGCTGGACCTCATCCCGCGCTTCCATGACGTCACCTCGGGGCGCATCGCCATCGACGGCGTCGACATCCGCAGCTACCGCATCGACAGCCTGGTGCACCACGTGGCGATCGTGCAGCAGGACAACTTCCTGTTCAATGACACGGTCTATGCGAACATCAATTACGGACGCCCGGAGGCGTCCCACGATGACGTGGTGATCGCCGCCAAGCGCGCCCATGTGCATGAGGCGATCCTCGCCCTCGAGGGCGGCAAGGGCTATGAGACCGTGGTCGGCGACCGCGGCGGACGCCTCTCGGGCGGTCAGCGCCAGCGCATCGCCATCGCCCGCGCGCTGCTACGCGACGCGCCGATCCTGCTGCTTGATGAGCCGACCAGCGCGCTCGACGCCGACAGCGAGCAGCACGTGCAGGCGGCGCTGCAGGAATTGATGAAGGGGCGCACCACGATCGTGGTCGCGCACCGCCTGGCGACCATCCAGCGCGCCGACATCATCTACGTGATGGCTGGCAAGGAGCTCGACGGGAAGGAGCATCCGCTGCGCGGCACGGTGCTCGAGCACGGCTCGCACCGCGACCTGCTCGACCGGCAGGGCGAATATGCGCGCCTAGTGCGCATGCAGCAGCTGGTGGAGTAGACGTTCCCGAGAGCCGTACGATGTCTCCCGTCCTTTGAGATAGGATCCCCATGCCGCACGATCGTCCGACCCGCCGCCCCTCCCCTCGCACGCGGCTGTCGATCCGTTCGATCCGCATCCGCGACCCGTTCATCGTGCCGCTGCCACAGCGCGGCGAGTACGTGATGTTCGGCACCAACATGCTCGACGAGATCGCGGGCGTGGCGCCGGGCTTTAATTGCTTCACCAGCCGCGACCTCCAGACCTGGGATGGTCCGATCCCGGTCTTCCGCGCGAACCCGGCGTTCTGGGGCACCAAGGATTACTGGGCGCCGGAGGTGCACCGTTGGCAGGGTCGGTGGTACATGCTGGCGAGCTTCATCTCGCCGGGAAGCCGCCGCGGCACGCATGCGCTCGTCGCCGACCGGATCGAGGGCCCCTATGAACCGCTCGGCACGGACCCGCTCACCCCGAAGGACTGGGAATGTTTGGACGGCACGCTGCACGTCGAGGACGGCAAGCCCTGGCTGGTGTTCTGCCATGAATGGGTGCAGGTCGGCGATGGCGCGGTCTATGCCATGCCCCTGGCCGATGACCTGAGCCGGCCGATCGGGCCACCGGTCCTGCTGTTCACCGCCTCGCAGGCGACCTGGACGCGCGAGTGCGGACCTCATGGTGGACCCGGCGGTCCCATGGGTCGCGTCACCGATGGCCCCTGGCTGCATCGCCTGGCTGACGGTCAGCTCATCATGCTGTGGTCGAGCTTCGGCCAGAGTTTCGAATACTGCCTGGCGGTGGTCCGCTCGGCGGCCGGGGTCCTCGGGCCCTGGCGCCATGATCCCGCGCCCATGCTCAATGACGATGGTGGTCACGGGATGCTGTTTCGCACCTTCGCAGGCGCCCTGCATCTCGCCCTGCACCGGCCCAATGGCGATGGCCGCGAACGGGCCTTCTTCCAGCCGATGGACGAATCCGGTTCGACCCTGCGCCTGGCAAGCGCGCCAGCACCGGCGGTGGCGCCGGCATGCCAGACCCCAGCGCGTCGCGCGGCGTCCGCCCGCTCAGGTAGTCGGGCCTAGCCGCGGCTCTGCGCGGCCTGGTGGCGCACCGTGCGCACGCCCTGGGCGATGCGCGCGAAGACGTCCGGGATCTGCTCCTCGGTCAGGCACGAGAAGGCGATGCGCAGATCGGTCGGGCCGATGGCGATGGTGCCCAGGCCGTGCTCGTCGAGCAGGTGCACGCGTACCCGGTCGGCGTCCGCGTCCTTGAGGCGCACGCACATGAAGTAGCCGGCATTGAAGGGATAGACGTCCCAGCAGTCGGCATACTGCGCCTTGCGGCATTCCTGCCCGACGACCACCGCGCGGCGGCGCAGGATCTCGACCTTCTCGGCCTGCTGCGCGCGGAAGCGCGGATCGACCAGCGCCTTGAGCACGATCGACTGGCTGGCATGGCTGATGTTCGAAATCGTGGCGCGGATCAGCCCGGAGGTCTTCTGCTCGAGGGCGGTGTAGGCCTCACTGGTGCCGTTCTTGACCGCATAGGTCAGGAAGCCGACGCGTAGCCCCCACACGAACTCCTCCTTGGTCGCGCCGTCGATCTTGACCGCGAGCAGGTTGTCGTGCGCCTGGGCGAGCCGGCCGAAGAGGCTCTCGGTCTCGCAGGCGGGATCGTAGAACATGCCGTAGTAGGCGTCGTCGCAGGCCACCACCAGGCGCGTGCCGACTTGGGCCGCGGCGATCAGGGCATTGACGATGGCCCCGGCCTCGGCCTTGGTCGGGCTGTAGCCCGAGGGGTTGTTGGGGAAGTTGAGGACGACCACGACCTTCTTGCCGCGGCGCTCGGCCAGGGACTGCACGAAGCGCTCCTGGTTGAAGCCCGTGAGGCGCTTGTCGAAGAGCGTGAAGGTCGAGACGCGGGCCCCGAGGCGGGTCTCCCAGCACAGGGGATAGTTCTCCCACATCAGATCCGAGACCAGGACCTCGTCGCCCGGATCGAGGAACAGATCGCCGAGCAGGGCCAGGCCATGGGTCAGCGCGTTGGTGACGACCGGGAGACTGGTCAGGTGGGTGCCCAGCGAGGGCGTCTCGGCCTTCTGCTTGTCCTTCCAGGCCTTGCGCAGCTCGGGCTTGCCGTCGGAGGGCGCATAGGGGTAGATGTCGGAGGGCTTCATCTGCGTCGAGAAGCACTCCTGCACGACTGCCAGATGCATCGGGCCGCCGTTCTCGGTGGCGATGCCGATGGTGGCATTGTAGCGCTTGGCCTTAGTGCGCGCCTCGCCGCCCTGGGCAAGGATGCCCTTAGCGGGAAAGTACATGCGCTTGCCCAGCGCGCTGAGCAGGCCGTGCACGACCGGCACGTCGCGCAGCAGGGCCGCGTTGGCCTGCTGGGCCATGGGATTGAGCACTGCGGCGGACGGGAGCGGATCGATCGATGCGGACATGGGGCCCTCGCTAAAGCGCGGCATTTATCGGCTGGCAGTCGGGCAACACAAGGGAAGACTGAACACCAATGCGCTCTGTCCCCCTGCTTCTGACCATGCTCCTGCTCGCGGGTTGCGGCGGCCAGCGCGACACCGCGACCATCGTCAGCCGCACCCAGGCCTTGGCCGATGTCGTGCCCAAGGAGATGCTGGTGACGCACGTCTACGACTCGGTCACCGACATCGTCAATCCCGACCACGACGAGAACATCAGCGCCATGATCGAGGTCTCGATCCTCTCCGGCGACGACCAGGGCAAGGACTTCGTCTATCCCTTCGATGAATGGAACGTCGGCCACAAGCCGCCCCAGGTGGGCGAGCGCGTAGTGCTGGCACCTGCCGACTGGGTCAAGCTCGACCCCGACAGCCATGGCAAGCCCTTCGACGACGTGAACGACAAGCATTGAAGCGTCCCGCCCCCGCGGGGTGTGTGGATACAGGACGGACGACGGACGGTTGCAGGCGCCATGGCCTGCACTACCGTGGCGCCATGCCCGCACCGCTGGTCGTAGTCGTCGTCACCACCTGATTCCCAAGGCTCCCTGCGCAGTGCGACAAGGCGGCCTTCCTGGCCGCCTTTTTTGTTTGCCGCTCCCAGCCGTCTCCCGACCGAGGACCCCATGACGCTCGATCTTCCCAAAAGCTACGCCGCACCCGCGATCGAGGACGATGTCTATCATCGCTGGGAGGCCGCGGGCTGCTTCGCCGCCGGCGCCGGCAAGCGCCCCGGCAAGCCCAGCTACACCATCGCCATCCCCCCGCCGAACGTCACCGGCGTCCTGCACATGGGCCATGCCCTCAACAACACCCTGCAGGACACCCTGATCCGCTGGCGGCGCATGCAGGGCTTCGACACCCTGTGGCAACCGGGCACGGACCACGCCGGCATCGCCACCGAGGCGGTGGTCGCCAAGCAGCTGCAGGAGGGTGGCGAGTCGCGCGAGGCCCTGGGCCGCGAGCCCTTCATCGAGCGCGTCTGGCAGTGGAAGGAGCGCTCCGGCGGCATCATCGTCAACCAGCTGCGCAAGCTCGGCTCGTCCTGCGACTGGAGCCGCGAGCGCTTCACCATGGATGACGGCCTGTCGCACGCGGTGCGCACGCAGTTCAAGAACCTCTACGACGCCGGGCTCATCTACCGCGGCGTGCGCATGGTGAACTGGTCGCCGGCGCTGAAGACCGCGCTCAGCGACGATGAGGTCGAGATGCGCGACGTCGAGGGCACGATGTGGAAGCTGCGCTATCCGCTTAGCGACGGCTCCGGCGAGATCCAGGTCGAGACCACGCGTCCCGAGACCTTCTTCGGCGACCTCGCCGTGGCGGTCAACGCCTCGGATGTGCGCTACCAGGCGCTGATCGGCAAGACCGTGCGCCTGCCGCTGCAAAGCCGCGACATCCCGATCATCGCCGATGAGCATGCCGATCCCGCCAAGGGCACCGGCGCGGTGAAGATCACGCCCTCGCATGATCCCAACGACTACGAGGTCGGGCAGCGCCATAAGCTCGGGCTGTTGCAGGTCATCAATCTCGACGGCACCATGAACGCCCAGGCCGGCGCCTATGCAGGCCTTGACCGCTTCGCCTGCCGCAAGCAGCTGCTCAAGGACCTGGGCGCGCAGGGCTTCCTGCTTGGGGAGACCAAGATCCGCCACGCGGTCGGGCATAGCGAACGCTCCAAGGAGCCGATCGAACCGATGATCACCGAGCAGTGGTTCGTGAAGATGGCGCCGCTGGCCGCGCGCGCGCTGGCCGAGAGCCAGGCGGGCACTGTCGTCTTCCATCCCGAGCGCTGGACCAAGGTCTACTGCAACTGGCTGGAGAATGTCCGCGACTGGTGCATCTCCCGGCAGATCTGGTGGGGGCACCGCATCCCGGCGTGGCACTGCGCCACCTGCTCCCGCGACACCGTGGCGATCGCAACCCCCACGGCCTGCGCGCACTGCGGCTCGGCGGCAATCACCCAGGATGAGGATGTGCTCGATACCTGGTTCTCCTCGGCGCTGTGGCCGTTCTCGACCCTCGGCTGGCCGGAGGCGACCCCGGAGCTTAAGCGCTACTTCCCGACCGCGACCCTGGTGACCGACCGCGGCATCATCTACTTCTGGGTCGCGCGCATGGTCATGGCGAGCATGTTCGCGCTGCAGAAGCCGCCCTTTCGCGACGTCTACATCCATGGCACGGTGCTTGATGAGCGCGGCGAGAAGATGTCGAAGTCCAAGGGCAACGGCATCGATCCGCTGGTGATGATCGAGGGCGGCACGCAGAACTACCTCGGCAAGGACTACCAGTGCCCGGGTTATGGCGCCGACGCGCTGCGCTACACGCTGCTCGACATGACCACCGAGGGCCAGGACCTCAAGCTCAACCCGACCAAGTTCGAGACCGGGCGCAACTTCGCCAACAAGGTGTGGAATGCCGGGCGCTTCCTGCTGCTCAACCTCTCGGAACGGCCGCTGGACCATCCGCCGACGGTGGCGGAGGTAAGCGGCCTGGACCTCGACTTCCCGGCGCGCTGGGTGCTCGATTCGCTGACCCACGCCACCACCGGCTGCACCCAGGCCCTGGAGCTCTTCCGCTACAACGACTACGCCAACACCGGCTACCGCTTCTTCCGCGATGACCTGTGCGACTGGTACATCGAATGGGCCAAGCGCGCGCTGCGCGCCGCCAAGGCGCCCGAGGCGACCGCGGCGGACGTGGCCCGCGCCGAGACCACGGTCCAGGTCCTGTACTACTGCTTCGACCGGGTGCTGCGCCTGCTGCATCCCGGCATGCCCTTCATCACCGAGTACCTGTGGCAGCAGCTGCAGACCGTGGCCGGCGGCGCGCTGTGGAGCCGCCACCTGATGACCGAGGCCTGGCCGGAGGCCGAGGCTGCGCTCATCACCCCGGGCGCGGCCGAGTCGATGGCCCGTCTGCAGCGCATCGTCAGCGCGGTGCGCAATCTGCGCAACGCCCAGAAGCTGCCCGACGCGACTCCGCTCGCGGCGATCATCGTCGGCCCCGCCTCGTACAGCGAGGTCGACAGCGATACGGTCAAGCGCGCCTTCGTCATCGACCGTGCGACGATCTCATCCCTTGGATACGCCGCCCAGGCGCCGGCAGGTCGGCATCTGACCGAGGTCCTGGGGGAGCTGATCCTCTACGTCACGCCGCAGGATCCCGCCGCCGTGGACTGGGCCAAGCAGCGCGAGATGAAGGCCAAGGTCCTGGTGCAGAAGGAGAAGAGCGCCTCGGCCAAGGAGGGCCGGCTCGCCAATCCCGAGTACATCGGCAAGGCCCCGGCCAGCCAGGTCGCGGAGACGCGTACCCTCCTGGCCCTCGAGCGCCTGGAGATCGCGAATCTGCGCTCGGTGATGGTCGAGTGATGGCACCGCACCGCGCCTCGCGCTGGCGCGGCGCGGCGCGGGTCGATAGGCGCGAGATGCTCGGCGCTAGCCGCGCTCGCCGAGGCGATGCATGTGCTCGGGCATGACGCCTGCAATCTTGCTGCCGGCGCGGTCGAAGGCGAAGGTGTTGGCGCGGCGGTCGCGCGCCGAGCGGTTGGGTCCCGAGCCATGGATGATCAGCGCGCCGAAGAACAGCGCATCGCCCGGCTCCATGTCGATCAACGTAGAGGGATAGGCGGAGAGATCGCCCGGCAGGCCGAGGCTGAAGGAGTCGCTTTTGAAGGACTCGTGCGGCACCAGGCCGCGCTGATGGCTGCCGGTGACCATGCGCACCGCGCCATTGGACTCGTCAGCCGGATCGATGGCGAGCATGCAGTTGACCTGGGTCGGGGCCTTGAGGTCGAAGTGCCAATAGCCGAAGTCCTGATGCCACGGCGTGAAGGTGCCGTCGTGCGCGGCCTTCATCATCAGCTTCGAGTGGTAGAGATAGAGGTCGGGTCCGATCAGCTGGCTCATGACCGAGAGCATCTCGCTGGAGCGCGACATCGCGTCCAGGATCGGCGAGACGATCTCGCTGTTCATGAGCTGGCGGATGCGCGGCGGCTTGCCCGCCGGCAGGTCCTGCTCCCAGGAGGTCCACACGCCCGGGGTGGGTGCGGCGTGCTCGCGGCTGTGCAGGTTGTCGACCTGCACGCGCAGCCGGTCGATCAGCTCGCGCGGGTACATCTGGCGCTTGAGCAGGAAGCCGTCGCGCTGGAAGCCCGCCCGTTCGGCAGCACTCAGGGGATGGCGCAGGGCGGCGTCGGACAGGGCCAGGGGCATGGGCATCTCCAGGCGAGGAGTCTAACGCTCCGGTCGGTCGAAATGAATCGACGCGGGGCGTGACTACCTGTGTTTTCTTCCTGCGCTACTCGGGTAGCGGGGTCAGGGTCGCGGGCCGGCGCACGCCCGCACGATCCAGGTACTTGATCGCCACCACGCGGTTGCCGCGGGCGTTGTAGATCAGCTTGTCCATGAGGTGGCGGATCAGGTGGATGCCGTAGCCGCCCATGCGCTTGCCGGAGAGCCTGCGCGCGTCGATGTGCGCCAAGGGATCCAGGCTCGGATTGGGGACCGTGTCGGGCTTGAAGCCCTCGCCCTCGTCCTCGATATAGACGATGATCTTGCTGGGCAGGATGCGCGCGCCGAACTTGACCTTCTTCGAGAGGTCGCCCTTGTTGCCCCACTCGATGGCATTGCGCCCGAGCTCGTCGAGCGCCAGGCGCACCTCGCTGGCATGCGGTTCGGGCAGGCGGAACTTGTCGAGCAGGCTCAGGAACTTGCGGTACTTGTACAGGACCGAGGGATCCGACTGGCCGCTGACCTCGAACCAGCCGTGCGGATCGTATTCGACCTCGACCGGGCGGTTGAGCAGCGGCATGTGATGCAGGGCGTTGCCGGCGGCGGTGAGCAGCTCATCGATGCCGACCGGCTTGATCAGGTAGTCGCAGGCACCCAGGCGCAGGCAGCGGATGATGATGTCGTCCTGCCCGAGCGCGGTGAGCATGATCGTCGCCGCCGGGTAGGAGCGCTTGCGCAGCTCGCCCAGGAACGCCTCCCCGTCCATGTGCGGCATGATGATGTCGGAGATCACCAGGTCATAGCCGACATCGGCGACCTCGATCATGCGCAGCGCCTCGCGCCCGTCCTCGGCGGTATGGATGAGCACATCGGACCCCAGCTCCTCCAGGGTCTCGACGATGTGCGCGCGCAGCGCCGGCATGTCCTCGACCACCAGGATGCGCTGGCGCGCCGGGCTCATGGCGGCGACGCGGCGACCGCCGGCGCGGCCGGCTGCTGGGGCAGGGTGACGCTAAACAGGCAGCCCTTGCCGGGATCTGAATCGATGCGGATCGTGCCCTGGTGCAGGTCGACCATCGCCTTGACGATCACCAGCCCCAGGCCGACGCCGTCGCCGCGCGGGGTCGGGCCCTGGGTGCGCTGGTAGTAGGGCTTGAAGATGCGCTCGCGCTCTTCCAGCGGGATGCCCGGCCCGGTGTCGCTGATGGTGAAGTTCGCCGCCGTGCTGTCGGCCTCCATGCCGATCACCACCGTGCCGCCGGCCGGGGTGAACTTCTTGGCATTGTCGACCAGGTTCACCAGCAGGCGCAAAAGGCGCCGGCGATCGACCCAGGCGTGCTTGCCCGCCAGGTTCTCAGCCTGGGGCCAGACGACCTTGAGCTTGGCCGTGGTCAGGACCGGTTCGGTGGCGGCGCGCAGGTCGGCCAGGATCTCGGTCAGGGGTACCGCCGCGGCCTTGAGCACGGTCTGGCGGGAATCGAGCGTCGAGAGGTCGAGGAGGTCGTTGATCATCGCCAGCAGGGCATGGCCGTTGCGATTGATGGCGGCTATGAACTCCGCGTGCTTGCGGTTCATCTTGCCGCCGGTGTTGCCGAGGATCAGCTCGCTGAAGCCGATGATG
>Ga0302314_10003089_pt1 | contig 30845 bp, 32 predicted proteins | sample III_Palsa_N2_3_FD_200533 | JGI IMG/M metagenome (GOLD analysis project Ga0302314, IMG submission 200533) | Peat permafrost microbial communities from Stordalen Mire near Abisko, Sweden - III_Palsa_N2_3 | ecosystem: Environmental > Terrestrial > Soil > Palsa > Peat permafrost | place: Sweden... | reverse complement strand
AGCATCGCCGACTTCCCCGTCCCGGCGTAGCCGACCACGATCCCGAGATCCCGCCGATCGGTGACATGGTCGAACGCCGCGCGCTGCTCGCCGGAGAGCTCCAGGCCGCGCTCCCGCGCCGCCGCGAGGGCTCCCTCGCGATCCCCTTCCCTCACCCGGTGAAGTTCGCGCTCGGCCATCAAGGCTGAAGCCCGCTGCAGCCGCGCCTCGACCTCGATCATCTCCCGGGAGGTGAACCGTTCCTCTTTCCGGCCATCTTGACCCAGGGCGAGGATATGGGGCGAGGTCTGCACCGCGCTCATCGCCCGATCGAACTGCTCGGCCCCGTCGCTGTGGCGATGTACGAACATCGCCAGGTCCCGCCGGGTGAACGTCGCCTGGTTGCGGGTGATTGCATCCAGCGCCATGTCCGGATCGGCGATGATCCGCTCGCCATTGCGCCTCGCGATGGCGTGGTGGTCGTCGAGCCGCTCGCTCTCCAACCCGTCGATGCCGCGCCGTGCGGCGGCCGGGCCGATCTTGTTCTGCGGCTCGAGGGTGAGCCCCTGGGCCTCCAGCGAGCGGTGATCGATGCGGGCGTCGATGTCGAGCGCGGTCAGGCGCTCATTGACATGATCGGCCCAGCGTTCGCGCCAGTGCTCGACGAGCTCGGTGCGGTTCCAGTCGCGGACCTTCTTGCCGAACCCCTCGCCGTCGACCTCGCGCATGGTCAGCATGACGTGGGCATGCGGCCTGGCGAGGCCGTCGGCCCCGATGTCCCAATGCACATTGAGATCGGCGACCATGCCGAGATCGACGAACTCGCGCTCCACGAAGTCCCGCGCCAGCGCGATCCCATCGGCTTGGCTCATCTCGCGCGGAATCGCAAACTCGATCTCGCGCGACAGCTGCGCATCCCTCCGCAGCTCGGCCGCCTCGACGTCGTTCCACAACTTCTCCCGATCGCGCCACGCCTCAGGCGCATCCTCGGGCAGGATCACGTCGGAATGGACGACACCGGCCTTGTTGGAGAAATCATGGGAACGATCCAGCCGCTCGTCGTGCAGGCGCGAGGCCGAGCGGTAGGCGGCCGAGGCCACGGCGCTGGAGCCGGCGCTGCGCGAGATCACCTTGGCCGAGAAGTGGTAGATCGCCATGACGGCGATCCAGTTACGTCACGCCAGCCACGTCGGCACGACGTATAAGCGCGCCCTCACAAGAATTTTTCTTGCTCGGGATCACCGCGTCCCAGCTTGTGCTGTCGCAGATGAAGCAACACGCGCACCCATACACTATCATCACCGCATCGAACATCGACGGAGACGACGATGCGCAAGCCGCGGGATTACGACGCAGAGCTCAAGGCGCTGGGCGGCCGGGCCAAGCTGCTCAAGGAGCGCAAGGTCCGTCAGCTCGGCGAGCTCGTCGTCGCCGCCGGCGCCGATGCGCTCGATGCGGACGTGCTGGCGGGTGTTCTGCTCGACGCGGTGGCGACCAAGGATGCGGCCGTGAAGGAGGGCTGGCGCCGGCGCGGGGTTGAGTTGTTTCTCCGGAAGGCGCGAGAGCCTGCGAAACGACCTCCAAGCCAACCGCGGGGCGATCTGCCGCTGTTCGGCGGCGCGCAATCGGATCGAAGCCCAGAAGGCGCGGACTGACCGGCGAGAGTGGGTGGTGACCCGGCGCGAGCGGACCCGTCATCTGATCGAGCTCGGCGGGCTGGTGGCGAAGGCCGGTCTGGTCGAACTCACCAGCGACGACCGCGCGGTGCTGCTGGGAGCGTTCCTGCAGGTCGCCGACATGCTGCAAGGCGGGAACCGCGGCGCAGCACTGGCCCTGTGGCGGCGGCGCGGAATGCGGGCGTTCAACAAGGCCGCAAGAGACATGGAAACAAACGGGTGAAATGCTGGATCAGGCCTCAGCTGGCCGCTCACCTCGTTGGCACACCGCGAGAAAGGTTCTGCCGTCTTTCAGCTGCTTCTTAGCGGCATCGCGCTTTTCGCGAGCCTCGGCGAGGGTGATGAGGGGGTATGCACCAAAGCTAAGGAGCTGCTCCCTACCCCCATGGCGGCACTTCAGTCGCCAGAGCTTCCCCCCGGCCGGGGAGACGTAGAGGAACAGCCCGCCGCCATCGGCCAGCTTATAGCCTTTCGCGGCGGGTTTGGCGTTGCGGACGGCGGTATCTGTGAGCGGCATTTTGGGGGTATCCAAAATACCCCCATTTGGGGGATGCCGACGAATATACCCCCAAATTCGTCGGCTGCATACGCACATCCTGGGACGTCCTCGGACGTATAGGGCCTCAATATTTGTCTCTAATTAGCTGTTTTCAGATACAAAAATGGCCGTCCGGGAACCTCCTCGGACGGCCTGGGAATCCCCTACAAAACTAGCGCTGGTGCGGTCGAGAAGACTCGAACTTCCACGGGTTACCCCACAGCGACCTCAACGCTGCGCGTCTACCAATTCCGCCACGACCGCCCGCAGCGAGCGGCGGGGGTTAGCAAATGGCCGCGCGCTTCACAAGGCCGGCGGTTGCGCGCCGGCGCTGGGGCCCCACATTGGGCGACGATGGACGCCTGTACAGCCCCGCTGAGATTCGGTCGCGCCGATGGGGCGGCGGTGGAATGGGCGACGTCGGTCGAGCCGGTCCCCTACCCGGACGCCGTGACGGCTATGGAGGCCCGCGTCGCGGCCATCGCTGCGGGCGAAGCGGCCGAGTTCGTCTGGCTGCTGGAGCATCCGCCACTCTACACGGCCGGGGTATCGGCCAGGGCGGACGAACTCGTCGATCCGGACCGCTTCCCGGTGTTCCAGAGCGGGCGGGGCGGACGGCACACCTATCATGGCCCCGGCCAGCGCGTGGCTTACGTCATGCTGGACCTGCGCGCGCGGCGGCGTGACGCCCGGGCCTTCGTCGAGGCGTTGGAAGCCTGGGTGATCGACGCCCTGGCCCGGCTCGGCGTCGCTGGCGAAACGCGCGCGGGCCGAATCGGGGTCTGGGTCGAGGGCCCTGGGGGCGAAGAAAAGATCGCCGCCCTCGGGGTCAAGCTGCGGCGCTGGGTGAGCTTCCACGGGATCAGCCTCAATGTGGCCCCCGACCTCGACCACTTCGGCGGCATCGTGCCTTGCGGCCTCGCCGACTTCGGCGTCACCAGTCTCGAGCGCCTGGGAGCGCCGGCCTCCCTGGCTGCGGCCGACGCCGCGCTCGCCGAAGCCTTCACGTCCGTGTTCGGCCCGATTTCGCCAATCCGCGCAACACCGGCGCCTTGATTTCGACCGGCGTTTTTGAGCCTTGTGGCAGCGTTTTGGGGCGCGCCGTCCATCGATGCAGCTGATCGACCGCTATCTCTTCCGCGAGCTGTTGGTCCCGACGCTCCTCGCGGCGGCGGCGTTCACCGGCGTGGCGCTGCTCAGCGAGAGCCTCTCGGCCCTCGACGTGATCGTCGACCAGCGCCAGAGCGTGCTGATCTTCCTCAAAATCATCCTGCTGGCCATGCCTCAGCTGATCGTCATGATCCTGCCGGTGGCTGTGCTGGTGGGGGCCCTGGTCGGCTTGAACCGTTTGCACACCGAACAGGAGATCGTCATCTGCTTCGCCGGCGGCATGAGCCGCTGGCGGGTGATCTCGCCGGCCCTGCAACTGGCGTCGGCGGTGACGCTGGTCAGTCTGGTTCTGACGTTGTGGATCCAGCCGCTCTGCTATCGCGAGTTGCGGCGGACGCTCAATGACGTGCGCGCCGACCTCGCCGCCACGCTCATCAAGCCCGGCAAGTTCGCCCACCCGGCCCCTGGCGTCACGGTCTTCGCGCAGTCGATGGACGACGACGGCACGATCCACAACCTGTTCATCGACCGGGTCACGCCTGGCGGCAAGGACAACACGCTGATGGCCCGTGAAGGACGGCTGCAGCGCCGCGACGGCGGGCCGATGTTGCTGATGCGTCAAGGCGCCAACCAGGAATTCTCTAAAGCCGGCACCCTGGAGTTCCTGTCGTTCGACCAGTACGTGCTCGACCTCAAGCCGCTGATGCCGCCCGACCGGCCGATCATCTACAAGCTCTCCGACCGCTGGCTGCACGAACTGTTCTTCCCCGACCTGCGCGGCGCCTGGGAGCGCGCCAACTGGGCCAAGATGCTGGCCGAGGGTCACTCACGCATCGCCGATCCGCTCTACAATCTGGCATTCGTCGCCCTGGCGCTTTGCGCGGTGATCGGCGGCTCGTTCAGCCGCATGGGCTACGGGACCCGGATCGGCGTCGCCGCCTGCGCGGCCGTGGTGGTGCGGGTGGCGGGCCTGGTGGCCCAATCGGCCGCCGCCGCCTCGCCGGCGCTCAACGTGCTGCAATATGTGGTCCCGCTCGGCGCGGCCGGCCTGGCGCTCGCGCTTCTCTTCGCGCAGCGGCGACCCAGAACGACCCGCCGCCGCCGGCCGATGGCGTTCGCGAGCGCGCCGGCGTGAGGGACTGGCGACTCCAGGTCTATGTGCTCGGCCGCTTCCTGATCGGTGTCGGCGCGGCCCTGGCGGCGATCGCCTCGGTCATCGTGCTCATCGACTTCGTCGAGGTGTCGCGCACCCTTGGCGGCGGCCGCCTGGATCTTTCTTTCGTCCAGATCCTCCACCTCACCCTGTTGAAATCGCCGGCCGTCATCCTGCTGCTGCTGCCCTTCGTCTTCCTGTTCGGATCCATGGGCGCATACGTCGCCCTCAACCGGCGCAGTGAACTTGTGGCCATGCGCGCGGCCGGGGTGTCGGCCTGGCGATTCATCCTCCCTTCGGCGGTCACAGCTTTTGCACTCGGGGTGCTGTCGACGACTGTCCTTAACCCCGCGGCTTCGGCGCTGAACGCAAGCTATGAGGACCGGCAAGCCGCCCTGACAGAGGGCGCACAGGGTGGCCCAGACGAAATCTGGCTGCGGCAAGGCGACGACCGCCAGCAGGTGGTCATCCACGCCAAACGTCACGACACGTTGAACGACGTAGTGCGGCTGCGCGGGGTCTCGGTGTTCATCCAGACGGTCGATCCGGCCGGCGGATTCAGTTTCTCGCGTCGCCTGGAAGCCGACGAGGGCGACCTGATGCCGGGCTATTGGCGGCTCACGGACGTGCGCGAGGCGCTGCCCGGCTCGGGGACGGCGCACTCCGACCGGATGTCGATCCCATCGATGCTCGACCACCGCACGGCGATGGAAAAATTCGTTTCGCCCAACGCCGTGGCCTTCTGGCGGTTGCCTTCGACCATCCACGCCGCGGACCTGGCCGGATATTCGGCCACCGGCTATCGCCTGCGCCTGCAGCAGTTGCTGGCCTCGCCGCTGCTGTTCGCCGCCATGGCCGTGCTGGGCGCCGCCTTTTCGCTGCGGCTGATGCGGCTGGGCGACCTGGCGGCCCTGGCCGGCTCCGGCGTGGCCCTGGGCTTCGTGTTCTTCTTCGTCGACGAATTCTGCGGGGCCCTCGGGACCGCCGAGGTGATTCCCTCCGGCCTCGCCGCCTGGGCGCCACCGATCCTGGCGCTTTTGGCGGGCGTCACGCTCCTTTGCTATACCGAAGACGGCTAAGGAGCGCGTTCCGCAAAGTGGGAACCGGCTTTGCGATCAGAGCGCGCGCAAGATATTGGATGGAGAACTGGCTGGCCGGTTCGGGCGATTCCGCCTGGGCCGGCCAGCGCGCTCTTGGCGGCGATTCTTGAGGACCAGTGCGTGAAGGGGCCGCGAGTGGCGAGATACTGGGGACTGGCGGGGGTCTGCGCGAGCAGTCTGCTGGCGGCCGGATCGGCCCTCGCCGCCCCGTCCCTCGCCAAAATCATGACGCCGCCGCCCAAGCCGACGACACTCGCGCCTGAGGACGGGTTGAAGGGCGGCGGCTTCTACCTCGAGTCCGACACCCTCATCGACGATGGCGACCATCACACGGTGACCGCGGAGGGGTCGGTGGAGGCCCGCTACCGCGGTCGGGTGCTGAGGGCCGACGAGGTCGACTACAACCGCGACACCGGCGTCGTCACCGCCCACGGCCACGTGGTGATCATCAACGCCGACGGCACGAGCGAGTTCGCCCAGACGCTCACGCTCGACAAGGATCTCAGCGAGGGCATGGCGGTCGGCTTCTCCGCCCGCCTGCTGGACAATGGCGTCGAGGTGAAGATCGCCGCTGCCAGCAGCCAGCGGCGCGACAAGAACATCACCGAGTTGGAAAACGTGATTTTCACGCCCTGCCAGGTCTGTTCGGAGAATGGGACCAAGACGCCGACCTGGTCGATCCGCGCCAAACGGGTGGTCGAGGACCACAAGAAGAAGACGCTCTATTTCCACGGTGCTGTGGTGCAGGTGAAGGGCGTCAGCCTGTTCTACCTACCGGCCTTCACCGCGCCGGATCCGTCCTCGGAGCGCAGGTCGGGCTTCCTGTTGCCGGTGGCGAGCATCACGGGCTCGCGCGGATTTTCTTACGAGCAGCCCTACTATCAGGTCATCAACTCGTCGTCCGATTTCACCGTCGCTCCGCAGATCAACACCAAGGTCAATCCGTTCCTGAACGTCGAATACCGCCAGCGTTTCTACTCGGGCGTCATCGATCTGCGCGCCGGCTTCACCGAGGACCAGGATTTCACGTCCAGCGGGGCGAAGTTCGGCCCGACCATTTCGCACAGCTATATCCTCGGCAGCGGCCAGTTCGATCTCGGCGACCACTGGACCTGGGGCTTCACGGCCGAGCAGACCTCGGACAAGCTGATCTTCGAAAAGTATTCGGTGACTGACGTGTTCATCGACCGCGGGCTCTACGCGGCCGACCCCGGGCGACTGATCTCGCAGATCGACGCGGTGCGGCAGGACTCGAACTCGTATCTCTCGATCGCCGCCATCGACGTCCAGGGCCTGCGCCCGAACGACTCGCAGAGCACCATCCCCACCGTCGCGCCGCTGATCGAGTTCCACTACGAACTGCCGGACGCCATCCTGGGCGGGCGTCTCAGAATCAACGCCAGCGCCGTAGCGCTCACGCGCGATGAATCACCGACCCTCGTCGACCAGCCGGGGATCGACAGCCGCCGCGCGACAGCCGGCTTCGACTGGCAGACGGCGATCACGCTGGACAACGGCCTGCGCATCGTCCCCTTCGTCCAAGGCAGGACTGATCTCTACAACCTCAACAACCTCCCCGCGCCCTACGCACGCACCGCGACGATCGAGCGGGCGTTCGGCGATGTCGGCGCGGACATCAGCTATCCGCTGATCAAGCAGACCCCGGGCGCCACCTGGATTCTCGAACCCCTGGCTCAGATCGTCGTCGGGCCGAACACCAGGCTCGACCCGCGCATCCCCGACGAAGACAGCCAGGTCTGGTATCTCGACGAGACCAACCTCTTCGAGTCCAATCGCTCACCAGGTTACGATCTTTACGAGGGCGGACAGAGCGCCACCCTCGGCGGACGGGCGACCGTGATCCTGCCGGACGGCGGCTCGGGCAGCCTCCTGATCGGTCGGGTCCTTCAGACGCAAGGCAATCCGAACCTGCCCCTGACGTCCGGCTTGCAGAGAAACCTTTCCGACTGGGTGATCGGACTGGACGGCCAGATGGGCGCTGGCATCGGCTTCTTCTCGCGCTGGCAGATGAACAGCCAGAACTTCGGCATCCAGCGCATGGAGACCGGAATCAATTTTACCTCCAGCCGCGTGACGGGCTACGTCAGCTACCTGCAGGAAGCGGTGTCGCCGCTCGGCGGCAAGGTCAGCAGCCTCGACATCCATGGCGAGGTGTGGGCCACCAAGCACTGGGGCCTGGATATCTATTCCATCGTCGACAGCGGCACTTGGCGGCAGAATGATATCGGGCTCGTCTATCGGGACGACTGCGTGCGCGTCGAAGTGCTCTACAGGAGCAACGACACCTACAACCCGGTGCTCGGCCCCTCGGGCAAGCTGGTGACATTCGGCCCCTCGAGCGGGGTCGTGCTGCGCCTTTCACTCGCCACATTTGGCAATACACGCTAAAGGCCGCCCCCGGCCGCAGAATGACAAGGACATTTCAGCTTCGATGAAGCGGATCACCGATATTGGGCGCGGCGGACTGGCCACGCTCTGCCTGATGGGAATTTCGTTCGCCGCCCTCGCCCAGACCACGCCGCCGGCTGCGCCCGCGCCGGCCGAGGCTGCGCCGGCCGCGACACCGGAACAGGCGCCAGCGGCGGCTCCCGAGGCGCCGCCGGCCGCCCTCAGCGAAGGTGTGGTCATCACCGTCAATGACGAGATGATCTCGACCTTCGACATCGTCCAGCGCATGCGGCTGCTGATCGTCACCTCCGGCATTCAACCCACCGACCAGAACCTGGCGGCTTTGCAGCAGGAGGCCGCCCGCTCATTGGTCGACGAGCACCTCGAGATGCAGGACCTGCGCGAGGAGAGCAAAACCCAGAAGTTCGACCTGATCGCCTCCGACGCCGAGGTGAACGACGAACTGGCCGACATCGCTCGTTCCAACAACACCAGCGCCAGCCAGTTGCTGGCCCAGTTGGCGTCCCAGGGCGTGGGGGCTGAGACATTCAAAGACCAGCTCCGCGCCGAGATCAGCTGGCGGGGCTGGATTCGCGGCCGCTACGGCTCGCGCATCGTCATCGCCGACGACCAGATCAAGGCCTACCAGAAGCGGACCGAGGCCGAGGCCGGCAAACCGCAATATCAAGTCAGCGAGATCTTCATCGACGCCGGCCGCGCAGGCAGCGAGGACGCCGCCATGCAGGCCGCCCAGCAGCTCATCGACCAGCTCCATCGCGGCGCGCCCTTCGCGGCCGTGGCGCGGCAATTCTCGGCTTCGCCCTCGGCGGCCAATGGCGGCGAGGTGGGCTGGATCTCGACCGGCGAAATGCCGCCGGAGGTGGACGCGGCGCTCGACGGACTGAGGGCCGGCCAGCTCTCGGCTCCGATCCAGGTGAAGGACGGGGTCTACGTCATCCTCCTGAAAGACCGCAGGGCGGGTGGGACGACCACCGTGGTCGACCTCAAACAGGCCGCCATCGCCCTGCCGAAGGGCGCGACCGACAAACAGGTCGCCGACGCTAACGCCGAGCTGTTTGAACTGAAGGGCAAGCTCAACGGCTGCGACAACCTCCAGGCCGAAGGCGCAAAGTTCAAGGGCGTGGTCACCGGTGATCTCGGCGAGGCCGAAACCAAGGATCTGGCTCCGGCCTTCCGCGACGCGGCCGAGAAACTCGAGGTCGGCCAGGTGTCCGATCCGATCCGCACCGACGCCGGACTGCACCTGGTGGCCGTCTGCTCGCGGCACATGGGCGGCGCACAGGCGCTGACCAAGGATCAGATCGAGAACCGGCTCTATGGTGAGGAGCTGGCCATGATCGCCAAGCGCGCCCTGCGCGACCTGCGCAACTCGGCGACCATCGAGGTTCGGTAGTTATGAACGCGCCGATCGCCCTCAGCCTGGGCGATCCGGCGGGCATAGGCCCTGAGATCGTCGCCGCTGCCTGGCGCGCCCTGAGGGCCACCGGTCCGGCCTTCGTCGTCGTTGGCGACGCGGCGACCGTGGCCCGGGCCGCGGGCGTCGATCCTGTCCTTCCAGTGGGCGCCCTCGCCGAGGGCGCGGCGCGGTTCGCCGAAGCCCTGCCGGTGCTGGACCGTCCCCTCCCTGCCGCCGTGACCCCCGGCGGACCGGCGCCCCAGGCCGCCAGCGCGATCGTGGACTGGATCGAGACCGCCGCACGACTGGCGCTCGATGGCGAAGCCGCCGCCGTCGTCACCGCGCCGATCGCCAAGGCCCCGCTCTACGAGGCCGGCTTCGCCTTCCCAGGGCACACCGAATTCCTTGGCGCGCTCACCGGCGGCGCGCCGGTGATGATGCTGGCTGCCGCGGACCTGCGCTGCGTGCTCGTCACTATTCACGAGCCCCTGGCCAAGGTCGCTGGCATGCTCACCACCGAGACCATCGTCGCCGTGGCCCTGACGACGGCCGAGGCGCTCAGGCGGGACTTCGGCATTGCCGCGCCGCGCCTCGCCGTGGCGGCGCTCAATCCCCACGCCGGCGAATCCGGAGCGCTCGGGAGCGAGGAGGCCGAGATCATCGCCCCGGCGGTCGCCGCGCTCCGATCGATCGGGATCGACGCCGCCGGGCCGTTTCCAGCCGACACCCTCTTCCACGCCGAAGCGCGGGCGCGCTACGACGCAGCGATCTGCATGTACCACGACCAGGCCCTGATCCCGGTCAAGATGCTGGATTTCTGGGGCGGCGTGAACGTGACCCTGGGGCTGCCGATCGTGCGCACTTCGCCTGACCATGGCGTCGCCTACGACATCGCGGGTAAGGGGCTGGCGCGGCCGGACAGCCTGATCGCCGCCTTGCGGCTGGCAGGCGAGATCGCGGCCCGGCGGGCGGCGTGAGCCTGCAGGATCTCCCGCCGCTGCGCGAGGCGCTCGACGCCGCCGGCATCCTGGCAGCCAAGCGGTTCGGCCAACACTTCCTGCTGGATCTCAATATTTGCCGCAAGATCGTTAGAATCGCTGATGTTTCAGATGGCCAGCAGGTACTCGAGGTGGGTCCTGGCCCAGGCGGCTTGACCCGCGCCCTGCTAGAGGCGGGCGCTGAGGTGACAGCGGTCGAGACCGACGCCCGCTTCCTGCCATTGTTGGCGACGCTCGCCGAAGCTGCGCCGGGACGCCTGAAGGTGATCCACGCCGACGCCCTCACAATCGAGGAGACGGCGCAAGTGGGCGCGGGCGCGGCTGTGGTGGCCAATCTACCCTACAACGTGGGCAGCCCCCTGCTCGTCAAATGGCTGACCGGTTCATTCCGCCCCGCCAGCCTGACCCTGATGTTCCAGGCCGAGGTGGCCCGCCGGATCGCCGCGCGGCCGGGCGATGAAGACTATGGCCGGCTGGCGGTGATCGCCCAGGCGGTATGCGAGGCTCGGATCGCCATGAACTTGCCGGCCCGCGCCTTCACGCCACCGCCGAAAGTCGATTCGGCGGTGGTGCGGCTGACGCCCAGGCCTGAGCGGCCCGCGGATCCGATCCTGGAGGCCCTGCAAAAGGTCACCGCCGCCGCCTTTGGGCAGCGACGCAAGATGCTGCGCTCCTCGGTCAAGGCGCTGGGCGGGGCGGCGCTGTGCGAGCAGGCCGGAATCGATCCTGACGCCCGCGCCGAGACGGTGGACGTGGCCGGGTTCCTGCGGATGGCCGACAGGGTCGCGGCAGACTCATCGCGTTGATCGCCGTCGTCCTATAGGGCGGACTCGATATCGGTCCGTGCGAAATCCTCGCCCACATAGAGCAGGGCGCAGGCGTGTTCCTTGGCCACTTCATAGGCGAAGCAGTCACCGAGGCTCAGCGCCGCGGCGTGGGCGCCCTTGCCCCATTTTCCGTAGGCCGCAGCTATGCGGCGCGCCGATGCGGGCGTCACGCTGACGATCTCGAAACCGAGCCCGTCGATGAGCCGCTCCACTTCCTCGCCAACCCGCCGATGGGCCGCCACGATCAGCGCTTCGGCCGCCGTACCGGCCGAGATCAGCAACCGATCTGCCCGTTCGAGCGCGGCGGCGCAGGCGTCCGCTTCGGGTTCATTCAGGACGATCGCCATCAGTGCAGACGTATCGACGGCGATCATCAGGGCAGGCCATCCTCGCCGTAGAGGAAATCCTGGCTGCGGGCCGCGCTTGGGCCCGCCGCGACCTTGGCGACAGCGGCCGCGCGTACGGCCTCCAGCAAGACCAGGCGGGACTTTGCATCGACCGCCGGCTTGATCGGCGCCAGCCTCACTGCGGGGTGGCCATGACGGGTCAGGATGACCTCGTCTCCGGCTTCGGCGCGCCGCACGAGCTCAGTCAGCTGGCCTTTGGCTTCGGTTACGGAAATCTGCATGGCGCCCCGAGCCCGGATCGTGCCGACTGGCCTATTCTAGACCGTCAAATGGTCCATTTCAACGAACCCATGCTCGCCGCCCCTACCCTTCGCCGTCGAGCCGCTCAACGAAGTCCGCCAGCCAGGGATTGCGCCGTCGGCGCAACCGCTCGCCGCAGTAGATCGTCTCGATGTCGGCGTAGGCCTGCTCGAAATCTTCGTTGACGATCACGTAGTCGTATTCATGCCAGTGGGCGATCTCGCCGCGGGCGCGGGCGAGGCGCCTGGCGATGACGTCGCGGGCGTCCTGGGCGCGGCCGTGCAGCCGATCGGCCAGGGCGGCCATGCTGGGCGGCAGGATGAAGATCGTCGCGGTGTCATCGGGCATCGCCTTGCGAATGGCCTGAGCCCCCTGCCAGTCGATGTCGAAGAGGGTGTCGCGGCCGGCCTCGACCGCCGCCTCAACCGGCGCGCGCGGCGTACCGTAGAAATTCTCGTGCACCTCAGCCCACTCGAGGAAGGCTCCGGCGGCCACCTCTGCGTCGAAGGCCGCACGACTGACGAAATGGTACTCGCGACCGTCAGCCTCGCCGGGCCGGGGGGCCCGGGTGGTGGCGGATATCGACAGATGGAGTTCTGGATGGCGCTCGGCGAGACGCCGGCTGAGCGAGGTCTTCCCGGCCCCGCTGGGGCTGGAGATGACCAGCAGGAGGCCGCGGCGTGCGCTCATCGACCACCCCCGCGCACCTGATGCTCGACGGCCCGCCAACGGGCCACGTTCTTCAGATGCTGGGCGAGCGTGGTGGAAAACACGTGGCCGCCGGTTCCGTCGGCCACGAAGTAGAGGTCCTCGCTGGGGGCCGGGTCAAGCGCCGCCTCCAGCGCCGCCCGGCCGGGATTGGCGATTGGCGTCGGCGGCAGGCCGGCGACGAGATAGGTATTATAGGGCGTCTTGCGGGCGAGCTCGGATACCCTCAGGCCGTGTCCGAGCGGCGTCCCGCCGGTGAGGCCGTAGACGACAGTGGGGTCGCTCTCCAGGCGCATGCCCGTCCTCAGGCGGTTGATGAACACCGCGGCGATGTGGGGCCTCTCGTCCGGCAGGGCGGTCTCCTTCTCGACGATGGAGGCCAGTATCACCGCCTCCTCAGGCGAGCGATAGGGAAGGCCACCCGGACGATCGCCCCAGAGCTTGGCCAGCAGGGCGTCACGGGCGGCCTGCATCCGGCCCAGCATGTGGGCGCGGGTCTCACCGAAGCCGGTTTGGTAGGTTTCAGGGAGGAGCGAGCCCTCCGGCGGAACCACGGTCTCGCCCGAGAGATCCGGCGAATGGGCGAGCACGGCGGCGGCGTCGGCCGAGGTGAATCCCTCCGGGATGGTCACCCAGTGGCGGACCGTGCGGCCCTGGCGGACCTGCGCCAGAACGGCGAGCAGAGAGGCGCCAGAGCGGAAGCTGTAGTCGCCGGCCTTGAGGCGATGGGCCGAGCCACTGGCCTCGGCGACGATAATGAAGGCCAGCGGCGAGCGGATGACTCCGGCGCCGGCGAGCTGGTCGGCGAGGCCCTGGACGCCGCCGCCGCCGGCGAGCACCACTTCGGTCGCATTGCCGCTGCGCGCCGCCGGCCCCGGCAGCAGCAGGACGCCTGCCAAGCCGACGATGATGACGCCGAGGGCGGCCGCGCCGACGATCAGGAGGCTCCGGCGGTCGCGTGTCGGCGGCGGCTTGCGCTGACCCTTGCGGGCGCGGGGCCGGCGACTCACGGCGCCTTGGTGAAGACGACGCTGGCGTTGGTGCCGCCGAACCCGAAGCTGTTGGAGAGCGCAACGTCGATCCGGCGCGCACGCGCCTGATGCGGGACGAGGTCGATGGCCGTCTCGACCGAGGGATTGTCGAGGTTGATGGTCGGTGGCGCGACCTGGTCGCGGAGGGCGAGGACCGCAAAGGCGGCCTCGATGGCTCCGGCCGCGCCCAGGAGGTGGCCCGTGGCCGACTTGGTCGACGACATCGACACCTTGGCCGTCGCGTTGCCGAGCAGACGCTCGACGGCGCCGAGCTCGATCTCATCGCCCAGCGGCGTCGAGGTGCCGTGGGCGTTGATGTAGTCGATGTCGGCCGGTTGGATGCCGGCGTGGGCGATGGCGGCCCGCATAGCCCGGAAGCCCCCGTCGCCATCCTCGGGCGGGGCGGTGATGTGATAGGCGTCGCCGGCCAGCCCGTAGCCGGTAACCTCCGCATAGATCTTGGCGCCGCGCGCCCGGGCGTGCTCCAGTTCCTCGAGCACCAGCACGCCGGCCCCCTCGCCCATCACAAAACCGTCGCGGTCGGCGTCATAGGGCCGCGAGGCGCGGGTCGGCTGGTCGTTGAAATGGGTCGACATGGCCCGGCAGGCGATGAAGCCGGCGATGCCCAGCGGACAGATGGCCGCCTCCGCCCCGCCGGCCAGCATCACGTCGGCGTCGCCGGCCTTGATGAAGCGCATGGCGTCGCCGACGGCGTGGGCGCCGGTGGAGCAGGCCGTCACCACGGCGTGGTTCGGCCCCTTGAACTGGTGTCGGATCTGCACCTGCCCTGAGGCGAGGTTGATCAGGGCCGACGGGATGAAGAACGGGCTGACTCGCCGCGGACCCTTCTCGTGCAGCTCGATGGCTGTGTCGGCGATCGAGGCCAGGCCGCCGATCCCCGAACCGATGTTGACGCCGGTCCGTTCGCGGTCGCGCTCGTCGGTGGGCGCCCAGCCGGAGTCGCGCACCGCCTCGTCGGCGGCGGCGATGGCGTAGAGGATGAAATCGTCGATGCGCCGCCGGTCCTTGGCGCTCATCACCTGTTCGGGATCGAAGCTGCCGGCGATGTCGGGGCCGCCGCCGCCCCGGCCGTCCACGCGCGGCACCTCGCACGCCACCTGGCATGCGTAGTCGGTCGGGTCGAAGGTGGTGATCCGCCCGGCCCCGGACTTCCCGTCCAGGATGGCGCGCCAGGTAGTCTCCACGCCCCAGCCGAGAGGCGTGACCATACCCAGGCCGGTGACAACGACGCGACGCATCGCAGGATCAGGCGCTGAGGCGCTCTCCGATGAATTTCACTGCGTCGCCGACCGTCTGGATGTGTTCGGCCGCATCGTCGGGGATTTCGATATCGAACTCTTCCTCGAAGGCCATGACGAGTTCGACGTTATCCAGGCTGTCGGCGCCGAGGTCGTCGATGAAGCTGGCCTTTTCGGTGACCTTCTCCGGGTCGGCGTCCAGGTGCTCGATGACGATCTTGCGCACGCGCTCGAGAATGTCGGACATCTAGATTTACAAGTCCCTCGTTGGCGGGACCGCTCTCGGGGTCCCGGTGGTTATCGTCGCCGGCCAGTCCGCCAGCAATCCTTAAGAAAATCGGCCTCCCGCCTAGCATGTTCCATAGGGTCCGCCTAGCGGGGCCGGCGGAGCCCTGCGTCCGCCCTCAGATCATCGCCATGCCGCCGTTGACGTGGAGGGTCTGGCCGGTGACGTAGGCCGCCTCGTTGCTGGCCAAGAAGACGCAGGCGGCGGCGACCTCATCGCCTCCGCCCAGGCGTCCCGTTGGGATGGTGGCGAGGATCTGGGTTTTCTGGGCCTCGGTCAGGGCGTCGGTCATCGGACTTTCGATGAACCCGGGCGCGACGCAATTTACGGTGATCGAGCGGCTCGCCACCTCCTGGGCCAGCGCCTTCGAGAATCCGATCATGCCGGCCTTGGAGGCGGCGTAATTGGTCTGGCCGGGGTTGCCGGTGACGCCGACCACCGAGGTGATACCTATGATGCGCCCCCAGCGTCGGCGCATCATGCCCCTGAGGGCGGCGCGCGAGAGCCGGAAATAGCTCTCGAGGTTGATTTGCAGGACCGCGGCCCAGTCCTCATCCTTCATGCGCAGCAAAAGGCCGTCGCGGGTGACGCCCGCGTTGGCCACCAGGATGTCGAGCGGGGCGCCCGCTGCCGCTTCGGCGCGCTCGACGAGACCGTCGACGGCCGCGGGGTCGCTGAGGTCGCAGGCCGCGAAGCTGGTGCGCTCGCCGAGCTCGCCGGCGAGGGTCTGCAGCGCAGCCTCGCGCGTGCCCGAAAGAACGACTTGGGCGCCCGCTTGGTGCAGAGCCCGGGCGATGGCCCCGCCGATGCCGCCGCTGGCGCCGGTGACGAGGGCCGTTTTGCCGGAAAGTTCAAACACCGGGCGCCTCCTCAGAGCGTCTTGGCGAAGGCTTCGAGATCAGCCGGCGCATTGAGCGCGAAGGCGGCCGCCTCCGGCGCCACACGCTTGGCGATGCCGGTCAGCACCTTGCCGGAGCCGGCCTCGGCAAAGACAGTCACGCCGCCCTCGCTCGCCAACCATTCCATGCTCTCGCGCCAGCGCACGCGACCCGTGACCTGCTCCACCAGCAACTGGCGGATGGCTTCGGGATCGGCGGCGGGGCGGGCGGTGACGTTGGCCACCACCGGAGGGCTCGGCGGTGCGATGGCCGCGACCGCCAGGGCGCGCTCCATCTCCTCGGCCGCCGGGGCCATGAGCGGGCAATGGAACGGCGCGGAGACGTTGAGCGGAATGGCTCGGGCGCCCAGAGCCTTGGCCTTTTCGATGGCGAGGTCGACGGCGGCCTTGGCGCCGGAAATGACGATATTGCCGGCGTTGTTGTCGTTGGCGACGACGCAAACGCCGGCCACGCTCCCGGCCTCGGCGGCGGCTTCGGCGAGCGCCAGATCGGTCTTCGGGCCGATGAGCGAGGCCATGGCCCCCTCGCCAACCGGAACGGCGCGCTGCATGGCCTGGCCGCGCAGCTTGAGGAGGCGGGCGGCGTCGGCGAGCGTGATCGCGCCGGCCGCCGCCAGGGCCGAATATTCGCCGAGCGAATGGCCGGCGACGAAGGCGGCGCGGGCGACGGGCAAGCCGAACTCGGCCTCGAGCACAGCGGCGACCGCCAGACTTACGGCCATCAGGGCCGGCTGGGCGTTCTCGGTCAGCGTCAGTTCCTCGGCCGGCCCCTCGCGCATGAGGCGAAAGAGGCGCTGTCCGAGTGCGTCGTCGACTTCCTCGAAGACGCTGCGGGCCGAGGGGAAGGCGTCGGCCAGCTCCGCGCCCATGCCCACGGCCTGGCTGCCTTGGCCCGGAAAGAGGAAGGCGAGGGTCATGTCGGCGGCGTTTCCTCAGACGAAGGTCGTTGGCTGAATCGGCGGCGCGAGGGTTAGGTCAAAGCTGATCAGGCGACAAGCTTCACGCTCGCTCGTCCCCGGCGCATAATGACGGCCGAAACCGGAGAAACGACATGAAGCGCCTTATCGCCGCCGCGGCCCTCTCGCTCGCCCTCACCGGGAGCGCCCACGCCGCCCTCAACGTCGGCGACAAGGCTCCGGACTTTTCCGCCCAGGCGTCGATGGCCGGCAAGGCCTTCCCATTCAAGCTCAAGGACGCCCTGAAGAAGGGTCCCGTCGTGCTCTACTTCTTCCCGGCCGCCTTCACCTCAGGCTGCACGATCGAGGCCCACGACTTCGCCGAGGCCCAGCCGCAGTATCAGGCGCTTGGCGCCACGGTGATGGGGATCACGGCCGGCAACATTGACCGCCTGACCGAGTTCTCGGTGAGCGAGTGCCGCTCGAAGTTCCCAGTCGCCGCCGATCCGGACGCCAAGATTGCGGCGTCCTACAAAGCAACGCTGGCCATGCGCCCCGGCTGGTCCGACCGCACCAGCTATGTGATCTCCCCCGACGGCAAGATCCTGCTGGCCTATTCCGACCTGAAGCCCGACGACCACGTGGCCAAGACGCTGGAGGCGGTGAAGGCGTGGAGAGACAAGCACCCGGCGAGCTGAACGCGGACGACGCAGCAAGGCAGGTCGACGCGTACGCCATGCCTTGCCATCCGCGACAATTCCCGCTAACAGCGCGCCTCCCTTAACGGGCACGGTCTATCGCGGAACATTAAAGGGCTCGGGAGACTCCCGGCCGCCGCGCCAAGATCCATCGCTTTCGGACGCCTCTTCCCGGCCCCCGCGAGCGCCGCGCCCAAGATGCGGAAGCATGACGCCATGGCGTTCTACGAGCACGTGCTCATCGCCCGCCAGGACATCTCGCCCACCCAGGCCGAGACCCTGAATGAAGAGCTCAAGGCCCTGATCGAAGGTCAGGGCGGCCACGTGGCCAAGATCGAATACTGGGGTCTGCGCAACCTCACCTACCGGATCAAGAAGAACCGCAAGGGTCACTACTCCCTGCTGGCCATCGACGCTGCGCCGGCGGCCGTGAAGGAGATGGAGCGGCAGCTGTCGATCAACGAAGACGTGCTGCGCTACCTGACCTTGAAGGTCGAGCACCTCGACCTCGAACTCTCCCCGGTCCTCGCCCGCCGCGACCGCGATCGCGAACGGCGTTTTGACGACGTCCCGGCGTAAGGCGGCCTGACATGAGCGACGAAACCATCCTCCCCGAAGCCGCCCCCGCCTCTGGCGGCGGTGCGCGCCGCAACTTCATGCGCCGGCGCAAGGTGTGCCCGTTCTCCGGCGCCAACGCGCCGAAGATCGACTACAAGGACGTGAAGCTGCTGCAGCGCTACGTCTCCGAGCGTGGCAAAATCGTGCCCTCGCGCATCACGGCCGTTTCGGCCAAGAAGCAGCGCGAGCTGGCCCAGGCGATCAAGCGCGCCCGCTTCCTCGCCCTCCTGCCCTACGTCACGAAGTGAGGCGCGCGCCATGAAGGTCATTTTGCTGGAACGCGTCGAACGCCTGGGCGCCCTTGGCGATGTGGTGTCGGTGAAGGACGGCTTCGCCCGTAACTTCCTCCTGCCCCGCTCCAAGGCCCTGCGCGCCAACGCCGCCAACCTCAAAGTGTTTGAGGGCATGCGCCACGACGTCGAGGCCCGCAACGCCCAGGCCCGCGCCGCCGCCGAGAAGGCCGGCGGTCGCATCGACGGGGTCACCTACGTGATGATCCGCCAGGCCGGCGAGACCGGTCAGCTCTACGGTTCTGTCAGCGGCCGCGACGTGGCGGCGGCGGTCAACGCCGAGGGCGGCAAGATCGATCGCGCCATGATCGTGCTCGACCGGCCGATCAAGACGCTGGGCGTGCACGAAGTGAAGGTGCGCCTTCACGCCGAGGTGGCGGTGACGGTGAAGATCAACATCGCCCGCAGCATCGACGAGGCCGAGCGCCAGGCGCGCGGCGAGAATGTGCTGGCCGACCGCTACGCGACCGAGGAAGGCGAGATCACGCCGGCCGACGTCTTCGAACCCGGCGCCGAGCCGGTGACGGAAGAAGCGGAAGCTTAATCCACAGAGTCGGCGCGAAGCTCCACAAGCGGGGCGAAACGCCGATTACTGCGACCAGCCAGCTGGGATAGCGTCGCCGCCTCCATGGCCATCGTTCCCCTCCTAGATCTGCGTCCGGCCGAAACAGCCGCCGACATCCTGCAACCGCCGCACAACATCGAGGCCGAACAGGCCCTGCTGGGCGCGCTGCTGTACGACAATTCCGCGCTCGAGCGGCTGAGCGACGCCCTGCAGGCCGACGACTTCCACGAACCCCTGCACGGGCGGCTGTTCGACGCCATTCGGCGGGCGGTCGGCGCCAACCGCCTGGCCGATCCGATCCTCCTGGACGAACAGTTCCAGCGCGATCCGGCCTATGGCGAGGCGGGCGGGGTGCGCTACCTCGCCGACCTGCTCAACCACGCGCCGCCAGCGGCCTACGCCCCCGACTACGGGCGAGCGATCCATGACCTGGCTCTGCGCCGCGCCCTGATCCGCATCGGCGGCGAGATCGCCGCCGGGGCCCAGGCGGGCGATCCCGAGCGGACGGGCCGGGAGCTGATCGAGTCGGCCGAGCAGGAACTCTTCAAGCTGGCCGAAATCGGCTCGGGCCATCGCGGCCTGATGAACCTGTCCGACGCCCTGGCCGGCGCGGTGAAGATGGCCGCCGCGGCGTACGAGCGCGACGGCAAGCTTTCGGGAATCTCCACCGGCCTCGAGGACCTTGATGACAAGCTGGGCGGCCTGCACCCCTCCGACCTGGTGATCCTCGCCGCCCGACCGTCCATGGGCAAGTCGGCGTTGGCCCTCAACATCGCCTTCAACGTCGCCCGCAAATACGCCTACGAGGTCGAGCCCGACGGGACCAAACGCACCGTCCGCGGCGGGGTCGCGGCCTTCTTCTCGCTGGAAATGAGCGCCGAGCAGCTCGCCTTGCGTCTCCTCGCCGAACTCACCGGCGTGTCATCCGACCGCATCCGCAAGGGGCAGATCAACGCCCAGGACTTCGGCCTGCTGCGCGACGCGGCGGCGGAGATCCAGAACGCGCCGCTGCACATCGACGACACCGGCGGCCTTTCGATCGCCAAGCTGGCCGCGCGCGCCCGCCGGCTCAAACGCACGGTCGGCCTCGACCTCGTGGTGGTCGACTATCTGCAGTTGGTCACGGTCGGCGACACCTCCCGCAACGACAATCGCGTCCAGGAGGTGACCCAGGTCACCCAGGGCCTCAAGGCGCTGGCCAAGGAACTGAACGTGCCGGTCATCGCGCTGGCCCAGCTCTCGCGCCAGGTGGAAAACCGCGAGGACAAGAAACCTCAGCTCGCCGATCTCAGGGAGTCGGGCTCGATCGAACAGGACGCCGACGTCGTCATGTTCATCTATCGCGAGGCCTACTACCTCTCGCGCGGCGAACCGCGCGACAACACCCCCGAACACATCGAGTGGGAAGAGAAGCTCGACGCCATCCGCCATGTCGCCGAGGTGATCATCGGAAAGCAGCGCCATGGCCCGATCGGCGTGGTGCGCCTGCACTTCAACGAGGATCTGACCAAGTTCTCCAACCTGGCCAAGGACGGCCGCTACGAGCCGCGCTAGCGCAAAAAGAAACGGCCGCGCCCGTTTCCGAACGCGGCCGCCAATCTGTCGGGAAGTATCGCTCTTTTAGTGGACGAGGCCGCCGGCGGCGATCGCCGAACCGATAAACATGGCGGTCACCATGCCGCCGACGACCGCAAGGATCAGCCAGTAGATAATCAGCCAAGCCAGGATCAACACGATGTTGAAGCCGATCGCCTTGTCGGCCGGCACCTTCATCAGCTTCGGCGCGCCGATCCAAAAGGTGTAGAGGCTATAGATCCCGCCGGCGAGAGCCCCGATCCAGCCGATAAACGGGATGATCTGGAAGACGGAGCATACCCAGGACGCGGTCGGCGAATAGGCGGCCAGCTTGAAAGCCTGTGATTGGCTCTTTTGGCCATCGAAGCTGGGGGCCAATGCGTCGGCCAGAAAGCCCAGTATGAACACCGAAACCAATTGGGCGGCGTAGCTGACCACGGCCATGGCGATGATCAACGGCAGCATCAGCACATGGGCGAAACCAAATCCCAGATGGAAAGTGCTCTGCACCAGACCGGCCAGAATCGCAGAGACTGCCGGGATCAGCGCCAGGATCACCACATAACCGGTGAAGAGGCCCTGGACCGTGGCCGCTTCGCCGTCGATCACGTCCCACTCGGTCGCAGGCGACTTCAGCATGCCCGTCACGCGCGCGACGAGGCCGGCGCTCGACGGTTGTTGCACCACGCTCAAATCGAAACCCTCCCCTTAACGGTTAACCCAGATGGCTGAACCTGGGCGGAAGGCTAGCGCAATTATGGCGGCGTGGCGAGACGGGCCGCTTGCAGGACGCGGACCCCGGGTTGCGGCTATAATCGGTCTCTACCGGGACGAATCGGTGAGCCATGGCCCGCGACGGCGCGCTCTACGTCTGCCAGTCCTGCGGCGCCGTTCAGGCCAAGTGGGCCGGCCAGTGTCCGGCCTGCGGAGCCTGGAATACCCTCGTTGAGGAGGTGGTCAGCGCGCCGCCAGGCGCGCCTTCGCCGCGCGGTCGCCGGGGCCCCGGCCTCGCCTTCGAACCCCTGACCAGCGACGCCCCGCCGCCGCCCCGAATCGTCACCGGTGTCGAGGAATTCGACCGGGTGGTTGGCGGGGGCGTGGCGCGCGGCTCGGCCCTGCTGCTGGCCGGCGATCCCGGCGTCGGCAAATCCACCCTGTTGCTGGACGTCGTCGCCAGGGCGGCGCTGCGCGGGGCGGCCTGCGCCTACATCTCTGGCGAAGAGGCGGCCGAGCAGATCCGGGCCCGCGCCGCACGCATGGGCCTTGCCGGCGCGCCGGTGCGATTGGCGGCTGAGACCTCGCTGCGCGCCATCCTCGACGGCCTGAAGTCGGAGGCCTTCGACCTAGTGGTCATCGATTCGATTCAGACCCTGTGGAGCGACGGCCACGAAGCGGGTCCGGGCTCGGTGACTCAGGTGCGCGCCTGCGCCGGCGAGCTGGTGCGCCTGGCCAAGAAGCGGGGCGTCACCGTCATCCTCGTCGGCCACGTCACCAAGGACGGCCAGATCGCCGGGCCGCGGGTGGTGGAGCACATGGTCGACGCCGTCCTGTCGTTCGAAGGCGAGCGCGGCTATCCGTTCCGCGTCCTCAGGGGGGTCAAGAACCGGTTCGGCCCCACCGATGAGATCGGCGTCTTCGAGATGGGCGAAGCCGGCCTGGCCGAAGTGCGCAACCCGTCGGCGCTTTTCCTCGGCGAATCCGGGGAGCGGGCGGCGGGAACGGCGGTGTTCGCCGGCATCGAAGGCTCGCGGCCGGTGCTGGTCGAGTTCCAGGCCCTGGTGGCGCCGTCCGTATACGGAACGCCGCGGCGGGCGGTGGTTGGCTGGGATTCTGGGCGCCTGGCGATGATCCTCGCCGTATTGGACGCCCGTTGCGGCCTTGGATTCGCCGCCCGCGACGTCTATCTGAACGTCGCCGGCGGTCTTCGGATCGGCGAGCCGGCGGCCGACCTGGCGGCGGCGGCGGCTCTCGCCTCCTCCGCGCTGGAGGTAGCGCTTCCGCAAGATTGCGTCGTCTTCGGGGAGATCAGCCTGTCGGGCGACGTTCGCAATGTGAGCCGCAGCGAGACCCGCCTAAAGGAGTCGGCCAAGCTGGGCTTCACCCGGGCGCTTGCGCCAAGCGGTGCGGCAGGCGGCGGTGTTGCGGTGATGAGCGTAAGACGCCTGGGCGAGGCCATCGCCCGCATCGGTGAGAGCGGCTGGAGTTGAAAGCGTTTGACGGGTTTCGACATCCTGGCCGGCGCCATCCTCTTGGTGTCGGGCCTGGTGGGCTTCGTCCGCGGGGCGACGCGCGAGGTGGTGACCGTCACCGCCTTCATCGTCGCGGTGGCGGTGTCGATCCTTGCGCTGCGGATCACCGGTCCGCTGGCGGCGCACTTCATCCACATTCACTGGCTGGCGCGAACGGCGGCCCTGATCGGCGGCTTTTTGGCCGTCTATGTCGCCGTGCGCCTGGCCGGCGGCGTGCTTTCACGTGGCGTGCGCCAGAGCGTGCTTTCGGGACCGGATCGGTTGCTCGGCGCGGCGATCGGCCTGGCGCGGGGAGTGGTGGTCGTGGGTGTCGTCGTGCTGGCCATCCGCGCCGCCACGCCGCCCGAGCGACTGCCGGGCTGGTACACACACGCCACCGTCTATCCCGTGGCGAACGCCGCCGGCGGCGCTCTGCAAGCCCTGGCGCCCCAGGGGATGTCACTGGTCAGGCGCGCCGCCCCGGAGGTGGAAAGCGCCATGAACGCGGATGACGCCGAAACCCAGCCGAAGGGTTATAGCGACGCCGAGCGCGGCGCCCTCAATGTTCTGGTGGAGAAATCGCGGCGATGAGCAAGTCCTCTCGATCGGGGCCTGATCCTTGGGACGACAAGCCGCGTCTGGAGTGCGGCGTGTTCGGCGTCTTCGATACGGCCGGTGCGGCCAGCGTCACGGCTCTGGGACTGCACGCCTTGCAGCACCGCGGCCAGGAGGCCTGCGGTATCGCCGCCTTCGACGGGGCCGGTTTTCACACTGAGCGGCATCAGGGTCACGTAGGCGAGGCCTTCGCCGGCGACCTCTCTCAGAGGCTGCCCGGCCGCTCGGCCATCGGCCACACCCGCTATTCGACCGCGGGCGGCAGCTTCCTGCGCAACGGCCAGCCGATGTTCGCCGACCTGCAGGCCGGTGGCGTCGCCATCGCTCACAACGGCAACCTGACCAATTTTCTCACCCTTCGCGAACAATTGGTGGTCGAGGGGGCGATCTTCCAGTCGACCTCGGATTCCGAGGTGATCCTGCATCTCATCGCCCGGTCGCGACGCGAAAAGTTCGTCGACCGTTTCATCGACGCCTTGAGTCAGATCGAGGGCGGCTACGCCCTGGTCGCGCTGACCAATAAGAAGCTGATCGGCGTGCGCGACCCGCTTGGCATCCGTCCGCTCGTCCTTGGCGACCTCAATGGCAAGCCGGTGTTCGCATCGGAAACCCGTGCGCTCGACATGGTCGGCGCCACGTTCGTGCGCGACGTCGAGCATGGCGAGATGATCGTCGTGTCGGACCGCGAGGTGGAGAGTTGCCGCCCCTTCCCGGCCGCCCGCGCCCGCCCCTGCGCGTTCGAATACGTCTACTTCGCGATGCCCGATTCGGTGGTCAATGGCCGCTCCGTCTACGACGTTCGCAAGCGGATGGGCGAGCGCCTGGCCGCGGAAACCGCCGTGCCGGCCGACGTGGTGGTGCCTGTGCCTGATTCGGGTGTGCCTGCCGCGCTCGGCTACGCCCAAGCCAGCGGCCTCCCCTACGAAATGGGCATCATCCGCAACCACTTCGTGGGTCGCAGCTTCATCCAGCCCAGCCAGGACGCGCGGCAGCTGGCCGTTCGGATGAAGCTCTCGCCCAATCGGGCGGTGCTGAAGGGCAAGCGCGTCCTGCTGGTCGATGATTCCATCGTTCGCGGCACAAATTCCGTGCGCGTCGCCCGCATGGTTCGCGAAGCCGGCGCCGCGGAAGTGCACCTGCGCTCGGCGTCGCCGCCAATCCGATGGCCCGACTACTACGGCATCGACATGCCCGATCGCGACCATCTGCTGGCCGCCCACCGCAGCCTGGACGAAATGGCTGGCTTGCTGGAGGTGGACAGTCTCGGCTTTCTGTCCGTCGAGGGGCTCTACTGGGCGCTCGGCGAAGAGACGCGCAATCCAGACCACCCGCAGTTCACCGACCACTATTTCACCGGCGACTATCCGACCCGCCTCCTCGACCGCGAGATCGCCGAGGGCCGCAACGACCGGGTCGAACGGCAGCTGTCGTTCCTGATCGACGCCTGAGACCGCATGACCGAAGCGCATCAGCTGCTGGCCGGGCGCGTGGCGCTGGTCACCGGCGCGACCCGCGGCATCGGGCGGGCGGCGGCCGAAGCGCTCGGCCTGGCCGGCGCCCAGGTCATCGCCGTCGGACGCACGCAGGGCGCGCTCGAAGAATTGGACGACGCTATCCAGGCCGCTGGGGGGCTCCCGGCCACGCTCGTCCCCATGGACCTGACCGCGGGCGATGGAATCGATCAGCTGGGTCTCGCCATCTACGAGCGCCACAAGCGCCTGGACGTCCTGGTCCATGCGGCGGCGATGCTGGGCGGTCTGAGGCCCGTGTCCCATATTCCGCCGCCGCTCTGGGACAAGGTCGTGGCCGCCAACCTGACCTGCGTCTTCCGCCTGATCCGCTCGCTCGAGCCGCTGCTGCGCGCCAGCGACGCAGGCCGCGCCATCTTTCTCACCTCGGGACGGGCCGAACGGCCCAAGGCGTTCTGGGGCTCCTACGCCGCCACCAAGGCCGGCGTCGAAGCTCTGGTGCGGTGCTGGGCGGACGAGGTCGATACGAGCAGCATCCGCGCCGTGCTTCTGGATCCGGGCGTCATGCGCACCAAGATGCGCGCCGAGGCCTTCCCTGGCGAGGATCCGGCGACTCTCGTCGATCCGGCCGAGATCGGTCCGTTGATCGTCGAGCTGGCCGGGACGCGCGATCCCGGCCCGCCGACCCAAACGATCAAGTTCAGCGCCTGGAGTGAGGCCCGCCAGCGCGCCTGAGACGGGCGCGTCAAACGCCGCTCAGCGGCCGCGCGCCGGCGTGCGCTTGCGCGCGGAAGGCTTGGGCGTGGAAGGTCGGCGAGATCTGATCGGCGGCTTGCCGCCCTCGCCGCCGGCGTAGGGATTTTTCCCCGACTTCACGGTCAGGCGCACGGGGGTGCCTGGAAGATCGAAACTCTGGCGCAGTGAGTTGATCAGGTAGCGTCTGTAGCTGTCCGGCAGCTTGTCGGCGCGGCTCGCGAACATCACGAAGGTCGGTGGCCGCGACTTGATCTGCGCCATGTACTTGGGTTTGACCCGTCGCCCATCGACAGCCGGCGGGGGATGGCGCTCGACCGCCATGTGCAGCCAGTCGTTGAGGTCGTGCGTGTTGACCCTGGCCGACCAGTTGCGATGGGCCTCGATGACGGCCGGCATCAGGCGGTCGAGGCCGCGGCCGGTCTCGGCCGACAGGGCCACCAGCGGCGTGCCACGCACCTGCGGCAGCATCTGTTCGGCCCGCTCGATGAAAGCTTTCAGCCGCGGTCCGGGATCGTCGATCAGGTCCCATTTGGCGAGCACGAAAACCAGGGCCCGGCCCTCGCGTTCGATCAGATCGGCGATCTGCAGATCCTGGGTCTCGAAGGCCTGGGTGGCGTCCATGACCAGCACGGCGACCTCGGCGAAGGTCAGGGCCCGGAGCGTGTCCTGGACGGCGAGGCGTTCCAGTCCCTCTTCGACGCGGGCCTTGCGGCGCAGACCGGCGGTGTCGACCAGGCGCACCCGCCGGCCATCCCAGATCCAGTCGACGCTCACCGCGTCGCGAGTGATCCCGGCCTCCGGCCCAGTCAGCAGGCGATCCTCGCCGATCAGGCGATTGGCGAGGGTCGACTTGCCCGCGTTCGGACGCCCGACGATGGTCATACGGATCGGCTTGTCACCCTGCGACTCGTCTTCGTCCGCGGCCGGCGGCGCGCGTTCGGAGGCGACGCGGATGGCGGCGTAGAGATCGGCCAGGCCTTCGCCGTGTTCGGCCGAGATGGCGATCGGCTCGCCGAGGCCCAGCGCGTGGCCATCCAGCACGCCGGATTCCCCGGCTCGGCCCTCGGCCTTGTTGGCGGCCAGCACCACCGGCTTGCCGGAGCGGCGAAGCTGGACGGCGAAGACCTCGTCGAGCGGGGTGACGCCTTCGCGCGCGTCGATGATGAACAGCGCCACGTCGGCGTCGGCGATCGCCTGCTCGGTCTGGCGGCGCATCCGCGCCTCCAGGCTGGCGTCGGTAACGTCCTCGAAGCCCGCCGTGTCGATCAGCTCCAGATCGAGGTCGCCAAGTCGCCCGGCGCCGGTGCGGCGGTCACGGGTGACGCCCGGACGATCATTGACGATCGCCAGACGCCGACCGGCGAGGCGATTGAACAGGGTCGACTTGCCGACGTTGGGGCGGCCGACGATGGCGACCCGCAGGACCATCGCCTTACCTTATGGCGATGAGCTGGGCCTCGTCGCTCACCACGTAAAGCGTCCCGTCCACGGCGATGGGACCGAGCAGCATCCTCGGACCGAGCTTCAGTCGACTCTGAATCTCGCCCGTCTTCGGGTTGAGGGCCACGGCCTCGCCCTTGCTGGAAAAGGTGATCAGCCGGTTCGACGCGAGGATCGGCGTCGTCCAGTAGCCATTCCGCATCTTCTTCTTTGCGATCCCGGCGTTGAGATCGCGAATCCAATAGACCTGCCCGGCGTCACGCGAGGCGCAGATCACCTGGCCGCGATCGTCGATCACATAGACCACGTCGCCGGCCGGCCACGGCGTGGTGATCGCGGAGACCGGCAGGGTCCAACGCACCTGGCCGGTGCGCAGATCGACGGCGGCGAAGACATCGGAGTGGCTGACCGCGTAGACGTCGGAGCGAAAGATCACCGGCCGGCCGGGGATGTCGCGAATCTCCGACAGCGCATTGGTGCGGTTGGCGTGGGACAGGCTGGCGTTCCACAGTTCCGCCCCGTTGGCCGCGCGAAGGGCGATCAGTTCTCCCGACGCGAACGAGCTGATCAGGGTGTCGTTTTCCACCGCCGGGCTGGTGGCCGCCAGGATGCGGGCCGGCTCTTCGAGAGCCTGGTAGGTCCAAATCTGGGCGCCGGTGGCTTCGTCGAAGGCGAACAGTTCGTCGTTGACGTCCTCGGCGAACACCCGGCCGTTGGTGGCCGTGGGGGCGGCGTGCATCGGCGCCTCGGTGGTGGTCCGCCAAAGGAGCCTGCCGCTGGCGGCGTCCAGCGCCACGACCTCACGGAAACCGGAGGTGACGTAGATCTTGCCGTCGGCGAAGGCCAGACCGCCGCCCCAGGCTTCGTGATCACGCTTGGATCTGGGCTGGATGTTGGTGCGCCAGATCTGAGCGCCACTCGCCGGGTCATGAGCGGAGACATTGGCCGCGCCATCCATGACGAAGATCCGCCCGGCGGCATAGATCGGCGGCGCGGTCACGTGGTGCTTGCGCGAGCCTGGCGTGCCGAAGCTGCGCCTCCAGGCCACCGCGAAGTTCGGGGCGGCGTCTACATGCTCCACCGACTGAGCCAGGTTGCCGCCTGGCAGCGGCCATTCGGATTGCGGTGTGGGTGGCGGCAGGAAGAAGTCCTGGCCCTTGAGCGCGTCGGCGATCTTGAGCTGTTCGTTCTGGGCGATCACCGGGATGCGCACGCCGCGAGAAGCCGTGGTGGCGCGGTGCGGCTTGCCGTGGAACGGGTTGATCGAGCCGATCTTGGAGGCTGTGGCGCACGCGCCGAGCGCGAGGGCGGCCGCGGTCACGACGCCCAGATTGCGAATTACGGTCATTGGGCGTTACCAGGCTCGCCTTGGGCTTGCGGCGCCTGAGCGCCCTCGGGGGTTGCGCCGGGCAAACTTCCCGGTTTCGGCGGCGGCAATGTGGCGGCCGTCTTGGCGGCGGCGATGGCGGCTGCGGTCCCGCCCGAGTCGATCAGCTCGACGGCCGCCTGGGCCCGGGACCGCATCGACTGGCTGACGCCGAGCGTCAGGCTGAGCGCGGTGAAATCGGCGCGCGCCTCGGCGGTCTTGCCGGCCCCAAGCTTGGCCGTCGCCAGCGCCTCGCGAGCCTCGAGGTCGAACGGCTTGTTCTGGCCGATGAGCGGGGTGAGCAGCGTCTGAACCCGTGGCAGCGGCGCGGTGTCCATGAGCGCCAGAGCCGCGCGCAGGGAAGCCAGGTCGCGCAGGACGGGGTTGGGCGCCGCCTTCGACGCCTGTTCGAACAGAGTCGCCGCCTCGTCGGACTTGCCGGCGGCAAGGCGAATATTGCCTTGCTGCAGAAGCGCCAGGGTGCGGTAGCCCGCCGGGCCGGACTTGGCGATCGGGTCAAGGCCATTGTAGCCGCCGATCTGGTCGCCCTGGGTAAGCGCGGTCAGCGCCTTGTCGTAGGCGACCGACGCCTTGGCGACGTTCTGGTCACGCCAGGTGTCGTAGCCCCATACCACCAGGAAGGCGACGACGATCGCCGCCACCAACGCGGCGAACCACGGCCAGGCTTTGCGCGCAAAGGCGAGATAACGGTCGGAACGGAGCTGCTCCTCGACCTCCTCGATAAAATCGACCACGGTTTTGTCTTCGGGCTCCTGACCGGCCTCGCGCCGGGCGCGGAACCTATCCTGGGCCGCGCCGCGCTGCAACGCGCCGCAGACTCGAACCCATGTTCGCGCCCGCGCTCCGCACGGCCGGCGCGCGCTACGACCGCGAAACGCGACCGAGATTGCAGGGTTGTCCAATTTGACTCGGCGTCGCGAAAAGCATCATCTCTGTGGCGAAGGCCCTCGCCCTAGACCGGACACGGATGAATGCGGCTGGGATTCGATCGAGAGGCGTGAGGAACTGCGGGGCGTTGCAGCCATCTGAGCCAGACGCCGCGTGGGCGGCCCGACCATTCGCAAGGCGGGGAGCCTGGCGCGCGTGATCGCTGTGATCCACATGGGGCTGCACAAGACCGGCAGCACCCTCGTCCAGTATCTCGCCGCCTACAACGCCAAGGCGTTATTGCAGCGCGGGGTCTATTTCAAATCGACCCTTGGCTATCCGGCCCACCACGATGAGGCGGCGGACGTGCAGGGCGGCCAGTTCGGGAGAATCGCCAGCACTGTTTCGCGCGCCAGACGGTTGGGCGCGGAGAGTGTCTTCATCTCATCTGAGAATTTCGAAAATCTTCTCTTTACGCCTGAAACGACGTTGGCGTTTTGTGATTGGCTTAAGAGGGCTGGCTGCGAGCAAGTCATCTTTGCGCTCTATGTTCGCGACCAGACCGAGACCTTCTGGAGTCTCTACGCGGAACACAGCCGGCACGTTCCGCTCGATGCGCACGAGATGCTGCGCGACGTTCTCAACCGCGGGTTCTACGCCGTCGACCCTGAGCGCGGGCCCGAGGCCCAGCGCCGGCAATGGCGGTTCAGCTTCGATCACGCCAGCATCGTGCCACCGTTTCGGCAAGCGGTGTTCGAAGCAGCGGGCGCGGAGGTGCGCGTCTACGATTTTCACGCCTTCAAGCGTTATCCGGGCGACCAGATGTTCCGTGACATGGGCGTCGAGGACGCCATCACCCGCATGCCCATCAAGATGGTGGTCAATTCAGGCCTGTCTCGCGAGACCGTCCAGGCGAATTTCCGCCGCCACTACGCAAAGCGCCCCGCCCTCCGCTTGCCCGAGTTCCTGTCGCTCGACGAGGCGGGCGAACGTCACCGGCGGGCGCGGATGTCCGCGCTGCTGCGGGAACGCTTCGCCGGAAACAACGAGCGCCTCTTCGCCGCCATGGCCGAGACTCCGCCGCCAGCCCAGGTCCCCGAGCGCCTGCGCGCCTAGAGCGCGTTCCGCCAGGGATGGACCCCGTCTTTGCGGCAAAAGCGGGCGAAGCCGCCTGGTTTTTGGGCGCGCCTTTGCATTCGGACGAATATGTCGGGTCGCGGCAATCCCTCGAGCGCGTGGGGGTGGGATTGAATCGCCGCTCCCCCTCCACCAACCTCTACCGTCATCGCCGGGCGCCAGTCCCGGCAATCCATGCGCGCCGAGGGTCGGGTTGCCATGCCGGGCATGGCCACGGCGAGGCTGCGGGGCCCTACCGTGACCGCCCTACGCGGTCAAACTAAAACGG
>Ga0302314_10003088_pt1 | contig 30848 bp, 29 predicted proteins | sample III_Palsa_N2_3_FD_200533 | JGI IMG/M metagenome (GOLD analysis project Ga0302314, IMG submission 200533) | Peat permafrost microbial communities from Stordalen Mire near Abisko, Sweden - III_Palsa_N2_3 | ecosystem: Environmental > Terrestrial > Soil > Palsa > Peat permafrost | place: Sweden... | reverse complement strand
CCGAGATGTACCCGGTGCCGCCCAAGGCCGAGACGCAGGGCCGCACCGAGCAATACCTCGGCAGCTGGCTCAAGGCCCGCGGCGGGCGCGACAAGCTGGTCATCGCCACCAAGGTCATCGGCCCCGGTGAATTCCCCTGGATCCGTGGCGGCCCGCGTCTGGACCGGGCCGGCGTGCTCGCCGCCTGCGACACCAGCTTGCGGCGCCTGCAGACGGACACCATTGACCTGTACCAGGTGCACTGGCCGGCGCGCAGCACCAACTACTTCGGCCAGCTCAACTACCGCGCCACCAACGACCGCGCCGCCACGCCCATCGAGGAAACCTTCGGCGCGATGGCCGAGCTGGTGGCCCAGGGCAAGGTGCGGCATATCGGCATCTCCAACGAAACGCCGTGGGGCGTGGCCGAATACTTCCGGCTGGCACGCGAGAAGAGTCTGCCGCGGCCAGTGTCGATCCAGAATCCCTACAGCCTGCTCAACCGCAGCTTCGAGGTTGGGTTGTCGGAATTCGCCCACCGCGACAAGCTGAGCCTGCTGGCCTATTCGCCGCTGGCCTTCGGCGTGCTGGCCGGCAAATACCTGAATGGCGCGCGGCCGCCGCAGGGGCGCATCACCCTGTTCCCGCGTTTCGGCCGCTACAACGGCGAGCATGCGGATCGTGCAGTCGGCGAGTACCTGGCGCTGGCACGGCAGCATGGTCTCGATCCGGCGCAGATGGCCCTGGCTTTCGTCACCTCGCGGCTGTTCACCGTATCCACCATCATCGGCGCCACCACGATGGAGCAGCTGCGGTCGAACATCGCTTCGAGCGAGATCAAGCTGTCGGATGAGGTGTTGCAGGGCATCGAGGCGATCCACAAGCGCTACACCATTCCCTGTCCCTGAGCCCGGACTGCCTTTCCCGCGGAGCGGGGTGCGGGCGAAAAGAGGTGCGCGCCCTTGGTAAGGCGCCGGAGTCCGGGCCGGACTGAATCAGGCTGGTCCCGGCGTCTCGGCCTTGGGCATGCGCGAAGATACACAGACACGGCATCCGGCTCGCGGCTAAGCTAGCGACGGACGTCGTATGGATAAATCGCATTTTGGACACCCTGCAGCAAGCATGAAAACCCGGAAATCGGTCTTATCGCGCATCGCCAAGTTTTCCCTGATCATCCCCCTGCTCTGGATCGCGTACGCCTGTAGTCACATCGTCGCCTACAAGGACGTGCCGCCACCGGTGGTGGCGCAGCAGACGGTGCATTACCAGCGGGACGTGCAGCCGATCTTCGACGACAAGTGCGCGGCCTGCCATTCCTGCAACGACGCGCCCTGCCAGCTCAAGCTGACCAGCTGGGACGGCGTCGCGCGCGGGGCGAGCAAGCTGGAGGTGTATGACGGCACGCGCACCAAGGAACTGGAGCCGACGCGGCTCGGCATCGATGCCCTGACCACGCCGGAATGGCGCAAGAAGGGATTTTTCTCGACGCTCTACGCGCCTGAAGGCAACAAGGCGACGCCGCTGCAGGCTTCGCTGCTCTACGGCATGGTGGAGCTGGGACATCAGCACCAGTGGGTGCCGGGCTCGAAAATTCCGGACGGAATCGACCTGTCGCGTGCGCGTGAGAATCGCTGCCCGGTGATGGAGGAGTTCCCGGCTTACGCCAAGGAGCGGCCGCAACAGGGGATGCCCTGGGCGGTTGCCGGCCTGACCGATCAGCAGTTCCAGACCCTGCAAACCTGGGTGGCCGAGGGCGCGGTGGTGGAGCCGCCGCAGCTTCAGGCCACGGCCGGCGAGCAGCAGGCGGTGGAGAAGTGGGAGCGCTATCTGAACCGGCCCGGCGCGCGCGAGCAGCTGGTGGCGCGCTACCTGTTCGAGCACCTGTTCCTGGCGCACCTGTATTTCTCCGACGAGAAGCAGCCGCATTTCTTCGAGCTGCTGCGCTCGCGCACGCCTGCCGGGCAGGAGCTGATCCCGATCGCCACGGCGCGGCCGAACGACGATCCGGGCGGGATGTTCTATTACCGCTTCCGCCTGATCACCGAGACCATCGTTCACAAGACGCATATCACCTATGCGCTGAACGATCAGCGGATGGAGCGTTACAACACCCTGTTCTTCGGCAGCGACTGGGAGGCCGGCGCGGCGCCGGGCTATACGCCGGAGGACCGGGCCAATGCCTTCGCCACCTTCGCGGCGATTCCGGCCAAGGCGCGTTATCAGTTCATGCTGGACGAGGCGGAATATTTCATTCGCACTTTCATCCGCGGGCCGGTGTGCGCCGGGCAGATCGCCACCGATGTGATCCGCGATCATTTCTGGGTGCTGTTCGAGAATCCGGCGACGGAGCGCTATGTCAACGATGCGGCGTACCGGCAGCAGGTGACGCCGCTGATCGGCGTGCCGGGGCAGGACTCGGATCTGCTGGCCCTGCATTCGCAGTGGGAGAAGTACCGTGATCAGCGCAACCATTACGTCGAGCTGCGCCAGGCCGAGTATGGGCAGGCCGAGCCGCAGGGGCCGAATTTGAATGATCTGTGGGATGGCGAGGGCTGGAACCGCAATGCCCTGCTGACCATCTTCCGGCATTTCGACAATGCCTCGGTCAACCGCGGCTGGATCGGCAATGTTCCGGAAACCCTGTGGGTGATGGATTATCCGCTGCTGGAGCGCAGCTATTACCAGCTGGTGGTCAATTTCAATGTGTTCGGCAATGTCTCGCACCAGCTCAATACGCGCCTGTATTTCGACCTGATCCGCAACGAAGGGGAAAACGACTTCCTGCGGCTGTTGCCGGGCCCTGCGCGCGGCAAGCTGCGCAGTGCCTGGTATGCGGACGCCGGCAAGATCAAGCTGTTCACGACCTATGCCAAGCCGGACGATACCGTGCCGACGCGGATCGTCTACAAGACCGGCGATCCCAAGGCTGAATTCGCCCGCAAGATTTACCGCCACATGAGCAAGGTGATGGGGCCGGCGGATGTGATCAACCGCTGCACGCAGGGCGATTGCGTGCTGCCCGGCGAAAGCGAGGCGGCACAGCGGACCAATCGCGCGCTGCGGCGCTTCGCCGGCGTTCCCGCCGCGACGCTGCCGGTGATCAAGCTGCTACCGCAGCTGGTATACCTGCGCGTCACCGCGCCGGACGGCCAGCGGCTGGTGTATTCGCTGGCGCACAACCGCGCGCACAGCAATGTGGCGTTCCTGATCGGCGAGGATCTGCGGCTGGAGCCGGAGAAAGACACCCTGACCATGGTCCCCGGCATCATCGGCAGCTATCCGAATTTCATCTTCGATGTGCCGCTGACGGACATCGAGACTTTTGCCGGAGCGCTCGCCAGTGTGAGCAATGCGGCGCAGCTGGAAGATGTTGCTCAGAGCTGGGGCGTGCGGCGCACCCGTCCGGACTTCTGGGCGGTGTTCCACGACCTCAGCGCTTACATCGAGCAGACCGATCCGATCCAGGCCGGCCTGCTCGACCTGAGCCGGTATGGGAATCTGTAGAGGGCAGCGGGTTGCTTTTTACATGAGCAGCACCTTGCTCCGTTCGTCCCGAGTGCCCGCGTAGCGGGCGTATCGAGGGGGCGGTGCCGAACTTTGAAGCTGCGTAGCAGCGAAGCGCATCAATCGCGGCTTTCTTTTCTGCCCAGCGCTGAGACCTCTGTGTACGCGCAAGCGCGTACGCCAAAGCTTCAGGGCAGCTGTTTTGGGTAAGAGCGTCAAGCCGCGTACCGCGCCAACTCCACCGGATCATGCGCGCAGAACAACTCCACTTCCTTCCCTTTGGCGGATACCAACTCCCGCAGCCGCACCTGGTTGGCCCGCCGCTGCTTGCCGTCGATCTGCACGAGGTTCTGGAACAGGCGCAGCCCCGGTGTGCAGTAGGGATGCTGCGGATTGACCTCTTCGCGGTAGAAGTAGGAGTCGCCGCAGTGCATCAGCCAGCCATTGCCGGTGTTGACGGCCACGCCGCAATGCCCGCGCGTGTGCCCGATCAGCGGCACCAACAGGATTTCGTCGCGGCTGCCGGGCAGGGTGCGGATGCTGTCGAAGCCGTTCCACTTCTCGCCCTGGGTCTCGTGCATCACCCACTTCGGCCGGTGGGCGAAGTGGGCCGGCCGGTAGCGGCCTTTCTCGCCCAGGCTGGGGCGCGCCATCGCGGCGTGATGCTCGGGCTTGAACACGTGCACCTGTGCTTCGGGAAAATCCGGCAGGCCGCCGGCATGGTCGAGATCGAGGTGCGAGACGACGATATGGCGCACATCCGCCGGCTTGAAGCCCAGCGCCTGCACCTGGTGCAGGGCAGTCTCTTCCATCACCAACCGCGGCCGGACGATTGCGGTGAAGGCCGCGCCGAGGTGGGCCGGATTGCGCACATCGCCGCTGCCCAGGCCGGTGTCCACCAGCACCAGGCCGTCGGCGCTCTCGATCAGCAGGCAGTGGCAGCACATCTCGGCGCTCTCGAACAGGCCGCCGCGGCCATTGATCAGGCGCTTGCCGTGCGGGCACATGGTGCCGCAGTTGAGGTGATGGATCTTCAGAGACATTGGGCGCTCCGCTTCAGTGGTTAGTGGCCAGTGATTAGTGATTAGTAAAAGCGTGGGGGAAGTCTATGCCTAACCACTAACCACAGCTTCACCGCGGCTGCGGCCGGGCCGGCGCGGGCGTGCGCTGGCGCAGCCAGGCGATGAACAGCAGCATGACCAGGGATGAGCAGAGCAGCAGCAGCGCGTAGGTGTGCGCCACGCTGTAGTTGAGTTTCTGCGTCTCGTCATACAGCGCGATGGAGGCGACGCGGGTTACGCCGGGAATGTTGCCGCCGAGCATCAGCACCACGCCGAACTCACCCATGGTGTGGGCGAAGGATAGCGCGCCGCCGGTGATGATTCCGTTACGCGCCACCGGTACCATGATCTTCCAGAACACCTGGCGGGTGCGCGCGCCGAGGGAGAAGGCGGCTTCGATCAGATTCCGGTCGACCTCGCGCAGCGCCGACTGCATCGGCTGCACCGCGTAGGGCAGGCTGTAGATCACCGAGCCGACCACCAGACCGGAAAAGCTGAACGCCAGCGAGGTGCCGAACAGCGCCAGCCAGCCGCGCCCGATCGGGCTGTGGCTGCCCAGCAGCAGCAGCACGTAAAAGCCGATCACCGTCGGCGGCAGCACGATCGGCAGCGTCACCAGCGCCTCCACCAGCGGCGCCGCATGCGAGCGCGAGCGGTTGAGCCAGCCGGACAGCGGCAGGCCGAGCGCCAGCAGGATCAGGGTCGAAGTGCCTGCCAGCCGCACCGTCAGCCACAGCGAGGCCCACAGCTCGGGGCTGAGTGCGGCGAAGTTCAAGACCTTGCACCGGAAATCAATAGCGGATCCGGTCCGCAAATGAACGCAAATGAACGCGAATGAATGTGATCCGAGGTCGGGCAGCCAGGCATTTGCGTTTATTCGCGTTCATTCGCGGACTTGGTTTGTCCGAGCGCAGTGTGCCAGCCCACCGGTGCTAGACTCAATTCATGCTCGGCCTCTTCCGACCGGTCGCATCGCCCGCCGCCTGCGAGTTCGGTCTGGCGGACGGCAGCTGCGCGCTGCTGCGCCGGCTGCGCGCCGACGACGCCGAGCGCCTGCGCACCGGTTACATCCTGCTGTCGGAAGAATCGCGGCGGCTGCGCTTCTTCGACCAGGCCAGCGAGCCGCGGCTGGGCTTCCTCGATCAGCTCGACGCGAAAGATCATGTCGCCTGGGGCGCGCTCGATGCCAAGGCCCCGGACGGCGTATTCATGGGCATTGCCCGTTACGTGCGCAGCGCGCCCGAAACCGATGCCGCCGAGGTGGCGATCACCGTGCTCGATCCCTGGCAGAGCCGCGGCGTCGGCATCCTGCTGCACGCCTGCCTGCACCGCTGCGCCGCCAGCAACCAGGTCTGCCGCTTCCTCTACGACGTCAGCGAGGACAACCCCCGCTTCCTGCGCCACCTGCGCGAGCTGGGCGCGGTGCGCCGCAAAACCGAGAGCCACGTGGTGCGGCTGGAAATGCCGGTGTACGGGCGTGCCTGCCGGGTGCCGCGCAGCACCGCTGCCGGCCGGCGCTTTTACGCCGTCATGCGCGCTCTGGAGCGGGCGAAGCCGCTTGACGCATGAGCCACAGGATCAGCAGCAATGAGGGCAGGCCGATCAGCGCGGTGTAGATGAAGAACGGCGGATAGCCGAAGGCATCGACGATGCGTCCCCACTGGCTGGCGATGCTCTTCGCCGGCAGGCTCCACAAGGTGCCGAACAGGGCGTACTGCGTGGCGGTGTAGGCGGTATTGGTGAGCGAGGACATGTAGGCGATGAAAGCGGTGCCGGCGATGCCGTTGCCGAGGTTGTCGAAACTCACCGCCGTGGCCAGCAGGTTCAGGCCGGGATTGTGCAGGCCGGCGAGGTAGGCGTAGAACAGGTTGGCGATGGTCAGCAGCACCCAGCCGGTCAGCAGCGTCCGCGCAATGCCGTAGCGCTTCACCAGCAGGCCGGCGATGAGCGCGCCGGCCAGAGTCATGATCACACCGTAGACCTTCGATACCAGGGCGATCTGATCGAGCGTGAAACCCATGTCGATGTAGAAACTGTTGGCCGCCACGCCCATGGTGGTGTAGTTGAGGCGGAAGGTGACGATCAGGGCCAGCGCCGGCAGGCCCGCGCGCAGACCGTTGCGCGAGAAGAAATCGACGAAGGGGCAGACCACCGCGCCGAGCAGCCAGGCGACCACGCTGCGCAGGCCCTCCGGCCAGTGCGCCGAGCGTTCCAGGAAAGCCACCACCCGCGCTTCCTGCGCCAGCGTGGCCCGGTTGATGTGCGCTTCCGGTTCTGCGATCAGCAGCGTGGTGAGCAGGCCCACCCCGACGCAGCCGGCCATCACCAGGTAAGCCGTGTGCCAGCCATATTGGGCGGCGGCGAGCAGCGCGCCGGCGCCGGCGCAGATCAGCGCCAGCTGATAGCCCGTCTGGTAGGCCGCGGCCATCGCGCCCTGCCATTCCATGCCCACCGCCTCGATGCGATAGGCATCCAGCGCGATGTCCTGCGTGGCGGAGGAAAATGCGGTGAATACCGCGAGCCAGGCGAACTGCACCGCGCCCGCCGCCGGGTCGTGCAGCGCCATGCTGACCACGCCCGCGGCGATGCCGCATTGCGCCAGCAGCATCCAGCTGCGGCGGCGGCCGATGCGATGCAGCAGCGGCAGGCGCAGGCGATCGACGATGGGCGCCCAGAAATACTTGAGCGAGTAGGCCAGCCCCACCAGGCTGAAATAGCCGATGGTGGTGCGGTTGATGCCGGCCTGGCGCAGCCGCGCCGACAGGGTGGTGAGCACCAGCGGAAACGGCAGGCCGGCGGAAAAGCCGAGAAACAGCATCGCCAGCACGCGCGGATGGGCGTAGGCGGCCAGCGACTCGCGCCAGCCCCTGATGCGATCCTTCAAAGCTTGTAGTCCAGCGTCAACGGCGCATGGTCGGAAAACTTCTGTTCCTTGTATACCGTCGCGGTTTTGATTTTGTCGCGCAATCCGGGTGTGACGATGTGGTAGTCGATGCGCCACCCCACATTGTTGGCGTAGGCGTTGCCGCGATTGCTCCACCAGGTGTAGGCCTCGCCTTCCAGCTCGGGGTGGAGCGCGCGGTAGCCGTCGACCCAGCCGACCTCGTTGAACAGGGTGTCGAGCCAGGCCCGCTCGTGCGGCAGGAAGCCGGAATTCTTCTGGTTGCCGCGCCAGTTCTTCAGGTCGATATTCCTGTGCGCGATATTCCAGTCGCCACAGATGACGTAGTCGCGGCCGTTGGCCTTCCATTCCCGCAACTTGGGCAGGAAGAATTCCAGGAAACGGTCCTTGGACGCCTGCCGTTCCGGTCCGGACGAGCCGGATGGCAGGTACAGCGATACCACCGAGAGCTTGCCGTGGCGCAACTCCAGGTAGCGGCCCTCGTCGTCGAATTCCTTCTCGCCCAGCTTGTCCAGCACCTGGTCCGGCTGCTTGCGCGAAAACACCCCGACGCCGGCATAGCCCTTCTTCTGGGCGTGGTTGAAATGCGCATGCCAGCCTTTCGGCGCAAAGGTGGCATCGCCTTCCAGATCACTGAGCTGCGCCTTGATCTCCTGCAGGCAGAGAAAGTCGGCTTTCTGCTCGGGCAGCCAGTCGAACAGGCCCTTTTTGGCCGCGGAGCGGATGCCATTGGCATTGAGTGAGATGATGCGCACGCTGACCCCTGGAAAAAAGCTGTCGGATGGCGATTAGTCTTGCACAATAAGGCATCGTTCGACGCCTATCGCCATGCAAACCTACAAGACCACCTTCTTCAAGCTCGCCCTGCACTGCGAAGTGCTGCGCTTCGGCTCCTTCACCCTCAAGTCCGGACGCATCAGCCCCTACTTCTTCAACCTCGGCCGCATCGCCAGCGGCAGCGCCCTGCGCGAGCTGGCGCACGCCTATGCCGAGGCCATCGACGAATCCGGCCTGCAGTTCGATCTGCTGTTCGGCCCGGCCTACAAGGGCATCCCGCTGGCGGCGGCGGTGGCCTGCGCCCTGGCCGAGCGCGGCCGTGATCTGCCGTTCGCCTACAACCGCAAGGAGGCCAAGGACCACGGCGAGGGTGGGGTACTGGTCGGCGCGGACGTCGCCGGCAAACGGGTGCTGATCGTCGACGACGTGCTCACCGCCGGCACCGCCCTGCGCGAGTCGCATGCGCTGCTGACCCGCGCCGGCGCACTGCCGATTGCGGCAATAACTGCCCTAGATCGTCAGGAAATCGGCCCCAACGGCCGCGGTGCTGTCGCGGAACTGACTGAAAATATTAATATTTCCGTCATTTCCCTGGTTACGGTACAGGATTTGCTCCAGTACCTGCAGAGCAGCGGCGGCGATAATGCCACCATCGCTGCGATTCAGGCCTATCAGGCGCGCTACGGCGTTCCTGCATAACTATGATTTCCGGGGAATTTTTTGGGGGGAGGCTGGCGTCGTTTGAAGGCGCATACGAGGGTGCTGGTCGGGGTGGCCGGTCTGCTCGGGGGAGCAGCGGCCACCCTGTCCGCTACGGCTGACGATTCCGCCGGGCCTGGCATCGTCTGCTGGACGGACGATCATGGCCAGCGCGCCTGCGGCGATCACGTGCCGCCGCAATACGCCCGCAAGCAGCGTGAGCTCTATAACAGCCGCGGCGTGCTGGTGCAGACCTTCAAGGCCGAGGAAACGCCGGAACAGCGAGCCGAAGACGAGCGCAAGCAGCGCGAGGCGCAGCAGGCCCAGCAGCAGGTGCAGCAACAGCAGCAGAACGACAGCTTCATGCTGCAGACCTATCGCAATGTCGACGACCTCAAGGCGGTGCGCGACAGCCGCCTGCAGTCCCTGGATACGCGCATCGATCTCGCCGAAAAGGCGGTGCGCGACGGCAACGCCACCCTGAAGGACCTGCAGGATCGCGCCGATGCCGACGGCTCCGCCGGCAAGGACGCCAATCCCGAGCTGCTCAGCCAGATCAAGAGTTTCGAAAGCTCGCAGTCCGACAACATCCGCGCCCTGGCCCAGCTGAAGCAAGATCGCGAGGCCGCCGCGAACCGGTTCGAACACGATATCCGGCGTTACCAGGAGCTGCGCGGTGTGGCCACCCCCGCACCGCTGCCAACCCCGGTGGCGTCGCCGACCCCGCAGGCCCCGGCACCGGCCCTGGCTCCCAAGCCCTGAGGGAAGAGGCGGGAGGCGTAGCAGCTGGAAGTTCGGGTTTTTTCGCCTGCCGTCTCTCCCCTCTCGCCTCCCGCAGTGCGAATCGCGGACAATCAGCCCATGTCCGCCCAACTCTACCTCGCCTCGCGTTCGCCGCGCCGCGCCCAGTTCCTGCTGCAACTGGGCCTGCGCTTCGAAACCCTGCCGGCCGATGTGCCGGAGCAGCCGGCGCCCGGACAGTCCCCCGCCGACTACGCCCTGGCCACCGCCCTGGCCAAGGCGCGGGCCGCCGCCGCGCTGGCGCCGCTGCCGCTGCCGGTGCTGGGGGCGGATACCGACGTCTCCATCGACGGCGAGATCCTGGGCAAGCCGCGCGACCGCGGCGATGCCCTGGCCATGCTGGCGCGCCTGTCCGGGCGCACCCATGAGGTGTGCAGTGCGGTGGTGGTGATCAGCGGCGCCCGGGTGGAGAGCACGGTGACCCTGACCCGGGTCAGCTTCGGCAACATCAGCGCGGCGCAGGCGGCGGCTTACTGGGAATCCGGCGAGCCGGCCGACAAGGCCGGCGCCTACGCCATCCAGGGCCATGCGGCGCGCTGGGTCAAGAGCATCGAAGGCAGCTACAGCGGCGTGGTCGGCCTGCCGCTGTATGAAACCTGCGAGCTGCTGCAGCGCTGCGGCGTCAATTGCGGCGATGGGGTTGCCGCATGAGTACCGAGATACTGGTCAACATCGGCACGCAGGAGACGCGGGTGGCCCTGGTCGAGGGCGGCGCGGCACAGGAAATCTACGTGCAGCGCGCTGCCCGCCATGGCCTGGTCGGCAACATCTACAAGGGCACGGTGAAGCGGGTGCTGCCGGGCATGCAGGCGGCGTTCATCGACATCGGGCTGGAGCGCACCGCCTTCCTGCACGTCGCCGACATGCTCAACACCGAGACGCACACGGCGCCGCTGCCCGCGGTCGAGCGCCTGCTGCACGAAGGCCAGGAAGTGCTGGTGCAGATTCTCAAGGACCCGCTCGGCAGCAAGGGCGCCCGCCTCACCACGCTGCTGTCGATTCCGTCGCGCTACCTGGTGCTGATGCCGTTCGAGAAGCACGTCGGCGTCTCCGCCAAGATCGAGGACGAAGCCGAGCGCACGCGCCTCAAGGGCATCCTCGAAGGCCTGGTGCCGGCGCTGGCGCCGGAGTGGGGCGTGATCGCGCGCACCGCGGCGGAGGGTGCCGATGCCGAGGCGCTGCAGCAGGACCTGCTGTTCCTGACCCGGCTGTGGAGTTCGGTCAGCCAGCAGGTACAGCAGGCCAAGCCGGGGCAGCTGGTGCATGGCGACCTGCCGCTGTCGATGCGCATCCTGCGCGACCTGCTCGGCACCGCGGTGGAGCGGGTCCGCATCGACAGCGCCGAGGAAGCGCGCCGGGTGCAGCAGTTCGCCCGCGTCTTCGTGCCGCAGGCGGCGGCGAAGATCGAAGCCTATTGCGGCCAGGCGCCGATCTTCGACCTGTACGGCGTCGAAGACGAATTGAACCGCGCGCTGGAACGCAAGGTCGAACTGAAGTCGGGCGGACATCTGGTGATCGACCAGACCGAAGCCATGACCACCATCGACGTCAACACCGGTGCCTTCACCGGCCATCGCAATCTTGAAGAAACCATCGTCAAGACCAACCTGGAAGCCGCCTCGGCCATCGCGCGCCAGCTGCGCCTGCGCAATCTGGGCGGCATCATCATTCTCGATTTCATCGACATGCGCAGCGAGGAGCACCGCGCCCAGGTGCTGCGCACCCTGGAGAAGGACGTGGCGCGCGATACCGCGCGCACCCGCATCTACCCGTTCTCCGAGCTGGGGCTGGTGCAGATGACGCGCAAGCGCACCCGCGAGAGCCTCGGCCACATTCTGTGCGAGCCGTGCACTTCCTGCGGCGGCAAGGGCTGCGTCAAGACGGTGGAAACCGTGTGCCACGAAATCGCCCGCGAAGTGCAGCGCGCCGCGCGCATGTACGACCCCAAATCCTTCCTGGTGCTGGCGGCGCCGGGCGTGGTGGCGCGCCTGCAGGAGGAACAGTCCGGCGGCCTGGCCGAACTCGAGGCCAGCCTGAAGCGGCCGATCAAGCTGCAGCCCGAGGCGCATTACCAGCAGGAAACCTTCGACGTGGTTCCGGTGTGAGGCGCGCGACGCTCGCGGGTTCCAGCTGGGGTAGGTCGGCTCAAGCGCAGCGGAGCCGACATTGTGCGGGGCCTGTCGGCTCCGCTGCGCTTGAGCCGACCTACGTGCTGGCCCGGAGGGCCATGCGTGGAGCGTAAGAGTCGGCGCTGGTGGACCTGGGGTCTGAGCACGGTCGCGGCGCTGGTGGTGCTGGCCGCCACTCTGAGCCTGGTTTTCCGATTGGCGATCGACGCGGTGCCGGGCTATCGCGACAAGCTGCAGAACCTGGTGGCGCAGGCCGCCGGCCATCCCACCCGCATCGGCTCGATGGCCCTGACCTGGGAGCATCTGCAGCCCAGCCTCGACCTGCGCGACGTGGCCCTGCTCGATGCGCAGGGCAAGCCGCTGCTGCAGGCATCGCGGCTGCGTCTCGGCTTCAGCCTGGAGCGGCTGTCCGGCGGCGACTGGATGCCCGGCACCATCGAAGTCTATGGCCTGCAGCTGGAAGCCGATGTCGACGGCATGGGCCACTGGACCATGCGCGGCTTCAACGGCGACAGCGGCGGCAAGCTCAGCGATGCGGAAATCCAGCGCATCGCCAGCCTCGACCGGGTCCGTCTGCGCGATTGCCGCCTGCTGGTGCACGATCCCCAATTCAGCCGCCAGACGCTCAGCATCGGCATGGCCGATGCCGATGTGCGCCGCGCCGGGCAGCGTTACACCCTGGCGGCGCGCCTGCAGCCGCCGCCGGAGCTGGCCGCCGCGGCCAACGCATCCGCCACCGTGCAGGGCGATCCGCTCAAGCCGGAAACCTGGCAGGGCAGCTGGAAGCTGTCGCTCGACAACGTCGAAGGCTGGCCCTGGCTGGCCGGCACGCTGGGGCAGGGTGTGCGGCTGACGCTGCAACAGGCGCAGGTGCAGTTCGCCGGCCGCATCGAAGCTGGCCGTGTCGCCGAAGTCGATGCCCAGGCCGGCGCCGCGGTCGTCGCCGCGGTGCGCGGCAAGGACACGCTGGCGCAGGTCAGCCAATTGCAGCTGGATGTCGCGGCCTGGCCGGAGCCGGATGCCTGGCGTACCGAGATCCGCAAGCTGGCGGTGAACGGAGCGCGCGGCATCAACAGTGCGCAGGGGCATTTCCGCTACGCCTCGACGGCGCAGGGGGTCACGCTGGATGCCGGCGCCGACGGCCTGCGTCTCGACGAGCTGGGGCCTTGGGTGGCGTTATGGAAGGACCTGCCCGCGGGCGCTGCGCGGCTGCGCGACGTGCGCGGCGACGTGCACGATCTGACGCTGCATTACGAGCAGGCCGCGCCCGCGCCGGGTGGTGCGGTCGCAACCGCGCCTGCCGCGCACTACAGCCTGCATGCCCGGCTCGCCGGCGCCGGCCTGGCCGCACAGTCGACCCAGCCCGGCTTCTCCGGCCTCGACGGCGTGGTCGAGGCGGACCAGGACGGCGGCCATCTGCAATTGCACCAGGCCGCGATGCAGGTGCAGTTGCCGGATGCCTTCGAGCAGCCGCTGCCGGTTGCATCGCTCAGCGGCGACTTCACCTGGAAACGTACCAATCCGGGTGACCCCGCGGGCTGGCGCATCGGCGCGCAGCCGTTCGACTGGAAGCTGCTCGGCAGCAGCGGCCATGGCCAGCTTGGCCTGCTGCTGCCGAGCCAGGCCGATGCTTCGCCGGTGTTGCAGCTCACCGCCGATTTCGCCGTGGAGGATCCGGTGGCGCTGAAGCCCTGGATGCCGAAAGGCTGGGGCGCCGGCGCGCGCGACTGGCTCAATCGCTCCCTGTTGCATGGGCATGTGTCGCAGGGCCATCTGCAGCTCGACGGGCCGCTGGCCGACTATCCCTTCGTCGAAAAGCCCAGCGGACACTGGATACTCGACCTGACCGTGGCCGACGGCACCCTGGCTTATTCGCCGGGCTGGCCGCAGGCGGAGAAGCTGCAGGCCCAGCTGCATTTTCGCGGCCACGGCCTGGCCATCAGCTCCAGCGGCGCGCAGATCAGCGGCAATGCGGTCGATCATATCGAGGCGCAGATTCCGGACTTTCGCAAGGCGCGCCTGACCGTCGACGGCAGCACCCACGGCGACGCCGCGCGTTACTACGATCTGCTGCGCAATAGTCCGATCAGCAAGAAGCTCGACAGCCTGCTGACCCAGACCGACGCCGCCGGCCCGGCGGCGGTCAACCTGCACCTGGAGGTTCCGCTGGACGACGGCGAGCCGCCGCTGCATGTTGCCGGCACGGCGCGCTTCGACGGCGGCACGATCAAGGTGCGCGGCCTCGATCCGCCGATCACCGGCCTGCGCGGCAGCCTCGTCTTCGGCGACAACGGTGTGACCAGCGACGGCCTGAGCGGACAGCTTTACGGCTCCACGCTCAATGCCACCATTCGCGGCGAGCCGGACAACCCGGATGGCGTGCTGCTGGTGCAGACCGATGCGCCGGTGCAACTGGCCGATGGCCTGTTCGCGGCCTACACACCGGATTGGCTGCGGCAGCAGCTCAGCGGCACCGCACACATCGCCGCGCGGCTGCCCTTCGGCGGCCCGCACAGCGGCCAGCTCATCCTGAGCAGCGACCTGCGCGGCGTCGCCACGCGCCTGCCGCAACCGGTGGCCAAGAGCGCCGGCGACAGCATGCCGATGACGGTGACCGTGGGAGAGGGCGGCGCCGCCAAAACCAGCGATGCCGATGCCTTGCGGGTACGCATCGACGGCGGCGATCGCTTCGGCGTGGGCCTGCGTTTTGCCCGGGTGGCGAAGCCTCCGGGCGACGCCCTGCGCACGCGCGGCATCGAAGTGCGCCTGGGCCCGGGCGCCATGCCGCGTGGCGACGGCGAAGGCCTGTTCGTTTCCGGCACGCCGGCGCTGCTGGAAGTCGGCCCCTGGATGGACCTGTTCGGCTCGATCGATGCCGCGGACGCGGCGGCATCGGCGAAGTCATCGCCGCAAGCCCCCGCCGACGGACTCGCGGTGCGAGGCTTCGACCTGACCCCGCAACGGCTGGTATACCGCGGCGCGGCGCTGCAGCAGGCGCATCTGCACGGCGGCCCCGTGCCCGGCGGCTGGAGCGTGCAGCTCGACGGCCCCGCCGCGCAGGGGCGCATCGACTTCAGCCGCGCCAACGGCGGGCGCTTGCAGGCGCGCCTGCAGCGGCTGCAGGTGCAGCCGCTGACCGATATGTCGCCGGCGGGCGGGGACGATGCGCAGGGCGCGCCGTTCGATCCCACCCAGTCGCCGCTACTCGATCTGAGCTGCGATTCGCTCAAGCTCGGCGGCGCCGACCTCGGGCGCCTCACCGTGCTCACCTCACGCGCCGATGGCGGCCAGAACCTGGATCAGCTCAAGCTCGAAGGCGGCCAGCTGCAGACCAACACGCGCGGCACCTGGCTGCGCCGCAACGGCAGCTCCTACGGCGACCTGTCGTTCGAGTTCGACGCGCGCGATCTGGGCAATGTGCTGCAGGCCTTCGGCTATGCCGAGACCATGGACGCCAAGAAAGCCCGCTTCTCCGGCACCCTGACCTGGCCGCAGGATCCCGCCGGGCTCGACCTGGCGCAGGCGCGCGGCACGGTGTCGCTGGTGGTGGAAAAGGGCACGCTGAAGACGGTCAAGCCGGGCGCCGGGCGCGTGCTCGGCCTGCTCAATCTGTATGCCCTGCCGCGCCGCCTGACGTTCGATTTCCACGACGTGGTGTCGAAGGGGCTGGGTTTCGACACCCTCATCGGCAGCTTCAAGCTGGCCGACGGCCAGGCCCAGAGCAGCGATTTACAGCTGGTGTCGCCCTCGATGAAGATGGAAATCAACGGCCGCATCGGCCTGGCCGCGCGCGACTACGACCAGAAGATCACCGTTCACCCCGACCTGTCGACCGAGGTGATCGTCGGCGCCACCCTGGTCAATCCGATCGCCGGCGGCGTCGCCCTGATCGCGCAGCAGGTGTTCAACAAGCCGTTCAGCACGCTCAGCCAGTTCAGTTACCGCGTCACCGGCAGCTGGGACAATCCGCAGGTCAAGGGCGGCGACAATAAGGACATGCCGGGCGACCAGCCGCCGGCGCCGGCGGCGACGCCTGCCCCAGCTGCGGCAACGCCGCCGCCGCCGGTAGCGCCGCAGGATGAAGAGTAGGATTCCTCCATGACCGACATGCCCGAAATAATCGATTCCGCCGTGCCGATTGCCGCCGCGATCCAGCTCAGCTCCGTCGCCGACCGCGACGCCAATCTCGCCACTGCCGGGCGGCTGCTGCGCCAAGCCGCGGCCGCCGGCGTCGCGCTGGCGGTGCTCCCCGAAAACTTTGCCTTCATGGGCGCGAAGGAGCGCGACAAGCTGGCCATCGCCGAAGCCGACGGGCAGGGCCCGATTCAGGAGTTCCTTGCCGCCACGGCGCGCGAGCTGAAGCTGTGGATCGTCGCCGGTACCGTGCCGCTGGCCGTGCCCGGCGATGCCGACAAGGTTTACGCCGCCTGCCTGGTGTACGACGCGCAGGGTCGCCGCGCCGCGCGTTACGACAAGATCCACCTGTTCGACGTCGAGGTGCCGGGCGGGGAACGCTATCGCGAGTCCGCCACCATCGCCCGCGGCGCGCTCAATCCGGTGGTGGTGCCCACGCCCATCGGCCGCCTTGGCCTGAGCGTCTGCTACGACCTGCGTTTCCCCGAGCTGTACCGGGCGCTGGCGGCGCAGGGCGCGGAAGTCCTGTGCGTACCGGCGGCTTTCACCGCCCGCACCGGCCAGGCCCACTGGGAGCCCCTGCTGCGCGCCCGTGCCATCGAGAACCAGTGCTTCCTCCTCGCCCCCGGCCAGCACGGCACCCATGCCGGCGGCCGCGTCACCCACGGCCACAGCCTGATCCTCGACCCCTGGGGCGAGATCCTGGCGCAGCAGGCGGACGGCGACGGCGTGGTGGCGGCGTCGCTGCCGCGCGAGCGGCTGGAGCAGGTGCGCAGCAGTTTTCCGGCGTTGAGTCACCGCCGCATGGGCGTGTAAAAAGCGTTTCGCGCAAAGCCGCAAAGACGCGAAGAAAAGCATTAAAGAAAAATACTGGTTAATGCCTTGGCCGGTGTTTTTCCTGCGTCTTTGCGGCTTTGCGCGAGATTGCTTTTTGCCGTGCTTCCCGACCGGCAAAAGCCCATAATCTTGGAAGCGCCCGTTTTTCCCCCATAATTCCCCTATGAGCCAATCCCTAGACCTAGCCCGCCGCACCCTGCTGGCGCCGGCCGAACTCGACGAGTCGCGCATCCAGCGCGTGCTCGGCGGCCTGATGAAGCCCGGTGTCGATGCCGCCGATCTGTACTTCCAGCATGCGGTGACGGAGAGCTGGTTCTTCGAGGACGGCATCGTCAAGCAGGGCAGCCACCACACCGAGCAGGGCGTGGGCGTGCGCGCCATGGCCGGCGAAAAGCAGGGCTTCGCCTATTCCGACGAGATCGCCTTGCCGGCACTGACCGATGCCGCCGGCGCCGCCGGCGCCATCGTCCGCCAGGGCCAGACCGGCAGCCTGGCGGTGAAGCAGGCTACGGCCACGCCGGAGCTGTATGGCGCGGCCAATCCGCTGGATTCCTGGCCGGTGGAGAAGAAGCTCGATCTGCTCAAGCGCGCCGACGCAGCGGCGCGCGCCGCCGATGCGCGGGTCACCCAGGTGATGGTGACGCTGGCCGGCAGCCACGAAGTCGTATTGGTGGCCGCCACCGATGGCACGCTTGCCGCCGACGTGCGGCCGCTGGTGCGCCTGAATGTTTCGGTGATCGTGGAGGACAAGGGCCGCCGCGAGCAGTCCAGCACCGGCGGTGGCGGCCGCGGCGCCTACGCCGATTTCTTCGGCGGCGATACCGCCGAGCAGTATGCGCGGGAAGCGGTGCGCCAGGCCATCACCCTGCTCTCGGCGATTGCCGCACCGGCCGGCTCGATGCCGGTGGTGCTGGGCCCGGGCTGGCCCGGCGTGATGCTGCACGAAGCAGTGGGCCATGGTCTGGAAGGCGACTTCAACCGCAAGGGCACCTCGGCCTACTCCGGCCGCATCGGCCAGAAAGTGGCGAGCCCCCTGTGCACCGTGGTCGACGACGGCACCCTGCCCAACCGCCGCGGCTCGCTGACCCTGGACGACGAGGGCACGCCGACGCAGTGCACCACCCTGATCGAGAACGGCATCCTCAAGGGTTATATCCAGGACAAGCTCAACGCGCGCCTGATGGGCATGCGGCCCACCGGCAACGGCCGCCGCGAATCCTTCGCCCATCTGCCGATGCCGCGCATGACCAACACCTACCTGCTGGCCGGTCCGCACGATCCCGAGGAGATCATCCGCTCGGTGAAGAAAGGCCTCTACGCGGTCAATTTCGCCGGTGGCCAGGTCGACATCACCAACGGCAACTACGTCTTCTCGGCCAGCGAGGCCTACCTGATCGAGGACGGCAAGGTGACCCGCCCGGTGAAGGGCGCCACCCTCACCGGCAACGGCCCGGAGTCGCTGTCGCGGGTGTCGATGCTGGGCACCGACATGAAGCTCGACAGCGGCATCGGCGTCTGCGGCAAGGATGGCCAGAGCGTCCCGGTGGGCGTGGGCCAGCCGACCCTGAAGATCGATGCGATGACCGTGGGCGGCACGCATGTCTGAGGGCGGCTCGGATTCCGAGTCTGCGACTTGGCCGGCCCTCACCCCACCGCCCGCTCCACGGGCGGTCCTCCCCTCTCCCCCGGAGGGGAGAGGGACGGTAGCCGGCGGCGAAGCCGCCGAATCGACTCTCCATAGAGCCGATCCCGCCGCCCGCCGCAAGCTGATGTTGCTGGCGCCGGCCGGCCTCGCCGTGCTGCTGGGTCTGGCTTGGTGGTTCAACAACCATCTGGACAATATGCCGGTGGAATCAACACAGCAGATGAGGGAATCGACGCAGGCCGTGATCGACGAATTTGTCCACGCGCTCTACGCCAGCGTTGTGTTGCTGGGACTGCTCGCCGCCTACTGGTTCCGGCTCGGCCGCCGCATTGAAGCCGCGCCGCAATACCCGATGCCGCAAATGCGCCTGTTCCACGACATGCGCATCGTGCGCGGCGAAGCCAAGCGCAAGCAGGCGCGGCGCGCCCGCCAGTCCGCCGTCGCCGCCCTGGCCGGCGCGGCTGTATTGTTCAGCGCGGCCGTGGTCCTGCCGCGCCGTATCGTCAGCGAGCACCCCATCCTGTTCCGGCAGGAGGCTCCGGCGGTGAAGCGGGACGGCGCCACGCCGCCGACATCGACCAAGACCTCATGAGCCGGCGCGCGCTGGGCACCTTGCGCATCATCGGCGGCGAATGGCGCAGCCGGCTGATCGAATTCGATGCCGACGCCGGTGTGCGGCCCACGCCGGACCGGGTGCGGCAGACGCTGTTCGACTGGCTGTCGCCGCTGATCGCCGGCGCCACTTGCCTGGACCTGTTCGCCGGCAGCGGCGCGCTCGGCTTCGAGGCCCTGTCGCGCGGCGCTGCCCGCACCAGCTTCATCGAGCAGGGTGCGCAGCAGGCGGCGGGGCTGCGTGCCGCCGCCCTCAAGCTGGCCGCCGGCGACCGCGCCGAAATCGTGCAGGGCGACGGCTTGTCGTGGCTGCGCAACACGGCGAGCCGTTATGACGTGGTGTTCCTCGATCCGCCTTACGGCGCCGGGCTGCTGGCGCCGGCGCTGGCGGCCCTGCCGCGGGTGTTGAAGGGCATGCACCGCGTGTATCTGGAGTGGCCGCAGGGGCAGCCGCCCGAGCTGCCGCCGGGCTACAGCCTGTTGAAGGAAAAGAACGCCGGTCAGGTAAGCTACGGGCTTGCTGTTTTCACCGCTGCAGCCGCCGGGACCTGAAGCAAGGGAGAAGAACTTGAGCGTCATCGCCGCCTATTCGGGTACCTTCGATCCGATCACGCTGGGCCACAACGACATCATCCACCGCGCCGCGCGCATGTTTCCCAAGCTGATCGTGGCGGTCGGGCTCAACGTCACCAAGAATCCCAAGTTCACCATCGACGAGCGCGTCGCCCTGATCCAGGCCTCGGTGCAAGACCTGGGCAACGTTGAAGTGATCGGCTTCACCGGCCTGGTGGTCGATTTCGCGCGGGAGCATGGCGTCACCGTGCTGGTGCGCGGCGTGCGCACCGTCGGCGATGTCGATTACGAGAAGCAGATGGCGGTGATGAACCGCGACCTGTATCCGGAGCTGGATACCGTGCTGCTGGCGCCCTCGCCGCAGTACGCGCACCTGTCGTCGAGCCTGGTGCGCGAGCTGACCAGCCTGGGCGCGCCGGTGAAGAAGCTGGTGCCCAAGGCGGTGATGCCCCTGCTGCTGGAGCGCTTCGGGCGCAAGAAGTAATCCGCGGCGGCACCGCTCAAGCCGCCGCGGCATCGGCCCCCCACCCAATGGGCGCGAGGGGCCGGCTCCTGATCCTTACTTGGTCTTCGGCGGCGTCTGAGCCGGATTGCCCGGCGCGGGCGCCGGCGTGGAGCTGTCGTCGCCGTAGTCGCTCAGGCCCAGGTCGTCGGGCGGCGGATTGCCGTCGTAGACCAGCGCTTGGCGATGCTGCAGATAGGCGGTGCGGACGAACAGGTAGGTATCGAACTGCGATTCCAGCAGGCTGTCCGAGGGCAGCGCGTTGGCGCGGCGATTGACGCTGTCGAGGACGTAGGTGGCGAGATAGTGCGGCAGGTCGTAGCGTCCGGGCAGGTAATAGGTGGGATTGCTGAACATGTCCACACCCCTGCCGAGCAGATCGCGGTTGTCGCTGGGCCCGAGGAACGGAATCATCAGGTACCAGCCTTCACCCATGCCCCAGTAGCCCAGCGTCTGGCCGAAGTCCTCGTCGTGCTTGACCAGGCCGACGCGGGTGCCGACATCGACCAGTCCGCCGATACCCCAGATGCTGTTGACCACGAAGCGCCCGGTGTCGGCGGCGCCCTGGGTGAACTTGGCCTGGAAGAAATCGTTGACGATGGTGGTCGGGTAGGCCAGGTTGGAGAAAAAGTTGGTGACGCCCTCGCGCGCCCAGCCCGGCGTGACGGCGACATAGCTCTTGGCCGCCGGCTTGAGCACGTAGTCGTCGGCCTTGGAATTGAAGGTCCACATCGCCCGGTTGACCGGTTCGAGCGGATCGGACGGATCGTCCGCCGGGTGGTGGGCGCAGCTGGCCAGCAGTACGGCGGCGGCGATGGAGCAGCAACGTTGCAATCTGCCCATACAGGCTCCCTGTTTATTCGAAACGCAAAATTTGGTCGAGGCCGAAGAACCTGGCGAGCTGGGTGATCTGCCCGTTGGCGCCGCGGATGCTCAATTGACGGCCCTTGGCCTTGCTGCGCCGGCTCACTTCCAGCAGCAGGGCCAGGCCGGCGCTATCGGCCTTGCTGATGCCGCTCAGGTCCAGCACACCCGTCGCGCCCAGCGCTTCCGCCTGTGCCAGCAACTGCGGCACGCGCGCGAAGCTCAGTTCGCCTTGAAGAGTTCCCTGGGCCGTGTTCACTGCAAATTTCCCTGGCGGCTCACTGGCCGCTCAGTTGGCTTTCTGCTGCGAGTTGTTTGAATCCGGCTTGAACTGCCCGTTCTGCATCCGCGCAATCACATCGTCCAGGCTGGTGCGCCTGATCTCGGAGCTGAGCTGGGCTTTGTAATTCAGCACCAGTGACACGTTCTCGACCGTGATGTCCAGGATCTTCCAGTCGCCATCGACCACGTGCACGCGGAAGCCGATGGCATAGGATTGGCCGTTGTCGCGCGTCAGCGAGGTGTTGACTGCCGCATCCGTCGCATTGAGCAGGCGCGGCGGCATCCAGTTGATGGTGACGGACTTGTAGTTGTCCAGCATGGCATTGGCATAGCTGTGCACCAGCATGTCCTTGAATGCCGTAGCGAAGCGCGTGCGCTGGTCGGGCGTGGCGTTGCGGTAGTTGAGTCCCAGCACGGCCTTGGCAATCCCCGGCACGTCGAAGCGCGGCACCACCACGTCGTTCACCGCCTGGTAGAACTTCGGCTGGTCGGCCTTGTACTCGGCGTAGTGGTCCTTGATCATGCCGCGGATCTGGTCGGTGGTGGTTTTCAGCGCCACGTCCGGAGCCTGGGCCGGCGCCGTATCCGCCCGGGCGGCGGACATGCCCATGGACACCGTGACTGCCAGGGCCAGGGCCACAACGGGGCGGGTCAGAAACTTGATCATGGGTGACGACTCCTTACTTTGATTTCGGCGCCGCTGCCGGCGCCGGCTGCGCGGCATTCTGGGACTGCGAGCTGTTGTTGTCCTTCTGCGTCATCGAAGTCAGGAACTGGCCGATCAGGTTCTCCAGCACAAAGGCCGACTGGGTGAACTTGATCTCGTCCCCGTTCTTCAACGGCTTGTCGTCACCACCGGGTTCCAGACCGACATACTGCTCGCCGAGCAGGCCGGAAGTCAGGATCTTGGCGGTTGAGTCCTGGGGAATATTGGACTGGCTGCCCTCGATTTCAAGGGTGGTCACCGCCTGAAAGCTGGTGGGGTCGATGCTGATGCCCTTGACCCGCCCGATTTTGACGCCGGCCATCCTCACCGAAGCGCCCATGGCCAGGCCGCCGATGGTGTCGAACCGGGCGGTGACCTTGTAGTTGTTGCTGCCGGTGCCCACCGTATCCAGGCTGGCCACGCGGAAGGTCAGCAGGAAGATCGCCGCCACGCCGAGGCAGACGAAAAATCCGACGAGTATTTCCAGTGCTCTCGATTGCATAAACCCGAATCCTCAACTCTCCGCCTCGATTCCGAGGCATTAACCGGATCCGAAGATCCGGCGCCCAGCGGGAAACCAGCGACAGCTTTACCGAAACATGAACGCGGTCAGGATGAAATCCAGCGCCAGCACCACCAGCGAGGACACCACCACGGTGGAAGTGGTGGCGCGCGCGACGCCTTCCGAATTGGGCGCCGCATGGTAGCCCTGGTACAGGGCGATCCAGTTCACCGCCACCCCGAACACCATGCTCTTGATCAGGCTCTCGATGATGTCGTGCGGGTGCAGACCGGAGTGGATCTGCGACCAGTAGGAGCCGTCGTCCACGCCCAGCATCACCACGCCCACCAGATGGCCGCCGGCGACGCCGATCGCCATCAGCGAGAAGATCGAGGCCAGCAGCGGCATGGCGATGAGGCCGGCGAGGAAGCGCGGCGCGATGACCCGCTTGATCGGGTCCACCGCCATCATTTCCATGCCGGACAGCTGGTCAGTGGCCTTCATCAGGCCGATTTCGGCGGCCAGCGAGGAGCCGGCGCGCCCGGCGAAGAGCAGCGCCGTGACCACCGGCCCGAGCTCGCGGATCACGCCGAAAGCCACCACCACACCCAGCGCCGAGGAGGCGCCGAACTGCGCCAGGGTGCGATAGCCTTGCAGCGCCAGCACCGCGCCGATGAAGGAGCCGGAGATGGCCACGATGATCAGCGACAGCATGCCGATCGAGTAGATCTGCTGCACCACCAGGCGCGGCCGCAGCAGCGCCGCCGGCAGCGCGGCGATCATGGTGAACAGGAACAGCGTGGCCTCGCCCAGGCCGCGCAGGAATTCGCTGATGATGCCCACCAGTCTCATGCGGCGGCGCCCCCGAGCAGGTCCGTGGCGTAGTCGCACGAGGCCTTGTAGTTGAAGGCCACCGGCCCGTCCGGCTTGCCATCGAGGAACTGCCGCACCATCGGCGACTGGCTGGTGCGGATCGCCTCCGGCGTGCCGCGCTCCAGCACCTTGCCGCCGGCGACGACGTAAGCGTAGTCGGAAATCGACAGCACCTCCTCGACGTCGTGCGAGACCAGGATCGAGGTCAGGCCGAGGGCTTCATTGAGGGTGCGGATCAGGCGCATCAGCACGCCCATCGAAATCGGGTCCTGGCCGGTGAACGGTTCGTCATACATCACCAGGGCCGGCTCCAGTGCCACCGCGCGGGCCAGCGCCACGCGCCGCGCCATGCCGCCGGAGATCTGCTCCGGATAAAGCGCCGCCGCACCGCGCAGGCCGACCGCTTCCAGCTTCATCAGCACCACGTCGCGGATCATGCTCTCGGGCAGGCCGGAGTGCTCGCGCAGGGGGAAGGCGACGTTCTCGAACACCGTCAGGTCGGTCAGCAGCGCACCGTTCTGGAACAGCATGCCCATGCGCTTGCGCATCTCGAACAGCTGCGCCCGCGACTGTTTATGCACATCGGCGCCGTCGAATTCGACCGTACCCGCCTGCGGCCGCCACTGCCCGCCGATCAGGCGCAGCAGGGTGGTCTTGCCGGTGCCGCTCGGCCCCATGATGGCGGTGACCTTGCCGCGCGGGATGTCGATATCGATGCCGTCATAGATCACGCGCGGACCGAACGCAAAGCGCAGGTCGCGCACGCGCACCAGGATATCTTGGCCGGTGGGGGTCATGGCAGGGGAGAAGCCGGGATAGTTGAATACGCGAGGCTGGGTATGCGGGCCGTGGATGCGAAACTACCGTAGCGTCTCCATTCTACGCGATTGACGCCACATTGGAGGCGCGGCGAGTTGCTTGGTTCCGCCCTTCGCGCTTCTTTACTGTGACACAAGGCCCAGATTATTCAGCAGAACCGGCTCCAGATCGCGCATCACGCGGGCGGTTTCGGCGGGGCCGCCGAGTTCCGCCGCCTGGGTCATGCGCATCCCGGTCAGCCCGCAGGGATTGATGCGGCCGAACGGCTCCAGGTCCATGTTCACGTTCAGCGCGATGCCGTGATAGCTGCAGCCGCGGCTGACGCGCAGCCCAAGCGAACCGATCTTGCGCATTTCGGTGACACCGTCCGGCCACTGGCGCTCGACGTAAACCCCCGGCGCATCGGCCCGCGCCCGCGCCGCAATGCCATAGCCGGCGAGGGCATCCACCATCGCCTGCTCCAGCCGCCGCACCAGCTCGCGCGGCCCGTAGCCGAGGCGGTGCAGATCGAGCAGCACATACACCACCGCCTGGCCGGGCCCATGGTAGGTCACCTGGCCGCCGCGGTTGCTCTGCACGATGGGAATGTCGCCGGGCGCCAGCACATGCTCGGGCTTGCCGGCCTGGCCCTGGGTGAATACCGGCGGGTGCTGCAGGAACCACAGCTCGTCCGCCGCAGCGGCGCCGCGCGCGGCGGTGAAGTCGCGCATCAAGGCGTAGGTTTCGCCGTAGTCGCGCAGGCCGAGCTGGCGGATCAGCGTTGCGCCCTGTGTCATGACAGCCCTGTTACAGGGACAGCACGACTGCGGGATCGGCGCTGATGGCCTTGGTGATGCGGGTCAGGTGCGCCTCATCCTCGGCGACGAAGATCAGGGTCAGGCACTGATACTTGCCGTTGGTCGAGGCCCGGCGCTCCACCTCCAGCCCGGCTTCGGGCTGGAGGTGGCTGCGCACCAAGGCGTGCAATCTTTCCTCCACCCCGTCTTCGGGGCGGACGAACACCTTCACCGGGAAGGAGCAGGGATAGACGAGGCCGACGACTTCGCTGGGCTTGGTTTCCATGCGTTTCAATATACGGCCGGCGGGGTCTCTTTCAATTCCTTTCAATTGACGTCAGGCGGGTCTCAAAGGCCCAGCCACAGCTTGATCTGGTCGATCAGGCGGTGCAGGAAACCGCCGGCCGGGACGTCCTTGAGCGCCACCAGCGGCACCGTCTTCACCACCTTGCCCGCCACCAGGATCGTCGCCTGGCCCACCTGCTGGCCGGCGCTCAGCGGCGCGACCAGCTTGCCGCTGATCTGCGGCTGCACCTGCAGCTGATCCTTTTCGCCGGCGGCCAGGGACAGGTAGATCGGCTCCAGCGTGCCGATGCCGACTTCCGTCTCCGCGCCCTTGTAGACGCGGGCGGTCTGCACCGGCGCCGCGCTGCCAAGCACGCTGGCGGTGTCGAAATTGCGGAAGCCGTAGTTGAGCAGTTCCAGGTTGGCCTGTTCGCGGTAGGCCCAGGTCTTGCCGCCCATCACCACCGAGATCAGGCGGCGGCCGTCGCGCCTAGCCGAGGCCAGCAGGCAGTAGCCTGCGGCTTCGGTATGGCCGGTCTTGATGCCGTCCACCGAGGGATCCTTTTCCAGCAGGCCGTTGCGGTTGGGCTGCGGCTTGGCCACGCCGTACTTGAACTCGCGCTCGGAGAAATACTTGTAGTCCTCCGGGAAATTGCGGATCAGGGCGCTGGCCAGCGTCACCAGGTCATGCGCGCTGGTGTAGTGCTGCTCGTTGGGCATGCCGCTGGCGTCGACGAAATGCGTGTTGTTCATGCCCAGCTTCTTGGCGTACTGGTTCATGATCTGGGCGAAGGCGTCCTCGCTGCCGGCGATGTGCTCGGCCAGCGCCACGCTGGCATCGTTGCCGGAGACGATGATGATGCCGCGCAACAGGTTCTCGATGGTGACGCTGCTGCCCAGGTCGAGGAACATGCGCGATTCGCTGGAATCCTTGCCTTCGGACCAGGCTTTCTGGCTCACCACCGCGGTGTCGGTGAGCTTGAGGCGGCCCTGCTTGATCATGTCGAAGGCGATGTAGACCGTCATCACCTTGGTGATGCTGGCCGGTTCGACGTGCATGTCGGGGTTGAGGCTGGCGATGATGTCGCCGCTCTGGAAATCGAGCAGCGCGTAGCTCTTGCCGTCGATCGGGGGCGGATCGGGCGCGGCGGCGAAGGCGGCGCCGGAAATGGAGAAGAGGGAAACAGCGAGACCGAGCAGGCCGGATTTCAGATTCATCGACTGGGAGCCGTGTTCAACGTGGGGGAGATAAGGCCAGGAAGGATTCGGATGGCAGCGGCATTTTACTGTACGGCGGATGGCAAGGGACTATTCCATCACCGGAACCGCGGGCATTTGCAGCTCGCTGAGGCGTTTGCGCACCACGGCCAGCATGTCGTCGTCGACAAACGGGCCGATCAGCACCCGGCTGACGCTGTTGCCGTTGCGCACATCGTTCTTCAGCTGCACGTTGGAGATGCCCAGGCCGTTGAGCTGCTCGCGCATGGTCACCGCATTGATCGGGTCGTTGAACAGGCCGGTTTGCAGGTAGCGCACGGTGGGCGCCACCGCCTGCGCCGGAACCGTCAGCACCGGCGGGCCGGACGCCGCGACGGGGCGTGCGCTGGCCACCTCCAGGCGGGTTGGTGCAGATACGGCGGCCGGCGGCGGTGAGGGCGCCGGGGGCGGCGCCGCCAGCGCAACGGACAGCGCCGGAGTCGGCAGCCGTGGCGGCGCGGGGGTCGGTGCTGCAGCCGGAATTGGGGCGGGCCTTGGCAACGGTGCCGGGAGACGGTTGGCGGCGAACTGGGTGGTCGGGTTCGGCATGCTCGGGTCGATGGCTTCCACTTCCACCGGAATCGAGCCCTTGCCGAGGCTGCCGAGCTTCACTGCAGCGGTATATGACAGATCGATGATGCGGCCCTCGTGGAACGGGCCGCGGTCGTTGATGCGCACCACCACGCTGTGGCCGTTGTCCAGGTTGGTGACGCGGGCATAGCAGGGGATCGGCAGCGTCTTATGCGCCGCCGTCATCTTGAACATGTCGTAGGGCTCGCCGCTGGAGGTGCGCTTGCCCTGGAATTTCTTGCCGTACCAGGAAGCATAGCCGCGCTCCTTGTAGCCGCGGGTGTCCTTGAGGATGACGTAATGATCGCCGTAAACCTCATAGGAATCGGGATTGCCGAAGTTGCTCCTGGGCTCGGCCTGGGGCACCGCATCGGGGATTTGCGCCACATTCGCCGGAATCTCTTCCGCCGCCGGCGGGCCGTCCTGGCTGGGATTGTCCGGCGTGGCCGCAGCGGCAGCTGAGGCTGTGGCGGCATGGGTGTGGGCATGAGCGGACGCGGTCGGACGCACTGCCTCGCCACCGCAACCCGTAAGCAGCGCGGCAAGGCTGCACAACACAATGGCGGCGAGGCTGCGCATGGCAGCGACGTCAAGCCCGATCACTGACTATCTTCCGCCAGTTTCAGTTCATATGCCAGTGACGTCACCGCCATCGCATAGAAGACCCGCGGGTTATACGACATCACCGCGTAGAAGTTGGGCAGCGCGATCCAGTATTCGGGGGCGCCGGCGTTGTGGCTCAGTTCCAGCAGGCCGGCGGGCATGTCGCCCGGCAAGGCCGCCGGCGCCGCCACCCCGGCCTGGCGCAGGGCGGCGATGGTCTGCCCCGGCAGCTTGGCGTTGCGCATTACCGAGTCCGGCGGCGCCTCTGTGGAGGCGACGCCGGCCAGCAGGGCCTGGCCGCGATGCCAGCTGCGCTGCGGATCGTAGTTCACCAGGTAGTTGGCGACGCTGCCGATGGCGTCGGCCGGCGACCACAGGTCGGCACGGCCGTCGCCGTCGAAATCCACCGCCAGCGTGCGGTAGTTGCTCGGCATGAACTGGGCCAGTCCCATCGCCCCGGCGTAGGAGCCGCGCAGCTCGGTCGGCTGGAAGCGCTCGTCGCGGCACAGCACGAAGAACTGCGCCAGCTGGTCGAAGAAAAACGGCGCCCGTGTCGGATGATCGAAGCCCAGGGTGGCGAGCGAGTCGAGTACGCGGAACTTGCCGGTGTAGGCGCCGTACTTGGTTTCCACGCCGAGCAGGGCGGTGATCACTTCCGGCGGCACGCCGTACTGCTGCTGCGCCTTGTCCAGCCATTGCTTCTGCTCCTGCATGAAGCGCAGGCCGTTGGCGATGTTGGCCGGGGTGACGTGCAGCGGCTTGTAATCCTCCCAGCTCAGGGTCTTTTCCTTGTTGGTCTGCTCGCTGTGGATCAGCTGCGGCAGCAGCTGCGCCTGCTTCAGGGCGGCCTTGACCTGGTCGAGATCGTCGGCGGAAAAGCTGTACTGGGTTTTCAGCGTCTGCAGCAGTTCCGGAGTCTTGGCGTTGTCGCTGTAGTCGGCGGCGGCGGCACCGGCGCACAGGCATAGCAGGGCAGCGAGGAAGATGCGCATGGTCGCGGAGCCCTGGTCTAGCTGGTCAACAGCTTGCGATGCGTCTGCACCGACATGAGGATGCCGAAGCCGGCAAGCAGCGTCACCGCGGAGGTGCCGCCGTAGCTGACCAGGGGCAGCGGCACGCCCACCACCGGCACCAGGCCGATGACCATGCCGCAGTTGATGAAGACGTAGATGAAGAAGGTCAGGCCAAGGCTGCCGGCGAGCAGGCGCTGGAAAGTGTCCTGGCCGCGCATCGAGATGACCAGGCAGCGGATGACGATGGCGGTATAGAGCAGCAGCAGCAGCAGCACACCGATCAGGCCCAGCTCCTCCGAATACACCGCGAAGATGAAGTCGGTATGCGCTTCCGGCAGGAAATCGAGGTTGGCCTGGGTGCCCATCAGCCAGCCCTTGCCGAACAGGCCGCCCGAGCCGATGGCGATCTTGCTCTGCGTGATGTGGTAGCCGGCGCCGAGCGGATCGCGCTCCGGGTCGAGGAAGGTGAGCAGGCGGTTGCGCTGGTAGTCGTGCAGCTTCAGCCACAGCAGCGGCGCCGCCGCCGCCACCGCGCCCACGGCGAGGAAGATCCAGCGCCAGCGCAGGCCGCCGAAGAACAGCGCCAGCACGCCGGCGGTAACCACCAGCAGGGCGGTGCCGAGGTCCGGTTGGATCGCGATCAGGCCGGTCGGCACCATGATCAGGCCGAGGCTGACCAGCAGGGTGCCCAGGCTTGGCGGCAGATGCCGGCTTTGCAGGTAGGCGGCCACCGCGATCGGCGCGGCCAGCTTCATCAGCTCCGACGGCTGGAAGCGCATCACCCCCAGGTCGAGCCAGCGCTGCGCGCCCTTGGCGTGCTGGCCCAGCACTGCCACCGCCACCAGCAGCAGCATCGAGAAGCCGTAGAACCAGGGCGCGGCGGCGCGGTAGAACTCGGGCGGCGCCTGCGCCAGCACGATCATCACCACCAGGCCCAGCACCAGGCGCTGCGCCTGGCTGATGACCATGCCGAGCGACTGCCCGGTGGCCGAATACAGCACGAACAGGCCCACCGCCGACACCAGCAGCAGCAGCACGCCCAGCACCAGGTCGAAGTGCCAGCGCGCGAACCAGGCGCCCCAACTGTTGACGGGCTTGGGGGCGGAACTGATGACGCTTACGTTGACGGTCATGGGCGGGGCCTGGCTTGCTCGATGCGCAGCGGAGCGGCGTTCAAGGCAGGATGCCGCGGCGGCTGCGGCGGCCGCGCATGTCGCCCAGCATGCCGGCGATCAGCGGCCACAGCAGGCTGGTGCTGATCAGCGGCAGCCAGCGGTGCAGGGGATCGGCCTGATGATGGGTCAGGCCGTCGATCCAGAACATCAGGAAGATGTAGATCGCCCATACCGGCACCAGCGTCAGCGTCGCCTGCCACAGCGGGAACGCCAGCAGCGTGCCGCTCAGGCGCCGCGCCGCGTAGGCCACCGTCACCAGGCCCAGCGCGTACTGTCCCAGCGGCGCGCCGTAGAGCACGTCGCAGCACAGCCCCAGCAGCCAGGCCGCCAGCAGCGCCGGCATTTCCGGCGCATACACCGCCCAGTAGGCCAGGGTCAGCGCCAGCAGCAGCGGCCGGAACGAGGCGATGAAGTCCGGCAGCACCAGGACCTGCAGGCTCAGTGCCAGCAGCAGGCTGAACATGAAGACCAGTGGATTGCTGTCGCGGTTCATCGGTGCGGCACGGCTGGAGTGGCGGGCTTGGCCGGCGCGGGCGCTGCCGCCGGTGCCGGGGTCTTCTGCGGGGTCTCGAGCTTGTGCGCGGCCGTGGTGTCGCGCTTGCTCGGCGCGGTCGCGGCTGCCTTGGCATTGGCGGCGGTGTTGCCGCCGGCCTCGGCGGGACGCTCCACCGCGGGTTCCGGCTCCGCCGCCAGCGCCGGGCGTTCCGACCACACCAGCAGGGCCTGGTGGCCCTGATTGAGCCGCGCGGTGGGGTAGGCGATGCCTTCCATGAAGCTTTCGCCGGCCGGATGGCGCAGCTCGTTGATCTTGCCCACCGGGTAGCCAGGGGGGAAGCGCCCGCCAAGCCCGGAGGACACCAGCAGGTCGCCCACCTTGATGTCGGCATTGCCGGGCAGGAAGGGCAGCGACAGGGTCTGGCCGTCGCCGCGGCCCCGCGCGATGGTCTGCAGGCCGGTGCGATTGATCT
>Ga0302314_10003085_pt1 | contig 30860 bp, 20 predicted proteins | sample III_Palsa_N2_3_FD_200533 | JGI IMG/M metagenome (GOLD analysis project Ga0302314, IMG submission 200533) | Peat permafrost microbial communities from Stordalen Mire near Abisko, Sweden - III_Palsa_N2_3 | ecosystem: Environmental > Terrestrial > Soil > Palsa > Peat permafrost | place: Sweden... | reverse complement strand
ATGAAACGAAGAGGCTCGCCTCGGAACAATCGCGCCTTTTGTCGCCGTGACTATCAGTTTAGGCGCTGCGTCCATTCATGACGAAAAACAGCGATCGGCTTATCGTGCGGAAGATGTCTTTTCACGCCCAATGTCCCTTTATTGCTAGATAAAAATGGGAGAGCAATTTCTATTCAATGGTGAGAGACTTCGCCAGATATTCAGACCGAGCGGTGCATTTAATCTTCGCCATCGGATAAAAATAGGCGCTAAATCTCGATCCATTAGCGATCGTAAGTCCTTACATTTTCTAGCGCACACCTATTCATTTTTACGAATTTGTCCAAGGCAATAAATCGATTTTCCTGGATAAAGACAACCTTGATCATATGTTCACCTCATTTAACTATGATCTTCGTCATAACCACCTTAGGGATTTTTATGACAAACCCGGTCCGTATTCTTTTAATTCTTTGCTGTCTTTTTGTAACCACCTTGAGCGGCTGCGTAGAGGACGCCAGAACCGGACTGGTATGTCCGCCCGGCTCACACCCCGGACCGCATGGTCATCAATGCTTTCCCGACTGATACATGGGCTGCTCGGGGAAATAAGTAAGAGACCGAAACGCTTTAACTTGAACGCACAGCTACGCGTTCACACTAACTAAAAAGCCGGCAAGCCAAAAAGAGGGTTCCCTTCTCTGAATTTTGGAGGCTGACTGGCGGTGAGCGATTGTCACCGACTCCATGTTCAGTTGAGCAGTTAATGCGCCGCGCTGGATTCAGCGTATGCATGCCCGCTTGAGATCTCCTGGGACAGCTCTGGCGGGGAAGGTCGATTTCAGTCTGAGTATTTTGGATGTGGCGGCTGGCCGTGTTGTTGCCAGAAATCAGTAGAAGGCTTCAAAGCATCATGTGGCCAAGATTGGCCGTTAGAAATGAAAAGCGGGTGCCAGGTCGCATCGCGATTTTCCTAGGAACTGCCGCGCGCTCGCCGTGTTGGCTACGGAAGACTGCCGGGAACTGCGCCCCGGTCGGCTTGCTCACCCGGATAACCACTCAGGAAAACTAACACCCTCGCGCTTTGAAGAGGCAGAGAGGCTGTTTTGGCGCCATGCTTAGCGCCAGATTCCATGGGCAGCGGCCTCCGGTGGCAACTATCCTCGAAGAGTCCGCCGTCACCGATGGTGAGTACCTTGATGTCTTTCCGGCTAATTCAGTTCGCAATCTCTATATTCCGCAGAGTTCGCTCGTCGGAATCTAGGCCAATCCTCTGCGCCGCAAAACGTCTTGGCCAACGTATTGCCAAAAGCCCTCCCGACATGAGTTCCTTGGCAATTCATTATCGCGTTTTCGGCTAAGTCCTCGTTTTACTTGCATGATTCTTGCTTAATCCCCTGATGCCGTTTCCCCTACGTCGATCACCATGAACAAAATGTCCCAGCGGCAAATTTTTTCCCTTGCCGCGCTGAGCCTGTTTGTTGCTCTTTTAGCGCTTTACTGGCCCATCATGCATGCCGACTTTGCATGGGATGAGCTGCTGGGATCACTCACCAGCATCTCGGCGCGCAGCACCGACAAATGGCATCCGCTCCTGATTGGGCAGACGAACGGTTTCGCCACTTATTTTCGACCGCTGGTCATGGCCCTTTTCAGCCTCGAAATGTGGGTATTCGCATCCCAGCCCGGGCCGATGCATGCCGTTTCTCTGGCCATTCATGCGTTGAACGTCGTTCTCGTCGGAATGCTTGCGATGCGCCTGTCGGAATTGAGTTCTGGGCGTCTTTCCTGGCGCGTCGCCGTTTTGCCCATGCTGATCTACGCCGTCCATCCGTTGTTGATCGAACCCGTCTCGTGGATTGGATGTCAGTACGACCTTGCCATGACGACATTCACACTCGTCGCGCTGCTGGCAAACATCACGTTCAAGAAATCATGGGTAAGAGCCATCACGGTTTCTCTGTGCTTTTTTCTTGCCGCGTGCTGCAAAGAGTCGGCGGTTTCGTTTCCGCTTGTTCTATTGGCATGCGACTGGATGCTGATCGACAACGCAGCCGGAGAAGGCTCCAAAACGCGCATGCGTGCGCTAATCAAGTCAAACGGTGCTGTATATATCGGCGTGCTTCTGGCAGGCGTCGTATATCTTGCATTTCGGCATCACTACCTGGGGCACCTGATCGAGGCGACGGAGGGGCGGCCGCTTGGTCTGTTCGGACGATTTCAGGAAGTGAGCTTTCTGCTCGTGCATTACCTGCGGATGCTAGTTTGGCCGATGACCGGACTCAACCCGATCCATCCTGTTGCCGTCGATCAATTTCGCACTCTGGATATGCTGTCCCTGGCGACCGACATCGCTGCCGCCGGATTTGTCATCGCCGCGGTGCTTTTGGCGCTGCGCCGTCAACCATTTGGGGTATTGGTGCTTGTTGCGATTTTTTCGCTCTTGCCGGTGCTGCACATCGTTCCGATCAAGTTTGACGCAAGCCTTTACCACGAGCGGTATGCGATGACCGCCCTCGCTCTGGCATGCTGCATTCTCCCCCTGGTTATCGCCCAAATGGCGCCCGTTGCCCGAGGACGCCCATTGCTGAAAATGGCTGCCTATGGAACGCTTTTTTTCTGGCTAGTCGCATCCTTGGCCAATGTGCGTGCAACCGTCCCGCTGTGGTCCTCGGACATGATGAGATGGCAGTGGGCCTATGTCGAATACCCTGCGTCTGACCAGGCGCAGGAAAGCCTGCTTAATGCTTACATCGATAATCAAGCATATGCCAGCGCTCGAAAAATGGTGGATCAGGTGCTGGCAAGAGAATCGCCTTGTCTTATTTGCATTGTGCATGCGGCGGAGGAAGCGCTCGCAACCCATCAACCCGCCTTAGCCGACATGCTGCTTGATCGTCTGGATTTATCGGGCTTGCGCCAGGATAGGGAGGTTGCCGAGCGCCATCTCGAAATCCGCAAGCAAATTTCTACCGATCAAGGTGATTCGATAGCTCTTGGCATGTCGTTCGGAATACCGCTGGAGGCGGACTTCACCGGCAGGAAGTCTTCCAGGCGGAATGTCCAGCTTGGCTCTGAGCCACGCATAGAAACCGCTGCAACTGCAGACCCACTGCTGGCATTCGTGCGGCCAATGGACCTCGATCACCGGGCGCAAAATGCTGCTTTTGCAAGGTCGTTTCCGGAAGTTTTTGGCGCGAACGGCGCCGCCCTCTAGCGATAGGCTGGCGATCGTTTATCCACGACATAGACTGATGTCCGCCGCCATCGCCAGTCTGAATTAGACAGATATTTGATAACGAGCACCTTGCCTGTTCAGCAGCTCGGCCTGGGCTGCGCCAAGCCAAGTTTTGCTTAAAAGGCGGCGATGCTTACTTCTCTGCGCGCTCACCGTCCGCTGCCGTTCCGCTTATAAGTGGACAACACGCGGCGGAAATTGCCACTCAGCCGTGCCTTCAGCAGCACACCTCCCCACTGCGGCGAAAGCTTAGTCCCTCGATTCCAGCGCGCGGTTGATCTTCAGCGCCACCAAGGTGCAGGCGGCGCCGGATATCAGATACACGCTGACTGCGGCGAGGCCAAACTTAACGGATAGCGACAACGCCACCAGCGGCGCGAACGCCGCACCAATCAACCAGGCAAAGTCGGACGTGAGCGCGGCGCCGGTGTAGCGGAAACGCGCCAGAAAGTTGGCCGTTACCGTACCAGACGCCTGACCATAGGAAAGGCCCAGCAGCACGAAACCGATCATGATAAAGGCATCTTGCGCGGCCGGGTTTCCGTCGAGCAGCCACGGAGTAAACAGCGCAAAAATACCGATCAGCACGGCCAGAGTGCCCAGCGTATTGCGGCGACCGAAACGGTCGGCAAGTACTCCCGAGGCAATGGTGCCCAAGACACCCAGCACCGCGCCGATAATCTCCACAATCAGGACGTTATTAATGTCCTGGGTCGATTTGAGCGCTATCCACGAGAGCGGGAACACGGTAACCAGGTGGAACAGCGCATAGCTGGCCAAGGCCGCAAACGCGCCGAGAAAGAGGTTGTAACCCTGCGCACGAAACATTTCGATAATGCCGATCGGCTCAAGCGCCTCCTCTTCCAGCAGCTGGGTGTATTCCTCGGTCAGCACCAGCCGCAGCCGGGCGAACAGCGCCACCACGTTGACGGCGAACGCCACGAAAAACGGATAGCGCCAGCCCCATTCGAGAAAATCAGTCGCCGAGAGGCTGGCATGCAGGAACAGGAAAAGCGCGCCAGCCAGCATGAAGCCAATGGGCGCACCGAGTTGCCCGAGCATGGAATACCAGCCGCGTTTCCCCGCCGGTGCATTGAGTGCAAGCAGCGATGGCAGGCCATCCCATGAGCCGCCTAACGCAATGCCCTGGGTAATGCGGAAAAACGCCAGCATGGCGATCGCCCAGCCGCCCAGCACGCCGTAACTGGGCAAAAAGGCCATGCCTACAGTGGAGGAGCCAAGCACAAACAGGGCCAGCGTGAGCTTGAAGCCACGGCCCATTCGCCGCTGTATCGCCATGAACAAGGTGGTACCGAACGGACGCGCGATAAAGGCCAGCGAAAAGATCGCGAACGCCATCAGGGTGCCGTCGAGCCGGCTCAGGTACGGAAAAAAGACCGACGGAAAGACCAGTACACAGGCAATGCCGAAAACGAAGAAATCGAAATTTTCCGACGTGCGGCCGATAATGACGCCGACCGCTATCTCGCCGGGGGCCACCGGAGAATGGCCGGCGGGAACCTGGCCAGCTTGCGCTGCTTCGCCAAAGGGATACGGTTCGGAATGTTCCTGGATGATGGTCGACATCGTGCGTACTCGATTCAGGACCGGAAGCGGCAGACCTATAGTGCCCCATTTTGTGTGAAGGCAACCACCGCGCCGGTTTAACGTAGGACAAAATGCCCTATTCTTGCATTGCACCAATAGGCGTACCTTTAGGGCCATCACTAAAGGTTTAGTCTCCGGCCCATGCCTCCAAAAAAACTCCTATCCGGATTGCTGATAGCCGCCTCCTCGCTGCTGGCCGGCTGCAACGCCGTACTGCTGCACCCCGAAGGCGACGTGGCGCTCCAGCAGCGCGACTTGATCTATATCTCCACCGGCCTGATGCTGTTAATCATCATTCCGGTGATTGCGTTGACCCTGATCTTCGCGTGGCGTTACCGGGCCTCCAACAAGGACGCCACCTATAGGCCCGAGTGGAACCACTCCACCGCACTGGAGCTGGTGATCTGGTCCGCGCCGCTGCTGATCATCATGGCGCTGGGCGCGCTTACCTGGGTGAGCACCCACAAACTCGATCCGTATCGCCCGCTGGACCGGCTCGCCGAGGGGCGCCCAGTGCTTCCGGGCAACCGTCCGCTGGTGGTCGACGTGGTGGCGCTGGACTGGAAGTGGCTGTTCATCTATCCCGAACAGGGCATTGCCACGGTCAACGAGCTGGCGGCACCGATCGACCGGCCGATCGAGTTCAAGATCACCGCTACCAGCGTGATGAACTCGTTCTTCATACCCTCGCTGGCCGGCCAGATCTACGCGATGCCCGGCATGGAAACCACACTGCACGCCGTGATGAACAAGGTCGGCGTCTATAAAGGCTTTTCATCCAACTTCAGCGGCGACGGTTTTTCCGGCATGCACTTCCAGTTTCATGGCATGACGGCGGCGGATTTCGATAGCTGGGTGCAGCAGGCGCGCAAGAGCAGTGATTCGCTTAGCCACGACGCCTACCAGCATGTTGCGCTGCCCAGCGAAAACGACCCCGTTCACCTCTATTCCAGCGTGGCACCGGACCTGTTCGACGACATCGTCAACCAGTGCATCGTGCCCGGCCCGTCATGCATGAAAAGCATGAAGGGCATGAAGGGCATGAGCGCCCACGGTGGCATGGATATGTCGGCGAACCCTGACATGGCCATGCCTGCCGCCTCGGCAAGCACACCTTCCGGCCAGAACAGTGCGTCGACTGCCGCACCCGTGGGTCACTCACTCTGATGCGCTGCATTCCCTTCCGCTTTCCATGCGTTTTACGTTCCGGTGCAAATGATGTTTAACCAACCCGATATCACCAAATTGATTTTTGGTCGCCTCACCCTGGATGCACTGCCGCTTCACGTGCCGATTGTTCTTGGCACCATGATCGTGGTGATGCTCGCTGGCGCCGCCCTCGTTGCTGTTGTGACCTACAACCGCCTGTGGGGCTACCTGTGGCACGAGTGGTTCACCAGCATCGATCACAAGAAGATCGGCGTCATGTACATGATCCTCGGACTGGTCATGCTGCTGCGCGGTTTTTCCGACGCGATCATGATGCGCGCGCAGCAGGCGTTTTCTTTTGGCAGTAATCACGGTTTTCTGCCACCAGAGCACTACGACCAGATCTTCACCGCGCATGGCGTGATCATGATCTTCTTCGTGGCCATGCCGCTGATTACCGGCATCATGAACTTCGTGGTGCCACTGCAGATCGGCGCGCGCGACGTGGCGTTTCCTTTCCTCAACAACTTCAGTTTCTGGATGACCGCCAGCGGCACCGTGCTGGTGATGGCCTCGTTGTTCGTCGGTGAGTTTGCCCGCACCGGCTGGCTGGCTTACCCGCCGCTGTCCGGCATTGCGCAGAGTCCGGACGTGGGTGTTGATTACTACATCTGGTCACTGCAGATAGCCGGCGTGGGAACCTTGCTGTCCGGCATCAACCTGCTTGCCACCATCATCAAGATGCGCGCGCCGGGCATGAGCCTGATGCGCATGCCGATCTTCACCTGGACGGCGCTGTGCACCAACGTGCTGATCGTCGCGGCGTTCCCGGTGCTTACCGCCGTGCTGGCGCTGCTGGCGCTGGACCGCTACGCCGGCACCAACTTCTTCACCACCGAGCTCGGTGGCAACGCGATGATGTACGTCAACCTGATCTGGATCTGGGGTCATCCCGAGGTTTACATCCTGATCCTGCCCGCGTTCGGCATTTTCTCCGAGGTGGTGTCCACCTTCAGCCGCAAGCGCCTGTTCGGGTACACCTCGATGGTGTACGCGACCATCGTGATCACCGTGCTGTCGTATCTGGTCTGGCTGCATCACTTCTTCACCATGGGTTCGGGTGCCAGCGTCAATTCGTTCTTCGGCATCACCACGATGATCATCTCGATCCCGACCGGTGCAAAGCTGTTCAACTGGCTGTTCACGATGTATCACGGCCGCATTACGTTTGATGTGCCGATGCTGTGGACGATCGGCTTCATGGTGACCTTCACGATCGGCGGCATGACCGGCGTGCTGCTGGCGGTGCCACCGGCGGATTTCGTGCTGCACAACAGCCTGTTCCTGGTGGCGCATTTCCATAACGTGATCATCGGCGGCGTGCTGTTCGGCCTGTTTGCCGGCATCAACTATTGGTTTCCGAAAGCGTTCGGTTTCAAGCTCGACGAGTTCTGGGGCAAGGTGTCGTTCTGGCTGTGGCTGTCGGGTTTCTACTTCGCCTTCATGCCGCTGTATGTGCTGGGCCTGATGGGTGTCACGCGTCGCCTGAGCCACTTCGATGATCCGTCGCTGCAGATCTGGTTCCAGATTGCTGCGTTCGGCGCCGGCCTGGTCGCGCTGGGTATCCTGGCGATGCTCATGCAGTTCTACGTGAGCTTCCGTCGGCGCGATTCGCTGCGCGATCTCACGGGTGACCCGTGGGGTGGCCGCACGCTGGAGTGGTCCACATCGTCACCGCCGCCCGCCTACAACTTCGCCTTCACCCCGCTGGTGCACGATCTTGACGCCTGGTGGCAGATGAAGGAGCAGGGGCACAGCCGTCCGGAAAGTGGCTTTATCGCGATCCACATGCCGAAGAACACCGGCGCCGGCATCATCCTCGCAGGCCTCAGCACGGCATTTGGTTTTGCCATGATCTGGCAGATCTGGTGGCTGGTCATTGTGTCCTTCGTCGCGCTGATTGCTACGGCCATCACGCATACCTTCAATTACAAACGCGACTACCACATACCGGCCGATGAAGTCGCCCGCGTGGAGGCAGCGCGTACCACGCTGTTGAACAACCATGTCTGATACGCACGCTCTTCCCCTCACCAACGGCGCGGACTCGCCGGGCAAGCTCAACTTCTATCTGATGCACGAGCATCATCCGGAAAACGGCACCCTGCTCGGGTTCTGGCTGTACCTGATGAGCGATTGCCTGATCTTCGCCTGCCTGTTCGCGGTTTACGGCGTGCTCGGTCGCAACTACGCAGGTGGCCCGACCGGCGCGCAGATATTCGAACTGCCGACCGTCGCCATCAATACGTCGCTGCTGCTGCTGTCGTCGATCACCTATGGCTTCTCGATGCTGGAGATGCAGCGCAACCGCAAGTCGGCCACGCTGATCTGGCTCGGCATTACGGGACTGCTCGGCGCCGGCTTCATCTTCCTGGAGCTGCGCGAGTTTCTGCACCTGATCTCGATCGGTGCCGGCCCGCAGCGTAGCGCCTTCCTGTCGTCGTTCTTCACCCTCGTCGCCACGCATGGTCTGCATGTGACGTTCGGCATCATCTGGCTGATCACGCTGATGGTGCAAACCGGCAAGCTGGGACTTACCCCTGAAAACAAGCGCCGCCTGATGTGCCTGTCAATGTTCTGGCACTTCCTCGATGTGGTGTGGGTCGGCGTATTCACCTTTGTCTATCTCATGGGAGTGCTGCCATGACCGCGCATACCGACCTTATTCCGCAAGACGGTCACGCCGACGATCACGGCCATCATGGTCATGACACCAGCGGCAGCCACAGCACCCTTAAGGGGTACATGACCGGCTTCATCCTGTCGGTGATCCTCACCGCCATCCCGTTCTGGATTGTGATGAGCGGTGGCCTGCACTCGTCCAACACGACGGCGCTGGTGGTTCTGGGTCTCGCCGCGGTGCAGATCGTGGTGCACATGATCTATTTCCTGCACATGAACTCGAAGTCCGAAGGCGGCTGGACGCTGCTGGCGCTGATCTTCACCATCGTCCTCGTCGTCATTGCGCTGAGCGGCTCGATCTGGGTGATGTTCCACCTCGACCACAACATGATGCCGTCGATGATGCAGCAGCAGATCCAGAACACGCCCTGAGCCGTCGCGGCAGTCGTTCTACCCGTCCATGAGCAAGACGCTATCAACAGTCGATCGCGGCCAGCGCAGCACGTTTGCGCTGGCCGCACTGCTTTCGCTGGCGCTGGTGCTGTTCGTCGGATTGCTGGGGCTCGGCACCTGGCAGGTTTATCGACGCGCATGGAAGCTTGACCTTATCTCGCGCGTCGATCAGCGCGTGCATGCAGCTGCGGTTGCCGCGCCCGGCGTTGATCAATGGCCGCATATAACGGCGGCGGCCGATGAATACCGGCACGTGCGCGTCACCGGCCGCTATCTCGATAGCGACTCGACCCAGGTCATGGCGAGCACCAGCATCGGCAGCGGTTTCTGGCTGCTGACGCCGCTGCAAATGGCGGACGGCAACGTGGTGCTGATCAATCGTGGCTTTGTTCCACCCGACTGGAAAGCGCCCGCGCCTTCTGCGGCAAACGGCGCCGTGACGATTACCGGCCTGCTGCGCCTGAGCGAACCGCGCGGCGGCTTTTTGCGCAAGAACGATCCCACGCAGAACCGCTGGTTTTCACGCGACGTGCCGGCCATCGCCAATGCCCGCGCGCTATCGCATGTGGCGCCGTACTTCATTGATGCAGACGCCTCGACGGATACCAGAAATCGCCCCCCGGTCGGCGGCCTGACGGTTATCGCTTTCCCCAACAATCATCTGGTCTACGCCATCACCTGGTACGCGCTGGCGTTGATGCTGCTGCTGGCCGTGCGGCGTTTCTGGCGCGAAGAACAGCGCCTGCGACGTACTGCGAACACTCTCGCAACGCGCTGAAGCCGCCGATCTGAACGACCAGGTGAAAGCAGAAACGGCGTCCCTCCGCGGGCAAAATTCACTTCGGCCATCGCGCACTCGGCATGGATCTTTCCGTATCTGGCACGAGTTTTTCGTTTGAGCACCGACGCGGGCTGAAGCGCAACGATGGTCGAACCGATTGAGCCGCCGTTCGACAACCCCATATATGATCGGGTGACCTCTTTATCGCCACCGCACGGACCCCTGCCGATGCGCATGGATTCCACACCGCTGGATGATTTCCACCCCGCCGTCGCGGGGTGGTTCCGCGGTGTCTTTGCGTCGCCCACGGCGGCGCAGGCGCAGGCGTGGCCGTCGATTCGCGCAGGCCGGCATACCCTGGTCGCCGCGCCGACCGGATCGGGCAAGACGCTGACGGCGTTTCTGGCCGCGATCGATGCGCTGGTCTGCGAAGGCGTGGCCCACGGCGGCGCCCTGCCCGATGCCACTCGCGTGCTCTACGTCTCGCCGCTCAAAGCGCTGTCGAACGATATCCAGATCAACCTGGAGCGGCCGCTGCAGGGCATTCGCGCAGAGCTGGAAAAACTCGGCCTGCCCGATGTGGCGATCCGCACCGCGGTGCGCACCGGCGACACGCCGCAGGCGGAGCGCGCGCTGCTGCGCAAGCAGCCGCCGCATATTCTGGTGACCACGCCCGAATCGCTTTACGTGCTGCTGGGCTCGGCTTCCGGTCGCACCATGCTGGGGGGCGTGCAGTCGGTCATCGTCGACGAGATCCACGCCATCGCCGGCAGCAAGCGCGGCTCCCATCTAGCGCTGTCGCTGGAACGGCTGCAGTCGCTGTGCCAGCGACGACTGCTACGCATCGGCTTGTCGGCGACGCAGAAGCCCATCGAAGAAGTCGCCCACTTTTTAGTGGGCGCTCGCCGTTCGCCCTCTCCCCTTCGGGGTGAGGGGCCGGAGTCGCGTGAAAGTAACAACGAAGCGAGTAGCCGAGGCAACACTCCCGCGAGCACCCGCCCCTCACCCTGCCCTCTCCCCGACGGGGAGAGGGGAAACATTGGCTGCGCGATTGTTGATGTGGGCCACACCCGTCCGCGCGATCTCGCCATCGCGGTGCCGCCGGTGCCGCTGGAAGCGGTGATGTCAAACGATGGCTGGGAGCTGGTCTACAACCAGGTTGCGACGCTGGTGCAGGCGCATCGCACCACGCTGGTGTTCGTCAACACGCGGCGGATGGCCGAGCGCGCGGCGCGGCATCTTTCCGACCGGCTGGGCAAGGAAACCGTGGCGGCCCATCACGGCAGTCTTTCGAAGGAGCTGCGGCTGGACGCGGAACAGCGGCTCAAGCGTGGCGAGCTGTCCGTGCTGGTTGCCACCGCCTCGCTGGAGCTGGGCATCGATATCGGCGATGTCGATCTGGTCTGCCAGCTCGGTTCGCCGCGCTCGATCGCGGCGTTTCTGCAGCGCGCCGGGCGTTCCGGCCACAGCATCAGCGGCACGCCGAAGGCGCGCCTTTTTCCGACCACCCGCGACGACCTGGTCGAATGCACGGCGCTGCTGGACTGCGTGCGGCGCGGCGAGCTCGATGCGCTGATCCTGCCGCCGCAGCCGCTCGACGTGCTGGCGCAGCAGATCATCGCCGAGGTGGCGTGCCAGGAATGGAGCGAGGACGCGCTCTACGATCTGGTGCGTCGTGCGTGGCCCTACCGCGCGCTGGAACGCGCCGATTTCGACGCCGTGGTGAAAATGCTGGCCGAGGGTTTCACCACCCGCCAGGGCGCGCGGGCCGCATACGTCCATCGCGATGCAGTGCATGGCCAGCTGCGTGCGCGACGCAGCGCGCGGCTCACGGCACTGATGTCCGGCGGCACCATTCCCGACACGGCCGATTACAAGGTCGTGCTGGAGCCGCAGGCGATCATCGTCGGCACGGTGAACGAGGATTTTGCGGTCGAGAGCATGGCCGGTGACATTTTCCAGCTCGGCAACACCAGCTATCGCATCCAGCGCGTGGAGCGCGATCGCCTGCGCGTGGAAGACGCGCGCGGCGCGCCGCCGAGTATCCCGTTCTGGCTGGGTGAAGCGCCGGGGCGCAGCGCCGAGCTGTCGTTCGGCGTGTCGCGCCTGCGCGGCGACATCGAGGCACAGCTCGACGCGGGCGGCGTACCGGCCGCCCTGAATTGGCTGCGCGACCAGCTGCAGTTGAACGGCGAGGCAGCGCAGCAGCTGGTCGACTATCTGGCGCGCGCCAAGGCCGCGCTCGGCGCGCTGCCGACGCAGTCCACGCTGATCCTGGAACGCTTCTTCGACGAGTCCGGCGGCACCCAGCTGGTGATCCATACGCCGTGGGGCAGCCGCGTCAATCGCGCCTGGGGGCTGGCGCTGCGCAAGCGCTTTTGTCGCCAGTTCAATTTCGAGCTGCAGGCGGCGGCAACCGAGGATGCGATCGTGCTGTCGCTGTCGACCAGCCACAGCTTTCCCTTGGAAGAGGTGGCGCACTACCTGCACTCGAACACCGCCGAGCAGGTGTTGATCCAGGCCCTGCTCGATGCGCCACTGTTCGGCGCGCGCTGGCGCTGGAACGCGGTCACCGCGATGGCGCTGCCGCGTTTCGCTTCCGGCAAGAAAGTGCCGCCGCCGCTGCAGCGGATGAAGAGCGAGGATCTGCTGGCCTCGGTATTCCCCGATCAGGTCGCCTGCCTGGAAAACATCGTCGGCGAGCGTGAGGTGCCCGAGCATCCGCTGGTCCGGCAGACCATGCACGACTGCCTGCGTGAGGCGATGGACGCCGATGGCTGGCTCGACGTGTTGCGCGCGATGGAAAGCGGCGAAATCCGCATCGTCGCGCGCGATCTGACCGGCCCCAGCCCGCTGGCTGCCGAGGTGCTGAACGCCGCGCCGTACGCCTTCCTCGACGACGCGCCGCTGGAAGAGCGCCGCACCCAGGCCGTGCAGTCGCGCCAGTGGAACGGCGCCGACAGCGCCGACGATCTGGGCCGGCTCGACCCGGAAGCGATCGCCGCGGTGCGCGACGAGGCGTGGCCGCAGGTGCGCAATGCGGATGAAATGCACGAGGCGCTGAATGTGCTGGGCTTCGTCACGGCCGACGACATCGTCGCGAACGCAGATTGGGACGCGTGGCTGCAGGCACTTGCCAAAGCCCATCGCGCCACGCGGCTGACGCTGGCGCCGGACAAGCATGTCTGGACCTGCGCCGAAAACCTGCCGCTGTGGCAGGCGCTGCATGCTTCCACAGTGATGCGGCCGGCTATTGCCGCGCCCGCCGAACAGGCGACACAGGCGTGGACCCGCGACGATGCGCTGCTCGAACTGGTGCGGCATCGTCTGGGCGGACTTGGCCCGGTCACCGCGCACGTGCTGGCACAGTCGCTGGCGGTCGATGTCGGCGAGATCGATCTGGCGCTGACGCGGCTGCAGACCGAGGGCTACGTGATGCAGGGCCGCTTCACGGCGGCCTCGACCACCGACGATGCCGACGGCCTCGAATGGTGCGAGCGGCACCTGCTGGCACGCATCCATCGCTACACGCTGGGACGACTGCGGCGCGAGATCGAGCCGGTCAGTCGACGCGAGCTGATGCGCTTTCTGTTCGACTGGCAGCACGTGTCCGCTGCCGCGCGACTCAATGGGCCCGATGCGCTGCACGCCACGCTGAGCCAGCTGGAAGGTTTTGAAGCCGCCGCCGGCGCTTGGGAATCGGAGATCCTGCCCGCGCGCGTTGGCGACTATTCGATCAGCTGGCTGGACGACCTGTGCCGTGCCGGACGCATCGGCTGGAGCCGGCTGCGCGCGAGCAGTGGCACGGCCGGTCGCAGCGGCGGCCCGGTACGCAGTACGCCGATCGTACTCCTGCCACGGCGCAGCATGGCCGTCTGGACGTCCGTCGCCAACAGTGTCGATACGCAGGATGCGCTGCTCTCTTCCCGCGCCCAGGCCGTGGCCGATGCGCTGCAGGCTCAGGGCGCGCTGTTCTTCGACGAGCTGATGAGCGCTACGCGACTGCTGCGCACCGAAATGGAAGACGCGTTGGGCGAACTCGTCGCCGCCGGTCGCGTCAGCGCCGACAGCTTCGCCGGCATGCGCGCCTTGCTGCTGCCCGCGGCCAAGCGCGACGCGCACCGGCACCGCCGCATGCGTCGGCACGCGCTCAACGGCATCGAGGACGCGGGGCGCTGGTCGCTGGTGCGCATAAATAGTCTTCGCCCCTCTGGGGAGAAGATGCCCGACAGGGCAGATGAGGGGCGGGTGCTTGCGGGGTCGCCTGCAACAGAGCAGGCTTCGATTCCAACGCGCAGCAAACGTGCTTCCCTCACCTCAATCCTCTCCCCGCCGGGGAGAGGAAGCGATGGCGGCGCTTCTCGCCATGTTGATTCCATGGAAGCAACGGAACACATCGCACGCACGCTGCTGCGCCGCTACGGCGTGGTGTTCTGGAAGCTGCTGGAGCGCGAGGCGCCGTGGCTGCCGCCGTGGCGGGAATTGCGGCGGGTGTATCAGCGGCTGGAGGCGCGCGGCGAGATTCGCGGCGGCCGTTTCGTCGAAGGCCTAGTCGGCGAGCAGTTCGCCCTGCCCGAGGCTATTGCGCCGCTGCGCGCGGCGCGCAAGCGCGTCGACGCGAATGAACTGGTCTGCCTCAGCGGTTGCGACCCGCTGAATCTGGTCGGCACCGTGCTGGTCGGCGATAAGGTGCCGGCGCTGGCAGGCTCGCGCATGCTGTACCGCGACGGCATGGCGATCGCCGCGCTGATCGCGGGCAAGGTGACGCCGTTGATCGAGCTGTCCGGTGTGGAACTGCAGCAGGCGCAGCAGGTGCTGCTACGCCATGCGCTGCCTCTGACCGACAGTATGGCCGCCCAGCAACAGCAGCAGTAAACGCCATGCCCAGCCACCGCGCGACTCAAAGCTTGAGATACCGGCGTCGTCGATCCATCGCGTAAACGATCAGCCACCACATCCCCACGAACGCGAGCGCCCAGGCCAGCGACGCCACATAGGCGCCGACCAGCGGCGTCAACGGATCGGCAAACAAGTAGCGATACAGCGGCTCCTGCCAGCCCAACGCCGGCAGCACGATCTGCATCAGCTCGGAGCCGGCGTAGGCGGCGATCGCGTTGATGCCGAAACGCCGACCCAGCGGCGGCCAGCCGTAGCGATCGATCAGCACGTGGAAAAGCAGCAGCGCCAGCGTCGACCAGCCCGCGCACCACAGCACAAACGACGGCGTCCACAGGTTCTTGTTGAGCGACTGCCACAGCGCCCACAGCGCACCGAGCAACAGTGCGCCGACGCCGGCGATCAGTAGCGTTCTCGTACGCCCCTGGCGCAGCCAGCAACCTGCGCGCAGGCCGAGCAGCGCGGTCGCCAGCGAGGGCAGCGTGCCCAGCAGACCTTCGGGATCGTGGCCGCGGCCGCTCGCCGGGTCGATCAGATAGACGAAACGGCCAAACACCGCGCTGTCCACGCGGCTGGTGATATTGACCCACGGCGCCAGCGAACCGCCCCACCACAGCAGCGTGGCGTAACCGACCAGGAGCAGCGCAATCGCCGCCCACTGCGTGCGCGGTCTGGTGTAAATCGCCAATAGCGCCACAGCCGCGAAGCAGACGCCGATCCGTTGCAACACGCCGGGGAAGCGCAGGTGCGCGCCGGGCATCAGCAGCCACGCCAGCCCGTTGATCGCCACGCCCAGCGCAACGATGCGCAGCGCACGCCACAGTGCCGCGCGCATCAACGGACCACGCAGAGCACCCTGCTCCAGTCGCGGCAGCAGGCCCAGCGCCACCGAAACGCCGACGACGAAGAGGAAGGTTGGGAAGATCAGATCGGTGGGCGTACAGCCGTCCCACACGGCATGATCCAGCGGCGCATACACATGACTCCAGTCACCGGGATCATTCACCAGCAGCATCGCTGCCACGGTGCAGCCGCGCAGCGCGTCGAGCGATGCCAGTCGCTTCATCGCCACGCGCATCAATGCACCGACGGCGTTTTTTCTTCGCCAAGCAGACTCACGCGATCGAGCGCATACAGGTCACCGTCGATCGGCGCCGTGTAGATCAGGCATAGCGCATGCGAGCCGTGCGCCGCCGGTAGCGCACCGTCGAGCGCAAAGCGTCGCGTGCTGCGCGCCGGATCAGGCAGCGGCAGCGTGGCCAGCACCGCGCCGTCGCAGCGATCCTGATGCACCACCAGCTCGCCAAAGGGCGTGCTGTGCGGACGCGAAACCACCAGCTTGGCATCGTGCGCCAGCTGATAGTTGCGCGGTAGCTGCACGCCATCGACATGGATACGCGCGATGCCGTCCATCGGCGTGGCCGGATAGAGCTGGCAGCTGTCGAACACGTTGATGCTGTACACCGGCGCAAGCGACGTGGCATCAGGCATCGGCTGGACACGCAGGCGAAAGTCGCTGCCGGGACAGTTCGGCATGGCGTTGCCGTCAAGGCTCAGCAAGCCGGGCCGATCAAACCTGCGCTGACGCGGCGAAGCCAGCAGCAGGCCATTGCTGCTGAAGGTCGCTGCGCGCACGGTCAACGGCAAGTTCACCGCCAGCGGCGTGCGATACAGCGGCGAAGCCAAGGTCGGCATGCTGCCATCCAGCGTGTAATGCAGGTCGCCGCTTTTCGCCTGGTTAGCCAGCGTGATCTGCGCTTGGCCTGTCTTTAAAGCGGCGATGCGATCGACGGTGATGTCCGGCGCAAACGCGCTGTCGGCATAGCCGATGTGCTGTTCGCGGTAGCGCGCGAACTGCGCCGGCAGGCGCGCAAGAAAACTGCGCCAGTCGCGCGACTGGGCCGGCGACCAGTCCACTTCGCTCAAGGCATCGAGTCGCGGAAAGATCGCGTGCTGCACATGCGCGATGGTTGGCATGTGCTCCGTCCACAGGTTGCCCTGCGCGCCCAGCACGTGCGATGCCTGCGCTGCGTCGAGCGCCTTGGGCACCGGCTCAAAGGCGTAGACGCTGGCCAGATCGCGAACCGGAATACGCCCCGCATTTTCATCGGTTCGATCGCTCTGCAGCTGATCCAGATACAAATCCGGCGACGGCGACAGCACGACATCGTGGCCCTGCTTCGCCGCGTCGATCGCACCCTGCATGCCGCGCCACGACATCACCGTGGCATCGGCCGGCACGGCACCGTCAAGAATTTCGTCCCAGCCGATCAAACGACGGCCGTGGGCTGACAGATAGCTGCCGAGCTGGCTGACAAACCAGCCCTGCAGCGCGTCCTCATCCTTCAGGCCCAGCGCACGCATTTTAGCCTGTACGGAGGGCGAAGCCTTCCACTGATCCTTGACCGCCTCATCGCCGCCGATATGGATGTAGTGCGAGGGGAAAAGCACCATCACTTCATCGAGCACATGGTCCATAAAGGTAAACGTGGCGTCGTCGACGTTGTAGAGATACGGATGCACGCCCCAGTCCTCGGACACCGGCGGCTGCTTGCCGGTCACACCGAGGAACGGATACGAGGCGACCGCCGCCTGCGCGTGGCCGGGCATGTCGATTTCCGGTACTACGGTGATGTAACGCGCGGCGGCGTAGGCGACGAGCTGACGAATCTGATCCTGCGTATAGAAGCCGCCGTAACGCGTTGGCTGGCCATCGCGTCCGGCATCGATGGGCGTGCGCCATGCACCGACGCGGGTGAGGTCCGGATAACGCTTGATCTGGATGCGCCAACCCTGGTCGTCGGTAAGATGCCAGTGGAAGGTGTTGAGCTTGTGCTGGGCCATCTGGTCGAGCACGGTTTCGATCTCGGCAATGCTTTGCATGTGCCGCGCGGAATCGAGCATCAGCCCGCGCCAGACGAAGCGCGGCTGATCGCTGATATGCATGGCCGGCACGCTCACCGGGCCGTGGTTTTCATCCGGTGTGAGCAGCTGCGCCAGCGTCATCGCACCGTAGAAGAGGCCGGCATCGTCGCGTGCGCTGATGCGAATGCCCTGCGGCGTGATGTCGAGCGTGTAGCCTTCGGCGTTCGTCACCGCAGCCTTCGGCTCACGCAGCAGCACGATGGCTTTCGGCGAAGTGATGTGTTCTTCCACACGAAGATGCAGGCCGCGATTTTTGTCGATCAGGCCAGCCAGATAGTTCGCGGTCCGACGAGTCGATGCATCGCGATCCGCCACCACGATCGGCGTCTGCGTATCAACACCGAATACGCCGTCGGCGTTGCTGATCTGCGCCGGCAGGGGAATCAGCGCGGGCACCGTCGCCGGCGGGGATGCATAAGCCGAAACCATCGCCCCGCAAAAACCGAGACAGACAACAAGACGTGCAAGATTCATGGCGTGTCTCTACGGCGGCAGCTGCGGTTGCGGCCGCTCCGCTGAACGGCCGAATCTGTCCTTCATGCTCCCCCTAAAAAAAGGGACCTGGCAAGCGTGCCAGGTCCATGGGGGGAAGAAACCTTCAAAGAGAGCCTGAGGATGAAACGTTACGGGTGGATCAGAACTTGAAGTGCCCCGTGAGCATGAACTCACGACCGGTTGCGTACTCGTCGGCCAGCTGGGTACGGGTGCCGAAGTACTGGTAGTAGGTAGAATTCAGCAAGTTGAGCGCGTCCAGCGAAACCGAGAAGTTCGTGTTGAACTTGTAGCCGACCGAAGCATCTAGCTCCTTGAAGCTACCGGTATAGGTATCCGGCGCGCCGGCCACATAACCGCCGGCAAGGTAGCTGCTGCGCCAGTTATAGGAAACGCTGGCGCTGTACGGACCTTTCTCGAAATACGGTGCGAGGTTGAACGAGTTCTTCGAGTTGTACGGCAGCGGACCGTTGCTGTCGGTATGCGAATCGGAGTAGGTGTAATTGGCGCGTATGCCAAAGCCGCTGTCGCCGAAGGCCTGCTGAAAGCTGATCGCGGCTCCCTTGACCGTGGCACGACCACCGTCAACGGGTGTGCTGACGTTGTACTGGCAAACGCCCGTGGCCGTACATTGACCATCAGCAACGTAGCCCTGCGCAATCGGCGTATCGCCGAAGGTCAGCCACGAGCCGTTTTGACGCGTCTGTATTTGCGCAGCGTTGACCACGTAATTGAGGACGTTCTTGTAAAAGCCGGATACGGCAACGACTGACTCGTCGTTGAAGTACCACTCTGCCGACATATCGAAATTGATTGAACGATAAGGCTTGATATTGGGATTACCGGCGGTGCCCGTGAGCACGGTATCGTTGGCTTCGAAGTACGGCGCCAGTTCGTTGTACGGCGCATACGCTACCGTTTCCGATGCCGCGCCACGCAGAATAACGTCAGGCGTCACGTTCCACGCGATGTTGAAGGCGGGCAGAAGATTGTTGTGCGTGCTGCTTTGCCCGACGTAGCCAAAGCCGGCCGGATCATCACATGCATAGGAGCCGGTGGCCGCGGCGCTGGCGTAGCAGCTGCTTGGCTGGTCATAACCGAAAGCGGTCGTTTTCGTACTGACATAACGCACGCCGAGATTGCCGTGCACTGCATCGTTGCCGAAGTTGGCCTGCAGGTACGCGGACCGGTTTTGCTGCTGGACGTTGAAGGTGTTGTTCCAGGTGTCCACCGGGTCGTTCGCCTGCAGGGCATTGCCACTGTTGAGCACGGCGTTGTAGATGGAATCGAAGCCAGCCGTTTGAACGTGGCTAATCGTGCTGCCACTCAGGCCGATGGCGTGCGCACCGCTGAGGTGGGTCAGGCCGCCGTAACCGATCTCGTTAAGCGTCTGGTTGGCCGGCCCGGTAAGAATCAGCAGGCTCTGACTTTCCCAATGCGAGTCGTAGCGCGCACCGACTAAAATCTGATTGAGGAAGCCATCGAAGTCTTTCGTAAAATCCAGCTGCGCATACGAGTCGCGCGACCTGTAGGGCTTGTAGCCGATGTTGCCGCCGTAGTTGTTGTCCGCCCAGTACGAAGGATTGTTGGCCGTCGACGGATCGGTAAAGTTGAAACCTTTATTGAGGTTCCAGTCGAAACCGCCGCCGTAGTAGATCTCCTTGAACGCCTGGGTCAGATCGTTCTTCGAGTTGCTCACGCCGAGCTGGCCGCCAAGGCTCCAGCCATCGCCTTTGTAAACGCCGCGCCAGTCGATGCCCTTGGTCGTTACCGTTGAAGAGCGCGCCTGGGTATCGGCATAGGTGTCGGCCGTGCTGGTGCAGGACGTCGTGCTGAAGCACGGCGTGCCCACCTGGGTGCCCGAGGTAATGATGCCGTTCGGGCCTTCCTTCAACGACGTGATGCCCGCCGGATTGCCGAGCTGGAACGGATACATCGACTCGTTGAGGTTATCCAGGCTGTCCTTCATGTACATCAGGCTGAGCGTGCTGTCGAAGTTCTCGTTCGGCCGGTACTGCAAATTGATTAGCACGCTATTGCGCTTTTCGGTTTGCTTGAAGCTGGCGGCGTTGGTTTCCTGCGGAATTTCGTCGGTCCCTTTGATGGCTCCCGAAGCAACTTCTGCGGCGACCGCTGGATTGCTGCCAGCGATACTCGACACCGGGGTGTAGCCGAACACCTCAAGCCCCTGGCGTGAAGTCGTTTGTTCATAGTGCTGCGCCGAGATGTCAGCACCGAAGGTCTTTGCGTCGTTGTGCCAGCTATAGAAAACGGACGCATCCGGCTGGCTGTTTTTCGTCATGTCGTTGTAGTTCAAGCCGTACGAGCCACTGACTGTATTCGAAGGAACATCCAGCGGCTGCCGGGTATGCATAATCACCGTGCCGCCAAGGCTTCCCTCGGGCAGGCGCGCCTCGGGGCTTTTGTAGACTTCCAGCTTGCCGAGGATTTCCGGCGGCAGCAGCGAGTAGTTGAAGCCGCGATTCGGGCTGTCACCGTAAAGCCAGAGCGCCTGCGCCACCGGATGGCCGTCCAGATAACTCAGGTTGAGGCTGGGATCGATACCGTCGATGCTCACACGCTGGGTGGCGGGCAGACTGCGATCCAGCGTGACGCCGGGGATCTGCTCCAGCGCTTCGGCCACGTTGGTGGCGGGGAATTTGCCGATGTCTTCTGCGGTAATGGCATCCAGGATCGCGTCGGCATTGCGCTTGGTATTCATCGACGCCTGCAGGCTGGCGCGGATGCCGGTGACGGTAACGCCGACGAGATTCGTGACTTTTTTCGCGCTGGCCTCTTTCGCTTGCTCGGTGTTTGCCGGCGCGTTTGTTCCGGGCTGGGCCGAAGTGTCCTGCACGGATGTCGTCGCCGTTGCGGCGGCCGGTGTGTTTGCAGGTGTACCGTCGGCGGCAAACGCCGCAGCCGACACGCACAGGCTGGTGATGATGCTGGCGGCAAGCAGTGTCTTGCGATAATTCATGATGTCCTCCCCTCAGAGGTGATGCGAATCAAGACCGGCGTGGTGCGCGGTATTGGGCTGGTTTGCGTAAGTCCCTGGTTTACGTAAGTCCTGCGATGCATTTGCGGCTTGGCGCCGTGTTACCTGATTGCGTATTGCCCGACCTCGTGTTTCCCCATCGGATGCATGTCACTCTTTATGTCGCCTGCGCCTCATGCGCCTTGTCCAGAAACCAGCCTGCGGCACCAATGACACCAAGCTGGCCGTGCTCGATCAGTCGTACGGACACCTGTTGCAGATAGGCCTGCATCACGCCCTTGTTGAAGTAGCGTTCGGCGAACGTGCTTTTCTGCAGAAAAAACTGGATCTGCGGCAGAATTCCGCCGGCCAGATAAACGGCGCTGGCGCGATACAGCAGCACCAGATCGCCGACAAAGCTGCCGAGCAGGCCGCAGAAGACATTGAGCGATTCCAGCGCCGCTTCGTCGCTGCCGGACAGCGCCGCGCCGGTGATCTGCGCTGGCGTCTGCAGGTGCGGTTCGCTATGGCGCAGTTCGCACAGCACGCGATAAAGCCTCGACAGACCGGGGCCGGAAAGTATGTCTTCGTAAGACACGTAGGGTCGGTCGCGACCCAGCAGGCGCAGGATTTCGATCTCGCGCTCGGTACCGGGCGCCAGAGCTACCAGCCCCGCTTCCGTGGGCAACACATGCGCGTGCGGCTGGCCCGGCAGCAATACCGCGGCACCCAGCCCGGTACCCGGACCCATCACCAGCACCGGACCGGCAGCGGGCGACTGAGCGGCTTCGATGATCGGCTGCGTCTCAGCGACGTCGACGAATTGCGTGGCGTAAGCGACCGCTTCGAAATCATTGATGACGACAAGCTCGCCGATATTCAGACCCTGGCGAATCGGGCCGATAGGCACGGGCCAAGGCAAGTTCTCGTTGACGATGACGTCGTCCAGCACGTAACCGGCAGAGGCAAGCACGCAGCGATCGACATGCGGCGCAAGGGCGGCATGCGGCGTGCTGGCCAGCTGGGCAATAAAGTCCTGCAGCATCGCGACCAGGCTCGGCCACTCGGTACAGTTGTAACGGTGGTAATGCAGCACGTCGACCGGCGTTTTACCGACAGCGCCGCCGATCACCAGACCGATACGCGCATGCGTGCCGCCGACGTCAGCCGCAATGAACGGCCGGTTCAATGCATCGGCCGTCGGGCGTGATACGGCGTTCGCCGATCCAGGCGGCAATGCGGCCGCCAACGACGATGCATCGCGCTGATTAACGATTTCCCCCACTCCGTTCTCCCGACGACGGTAGGGCCTTGTCCGACCGGCGGCGAACCACCGCGGGTCATGTGAGGCCTCATTTGACGGAGTCTGTCGTCAAAATGACAACGTTGTCAACTACCCGCAAAATTTTAATTTTTCAGCCCGCCCTGATGCCGTGCTGCCGCGCCGTTGGCCAGCGTCGGAGCCGGAGAAACCTGCCTTCAAATGGCCGTGTAGCCGGCTAAACGCGGGAAGAACCCTAGCCGTAACCTCCTGTCTTGGCCCTGGAAACAGAGCGTGATCGTGTTCAGGCGGTTTCGTTTTTCAAAAAACAAACAGGCTTTTGTGCGACGCGAATTGACAACGATGCACTTTCAGGACAATAAAGAGACATTCGTAATGCGCCGACGGGGGTTGTCGCTGCAGGACGAAGCGATCCGACACGATCACTCCGATCACGTCATTCTGATCAAAGCATCCCGGGGAGAATCATCGATGGCAGCGACACTGACGGCGGCTCCAGCCGCGCGCACAAATTTCGGACCGATGATGATTATCGGCATGCTTTTTTTTATTTTCGGCTTTGTCACGTGGCTCAACGGGCCGCTGATCACCTTTGTAAAACTGGCCTTTCAGGTTGACGATTTTTACGCCTTCCTGGTGCCCTCCGCGTTTTATCTGTCGTACTTTTTCCTGTCGCTGCCGGCCTCGCTGGTGCTTCGTCGTACCGGCATGAAAAAGGGCATGGCGCTTGGCCTTTTTGTGATGGCCGTGGGCGCACTGCTGTTTGGCCAGTTCGTCAGCATGCGGGTGTTTTCCGGCGCGTTGACCGGGCTGTTCGTTATCGGTGCCGGGCTTTCGCTGCTGCAGACGGCGTCGAACCCGTACATCAGCATTCTCGGCCCGATCGACAGCGCGGCGCAGCGCATTGCCTTCATGGGCATCTGCAACAAGGTGGCCGGCATCCTCGCGCCAATATTGATCGGCACGCTGGTGCTGCACGGCATCGGCGATCTCGATCAGAAGGTGAAGGCGGCCGATCCGGCCGCGCGCGAAGTGCTGCTCAACGAATTTGCCTCCCGCATTCACGCGCCGTATCTGGTGATGGCCGGCGTGCTGGTGCTTCTGGCGATCTGGATTGCGCGTTCTTCGTTGCCGGATATCGAAGCCTCCTCGGCCAACAGCACGCCGGCACGCGCCGGCGATGCGACGGCATCGCGCGGCATCATGCATTTTCCGCATCTGTGGCTGGGCGTGCTGTGCCTGTTTGTCTACGTCGGCGTCGAAGTGATGGCTGGCGACGCGATCGGCACCTACGGCGCAGGCTTTCATCTGCCGCTGGATCAAACCAAGTTCTTCACCGCCTTTACGCTGGGCGCGATGCTGCTGGGCTATGTGGCCGGCCTGCTGCTGATTCCGAAAATTGTTTCGCAGCAGCGTTATCTGGCGATATCGGCGGTGCTTGGCGTGCTGTTTTCGATCGGCGCCTTTCTCACGCAGGGCTACGTGTCGGTCGGCTTTGTCGCTTCGCTGGGCTTTGCCAACGCGATGATGTGGCCGGCGATCTTTCCGCTGGCGATCAAGGGACTGGGTGCGCTCACCGAGCGCGGTTCAGCGCTGCTGATCATGGCGATTGCCGGCGGCGCCGTCATACCGCAGCTGTTTGTGCACCTGAAGGAGCACGTCGATTTCCAGCTCGCCTTCATGCTGCTGATGGTGCCTTGCTATCTGTACATCCTGTTTTACGGCCTCGCCGGTCACCGCGTTGGCCAGCGCCAGTAAGCCTTTTGTTTGTGACGCGGTCGCTCCGGTCATGGCCATAGGCTAGGATGCACGACAACACCGCACGCCGCGTGCGGTGTTGTCGGCGCAGCGGCGCTGCCATCATGGTTGGCGAACGAGGTTTTACGGTTGCGTAGTTCCACTATCAAGGATGTTGCGGAAAAGGCCGGCGTTTCGCTGAAGACCGTTTCGCGCGTGATCAATAACGAGCCTTCGGTCCATGCGAAAACGCGCGCGAAAGTGCAGCGCGAGATCGATGCACTGGGCTATCAGCCCGACCCCTCCGCGCGCAGTCTGCGCAGCACCCGCGCCTATGCCCTGGGCTTGGTGTACGACAACCCCAACGCGCACTACATCATCAATATGCAGCGCGGCGTGCTGTCGGCATGTCGCGCCGGCGGCTTCGGCCTGCAGATTCATCCCTGCGATTCGTCATTGCCCACGCTGGCCGATGAACTGTGCGAACTGGCACGCCGCTCGCGGCTGGCCGGCCTGGTGCTGGCGCCGCCGATGTCCGAGCAGCCTGACCTGATCCGCACGCTGACCGAAGCAAAAATTCCGTTCATGCGCATCATCTCGGCCCGGCAGGATCCGCAGGATGGTTATCCCTGCGTCTATGTTGATGACCGCGATGCGGCGTATGCCATCACCGAACACCTGATCCAGCTCGGCCATCAGCGCATCGGTTTTCTCTGGGGCGGACGCGAGCATCGCTCCAGCCCGGAGCGTTACCAGGGTTACGAGAATGCGCTGAAGGATTACGGCATCGCGCTGGATCGCAAGCTGATCCTGCCCGGCGACTTCACCTTCGACGACGGTTTTCGCGGTGCGCGCAAGTTGCTGGCATTGAAAGAGCGTCCCACCGCTATCTTTGGTTCGAACGACGAAATTGCCGCCGGCGTGCTGGCCGCGGCGCACTCGGACGGCATCAATGTGCCGTACGAATTGTCGATCGCCGGCTTCGAAGACAGCCCTTTTTCAAAACAGTCCTGGCCGGCGCTGACCACCGCGCGTCAGGCCACCGAAGAGATCGCCCGCCACGCGGCGAAGCGGCTGATCGACGACCTGCAGCGCGAAGCCAACGGCGAAGTGCTCAGCACCGTCAACGAAGGCTTCCGCCCGGAACTGGTAGTGCGCGGCTCCACCGCGCCGCGGCATACCGCACCGCCGAAGCGCTGAGCGCCAGGCGGCAAAACCCCAATCAATGCTTGACGTTGTCGGTCTGCTCGATAAAGCGGGCGACGTTGTCGTGCAGCTGCTTCAGCGACGCCTCGTGCGCATAAACCATGTGGCCTGACGGATACCACGAGTAGCTGATATTCGCATCGAGGCTGGCCGGTATCGGCATGTGGTGCATCTCGTAGTCGGCGGCGAAGAACGGCGTGGCCAGATCGTAGTAGCCGCCGTTCAAATACACCTTCAGATTCGGGTTGGTCTTCATCGCCATCGCCAGATCCGGCATCACGTTGGTCGACGACTGCAGCGCCTCGCCATTGACGCCCGGCGCCTTGTGCGACATGTCCCAGTGATCGATGTCGGCGTACTCGCGATACTGCAGGCCGTCGCCGAACTTCAGCTTGTTGCGCACGTAGTCGTTGAAGGCGCCGATGTAGGCCGAGCTGATGGCCGACGACTGCGGATCGTATTCGGAATCCTTCGCCATCGGGTCGAGCGCGGGGCCGGAAAAGCGGCTGTCCAGCCGTCCGGTGGTGATGGCGTCACCACCCTGCAGCTGCTGTTCGAACATGCCGCCGCTCACGCGAAGATTCGCCTTGATCAGATAGTCCACTGGCAGGCCGGTGTATTGATGCAGCCGCTGCGCCACGGCCTGTTTCTGCGCATCACCCAGCCGCGATCCGAGCATCAGCGCCTGCGCGTAGTCGCCGAGCGCATACTGCTTAACCTCATCGAGAAACGGCTCCAGCGCGGATGGCTGCTGCGGCAGCTTGTGGTGATAGAACGCGGTGGCGGCGAAGGTCGGCAAAGCCAGCTCGTACGGCAGATCGACGCCCGGGTTGAATTCGGGGCCGTCAATGCTGGTATCAAAGCTGAGAATCTGCGACAGCAGGATCACGCCGTTGAGATCGACGCTGTTCTCGTTTTCCAGAATGTTCGACAGCACGGCAGAACGCGTGGTGCCGTAGCTCTCGCCAAACAGATACTTTGGCGAGTTCCAGCGGCCGTACTGCGACAGGAACTGGGTGATGAACTGGGCAAAGGCGTGACCGTCGCCGTCCACGCTGTAGATGGCTTTCTTGCGATCCTTCATCTGCTCGTCGCGCTTGGACTTGTCGTCATCCGCTGCAATTAGACGGCTAAACCCGGTACCCGGTGCATCGATGAAAACCACGTCGGTAGCGTCGAGCAGACTGTAATTGTTGTTGACCAGGCCGTAAGGTGCGGCTGGCGTGTGGCTGTCATCGGCGGTCACCACACGCCGGGGACCGAATGCACCCATATGCAGCCACACGGTGGCCGAACCGGGGCCACCGTTATAGATGAAGGTGATCGGCCGCTTGCCCGGCTCGGCGCCCTTCTTCATATAGGCCACGTAAAACATGCTGATCTGCGGCTCGTTCTCCTTGTCACCACTGCCGTGCAGCACGAGGGTACCGGTCATTGCCTTGTAGCTGATGCTGTGGCCTTCGACTGAGACCGAGCCGTCGGTGATCGAGGTCTGCGGATGCAGCAATGCGGCGTCCGGCTTGCTCTCAGGCTGGTGCGGGTCATCCTTCTTGTCGGCGGCTATGGCCGTGGCGCTGATCAGGAGGGCCGTAAGTGCCGCGGCGAGAGGAAGCTTGCGCATGAGAAAATATCCTGATGGCGAGGCGCCACGTGCGCCTGCAGGTTTTCAGCATAGGCACGGCCGTCGCATGCTTTCATCGCCCATAAGTCACTGTCACGCGCTCCGCGGCGGGCGCGCACACGATGGCCGTCGGCGCTTGATCAAGCCAGCACGGGTCGGCGCGCGAAATAACGGGCCGGCGGTTTACCGAAGTTGCGCCGGAACATGGCGACGAACGCGCTGACACTGACGTAGCCCAGCGCATCGGCGACCGCCGCGACGGATACGCCTTCAGCCAATTGCTTCAGCCCGCGACTGAGCCGCGCCTGCTGACGCCACTGGGCGAAACTCAACGCAGTCTCGGCGCGAAACAAGCGGCTCAGGCTGCGTGCGGACAAACCTGCCCAGGCGGCCCAGTCGTCCAGGCCGCGGTTGTCATTGGGCTGTTCGAGTATGGCCTGCGCTATGCGTAGCAGCCGGCGATCGAGCGGCATCGGCAGATAAAGCGATTCGCGTGGCGCCCGGCGCATTTCGTCCAGCAATACATTCATGACGCGCGACTGCTCGTCGTTCAGCTCGTCATGCCATGTCCATGAACTCGCGCGCCGAACCAGCGCGCGGGTCAGCTCGCTGACTCCGATGACGCAGGGGTGATCGGGCAACCCGTGCTCGATCATCGGCGTGATGAACACGCCCCAGCCGCTCATCGCCCCGCTGATGGTGATCGTGTGCGACTCGCCCGGCGGCATCCAGCCCGCGCGATGCGGCGGCAACAGCCAGGAGCCGCGTCGCGTATGTACCTGGACCAAGCCGCTCTCGATGCAAAAGAACTGCCCGCGTAAATGCTGATGCCAGTCGTAGGTATGCGTGCCCTGGCCATATTCGCTGGCGGCCTCGTCGCCGAACCAGTAGGCGATCACGGCGGGACCGTCCGTGCGCTCGATGAGCTGGCGAACCTGCTGTTTGGAAGCGGTCATGGCCGGTTCTCGATATAAGTTGACTAAATAACGTTATCAGATTGCTGCCGACCTGCCTAAGCTAGGGCTACCCGGTCATTGCATGACTGGAATCCCGCCGCTGCCGCCGCCTGCGGTTTCCGATCGAATGAGTACGTCAGGTGTTGCGCCCGTGACTCCATTCTGTTCTTTGCAGCGCAGCGCCGCGAATCCAAGGAGGCTCCCGTGCGACCCACCCCATTGCAAACCGTGAACCATGAACCGGCGGCGTCACCGCTGGAAACCTTCGTCGCCTGCGCGCACCAGATGCTCGATCCCTCCACTCCCGAGCCCGTGCGCCGCGCCATGGAGCCGCGGCTGCTGGCGCAATTGCCGACCCTGCGGGCGCTGGGCGTGTTCGAGCTGTTCGAGTTGCGCGATCCGGCGTTGCGCGTGTGGCTTGCCGACGAGCTGGCCGCCCGCTATCTGCGCCATGGTCTGAAACCGGTTTGAGCAAACGCCCCAAGCCAACCGTTGCCTGAACAAAGATAAAGATAAATATATTTGCCTTGACAAATATATCGCTGGTGACGAAAATGCCCGCCCATGAAATCCAACCCTACCCTTCAGCCTGTCAGCGGCAGCGCCGGCAATGAAATCAGCAAGGCGACGCTGGGCGTGCTGCTCACGATGGTGCGCAGCGAAATGGTGCGGGCACTGGAAAGGGAATTCGCCCGCAAGAGCGTGGATCTGAGCTTTACCCAGTTTCTGATTCTCAAGAATTCCCAGCAGCTGGGCGCCGTATCGGCGACTGAACTGGCCCGTGCGGTAGAGATCGATGGTGGCGCCATGACGCGCCAGCTCGATCACATGGAACGCAAGGGCTATCTGCGCCGCACGCCGCATGCGCAGGATCGGCGCGCGCTGCGCATCGAACTCACCGACGCGGGAAAGACCTTGTGGCGAGACACGGCCTTCGTTTGCAGCGATCGCGTCACAACCGCGGCACAGAGTTCGTTGAACGAAGAAGAACGCGAGCAGCTGCACGATTACCTGGGGCGCGTATTGAATACGCTCCGCGAAAAGGTCTGAGCTCGCCAACAGCCGGCCCTGCTTTACCTGACTCCATAAAACCCGATTTCACCTTCTGGACTTCGAACCATGCGTCTGCACCTACTCGCCGCAGCGACGGCACTGACCCTCGTACTGGCCGGTTGCGCCAGCAGCGGAGGGCTGCATTCGGACGGCACGCTGACCGATGCCAACTCGCTTAAGACCCAGCAGAGCCTGGCCCGCCTCAACGTCTCCCCGGCCGCGTGGCCGGCGGCGGACTGGTGGACCGGCCTGGGCGATCCCCAGCTCAGCGCCTTGATCGACGAAGCGCTGCAAACCAACCCTGACCTGGCGATGGCCGATGCCCGGGCGCGCGAAGCGCAGGCCCAGGCCGGCATTGCCAATGCGGCAAGGCTGCCCAAGGTCAATGCCGGCGGCAGCGTCGGCGATGCGCGCGTCCCGGTCACCGCGCCACCACTGGGCACCGGTCATACCGCGCCGTTCAAGTATGCCGATGTCAGCTTCAGCTGGAGCCTCGATCTTTGGGGCGGCAAGCGAGCAGCCTGGGAGGCCGCGCTGGGTCAGGCGCGCGCCTATGAGATCGAACGTCGCGCTGCACGCATCGAAGTCTCGGCGAATGTCGCCCGCGCCTATGTGCAGCTGGGCTATGCGTATGCCGGCCAGGACGTGGCCAAGGCCGAACGCAGCCGCGCCGACAGCGCCCGCGCGCTGACCCGTCAACGGGTGGCCGCCGGTATCGACAACCAGATCCAGCTCAAGCAGAGCGACTCCGAAGTGGCTACCGCCGACGAGCAGCTGGCCGTCGCCAGCCATTCGATCGAAACGGCGCAGTCGATGCTGTCCGTCCTGCTCGGCAAAGGCCCGGACCGCGGTCTGACGATCACCCGGCCGAAGACGCTGAACCCCGCCGCAGTGGCCGTGCCGGACAATCTGCCGGTGGACCTGATCGGCCATCGCGCCGATCTGGTCGCTGCGCGCTGGCGCGTCGAGGCCAGCAGCAAGGACATCAAGGTCGCGCAAACCCAGTTTCTGCCCAATGTCAGCATCGGCGCGTATGCCGGTCTGGTAGTGCTCGGCGGTGGAAACCTTTTCGAGGCACCGGCGCGCTTCTTCAGCGTGGCGCCATCGATCAGCCTGCCGATCTTCGACGGTGGACGCCTGCGCTCCAACCTTGCCAGCAAGGACGCGCAGTACGACGAGGCCGTGGCGCAGTACAACAAGATCCTTGTCGGCGCGGTCAACGATGTGGCGAACGACCTCTCGGGCCTGCGCTCAATGCAGGAACAGATCGCCGCGCAGCAGCAGGCGATCGATGCCGCCAACGGCGCGTGGACGCTGGCACAGCAGCGCTACCAGGCCGGCATCGGCAGCTATCTGGAAGCGCTCAGCGTGCGCCAGCAGCTGCTCGCCGCCCAGCGCGAGATGGCCGGCCTGCAGTCGCAGCAGGTCGATCTGTCGGTGCAGCTGATCCAGGCGCTCGGTGGCGGTTTCCGCCCGGAGAACGTGCCGGGCCCGACTGACGCCAAAGGCAACGCCGCCGTGATCACTCCACCGGCTGGCGCGCCGTCCAACACTTCCGCATCCCTTTCCCCTTCACGTTTCTGAGGCAGCACGATGTCCAGCCAACCACCCGATCAGACCAAAGCTGATCAAAGCAATTCTGGTCAGGGCAAACCCGACCAGTCGACTCTCGCCGGCAAGCCGGCCGATACGCAGGCGAACGCGCCGAAGAAGAATTCGCGCGGCTTGATGCTGCGCATTCTGGTCGTCGTGGTGGTGCTGGGCATCATCGCCTTTGCGTTGTGGTATTTCCTCGACGGCCGCTGGTACGAGAGCACCGACGATG
>Ga0302314_10003084_pt1 | contig 30862 bp, 30 predicted proteins | sample III_Palsa_N2_3_FD_200533 | JGI IMG/M metagenome (GOLD analysis project Ga0302314, IMG submission 200533) | Peat permafrost microbial communities from Stordalen Mire near Abisko, Sweden - III_Palsa_N2_3 | ecosystem: Environmental > Terrestrial > Soil > Palsa > Peat permafrost | place: Sweden... | reverse complement strand
GAATCCGCTTCCCAGGTGTTGAGGATCTTGCCGCGCAGCGGCATCACCGCCTGGGTGTCGCGGTCGCGCGCCTGCTTGGCCGAGCCGCCGGCGGAATCGCCCTCGACCAGGAACAGCTCGGTGGTGGCCGGGTCATTGGAAACGCAGTCCGCCAGCTTGCCGGGCAGCGCCGGGCCGCTGGTGATTTTCTTGCGCACTACCTGCTTGGCCTGCTTCAGCCGCGCATTGGCATTGGAAATGACCAGGGCGGCAACCTGCTCGCCGGCTTCCGGGTGCTGGTTCAGCCACAGGCCGAAGCTGTCATGCACCACACCCTGGACGAAGGTAGCGGTCTCGCGCGAGGACAGGCGCTCCTTGGTCTGGCCGGCGAACTGCGGATCGAGCATCTTCACCGACAACACATAACAGCAACCCTGCCACACATCCTCCGGTGTCAGCTTGAGGCCGCGCGGCAGCAGATTGCGGAACTCGCAGAACTCGCGGATCGCCTCGGTCAGGCCGGTGCGCAGGCCGTTGACGTGGGTGCCGCCCTGCGCCGTGGGAATCAGGTTGACGTAGGACTCGGCCACCGCCTCGCCGCCGCCGTTGAGCCACAGCAGGGCCCATTCCGCTTCCTCGCGCTTGGCGGTGAACTTGCCGACGAAGGGCTCGGCCGGCACCGTCTCGGCGCCGTTGAGCGTGTCCTTGAGGTAATCGGTGAGGCCGTTCTCGTACTGCCACACCACCTGCTCGCCGTTGATCTGGTCATCCAGGCTGACGCGCAGGTTGGGACACAGCACTGCCTTGGCGCGCAGCACCTGTTTCAGGCGCGGGATCGAGATCTTGGGTGAGTCGAAATATTTCTCGTCCGGCCAGAAACGCACCGTGGTGCCGGAGCGCCCTTTCGGCACACTGCCGATTTCCTTCAGCTTGGAGGCCAGATCGCCGTTGGCGAAGCCGATTCCATATTCGGTGCCGCCGCGGCTGACCCGTACTTCCAGCTTCTTCGACAGGGCGTTGACCACCGACACGCCGACGCCATGCAAACCACCGGAAAAACCATAGGCGTTGTTGGAAAACTTGGCGCCCGAGTGCAGCCGCGTCAGGATCAGCTCGACCCCGGACACCTTGTGCTCCGGATGGATGTCCACCGGCATGCCGCGTCCATCATCGGTGACCTGGCAGGAACCGTCGGCAAAGACGATAACGTCGATGCGCTTGGCATAGCCGGCCAGCGCCTCGTCGACACTGTTGTCGACGACTTCCTGCGCCAGATGGTTGGGGCGGCTGGTATCGGTATACATGCCCGGGCGCTTGCGCACCGGGTCCAGCCCGCTGAGGACCTCGATCTGTTCCGCTGAATAATTGCTGGCTGCCATCGGTTGGGACTGGATTGAGAGGCGCGAAGTTAGCGAATGCGCCGGGACGGCGCAAGCAAACTACGTCATGAATGAGGACGGGAAAAAGACGCAGGGCTTGGTAGCGCTTCAGTTTGACTGAAAAACTGTACGTTTGTACAGCTTAATCGCGCTACGGTGCGACTGGAAGGTTCAGCCAGATGGCACGGGGAGGAGCGGGCGGCAGCAACCCAGACAAAGCCTTTCAGTTGGAATCGGTAGCCGCGAACCAGGCCGCGCCATAGGTCAGCGCCAGCAGGGGCAGCAACACCAGCAGACTCTGCGCCGGCACCAGATGCCCGTGCAGGCCGGCCTTGAGCGGCGTCAGCAACTGCACCGAAATGTCGGCCACAACCGGCGAAAAGCAGGCGACGCTGGCCACCGCCAGACCGCCGAGTGCGGGCCCCAGCCAGCTGTAGCTGCGCTGGCGGCGCGGCGGCGGCAGCTGCGCCATCAGGCGCGCGGTGAAGCCGTCGTCTTCGACATAGGCGTCGCGCGCGGCATCCGCGCGCAGCAGCTGTTCCAGACGCGCATCGTCCGGATCGTATTCGAAGCTGGGGATTTCGGGACTCATGTAGCGCTCCTCGGCTCCCAGGCCGGCAACAAAACCTGCAATTTCTTCTTCGCCCGGAAAATATACGACTTCACCGTGCCCACCGGACAACCCAGCACGTAAGCGGCCTCTTCATGGCTACGGTCCAGATAGTAGCACTGCACAATGGCGGCGCGTTCCTCTTCCGACAGCTTGGACAACGCCTGCCGTACATCAAGTTCCCTGACGCTCTGGGCTTCCACCCCGCTGGTCTGACCCAGCTCCGCCCTGGCGCTGCTTTCCTCGTCCTCGGGCGGCATCGCCTCATCCAGCGAGACCTCCTCTTTGCGCGAGCGCACGTGCATCAGGAACACGTTGTAGGCGATGCGGTAAAGCCAGGTGGCGAAGGCCGCATCGGCGCGGAACTGCGACAGCTTGCGGAACGCCAGCAGGAACGTTTCCTGCGCCAGGTCGTCGGCCAGGGCATGGTCCTCCTTGCACAGACGCCGAAGCAAGGCGCGTGCCTGCCCCTGATGGCGACGCACCAGCTCGCCAAACGCGTGACGGTCATTGCCGGCGAGGACGCGCGCGACCAGCGCGGCGTCCGGCGGCACAGCAGTGGACATGGGTCCGCTTCCGGAATCCGTGCCTTAGCCGCCCTGCTGCCGTTTTTCCAGCCGGGCCGCGACAAAGAAGCCCACCCCGATCATCAGCGGAATGCAGCCGATGCCCATCAGGTCGCTCTCGCCGGAGAACACGCCGCCGAGAAACATGCCGGCGCCGATCGCCATCCAGATGATGCCGCGCCGCGAATCGGACTTCTGGCGCAAGGGCTCCATGAACAGCTCGGGCGGAATCTGCTGGCCTTTATCGGCCAGTTTCAGCGCCAGCTCGTTGATCAGCCGCTGCTTGTTGGTGCGCTGGCGCAGCATCGCCAGCACGATGATGATCGGCGTGCTGAAAATCAGGATCACCGCCACCAGACCGCACAGGACGCCCAGCACCGCGGGCAGGTCGGTGCTGTCGTGGGTAACATGCGAAAGCTGGTCCAGCCCGTCGACCGCCACCGCCACATCCAGAATCGGCAACATCATTGTCTCTACTCCTTCACGAATTCATTGGGCCGCCACGCCAGGTGGGAGAGCCTGTACATCCTTGGATGCAGGCCCGCACCGTTTTGGATTTACCCCTTGCCGGGCCAGCCAGCAGCCCTCCGGCCCGAATTGCTAAACTACGGCATTCCCGGCAGCCCCTCCAGTGAGCAAGAAACCCACGCCCTCCGCCTTCCCGGCAGCCACTCCCGGCGCCGATCCTGTCTCCCGCTTCGAGGCTTCGCTGAAGGAGCTGGAGGAGATCGTGGCGCGGATGGAGCGCGGCGATCTGCCGCTGGAGGAATCGCTCAAGCTGTTCGAGCGCGGCGTGGCCCTGACCAGCGAGTGCCGTACCTCCCTGGACAGCGCCGAACTGCGCGTCAGGAACCTGCTCGACCCGGACGCCACGCCCTCGTTCGACGCCAACGAAACCGATATTTAGCGAACCTTTTGATGAACCCGCACAGTACCGACTTCGGGACCCGAGTCCCGGCCTACCTCGAGCGTCTCACCCTGGCCCTGGAGCGGCGCTTGCCGGCCGCCGCAGCCGACCCCAGCCGCCTGCATGAAGCCATGCGCTATGCCTGCGACGGCGGCAAGCGCCTGCGCGCCCTGCTGGTCTATGCCGCCGGCGAAGCCCTTGGCGTGCCGGTGGAAAAGCTCGACGCGCCGGCCTGCGCGGTAGAGTTGATCCACGCCTATTCCCTGGTGCACGACGATCTGCCGGCGATGGACGACGACGACCTGCGCCGCGGCCGCCCCACCGTGCACAAGGCTTACGACGAAGCCACCGGCATCCTGGTCGGCGACGGCCTGCAAACCCTGGCCTTCACCGTGCTGGCCGACGAAGCCTCCCTCGGCACGGCACAGCGCCTGCGCATGGTGTCGATCCTGGCGCGGGCCTCCGGCTCGCTCGGCATGGTCGGCGGCCAGGCGGTGGACATCGCCTCGGAAGGCCGGCGCATCTCGCTGGCAGAGCTGCAATCGCTGCACGCACGCAAGACCGGCGCGCTGATACTGGCCTCGCTGCAGATGGCCGCCGCGGCTGCGGACGCTGCGGCGGAAGCGGAACAGGCCCTGGAAACCTACGGCCGCCACATCGGCCTGGCCTTCCAGATCCAGGATGACGTGCTGGACGAGACCGCCAGCACCGAAACCCTGGGCAAGACCGCCGGCAAGGATCTGACACAGCACAAGTCCACCTACCCTTCCCTGCTTGGCCTGGACGGCGCCCGCGAGCGCGCCAGCAGCCTGTTCGAGGAGGCGCGCGCGGTGGTCGGCGGGCTGCCCGGCGGCGCGGCGGCGCTGCGCTGGCTGGCGGACTTCATCGAAGGCCGCAGCAACTGAATCCGGCGCCTGGCGGCGCATAATGACGCCATGACGGACACTTCCGGCTACTCCCTGTTGGGCCGCGTCAACACGCCGGCCGAACTGCGCGCGCTGCCGCGCGCCGAGCTGCCGCTGCTGGCGGCGGAGATGCGCCGCTGCCTGATCGAAACCCTGGGCCGCGCCGGCGGCCACTTCGCCGCCAACCTGGGCACGGTGGAACTGAGCCTGGCCCTGCACCGCTGCTTCGACACCCCGCATGACCGCCTGGTGTGGGATGTGGGCCATCAGGCCTATCCTCACAAGATGCTCACCGGGCGCCGCGCCGGGCTGGAGACGATCCGCCAGCAAGGCGGCCTGGCGCCGTTCAACAGCCGTGCCGAAAGCGACTACGACGCCTTCGGCAACGGCCACGCCGGCACCTCGCTGTCGGCCGCCGCCGGCATGGCCGCGGCGGCAAGGCTGAAGCAGGAGCGGCGCCGCGTCGTCGCGGTGATTGGCGACGGCGGCATCACCGCCGGCATGGCCTACGAGGCGCTGAACCACATCGGCGCCCTCGGCCTCGATCTGCTGGTGGTGCTCAACGATAACGACATGTCGATCTCGGAAAACGTCGGCGCGCTGCGCGATCACGCCGCGCGGCTGCTGGCCGGCCGCGGCATCGAAGCGCCGCATGCCCGGCGCCCCGCCAATCCGGTTGTGAACGAACCTCCCGCCGGCGCCCTGTTCGAGACGCTCGGCTTCGCCTACCACGGTCCGGTTGACGGTCACGACCTGGATACGCTGATCGATACGCTCGACCGGCTCCGGGACGCTCCAGGACCGCAGTTCCTGCACGTCGTCACGGTCAAGGGCAAGGGCTTCGAGCCGGCCGAGGCCGATCCGATCAAGTACCACGGCGTGACCCGCTTCGATCCGGTCACTGGCGCCTTCGCCGCCACCGCGCCTTCATCCAGCTACAGCCAGGTCTTCGGCGACTGGCTATGCCAGGCGGCGGCTCTCGACCCACGGGTAGTGGCGATCACTCCGGCAATGCGCGAAGGTTCCGGCCTGGTGGACTTCGCGCGGCGCTTTGCGCAGCGCTACTACGATGTCGCCATCGCCGAGCAGCACGCGGTGACCTTGGCCGCTGGCCTGGCCTGCGAGGGCCTGCGGCCGGTGGTGGCGATCTATTCGACTTTTCTGCAACGCGCCTACGACCAGCTGATTCACGACGTGGCGATGCAGCGCCTGCCGGTGCTGTTCGCCATCGACCGCGCCGGCCTGGTCGGTGCCGATGGCGCCAGCCACCAGGGCGCCTTCGACCTGAGCTTCCTGCGCTGCGTGCCGCACCTGCTGCTGATGGCGCCGAGCGACGAGAACGAATGCCGGCGCATGCTCGCCACCGGCCTGGGCCACGACGGCCCCAGCGCGGTGCGCTATCCCCGCGGCAGCGGCCCCGGTGCCGCCATCGAAGCGGAGGCTCTGCCGCTGCCGATCGGCAAGGGACGGCTGCTGCGCGAAACGCAGGGACGGCGCCGGCCGCGTGTCGCCATCCTGGCGTTCGGCGCGGTGGTGCAGGCCGCCATGCAGGCAGCGGAAATCCTCGACGCCAGCGTCGCCGACATGCGCTTCGTCAAGCCGCTGGACGAGGAACTGATCCTGCAACTCGCCGGCGGCCATGAGCTGCTGGTGACGGTCGAGGATAATGTCCGCATCGGCGGCGCCGGCAGCGGCGTCAACGAACTGCTGGTGCAAAGGCAACACAACGTGGCGGTTCTGAACCTGGGCCTGCCCGATCGTTTCGTCGAACATGCCAGCCGCAGCGAGCAACTGGCCGAATGCGGCCTCGACAGCGCCGGCATCCTGCGTGCAATCCAGAAGCGGTTACGCGAGCAACAGGCAGGAAGCGCCGCAGGCGCCCAAAAACACAACGAAGCCGGATCCGTGCCTGGCAAGTCGCGGTAACCGGAGCGAGCCTGAGGCTTTGCGCAGCCTCGCCCGGGTGCCGCCATGCTTCACTGCGGCGGCTGCGTCGCCGGCGTGATGGTGCTGCTGCCACTGTGCGACACGCTGGCGCCGTTGGCCGAGGTGCCGCTCAGATTGACGCTTGAACTGGCGCCCGCGCCGACGGCCGCCGTGCCGCCACTGCTGCGTGAATAGGTGCCGCCGGCGGCGGTGGTGCCGCTGCCAGTGACGGAGCGCGAGACGCTGGTGGGTGTCTGCTGGTACTGCACGCTGCGCGTGCCGGTGGCGCCATTGACGCCGGTATAGGTGGTATTGCGCTGGGTGCTCACCGCTCCTGGGGCGATGGAACTGTTCACTGTAGTGTTTACCGTGCCGCCGCCGGCGCCCGTACGGCTGATGTCGCCGGTAACCTGGCCGTTGGCGCTGCGGGTGTAGTCCTTGGTGACGGTGGCGCCGTTGGCGCCGGTCCTGGTCACGTCGTAAGTGGTGGAACCGTTGGCGTTGTGGGTGTAGTCCTTGTCGACGGTGCCGCCGTTGGGACCGGTCTTGTCGACGCTGGCGTTGACGTTGCCGGCGGCGTCGCGCTGGTAGGTCTTGGCGGCGGTGCCGCCGTTCGGACCAGCGCGGTTGACCTGGGCCGAGGCGCTGCCGTCGGCGTTGCGCACGCCGCTGCTGGTGGCGCTGTAGGTGCCGCCGTTGGCGCCGGTCACCTGGCGCTGATGATCGAAGGAGCCGCTGCCGTCGGCGTTCTGGTGGACCACGGTAGAGGCTTCCCCGTGCGCGCCATTGGGGCCGGCGAAACCGCTCTCGCGGCCGGCGACGCTATTGCCCTGGCCGTCGGTTTTGACGCCGGAAGCAACTCCCGCCCTGCCCCCTGCTGGTCCCACCACCCCGCTCTCGTGAAACGCGCCGGCGCTGCCGTTTGCACCCTGCGCCAAACCCGAGCGCTGGGCCGCCGCGCCTTTGGGCCCGGCGACCGCATTACGCTGCGCGGTGGCCGCACCATTGGGGCCCTGGCGGGTAGCGCGCTCATGACGCCAAAGGCGCGCTTGCGCGGTAGTGCTGCCGAGCAGCATGACGGCAGCCACGGTCAAGCCGCAAACAAGACGCGCGCTGCGCATCCCTTTCGATATTGTCCGCATGGTGTTCCCCTGTTGAACGAGCCGTCGCAGATGTCGCGACTTCACTGCCCTGAAAGATACTCTCTTCCCGCAGGACTGAACCGGACCTGAACGGCGCGCCATCAGACTGCCGGTGAGGACGCGGCGCCGGTATACCAGGCCAGGCGCTCGCGCAGCCGCACCACCTCGCCGACGATCACGAGGCTGGCGCCGTGTACCCCGGCCTGTTCGACTTTTTGCGCCAGGTCGCCAAGGTTACCGACCAGGACACGCTGCCGCGGCGAGGTGCCTTCCTCCACCAGCGCCGCCGGCCAGTCCGCCGGCAGGCCATGGGCAATGAATTGTTCGCACAATTGCGGCAGGGTGTGCAGGCCCATGTAGATCACCACGGTCTGGCCACGCTGTGCCAACTGATCCCAATTGAGCTGCAGCTGGCCATCCTGGCGCGCGTGGCCGGTGACGAAGACGCAGGACTGGGCGTAGTCGCGATGGGTCAGCGGAATGCCGGCATAGGCGGCGCAGCCGCTGGCGGCGGTGATGCCGGGCACCACCTGGAACGGGATGCCCGCCGCGGCCAGGGTCTCGATCTCCTCGCCGCCGCGGCCGAAGACGAAGGGATCGCCGCCCTTGAGCCGCAGCACGCGCTTGCCCTCTTTTGCCAGGCGCACCAGCTCGGCATTGATCTCGTCCTGCGGCACGGTGTGCTGGTTGCGGCGCTTGCCGACGAAGATGCGCTCGGCATCGCGGCGCACCAGGTCCAGGATCGCCTGGGGCAACAGGCGGTCGTACAACACCACGTCGGCCTGCTGCATCAGGCGCAGAGCGCGAAACGTCAGCAGGTCGGGATCGCCGGGACCGGCGCCGACCAGGTACACCTCGCCGCGCACCGGCTGACCCGACAGCAGGCGCTCGAGTTCGGCTTCCGCGGCCGCATCGTCGCCGCGCAGCGCGGCTTCCGCGCCAGGGCTGTCGAGAAAGCGCTCCCACAGCGCCCGCCGTTGCCGTATATCGCCCGCCAAGGCCACCCGTGGCCGGTGTCGGTGCAGGAAGCCGGCCAGTTGACCGTAGCCTGCCGGCAACCAGGCCTCGACCCGTTCGCGCAGCCGACGCGCCAGCACCGGCGCGGCGCCGCCGGTGGAAATCGCCACCTGCAGCGGCGCGCGGTCGACAATCGAAGGAGTGATGAAAGAGGAGTGCTCGGCGTCGTCGACCACGTTGACCGGCACCTGCGCGGCATCGGCCGCTGCCGCCACGGCACGGTTGAGCAGGCGGTCGTCGGTGGCAGCGATTACCAGCCGGCAGCCGCTTACCCGCTGCGGCGTGAATTCCTTCGCCACTTGCTGGATGCGCCCTGCGTCGACCAGCGCTTGCAGTTCGGGGTTGAGCAAGGCGGCCACCACCTCGATGCGCGGCGCGGCGCGCAGCAGCAGGCGGATCTTGCGTGCCGCCACTTCGCCGCCGCCCACCACCAGCACGCGGCTGCCGCGCAGGCGCAGGAATACGGGGAAATAACCGGAAGCGGAGTCGGGGGCGGGAGCGCTCATCGGCGCCATTGTGAGACCAGGCGATTACGCAGGCAAAAGGCCGGCCCGGCTTGTCCTATCGGATCGCTGTCGCCACTGTCGCCGGATGCGCCGGTGGTGATGCGGTGACGGCTTTGTACAGAGTCATGCCGCCTACCACCAGCAACAGGCAAGCCACCGCGCGCTTTAGCGCCGGACCGTCGAGACGGAAGCCGACACGGCTACCGATCCAGATGCCAGGCAACGCGCCCAGTAGCAGCCAGACCAGCAGGCTGTAGTCGACCGAGCCCATGCGGGCATGGCCAAGGCCGGCGATGGCAGTGATCAGCACCGCATGCGCCAGATCGCTGCCGACAATCTTCACCGGCGGATGCTTGGGATAAAGCAGCAGCAGCAACATCATGCCGATGGCGCCGGCGCCGACCGAAGAAACCGTCACCACACTGCCGATCAGGGCCCCTGCGGCGAGGGTCAAGATCCGTTGCAGCCGCGCATCGATGCCCGGGTGATCACCGCCCTGCGCCAGGCGCGAAGCCGGGCGCAGGCGGGCGGCGATGGCGCCCTGGAACAAGGTGAAGGTGGCGGTGACGATGATCGCCAGCGACAGGGTCAGCTTGATCAGGCGGTCCAGCGCCGCGACATCGCCCTGATGCTGCAACCACATCAGCGTGGCCAGTGAAGCCGGCACACTGCCCAGCGCCTGCCAGCCGACGATGCGCCAGTCGACCGAGCCGTGGTTGCGGTAGAGCAGCACGCCGAAGGCCTTGCTGATCGAGGCATAGAGCAAATCAGTGCCCACCGCCAGGGTCGGCGAGATTCCGTAAAACAGGATCAGCACCGGCGTCATCAGCGAGCCGCCGCCGACGCCGGTGGCGCCCACGGCGGCGCCTACCAGCAGGCCCGCCAGCGAATAACCGAAGCCGCCGCCAAAATCCGCCCCCACAGCACTCATATAACCCTCAGAGCTAAGCCAAGACTTGTTTTAGTCTTTTGTATGATTAAAAAGTAATAATCCCGTATTATTTCGCGCATCAGATCGAATAACAGGGGACTCCTCCATGAAGTTGCGGCAGTTGCACTACATCCATGAAGTGGCCAACCGCGGCCTCAACGTCACCGCCGCTGCCGAGGCGCTGTTCACCTCGCAGCCCGGCGTCAGCAAGCAGATCCGCCTGCTGGAAGAGGAACTGGGCGTGGACATCTTCCTGCGCAACGGCAAGCAGCTGTCGGAAGTCACTCCGGCCGGGCTGCGCATTCTCGACTACACCCGGCGCCTGTTGCGCGAATCGGAAAACATCCGCAACGTCGCCGAGGAATTCCGCGATACCGACAAGGGCGATCTCAGCCTCGCCACCACCCATACCCAGGCGCGCTACGCCCTGCCCCCGGTGATTCAGAAATTCCGTCAGAAATACCCGCTGGTGCGCATGCATCTGCACCAGGGCTCGCCGCCGCAGATCGCCAAGCAGGCCGCCGAAGGCACCGTCGACTTCGCCATCGCCACCGAGGCCATGGAGCATTTCGACCAGCTGGTAATGCTGCCCTGCTACCACTGGAACCGCAGTGTGCTGGTACCGCCGAAACATCCGCTGGCGCTGAAGATCCAGGGCAAAGCCAAGCTGAGCCTGGCCGACATCGCCGAATTCCCCATCATCACCTATACCTTCGGCTTCACCGGCCGCTCCAAGCTGGACCAGGCGTTCCACGCCCACGGCCTCAAGCCGGACGTGGTGCTGACCGCGGTCGACGCCGACGTCATCAAGACCTATGTGCGCCTGGGCCTGGGCGTGGGCATCGTCGCCAGCATGTCCTACGACGCCAAGCAGGACGCCGACCTGGTGCGGCTGCCGGCCGATCACCTGTTCGAGCCCAGCACCACCCATATCGGCTTCCGCCAGGGCATGTTCCTGCGTGCCTACATGTACGACTTCATCAGCGAATTCGCGCCGCATCTGACACGCGAGCTGATCGACGAAGTCGCCGAAATCCAGGACCCTGCCGCACGCAGCCAGCGGGTACATGATCTGATCGCCAAGCTGCATATGATTTGAGGCTGAAATGCCTTATATCCGAAACAACTATCGAGACTGGATTGTCTGTTAAAAATAGGAACGATCCTTGTATCAATTAGTTATTACCTTATGCCCGTTTATCAGAGTAAAGTGCGCGGCCTGAAGTTGTGCCCACGTTTGCCGCCCGTTGGGGCGGCATAGCAGCCGGAATCTACTGTGTACCGTTACGACGAGCTGGATCAGCGCCTGGTGGACGAGCGCGTCGCGCAGTTCCGCGACCAGACGCAGCGCTTTCTCGCCGGCAAGCTGTCGGAAGAGGAATTCCGCAGCCTGCGCCTGCGCAATGGCCTGTATATCCAGCGTTTCGCGCCGATGCTGCGCATCGCGGTGCCCTACGGCCTGCTGTCGTCGAAGCAGCTGCGCATGCTGGGGCATATCGCCCGCACCTACGACAAGGGCTACGGCCATGTCAGCACGCGGCAGAACATCCAGTTCAACTGGCCGAAGCTGGAGCAGGTGCCGGACATCCTGGCCGACTTGGCGACGGTGCAGATGCACGCCATCCAGACCAGCGGCAACTGCATCCGCAACGTGACGGCCGATCATCTGGCCGGCGTCGCCGCCGACGAGCTGCTGGATCCGCGGCCCTACTGCGAGATCACCCGCCAGTGGTCGACATTCCACCCGGAATTCAACTGGCTGCCGCGCAAGTTCAAGATCGCCTTTTCCTCCTCAACCCTGGACCGCGCCGCCACCAAGGTGCACGACATCGGCGTGCATATCGTGCGCAATGCCGCGGGCGAGCTGGGCTACACCATTTATGTCGGCGGCGGCCTCGGCCGCATGCCGATGATCGCGCACAAGATCCGCGAGTTCCTGCCCGAACTGGATCTGTTCTCCTATCTGGAAGCGATCCTGCGGGTCTACAACCGCCACGGCCGCCGCGACAATATCCACCGCGCGCGCATCAAGGTGCTGGTGAAATCGCTGGGCCCGGCGAAATTCACCGAGCAGGTCGAGGCGGAGTGGCTGCTGCTGAAAGACTCGTACCTGCGCCTACAGCCGCAAGACATCGAGCGCATCCGCTCGCGCTTCGATCAGCACAGTTATCTCGCCGCCGCTGCCGCCGATGACGGCAGCTACGACGCCCGACTGGCCGGCGACAGCCGTTTCGCCGCCTGGGCCAAGCGCAACCTGCGCGCCCATCGCCAGCCCGGCTATGCCGCCGTGTTCGTATCGCTGAAGGCTTCCGGCGTCGCCCCGGGCGACATCACCGACCAGCAGTTCGACGCGGTGGCCGATCTGGCCGACCGTTACAGCTTCGGCGAAGTGCGCAACACCCACGACCAGAACATGGTGCTGGCGGAAGTGGCGAAGAAGGACGTGTATGCGGTGTGGCAGCGCCTGTCTGAGCTGAACCTGGCGACGCCCAACATCGGCCTGCTCACCGACCTGATCTGCTGCCCCGGCCTGGATTTCTGTTCGCTGGCCAATGCCGGCTCGATCGGCGTGGCGCAGGACATCTTCGACCTGTTCGAGGATCTCGATTACCAGCACGACATCGGCGAACTGAAGATCAAGATGTCGGGCTGCATGAACGGCTGCGGCCATCACAGCGTCGGCCACATCGGCATCCTCGGCGTCGACAAGCACGGCGAGGAGTGGTACCAGGTGACCCTGGGCGGCTCCGCCGAGAACGATGCCACGCTGGGCGACCGCACCGGTCCGGCCATTTCGCGCGCCAATATCGCCGGCGCGGTGGAGAAACTGATCCAGGTTTACCTGGAACAGCGCGAGGGTGACGAAGAAAGCTTCCTCGCCGCCTATCGCCGCATCGGCATGGCGCCGTTCAAGCAGAAACTCTACGGCGGCGCCGAGGTGGCGGCGGAAGACGAGGCGACCGCATGAGCGCGCCGGTTCCGCAATCCGTGATCCTCGACGGCCGCATCGCCGCAAACGAATGGCTTAACCTGGCCGATGACGCCGCCCTCCCCGGCACCGGCAAGGTCATCGTCAGTCTGAAGCGCTTCCGCGCCGAACGCGCGGCGCTGGACAGCTCGGGACTGGCCGTGGGCGTGTGCATCCCCAATACCGAGGATGTCGCCAGCCTGGCGCAGGAACTGGCGACCCAACCGCTGATCGCGGTGGAAATCCCCAAGATGGCTGACGGCCGCGCCTATTCCCAGGCGCGGGTGCTGCGCGAGCGCTACGCCTACCGCGGCGAAATCCGCGCCCAGGGCGATGTGCTGCACGACCAGCTGTTCCATATGTCCCGCTGCGGCATCAACGCCTTCGAACTGCGCGCCGACCAGGATGCGCAGGACTGCCTGCGGGCGTTTTCCGACTACGATCTGGCTTATCAGCGCGCTGCCGACGGCATCGAAACGGTGTGGCAGAAACGGCGCAGCCTGCCCGCCTGAGGCGGCACCAGCGGGTTTCGGCCCGATTGGGCTGGCAAAACAGCGATTCGCCGTACAATGGGAAGGATGGATGACATCCCCATGACCCTCCTGACCCGCCCACCCGCCGCGGCCGTGCCGCTGGCCGAACTGCTCAGCGGCCCGCTGCGGGATCGTTTTGCGCGGGTCAAGCGCAAGCTGCGGGTGTCGCTGACCGATCGCTGCAATTTCCGCTGCCCGTATTGCATGCCGGACAGCCCGGAGTTCCTCGACCGCGCCGAGCGGCTGAGCCGTGCCGAGTTGCAAAGGCTGCTGCGCCTGTTCGTCGGCGAGCTGGGCGTCAGCCGCCTGCGCCTCACCGGCGGCGAGCCGCTGCTGCGCCGCGACCTTGAAGCCGTCATCGCCGAATGCGGCGAGTTGCGGCCGCTGGGGCTGGAGCGTATCTCGCTGTCCACCAATGCCGCCCTGCTGGCGCGGCGCGCGGCCGGCCTCAAGGCCGCCGGCCTCGACGATCTCAATGTCAGCCTCGACGCGCTGACGCCGGCCACTTTCGCCAAGCTGTCCGGCAACCGCGAGGTGCAGCCGGTATTGGACGGCATCACCGCGGCGCGCGACGCCGGCCTGCCGCTGAAGCTCAATGCGGTGATCGTGCGCGGCATCAACGAGGATGAAATCCTGCCGCTGACGCGCTGGGCGATGCAGCAGAAGCTGCCGCTGCGCTTCATCGAATTCATGCCGCTGGACGGACGCGGCGAATGGTCGCGCCAGCGCGTGGTCAGCGAAGCCGAGATCCTGCAACGCCTGCGCAGCGAGTTCGAGGTGGCGCCGGCGCCGCGCGGCAACGATCCAGCCACCTACTACTCGCTGCACGGAGCCGATCTGGCCGGCTCAGCCGCGCCGGAAATCGGCGTCATCGCCACCGTTTCCAACCCGTTCTGCGCCAGTTGTGATCGGCTGCGCCTGACCTCGGACGGCAAGCTCTACCCCTGCCTGTTCTCGCCCAAGGGCACCTCGCTGCGCGACCCTCTGCGCGCCGGCGCCGACGACGCGGAACTCGGGCAGCTGATCCGCAACACGGTGTGGCACAAGGATGCGGGCTATGTCGCGCACCCGGGCTATGCCGAGCGCCCCATCGCCATGAACTCGCTAGGCGGCTGATGCGAATCACGGTCGAATGCCATGGCGCCTCACAGCGCTGGTGCGGCGCCGAACTGGTCAATCTGGATCTGGGCGAGTCCGCCACCGTCGCCGATGCCGTGCGCCGCCTGGCCGAACGTTATCCCGAACTGGCCTTGCGCCGCGAGAATATTGCCGTCGCCATCGGCGATGAGATCGTGGCCGGCAGCCGCGCCCTGGAGGATGGGGAGCGGATGGCGCTGATTCCCCCCGTGAGCGGCGGCTGATTGTCGCGATGACCGCCTCTTCCCGCCTGCGCCAGGGTGCGCTGAATATCGCGGAGTGGCTGGCGCAGCCGATGCCGCCGGACTGCGGCGGGCTGGCGGTGTTCGCCGGCACCGTGCGCGATGTGCACGAGGGCCGCAGCGTCACCGGCATCAACTACCATGCGCATGCGGCGCTGGCCGAGCGCCGCCTGGCCGAGATCGAAGCCGAGGCGGCGCAGCGTTTCGGCGCGCAGGTCAGCGTGGCGCATGCGGTGGGCGAGCTGAAAGTGGGCGAGGCCAGCGTGGTCATCGTGGTCCGCTGCGGCCATCGCGCCGAAGCCTTTGCCGCCTGCCGCTGGGCCATCGATACCCTGAAGCAGACCGTGCCGATCTGGAAGGAAGAGCGTTACGCCGATGGCGCGGCGCGCTTCCTGGAGGGAACCCCAATCAAAACTGTAAAGGAATCATGAGAGACGTCAGCGAGAAAGCCATTACCCTGCGCGTGGCGGTTGCCCAGGCCATCGTCGAGATGCCCGCGGCAGTACTGGAACGCCTCAAGACCCGCAACCTGGACAAGGGCGATGCGCTGGAGATCGCGCGCGCCGCAGGCATCCTCGGCGCCAAGCGCACCTGGGAACTGCTGCCGCTATGCCATCCACTGCCGGTGGAGCGGCTCGACCTGAGTTACGCGTTCGGCGCCGGCAGTGTCACCGTGCTGGTGGAAGTGGCCACGCACGCACGCACCGGCGTGGAGATGGAAGCGCTGACCGCGGCCAGCATCTGCGCGCTGACCCTGTACGACATGCTCAAGCCGCATGCCGGCACCGATCTGGTAATCCGCGAGATCCTGTTGCTGAAGAAGACCGGCGGGAAATCGGATTTTCTGCGCAAGCGCTGAGCGAGCACACAAAACTGGATTCCCGCCTGCGCGGGAATGACGTTAGGTACCGCAGCGACTAGCTGCGCGGCTTGTGCTTCGGCTTGCCGTGCTTCGGCGGCGGCTCGCTGTAGGGGTTTGCCTGGTCCTTGCGCGTAATGCGCAGCTGGCGACCGCTGACCCAGACTTTCTGCAGATCCTTGAAGATCTTCTTCGGCATGCCGGCGGGCAGGTCGATGAAGCTGTGGTCTTCGCGGATGTCGATGCGGCCGATGTACTCGCTGTCGATGCCGGCTTCATTGGCGATGGCGCCGACGATGTTGCCCGGCTTGACGCCGTGGCTGCTGCCGACTTCGATGCGGAAGGTTTCCTTCGGCACTTCCTCGTCGGAGGACTTGGTGCGCTTGGGACGCGGGCGTTCCGGCGCGCTGTCGTCGGCCTGGCGCGGCGGCGCGGATGCGTCTTCCGGCGCCCGCGGCGCAGGCTCGTAGGCCGATCGTGCTTCGCTCCTTGGTTCCGCGGCTGCAGCGTGGCGCGGGAAGGACGGACGCGGCGCGGCGACAGACTCGCTGAACGCCTGCCTGGCCTTCTCGGTGACCGGCACGCCGCCGCCGGCATTGGTCTTGAGCAGCAGCGGGCGGTCGCCCTGAACCAGGCGCGCCAGCGCGGCGGCGATCTCGATGGCGGGGATGTTGTGTTCTTTTTCGTACTGCTCGATCAGCTCGCGGAACGGGCCGATGTCGGTGGCTTCCAGGGCGCTGGTGATCTTCTGCTTGAAGCGGACCACGCGCTGGTCGTTGACGGCGTCGGCGGTGGGCAGCTCCATCGGCGTGATCGGCTGGCGCGTGGCACGCTCGATGGCGCGCAGCAGGTGGCGCTCGCGCGGCGAGATGAACAGGATCGCCTCGCCGCTGCGGCCGGCGCGGCCGGTGCGGCCGATGCGGTGGACGTAGGACTCGGTATCGGTGGGAACGTCGTAGTTGAAGACGTGGCTGATGCGCTCGACGTCGAGGCCGCGCGCGGCGATGTCGGTGGCGACGACGATATCGAGCTGGCCGTCCTTGAGCCGCGCCACGGTGCGCTCGCGCTGCTTCTGCTCCATGTCGCCGTTGAGGGCGGCGACGTTGTAGCCGCGCGCTTCCAGGCGCTCCGCCAGCTCCACCGTGCCGGCCTTGGTGCGGGCGAAGATCAGCATGCCGTCGAACTGCTCGGCCTCGAGGATGCGGGTCAGCGCATCCAGCTTGTTGGTGCCGCTGACCAGCCAGTAGCGCTGGCGGATATTGGTCGCCGTGCTGGTCTTGCTCTTGATGGTGACTTCGGCGGGCGTCTTCAGATGCGTCTGCGCGATGCGCCGGATGGCCGAGGGCATGGTGGCCGAGAACAGCGCCACCTGGCGCGTCGGCGGGGTCTGCTGCAGGATGGTTTCGACATCCTCGATGAAGCCCATGCGCAGCATCTCGTCAGCTTCGTCCAGCACCAGGCAGTCGATGCGGTCGAGCTTGAGGGTGCCGCGCTGCATGTGGTCCATGACCCGGCCGGGCGTGCCGACGACGACGTGCACGCCGCGCTTCAGGGCGGACAGCTGCGGACCATAGGCCTGGCCGCCGTAGATCGGCAGCACGTGGAAGCCGGGCAGATGCTTGGCGTAGCGCTGGAACGCCTCCGCCACCTGGATCGCCAGTTCGCGCGTCGGCGCCAGTACCAGGGCCTGCGGCTGCGGCGTTTTGCGGTTGAGGTCGATCTTGGACAGGATCGGCAGGGCGAAAGCGGCGGTCTTGCCGGTGCCGGTCTGGGCCTGGCCGAGCACGTCGCTGCCGGCGAGCAGATGCGGAATGGTCGCCGCCTGGATCGGTGAGGGCGACTCGTAGCCGACGTCGGTGAGCGCACGCAGGACTTCAGGGCTCAGGGCCAGGTCGCTGAAACTCGGACCGGCAACGACGGCAATATCGGCTACATCTGTAGACATGGGGGATCTCAGCAGGGAACGGGTGGCTCTGAACGCCAACGAACCGCGGCGACGAGATATCGCGCGCATTTTACCCGTTTCGGCGTTATTTCACCGGGATGGGGGCGGAACGGTGGCGATGCGGCGCGCCGCTCCCGGGTAGCGCTGCGCGTTTCCCGGGCTACGATCTGCCGCTTTCTCAGGCTTTTTCGATGCGCTTGAGGCCGGGCAGATAGGGCTGCAGGGCGTCGGGAATGGCGATCGCCCCGCCCTCGTCCTGGTAGTTTTCCAGGATCGCCACCAGGGTGCGGCCGACGGCGAGGCCGGAGCCGTTGAGGGTGTGCAGCAGCTCGGTCTTCTTCGTCTCCGGGTGGCGGTAGCGCGCCAGCATGCGCCGCGCCTGGTAGTCCTCGAAGTTGGAGCAGGAGCTGATTTCGCGGTAGCGGTCCTGCGACGGCAGCCATACTTCCAGATCGTAGGTCTTGGCGGCGGCGCCGCCCATGTCGCCGGTGCACAGGGCCAGCACGCGGTATGGAAGATCCAGTTTCTTCAGGATCGCTTCGGCGTGTCCGGTCAGCTCTTCGTGGGCTTCGTAGGATTTTTCCGGCAGAGTGGCCTGCACCAGCTCGACTTTCTCGAACTGGTGTTGCCGGATCATGCCCTTGGTGTCCTTGCCGGCGGCGCCGGCTTCGGCGCGGAAACAGGGGGTGTGTGCGACCCATTTGCGCGGCAGGTTTTCGGCGGCAAGGATCTCGTCGCGCAGCAGGTTGGTCACCGGCACTTCGGCGGTGGGAATCAGGCGCCAGTCCTGATTGTGGGTCTGCTCGGCCTTGAGGGCGAACAGGTCGTCGCCGAACTTGGGCAGCTGGCCGGTGCCGCGCAGGCTGGCGGCGTTGACGATGAAGGGCACATACAGTTCTTCGTAGCCGTGCTGCTGGGTGTGCACGTCGAGCATGAACTGGGTCAGGGCACGCTGCAGCCGCGCCAGTTGCCCGCGCAGCACGACGAAGCGGGCGCCGGTGAGCTTGGCGGCGGCGGCGAAATCCATCAGCCCCAGGGCCTCGCCCAGGTCGGCGTGGTCCTTGGCACCAGCGGCCGGGCGCGGCTTGCCCCAGCGGCGGATTTCGACGTTGTCGTGCTCGCTCTTCCCCTCCGGCACGCTGGCGTGCGGCAGATTGGGCAGGCCGAGGCTGAAGTCCTCGAACTCGCCCTGCAAGATGCCCAGGGCCTGCTCGTTAGCGGCCAACTGGGATTTGACCCGATCCATGTCGGCCAGGATCGGCGACACGTCCTCGCCCCTGCTCTTGGCCTGGCCGATGCGCTTGGAACCAGCATTGCGTTCCGCCTGAAGACTCTCGGTTTCGGTCTGCAAGGACTTGCGCCGCGCTTCCAGGTCCTGGAAACGGGCCAGGTCGAAGCTGAAGCCGCGGCGGGCCAGCTGGGCGGCGACAGCTTCGGGCTGGGTGCGCAGGAGTTTGGGGTCAAGCATGGGAGGCTCTTTCAGGCGGTCCGGGCGCGCATTGTACCGAGGGGGGCTCCGGCCCCGCCAACCGGGGGCAGGGCCTGCCGGAAATCACCATGTGTGCCATGCGTGCCAAGGTTTGGTGATGGCGAGCATGACGGGGTCGACGAACGGTAGGGGTGCTGTTTTTAGGGCCCAGGAGGTGCGGGACTGTCTGTTGAGGCTTGCCTTGGTGCGCGGGGCTCACCCCTCACCCTGGCCCTCTCCCCACTGCGTGGGGAGAGGGGACTAAAGACTTTAAAGACCGGGTCAGCGCACCACCAGCACCGCGCAGTGGGCGTAGCACATCACCTGCTTGGTGGTGGAGCCGGTGAGCCAGCGTTCGATCAGGGACTTGCCGCGATGACCGAGCACGATCAGGTCGGCTCCGATCTTCTGCGCTTCGCCCACCACCTGCTCCGCCGGGTGCCCAACCAGGGTGCGGTAGTGCAATGCCTGGCGCAGGCCGCCAGCCTCGTCGCGCAGTCGCTGGCCGAGCTTGTCGTAGTGCTGGCGGCCGGCATCGACCATGGCGGCGGTCTCGATGTCCTCGCCGAACTCGGGCAGGCGCACCACCGAAACGGCATGCAGCTCGGCGCCGTACTTGCCGGCCATTTCCAGGGCCATGCGGAAGGCCTGGTCGGCAGTGGCGGAACCGTCGTGGGCGACGAGTATTCTGGCGATCATGCGGCCTCCTCCGGCAAGCGGCCGGCCGCGCCTGCCGCGATGCTCAGAAGATCGGCGGCAGCGCTTTCGACCACCCGCTCATTTGCGGCAACGATAGCGCCGCCGTGTCCATCAAGTCGAGCGGATCGCGCCGGGGCTGCGTCATGACGCGCCGCCCATCCAGGCCCGGCCAAGCTGCATGGTCAGGACTCCCAGAGCGGTCGCCACCAGCGATCCGCAGACGTGGACGGCAATTTCGCCCAGGCCCCAGGCCAGCTGGCCACGCGCCAGCAGGGTGTAGGTTTCGGCGGAAAAGGTGGAAAAGGTGGTGAGGCCGCCGCAGAAGCCGGTCATGACGAACAGTCGCGCCTGCGGCGAAAAGCCCAGGTTCTGGGTCAGCGCGCCGAGCGCCAGGCCGATGATGTAGCCGCCGATCAGGTTGGCGGCGAGCGTGCCGAAGGGCAGCGTGGGGAACAGGCTGTTGAGGCGCAGGCCCAGCCACCAGCGCAGCCAGGTACCGAGCATGCCACCGATGCCCACAGCGAGAATTGCGGCGAAATTCATCTGTATCGATCCTTCCCGATCATTCCTGGTGCGGTGCGCACGGACGGGGCGGATCATGTGTGGATCTACACGACGATGCCGCCGCGCTGTTGCGCGGTCTGTAGGCATCATCAGCCGGCGAGGCCGGCGGTTCAAGGAGGCATGCCATCTCCTTGGCTGAATCTTAGCGAGGCCGCGGGCCGGCGGGCAAGTTTCAGAGCCGCAATTCGGGGTGGATAAATCGATCTTTCGCCCGTTTTCAAAGTGAGCGACCAACGGGGCAGAGGCATCAGCTTCAGGCGACAGCGGAGACAAGGCGCTATTGAGGATGCTAGAGTTCCAATATTGTCCATATAATCAAAGTGCAATTGACTGACGTGCCACCCTCGCCGCGTTCGTTTCAATCATGGATGCCGTGCACGCACGGTCTCATCGCAGCCTTCGCGATCCTGCTCGCGATCGGCCCGGCCCGGGTTCAGGCTGCCGAGGATCTGCCCCTGAAATCCTTTGCCGTACTGGTCGTGGACCAGGATACCGGCGAGCCCCTGATCTCCAAGAATGCGGATGTGGTGGTGCCCATCGCATCGCTGACCAAGCTGATGACCGCGCTGGTGGTGCTCGACGCACGCCAGCCGATGAATGAAATGCTCGAGATCAGCGACGACGATGTCGACCATGAGAAGCACACCCATTCGCGGCTTGTGGTCGGAACCCGTTTGAGCCGTGCCGATATGCTGCTGCTGGCCCTGATGTCTTCGGAAAACCGGGCGGCCATGTCGCTGAGCCGGGCTTACCCGGGTGGACGCGCGGCCTTCATCGCCCGGATGAACGCGAAGGCGCGCGCGCTGGGCATGAACTCGAGTCATTTTGCCGACCCCGCGGGCCTGTCGGCCGAAACCACTTCCACCGCCCGTGATCTGCTGCGCCTGGTGAGCGCCGCCGATGCGCAGGCGGTGATCCGCAACGATTCGACGCACACCGAAGAGGCCGTGCTGGTGCACCAGCATCGGCTGAAGTTCGTCAATACCAATCGCATGGTCCGCAACAACCGCGACTGGGACATCGAGCTGCAGAAAACCGGCTTCACCAACGAGGCCGGGCGCTGCCTGGTGATGCGGGCGACGACCTTGAACCACACGCTTTCGATGGTGTTCCTGAATTCGGTCGGCACGCTGACCCGCTTTGCCGACGCCAGGCGTGTGCGTGAACATCTCGGACAATGGACGAAAAGGCCGCTGCGCAGTGCAGGCAATGTGGCGAGCGTGACGAAGGCTGCTCCCTGAATCAATCATAGGCGCCACGCTCGAATAGCTTTTAATCGAGCGTGGCGCCTTAATTAAAGCGCCCCTCACCCTACGCCCTCTCCCCACATTCGTGGGCAGAGGGGATTTATGAGGCAAGTTCGGCTCAAGTGGATTGCACCGATCAATCCTGCCGGTTTCAGTCCCTGCGCTTGTTGGCGGCCCGCAACTGCGCCAGCTTCTCGGCGATCTTGCCTTCGAGGCCGCGCGTGGTCGGAGTGTAGAACTCGGTGCCGGCCAGGGCGTCGGGCAGGTATTGCTGGCCGGCGGCGTGGGCTTGCTCTTCGTCGTGATCGTAGCGGTAGCCCTGGCCGTAGCCCAGGCCCTTCATCAGCTTGGTCGGGGCGTTGCGCAGGTGCATCGGCACTTCCAGCGTGCCTTGCTGCTCCACCACCGAGCGCACTGCGCCGTAGGCCTTGTAGACGGCGTTGCTTTTGGCCGCCACGGCCAGGTAGGTGACGGCGATGGCCAGGGCCAGTTCGCCTTCGGGGCTGCCGAGGCGTTCGTAGGTGTCCCAGGCGTCGAGGCACAAGCGCTGGGCGCGCGGGTCGGCCAGGCCGATGTCCTCGATGCTCATGCGTAGCACACGGCGGGCGACGTAGACCGGATCGACGCCGCCGTCGAGCATGCGGGCGAACCAGTACAGCGCGCCGTCCGGATCGCTGCCGCGCACCGACTTGTGCAGGGCCGAGATCTGGTCGTAGAAATTCTCGCCCTGCTTGTCGAAGCGGCGCAGACCGCGGCCGATCAGTTTTTCCAGCAGGTCGTCGTTTTTCTCGCCGGCGGCGCGTGACAACTCGACCGCGGTCTCCAGCAGGATCAGGGCGCGGCGGGCATCGCCGTCGGCGCTCTCGGCGATGCGCTCGAGCCAGGGCTGCGGGATCGCATCGGCGGGCTGGCCGAGGCCGCGTTGCGGATCGGTCAGGGCGCGCTTGAGCAAGTCGAGGATCGCCGCTTCGTCGAGCGAGCGCAGCACGAACACGCGCAGCCGCGACAGCAAGGCGCCGTTGAGTTCGAAGCTGGGATTCTCGGTGGTGGCGCCCACCAGGATCAGGGTGCCGTCCTCGACATAGGGCAGCAGGGCGTCCTGCTGGCTCTTGTTGAAGCGATGGATTTCGTCGACGAACAGCACGGTGCGCTGCGGCGGCGTGGCCTGCAAGGCGGCTCGCGCCTCGGCGGTGGCTTCGCGGATGTCCTTGACCCCGGCCATCACCGCCGACAGGGTCAGGAACTGTGCGGCGGAGTAGCCCGCGATGAGCCGCGCCAGGGTGGTCTTGCCGACGCCGGGCGGGCCCCAGAAGACCATCGAGGGGATGCGGCCGGCTTCGAGCGCGACGCGCAGCGGCGCACCGGGGGCGAGCAGGTGTTGCTGGCCGACGACTTCGTCGAGCGTGCGCGGGCGCATGCGTTCCGCCAGAGGGGCGGAGGACTGGGGCGTGGCGGCCAGGGCGTTGAAAAGGGAGTCGGTCATGGTGAGCGCGAGGCCAGATCCTTCGCTGCGCTCAGGATGACAGCATCGGGCTTTTCCAGCTCAGTCCAGCGACTTGGTGGTGATGCCGCCGTCGTTGACCACTTCCGCGCCCTTGGGCGGGGTGAACTGGAATTGCGCCGGGTCGATCTTGGTGTTGGTGTGGACCTCGGTGAAGGTCACTTCGGAATTGCCGCCGATCTGGTCGGCGAAGCGCATCCGCACCGGCGCACCGTCCTTGTTCAGGGCCAGTTCGATCGTCTTGAAATCGCTGTCCTTGGATTTGGGCACCAGGGTGACCAGGCGGGTGTCGCCTTCCATGCCGGCATCTTTCACGGTGAAGGCGGTGTTCAGCGCGGCTTTCTGCGACAGCAGTTCGGCCGGGGTGCCGGCCAGGGCGATCTTGGCATCGCGCACGGTGACCTGATTGAGATCGGGGTCATAGGCCCACAGCTTGGCGCCGTCGCAGATGGTGGCCTGCACATAGGGCTTTTCGTAGGACCAGCGGAACTTGCCGGCGCCGCTTCCGGCGGCCGGCCGCGCCAGCCAGAAATGGCCGCTGCTGCGGGCGCTGACCTGGCCCTTGTCGGTGGTCTGCACCTGATCGAAGTGGGCGTCGAAGGTCTGCACGCCGTCGGTAAAGCGCTTGAGTGCGTCCTGGGCGGTGTCTGCCTGCGCGGCTGCCGATGCGAACAGGCTCAGACTCAGTGCGGCCAGCAGGGTGGTTTTTAATTTCTTCGTGGTCATCAGTTTTGTTCCTGTTGGGTCAGCGTCGTTTGATGGCGCTGAACCGGTGCTGAACCTGTGTGCTGCTTCACGCTGGGCGCGGGGTGCAATGGTGGGTTTCGCTTCGCTCTACCCACCCTACTTTGGCTGCGTTTTGCTTGTGACCGGCGGAATTGACAATACGTCTTCGCGCAGTCCTTCAATGTGGAACTCGATAGCGGAACGGATTTCGTTTTTCACTGCCTGGCGAGTCGCGCCGGTTGCGACGCAGCCAGGCAGATCCTGTATGTAAGCCGAATAGTTGCCGCCCGCATTTTCGATGACGATGGGGTAACGCGTGACCGATGCCACCTCTTGAGGTGAATCTGCTTGAATATTCACTCGCGCCCAGCACCCGGTGCCAGAATCTCACGATTGCCGCCCGGCCCGCTCGGGCCGACGATGCCGGCGGCTTCCATCTGCTCGACCATGCGCGCGGCGCGGTTGTAGCCGATGCTGAGGCGGCGCTGCACCCAGGAGACGCTGGCCTTGCGCGTTTCGATGACCACGGCCACGGCCTGGTCGTAGAGCGGATCTTTCTCGGCGTCGCCGCCGCCGTTGCTCTCGCCCGCATCGCGCTGCTCGGGTTCGCCGGCGGTGATTTCCGCGACGTAGTTGGGCCTGCCCACCTGTTTCAGGTAGGCCACCACCTTGTGCACCTCGTGGTCGTCGACGAAGGCGCCGTGCAGGCGGTTCATGCGCGAGGCGCCGATCGGGCGGTACAGCATGTCGCCGTAGCCGAGCAGGGTTTCAGCGCCCATCTCGTCGAGGATGGTGCGCGAGTCGATGCGCGAGGCGACCTGGAAGGCGACGCGCGAGGGGATGTTGGCCTTGATCAGGCCGGTGATGACGTCGACGCTGGGGCGCTGCGTGGCGACGATCAGGTGGATGCCGGCAGCGCGCGCCTTCTGTGCCAGGCGGGCGATCAGCTCTTCCACCTTCTTGCCCACCACCATCAGCATGTCGGCCAGCTCGTCGATGATGACGACGATGTAGGGCAGGTTCTCCAGTAGCGGCGGCTCGATCGGGTTTTCCGCGAACAGGTCCGGCTCGGCGGCGAGCGGATCGTGCAGCGGCTCGCCGGCGTGGGCGGCATCCTCGATCTTGCGGTTGAGCCCGGCCAGGTTGCGCACGCCCAGCGCCGACATCAGGCGGTAGCGGCGCTCCATCTCGGCCACGCACCAGCGCAAGGCGTTGCCGGCATCCTTCATGTCGGTGACCACCGGGGTCAGCAGGTGCGGGATGCCGTCGTAAACCGACAGCTCCAGCATCTTCGGATCGATCAGGATGAAGCGCACCTGCTCGGCGGTGGACTTGTACAACATCGACAGGATCATGGCGTTGATCGCCACCGACTTGCCGGCGCCGGTGGTGCCGGCCACCAGCAGATGCGGCATCTTGGCCAGGTCCACCGCCACCGGATTGCCGGCGATGTCCTTGCCCATGCCGATGGTCAGCGGCGACACCGAATCCTGATACGAGCTCGACTCGAATACTTCGCGCAGCACCACCATCTCGCGCTTGGTATTGGGGATTTCCAGACCGATGACGCTCTTGCCCTCCACCACTTCGACCACGCGCACGCTGGCTACCGACAAGGCACGGGCCAGATCCTTGGCCAGGTTGGTGACCTGCACGCCCTTCACGCCCGGCGCCGGCTGCAGCTCGAAGCGGGTGATCACCGGGCCCGGCATGGCGTCGACTACCTGGGCCTTGACGCCGAAATCGGCCAGGTGCCGCTCCAGCTCGCGCGACACGCGCTCGATCTCCTCCGGCGTATAGCGCTTGCCGCTGGGGCGGGCCATGTCGAGCAGGTCCAGCGGCGGCAGCGGGTTGCTGCCGTCGAAGGGCGGCACCTCCGGCTCCTCCGGCTTGTGGGACTTCTTGGCCTTGAGCGGCGGCTTGGGCGCGATCGGGCGATCCGGGGCGATGCCGTTGGCTTCCGCCGGCTCGGGCACCAGCGAAGGCGCCACCGAAACCACCCGCTCCAACGGCTCCGGCCGGGCCGGTTCGACACGTGCCAATTCGGGCCGCACCGACTCGACCACCGCTGGCTGCGCAGCAGCCGCGGCGGAAGCGGCGAAATCGAGCTGCGAATCGTCCTCGGCCGGCTGCACGGTGGGCGCACGGCGGCGGCGGGTCTTTTCCGGCAAGGCTTCGGCCTCAGCCATCAGCGTCGGCTCGACGCTGACCGCCGGGGCATTCGCGGCGGCTTCGGCGGCGGCGGCCTGCGCATTGGCGCGGCGCTCGCGGGCTTTGCCCAGCAGGGCCTGGCCCAGGCCCAGCACGCGGCCGCCCAGCGCATCCAGCACGGTGAGCCAGGAGAAGATCATGGCCAGCGGCAGCGCGGCGGCGAACAGGGTCAGGAACAGCAGGGTGGCGCCGACCTGGTTCAGCACCCTGGTCAGCACATCGCTGAGCAGGCTGCCGGCGATGCCGCCGCTGCCCTGTGGGATCCAGCGCCCGGCCGGGCCCAGGTACATCGCCGCCAGGGCCGACAGGCTGAGCAGGGCCAGGGCCCAGGCCAGCACCCGCACCCAAGCGGGGAAGTGGGAGGTGCCCTCGTTGCCGCGGAACAGCCTCAGGCCCAGCCACAGCACCGACCAGGGCAGCAGGAAGGCGACATAGCCGACAAAGCTGAGCATGCCGTTGGCCAGGCCGGCGCCGACGCTGCCGGCGAGATTGCGGGTGGCCCCGCCCATGCCGGAGGAGGACCAGCCGGCGTCATCCGGGTGAAAACTGACCAGGGCCACCAGCAGGAACAGCGCCAGGCCGGTGCAGGCGAGGAACGCCGCTTCGCGCGGCAGGCGCTCGATCCAGCTGGCTTCGGCCGCCGGCGCGGCAGCGGCGCGTGCGCGCGGGCCGATCGGCTTGGCGGCTTGTTTCTTGCTTTTGAACAAATGAAGCACCAGATACGCGCTCGTCAGGAAGGGGATGCAAGCCAAATGCGAAAGGCCGGCCTACAGGGGAAAAGTATAGCAGCGCCCCCCTGCCGTCCGGCTGGCGCCACCGCCTGTCCCCGCTGCCCCGTTCCACTCTGAAGAGGGCTTGAATTCCGCCGCTAAACCTTCATCCTTGAGTGGTGTCTGAATACTGAGAGGATCACTACGGAGCGAACATGAGTACGGAAATCCGCCACTTCGTTTTGACGCAGGCCGGCGAAATCCGCGAATTTTCGTCGGATGAAGCCGCCTTGATCGCCGCCGGCTCCAACCGGCTGCCCGAATTTGCCGAACGCCGCCTGCGCTACCTGCAGGTGTCCTGGGATGCCGAGGCCGCGGTCGAGATGAAGATCTCCACCGCCGGCGCCGCCATCCGCTTCGACGCGGAAGGCCGCATGACCGAGGCCACCCCGCCGGCCGAGGAAGAGAAGATCTCGCGCTTCGAGCACGATACCTGCGTGCAGTGGGCGCTGCGCAAGGTCGCGGTCGCGCCGCTTACCTTCCACTAAAAGGAGCCGGGGTTGCGCGTCCGCCACCTGGAACGCGCCTCGGCCCTCCCCGCCGCGGTCTGGAACGGCTTTTTTCCGGCCGAATATCCGTTTACCCGTCACGCCTTCCTCGATGCCCTGGAAACGCATGGCTGCGCCAGCCCGGAGACCGGTTGGACGCCCTGCCATGCGGTGCTGGAGGATGAGGACGGCAGTGTCGCCGGCATCGCACCGCTGTATCTGAAAGCGCATTCCTACGGCGAGTTCGTCTTCGATTTCTCCTGGGCCGAGGCCAGCCAGAGCATCGGCAAGCGCTACTACCCGAAGCTGCTCAACGCGGTGCCTTTCACTCCTTCCACCGGCCCGCGCCTGGGCGCGCGCGACACGGCGGCGCGGCTGACGCTGGCCGCTGCGCTGCCGGAGATTGCGCGCGGCAGCCGCCTGTCCTCGCTGCACGCGCTGTTCCTGCAAGAAGAGGATCTTGCCGCACTGGGCGCGGCGGGCTGCCTGGAACGCAACGATGTGCAGTTCCACTGGCACAATCGCGGCTATGCCGACTTCACCGATTTCGTCTCCCGCCTGTCCAGCGACAAGCGCAAGAAGCTGCTGCGCGAGCGGCGCCGCGTGGCGGAAGCGGGGCTGCGCTTCGAGGTGCGCGCCGGCGACGAACTCGACACGGCTGCGTGGGAGCGGGTTTACCAGCTGTATTCGAACACTTACGAGGAACGCGGCCAGGCGCCCTATCTGAGCCTGGAATTTTTTCTCGACTACGGGCAAGCCGCCGGCACGCCGGTTAGACTGATCCTGGCCTACGACGGAGAACGGCTGGTAGCCGTTGCGATCACGGTGCAAGGCGGCGATACCCTCTACGGGCGGCACTGGGGCGCGGAACAGCGCTACCACAGCCTGCATTTCGAAACCTGCTATTACCAGGGCATCGAATGGTGCATCCGCGAGGGCCTGCAATGCTTCGACGCCGGGGCGCAGGGCGAGCACAAGCTGGCGCGCGGCTTCGAGCCGGTGCAGACGCGCTCGGCGCACTGGCTGGCCGATCCGCGGCTGCACAAGGCGGTGGCCGCTTCGCTGCGGCGCGAACGCGCCTGGGTCGGCGAGCGCGGCGATGTGCTGTCCGAACACAGCCCTTATCGGCGCGACACGGCACTGGAAATCGCCGGCGAAGCGCCGCTGGCTGTGGACCAGAGCCATGGATAACCCCGTCCGCCTGCACTGGCTGGACCCGCGCGATCCGAATCAGCCGTTTCCGCCGGCGCACCGCGCCATGCGCGACCCCAACGGCCTGCTGGCGATCGGCGGCGACTTGTCCCTGCCGCGCATGATCCGCGCCTACTCTTCCGGCATCTTCCCCTGGTACAACCCCAACGAGCCGATCCTGTGGTGGTGCCCGGACCCGCGCGCGGTGATGGCGCCGGAGGATTTTCACGTCTCGCACTCGCTGGCCAAGCGCCTGAAGAAGGACGATTACGCGGTGACCCTGGACAGCGCCTACGCGGCGGTGCTGCAAGCCTGCTCCGGCGCCCGCCGCAGCGGCCACGGCACCTGGCTGGGGCCGGACATGAAGCAGGCCTACCTGGAGTTGCACCAGCACGGTTTCGCCCATTCGGTGGAGGTGTGGCAGGAGGGCAAGCTGGTCGGCGGCCTGTATGGCGTGGCGCTGGGCCGCGCCTTCTTCGGCGAATCCATGTTCAGCGCCGCGCCCGACGCCTCCAAGCTGGCCCTCTATCACCTGAGCCAGCAGTTGCGCGCCTGGTCGTTCAGCCTGATCGACTGCCAGGTCAGCTCGGCGCACCTGAAGACCCTGGGCGCGGTGGAAATCCCGCGCGAGCGCTTCCTGACGCGGCTGCGCCAGGCCTTGCAGGACGCCGGGCGCACCGGCACCTGGCGCTTCGACATCCCGGTGCCGGACCAGCGCAGCCACCGGCCGCTGCTGGCGCACCTGCCGGGAGGCACAGTATGAGCGCTGGCAAGTGCTCCTTACGGATCTATACACCGACCTCAAACCCCGGTTCCCCTCTCCCACTTGTGGGAGAGGGGTTAGGGGAGAGGACCGCGCGGCAATCAAACACCCCTCTCCCGGCCCTTCGGGCCACCCTCTCCCGCATGCGGGAGAGGGGACTGTCGAGTTTTTCGTCTTGAAACTCCAGAGCCTGCGCTTGCTGGTGGGCAGCTCGCATACCTGCGGCTACCTGCCGCAGCGCAGCGCGCGCAGCGCCTTCGTCGATCCGGCGTTTCCGCTCAACGACGCACTGTATGGCGCCCTGCTCGACCAGGGCTTCCGCCGCAGCGGCAATTACGCTTACCGGCCGATGTGCCAACTGTGCCGCTCCTGCCGCTCGGTGCGCATCGCCGCTGCGGAATTCAGGCCGGATCGCTCGCAGCGGCGCTGCCTGCGCGCCAACGCCGGGCTGAGCCTGCGGGTGGTGACGCGGCTGGATGAGGAGCATTACGAGCTGTATCGCCGCTACCTGCAGGCGCGCCACGCCGGCGGCGGCATGGACCCGGAGGACGGCGAGGCATTCCGCGAATTCCTGGGCTGCAACTGGGGCCGCACCGAATTCTGGGAATTCCGCGATGGCGGCGAGCTGCTCGGCGTTTCGGTGGTGGACCGCATTCCGCAGGGGTACTCCGCGGTTTACACCTTCTTCGCCCCGGAACTGCCGGCGCGCAGCCTCGGCACCTACGCCATCCTGCGCCAGGTGGAGCAGGCGCGGCTGCAGGGCCTGCCCTACGTCTACCTGGGCTACTGGGTCGAGGACAGCGAGAAAATGGACTACAAAAAGCGCTTTCAGCCGCTGGAGGTGCTGCAACCCTCAGGTTGGGTCCGGCTGGGCCGAATTGCCGCAGGGGATGGCTTCGCGGATAATGCCGCCTCCGAATAAACCGTGGGGCCCGTCGTTCGGCTTATGGCCAAAGAAGATCACATCGAAATGCCCGGTATCGTCGTCGAGACGCTGCCGAACACCACGTTCCGCGTCAAACTCGAAAACGGCCACGTGGTGACCGCACACATTTCGGGCCGTATGCGCAAGAACTACATCCGCATTCTCACCGGCGACAAGGTGACGGTGCAGCTGACGCCTTATGACTTGAGCAAGGGGCGCATCACTTTCCGCGACAAGTGACCCGCGTCCGTGGGTCATACCGGCGAAAGCCGGTATGCAGAGCGTGTAGCGACGCGCTCTGACCCCTGGATACCGGCTTTCGCCGGTATGACAGACAAGACAAAGCCCGCATAAAGCGGGCTTTGTCGTTTACTGCCTTGCGCTTACAACACTCAGGCGACAGTCTCGGCAGCCGGCGCCGGCTTTTCCCGGGCCACCATCTCGAACTTGAGCTTGCCGTCCTCGCCGACACGGACCGAGACGCGGCCGCCGTTGGCGAGCTTGCCGAACAGCAGTTCCTCGGCCAGCGGACGCTTGAGGCTTTCCTGGATGGTGCGGGCCATCGGCCGCGCGCCCATCTTGGCGTCGTAGCCGTGCTCGGCCAGCCATTCCCGCGCATCCGGCTCCACGTCCAGCTGCACGTGCTTGGCGGAGAGCTGCTCTTCCAGCTGGATCAGGAACTTGTCGACCACGCGGGCGATCTCGGGCCGGCCCAGCGGGGCGAACGGCACGATGGCGTCGAGGCGGTTGCGGAATT